>Ga0265296_1000299_pt1 | contig 84427 bp, 75 predicted proteins | sample MunlanPumphouse1_FD_189073 | JGI IMG/M metagenome (GOLD analysis project Ga0265296, IMG submission 189073) | Groundwater microbial communities from a municipal landfill in Southern Ontario, Canada - Pumphouse #1 | ecosystem: Environmental > Aquatic > Deep subsurface > Groundwater | place...
AAAGAAAAGACGCTTGCGGGGGTGTGTCTGTCGCTCCTCGGGGCTTCGCCCCTCGTCCCGACAGACACACCCCCGCCATTCTCATCTAGATTGTCGCGCTGTTCTCACCTTGATTGTCGCGCAGCACTCGGCCTCGCCTTCGAGCTCTTCCAGGGCAAGCTCGAGCTGCTCGATCTGGAGCGCGAGCTTCTCCGAGGACTGGCCGAGGTCATGCGGCGGAGCTGAGCGAGTTGGTGACGCAGGGTATCGATGAGCGTATCGCGAGCCGCGAGAGCGGCTTCGAGCTCGGCGATCCGGGCGTCCTTGTCGATGCTGGAAGAGGCTGGTTCCGACACCCGGAATACCTAGCAAAACAGGCTCCGCGATGCCAGTAAAACCCTCACTAATCCGCCACTTTTTACCCTGCAAGCAAGGGCGCCGCAGTGCGTTCGGGACGCCGCCAGTCGATGCCTTCGAGCAGCATCGAAAGCTGCGCCGCGGTGAGGCTGACCTTGCCCGCCTTGGTGATCGGCCAGATGAACCGGCCCCGATCCATGCGCTTCGAGAACAGGCACAGACCCTGGCCGTCATACCAGAGCAACTTGACCAGATCGCCCCGCTTGCCGCGGAACGCAAACAGCGCCCCCGAGTGCGGACTCTTCTCCAACACCTGCTGCACTAGCACGGCGAGGCCGTCGAACCCCTTGCGCATGTCGGTGGCGCCGCAGGCAAGATAGACGCGTGTCGTCGGCGATAACGGGATCATCGGGCAAGGACGGACATCACCCGTGCCAGCGCGTCGGCATCGACCGCCGCGTCGACGGTGAGCCGCACGCCCGACGGCAGCTCGATCCCGATCTGGCCGCTGCCTGCCGTCGCCGTGATCGGAACGGACACCTCGACCTCGGCAAACGATGGTGGCGGAGTCCGCTTCGCTCCCGTCAGATCGCCCACCAGTGCCTGGCGGCGCCACGTATAAAGCATCCCGCTGCCGATCGCGTGCCGCTGGCACGTCGCCGAAACCGAGCCATCGGGGCCAAACGCCTCGCGCAGGATCGACAGCTTCTGATCCACCGACCAACGGCGACGGCCGCCAACGACCGCGATCCGACTGCTCATACGATCACTCATATGACCAATCACGAGAGTACTCGCTCCTGCCGCTCCGATATCCTCGCTCATCATCGCTCCTCGCAAAGAGCGGCTATCAGCACCGTGGAGCAGCATCCCGCAAGGCGGCCTTCAGGACACGGTTACACTGACGGCCCGGGGACGAGATCATCAGCGTGGGGTTCGTGGAGGTCCGTAGCGGGATCGGCGTCTGGCAGACCATCACGTTGATCGCGGCGGCATCGTCTGAGAGCATCGTGTTCATCGCCCCGGCCCGGAACATCTCATGCGCAGCACCGGGGTTCTCGGCGAGCCAGGCGTGATAGTCGCGCTCCTCATCGGTAAGCTCGTCTTCAAGCTCGCCCGCTCGATAGCGCGCGTGTTGGCTTTCAATAAAACACAGTGTCGCGAGGTTTCGCCTCTGCAAGTGCCGGGCGAAGCCGTAGATCGGGAAGCGGTCGGATTGATCTAGACTCGCGGAACGTCCACTCGAAACCTTGCGCCAAGTCTCGCTTCTGGAGAACGGCGTCTCGATCGCCTTGTTGATGTCGCCTTCGATTGAAGCGCGGACGCCATCGACTTCATAGTCGTGAAGATGATCCTCATAGCCGATGCCTTCGATCGACTTGGGGTTCGCGACCACGACATTGCGATGACGCTCAAGGGTCATTACCTTCTTGCAGTCGGTCCGGCAGGCGAACTGCCGCATGTAGAACTGCGGAACGTAGTGATGCTTCTTGGGCTCGTTCGGCACCGTGGCTGACTCCGTCACTGAGGCGTGTGCGCTAAGCGCAACAAGTCGGCGATCAAAGCGGCGCTCCCGACCTTGCGGTGCCCCGATATTTGTCGGCCAGCCCCTTAATGAGAGTCTGGTGCTCATCAGCGCCGAAATTGGCGGTGATGAAGGCTTCCTGAGACAAATCAGTCGCGCCCACGAAGATCGATGCATGCCGCACCACGGCCCGGTTGTGCCGTGCGATCAGATCGCGCCGAGGCAAGCCTTGGATAGATCGAACCACGTGGGCCTTCGTGGCCGCCACGAACAGCTTTCGCGGGGCGATGGGCAGCGTCAGGAATCCTTGGTCCGAGAAAATGCCGGCGTTGCCTTGCTGCAGGGCAGCGTCCGAGATCAGAAACTCGTGGCTCGCCGAGGTTTCGATCACTAGGCACGGCATATTGTTTAGCCTCAGCCCGTTCTTCGGATCGTCGATCATCTTGCGAAGGAGGTCCATCGACGCCTGATCAGCGAAGTCCGGGTTCATCGTCGCGACAAGTTCTTCGAAACTTTCGGGGTAACCCTCCTTTCGCATCTCTTGATAGCGGGCGTGGATCGATTCGTCCGGAGCCGCAAGGATATGGCCCATCGCTTCCTTGAAGTGTCGGAGGCCCGGAGGTGTCCGGAACCATTGGGACATGATGAACCGGCTCCATGCGCTACGCTGTTTCTGCGCTAAGTTCCGGAGCTTTCCCGCAAGGATGAGCTGATGCGCCTCGGCAGCCTGATCGTCTAGCCGCGACATAAAGTGCTGCTCCACCTGCTGCGCTCTGTCGGCGGGCAAGCCGGCAGTGATGTAGAGATCCTTCTCGTAGCCGATCTGAGCCGGTGCCACGAGCTTCGTGGCGATTTTGCCGGGGCGTGGCTGCAGGAAGCGCCAGAGATTACCGTCGTTGACTGCCCACTGCGCAAGCTGAAAGCGCGGAATATAGTGGTGCTTCGCAGGAGGATTGGCAGACATCATTTCACCTCCGCTTGGCCAACCGGGGAGTCGCACCCTGCATTGAAGCGGTATATCGACTTCGTACGATCCAAAGTGAAATTATTTCAATTATACGGTGTCCCAAAGCACGCTACTTCTCGCCAAAGCGATACTCGACTAAACGAATGGCAGATTTTGGGTTCGCCTCACGATCCCTTACATGCGCCGCGATGACGCGCGTAACGGCAAAGCTTCAGGTGATGCTTCCGCGAAAATAGGCATCAAGGCAGATATTATGCGATTTGCTGAAAAGGCCGGCCGATGAGACTGGCGCTCAGCGCCTGAATCTGGAAGTCGGTGCTCTCCGCTGGGGACGTCGAAGAGCCCGGTCGATAGCTAGCTGTTCTTCCCGCTCGATGCGCTGTGTCGTCGCTCCCATCTTCATCGCAACATCGTCGCGGACAAAGGAAAGGACCCGCAACTCAACAAGCTCGTCGAGATCCCACTCCTTGCCGAACAGCGCCAGTGTGGCCTGAACCAAGGTGTAGGCCGTGTTGGTCCCGGCGTTTTCAAAGCCGGCTGAGAAGAGGCCGGGAACATGGATAGTCGGGTCCCATTGATGCATCGGCTGCACGAGCTTTCGCGGACTGGCATGGACGCCGAAACAGGCTAGCCGATACTGGAGCTTCATCGATAGGTTTCCGGCAACTTCCTGAAGATGGTGGAATTGCGGCTGATCGCAAATTCCGACCTGCCCCGATGCCCAGCCGTACATCCCCTGAAACGCCTTCCCATATTTGCGAATGGCGCGGGCATGATCGGCATCCAGCTCCTTGCGATCGGCAGCGCTTATACGTATCTCAGCCTTGGATCCCGCCCCCAATGCGCGGTCATGGTCATCGACCATTTTCCGCGCGTCGATCACCTCATAATCGAGATAGCGCTGCGCCAGAGTATCGCCACCCAATGCGATGAGATGCATCGTCACCGATACTTCCAATAAGGTACGCCAGCGCGCCTCGGCGCCTTCGGCGTAGCCATTCTCGAGGAGAAGAGCGATTTCCTCGGCGACGCGGCAAGCCCGGATATGCAAGCGGCTCAACACATGATTACGAACCTGATCTCGCTTCCGCCGTGCTTTCAAATGAGTGCGGTTGAACTCATCGCCGTAGCCTGCGCAAAGTTCGATGAGCATGCGCAGGTCAGAAAAGGCATCGCCCCAGTTGGCCGCAATCTTCGCGCGCATAGCCTCACGCTCGGTGGCGATGACTTCGGAGTGCGATGACCATCGTTCGCGACAGTCATCTGCGAGACCGCGTCCGAAATCCTTGCCCATCATCTCGACGAGATCCGGAATGCCCTCCATCAGCCCTTCGACCGAGCGCTCCATCTTCGCAATGTCGTCCTCGGTAAACTCGAGATCGAACGGCAGATCGATTTCGACTTCGTCACTATCGTCTTCGCGGTCCAAGATGGCGGCGACGACGCAGTCGATGATATCTGCGTCCACGGCACCATGCTCCGCGACCTTCTCTTCAACTACCTTGCGGACCACTGCCCGGGGCAAATCGCGGAAGCTCTCTTCCAACGCCTTTTGCAAAACACCCATGACGTCCCTCTACCAGCCAGCGACCTCAGAACAAAGCAGGATCATTCTAGCGGATTTTTCACACGAAGAGACAATAAAAGACCGAATGAGAAACGAGTGCCGCCCCGAACGTCGGGCGCTAAAACGGCCCGCCAAGAACATACAGGGCGGGCCAAATTATTCGGCGGACTAGGCTGCCTGGCCCGATGGCGGCACCTCGACCTGCTTGAGGCGTACCTTCGCAATGGAGGTGCACATTTGCGCAAAGTTGACGAGCATACTGCGTGCATCGACCGGCAGCTTTAGGGCGATCACCTAAGAGCCGGCTACGGCTTAGATCAGGCGCAATGGTGACCGTCTGCTTCCAACGAACTGCGAAAAACCGCCACAAAGGCAAACTAAAGTTGTCGCAAAGGCAGGGTATGGTTGTCCCAACACCATAACGGGAAATGGCGCGCCCGGCAGGATTCGAACCTGCGACCACCCGCTTAGAAGGCGGGTGCTCTATCCAGCTGAGCTACGGGCGCGCATGGGCTGTTCGTCGCGCCGCGAATAGCGTGGTTTGCCTGGGCTGCAAAGCAGGTTAAGCAGCGGGCCGATGTCCGAATCCCCTTCCCCGACAAACCGGCCGGTCCAGGTCAGCGCCGCAAGCGTGCGACATTTTCGCTATTACGACCTGTTGATGGCCGCCTTTGTCGCGATATTGCTGTTGTCCAACATCATCGGCGCCTCGAAACCCAGCTATGTCACGCTGCCGGACGGCACCCAATGGGCGTTCGGCGCCGGCGTCCTGTTTTTCCCGATCAGCTATATCATCGGCGACGTGCTGACCGAGGTTTACGGTTATGCCCGCGCGCGTCGCGTTATCTGGACGGGATTCGCCGCGCTCGCCTTCATGGCGTTCATGGCATGGATCGTCGTCGCGCTGCCGCCCGCCGACGGCTGGCCGGGCCAGGCATCCTATGAGTTCGTCTTCGGCAACAGCTGGCGCATCGTCATCGCATCGATGGTGGCGTTCTGCGTCGGCGAATTCGCCAATTCATACGTCCTTGCCCGGATGAAGATCTGGACCCGCGGGAAGAAGCTGTGGGCGCGCACGATCGGCTCGACGGTGGTCGGCCAGGGGCTCGACAGCCTGATTTTCTACCCGCTCGCCTTTTATGGCCTTGCCGGCTGGCCGCCCGAGCAGCTTTACGAGGTCGTCCTGTCGCAATGGCTGATCAAGACGGCATGGGAAGCGGCGCTGACCCCCGCAACCTATATCGTGGTCGGGGCGTTGAAGCGGCGCGAAGGTGTCGACGTATTCGACGAAGGCACCGATTTCACGCCCTTCCGGGCCAAGCTCTGACCCAAGTTCTGACATTGCCGGAATCGCTCTTTATGATGTTCTACAATTTCAAGATGGCGCTCGTCCAATGGTCGGGCCTCAGCCGGGACGCGCTCCACATCTATGTCGCGATGGGGCTGTTCCTGCTCGTCCGGCTCATCTGGCGCGGCCGGTTCGGAACGCTCGCCGCCCTGGTCGTCGTTGCAGGAGCAGCGCTGACCGGAGAATGGCTCGATCACCGGATGGAGGCGGCGATCTGGATGCCGTGCGATCCGCAAGAACATTGGCGCGACCTGTTCAACACGATCTTCTGGCCCGCCGCGCTGGCCGCCGTCCTGCCCTGGTTGCCCCGCCGGTCGGATAAACCCGCGGAAGAGAGCCTAAGCGAGAACGCCGAGCGCGGCCTCGAACAGGCGTAGCCCGTCGGTGCCGCCATGCGCGCGGTCGATGGCGCGTTCGGGGTGCGGCATCATGCCGAGCACATTGCCCGCGTCATTGAGCACGCCCGCGATGTCGCGCGCCGAGCCGTTGACGGCGTCGGCATAGCGGAACGCGACGCGCCCCTCGCCCTCGATGCGGTCGAGCGTGCCCGCGTCGGCGAAATAATTGCCGTCATGATGCGCGACGGGGATATGGATCGTTTCGCCCGCGTCATAGCTGGCGGTGAACAGCGACTGGCTGTTTTCGACCGTCAGCGCCACGCTGCGGCAGACGAAGTTGAGCCCTGCGTTGCGCATCAAGGCGCCCGGCAGCAGCTGCGCCTCGGTCAGCACCTGGAAACCGTTGCACACGCCCAGCACGGGAACCCCGCGACCCGCCGCGTCCGAAACCGCGCGCAGGATCGGCGACCGCGCTGCCATCGCGCCCGAACGCAGATAATCGCCATAGGAGAAACCGCCTGGCAGCGCGATGAAATCGACGCCGCCCGGCAATTCGGTCTCGCGGTGCCACACCATCGCGGGGGCACGGCCGGTGACCTGTTCCAGCGCAACCGCCATGTCGCGGTCGCAGTTGGAGCCGGGAAAGACGATGACGGCGGTCTTCATGGCGCGGGCTCCCTTTACGGACGTTCGATGCGGTAGTTTTCGATCACCATATTGGCGAGCAGCTTGGCGCACATCGCGTCGAGTTCGGCGTCGCTCGTATCGTCGGCAACATCCAGCTCGATGAAACGGCCCGCGCGCACGTCGGCAACGCCGCCGAAACCAAGACCCTCGAGCGCATGATGGATCGCCTTGCCCTGCGGATCGAGTACCCCGGGCTTGAGCGTCACATAGACATTCACTTTCATGGGGTCGGACCTTTGCTTTGGCGGCGGGGAAGTTGGGCGCGCCTATGCCCGCGAATCACTTTGGGGGCAAGGGGCGGCGGGCCGGGGGCGCGGCGAAAAATGCCGCTATTCCGATTGCGAACCAGTCGCATCTTTCCTGTTGCGAATCGCTCGCACTATCCCTAGATAGGTGTTGTTGAGAAGGATTCGCACATGGTCGTCTGTGTCTGCAACGCAATAAGGGAAAGCCAGCTGCGCGATGTCGCACGCGATGGCCAATTGCGGTGCGCCAAGGCGGCTTATGCGCAACTGGGTCGCAAACCCAAGTGCGGACAGTGCCTGCCTTTCGCTCGCAATATCATCAGCGACGTCACCGCGACCGCCTGATTTTTCTTGGTTTTCCGCCATTTTTGACCTTGGCCTGATGGACTCGGAGCGCCTATAATGCGCTCATTCCATTCCCAAGACAAAATGACAGGATAGACACCATGAAGGGCGACGAAAAAGTCATCGATTTTCTGAACGAGGCGCTCAAGAATGAGCTGACCGCGATCAACCAGTACTGGCTGCATTATCGCATGCTCGACAATTGGGGCGTTGCGCGCCTCGCCGCGTTCGAACGCGAAGAGTCGATCGACGAGATGAAGCACGCCGACAAGCTGGCCGACCGCATCCTCTTCCTCGGCGGCCTCCCCAATTTCCAGATGCTCGGACGCCTCCGCGTCGGCGAAACGGTCGAAGAGATATTGAAAGCCGACCTCGCGCTCGAAGAAGAAGCGATCCCGCAGCTTAAGGATGCGATCGCCCACTCGGAAAGCGTGCGCGACTATGTCAGCCGCGACCTGTTCGCCGAAATCCTCGAAAGCGAGGAGCATCATGTCGACGAGCTTGAAAAGCAGTTCGAGATGATCGAGCGCATGGGCATCGAAAATTATATCCAGCTCCAGTCGAAGCCCGCGGGCGACAATTGAGGCACCACAAATCGTCACCCCCCGCGCAGGCGGGGGGTGACGTGAACAGAAACCACGGATTTCAGGGGCGCTTTCGAGCGCCTCTTTTTTCGCTTGTATTTGCGAATAATTCTCAATAGCAAGGTTGGGCAGTCCCCTCCTGCTGGCCGCTGCAACTTAAAGCTGCGTTTCAAAGCGGCCGGCATCTTTTTCGGGAAACGGGCACGGACGGACTGCATGGGCCGGGAGAAACGAACCTCATGCAAAGCAGCGCGCTGATCCGCCAATTGACCGAGCAGCCGCTGGTGCGCGATTTATCGGTCGAAGCCGCGCAGGCGGTCCTCGCCCTGCGATATTGCATCCTTTGCCGTCGCGGCGAACGCGACCCGATGCCCGAACTCGAACGCCGCTGGGGCAATATCCTCGCCGCGCGGCGTTACCGGCTGGTCGTCGAGGCGATCGGCCATATGTGGCCCGAACCCTTTGCCGTCGCGCCGCCCTGCTGCCCGCGCATCAGCTTCGACGAGGCGCTGCTCGCCGCGATGGTCGACGCCGCTGCGCACCGTGACCGCGTCCATTTCGACTGGCTGACCGCCGAGATGCTCGGCGGGGATGCCCGCGAGATGCTGTTCGTCGCGCTGGAGAATTTCATTCGTGCAAGGGCGCCGGGGCGGGTTTAAACGGCGACAGCGACATTGGACGGGCAAGGTCTGCTTTGGGGTGGGGAGCGGACAAATGGGTTTTTGCTCTAGATAATGGAAACCCGGCCCAAGCCGGGGTACGGCTGGCAAAGTGGGTTATATCTATTTGGAGCGACGCGAAACGTGAGACGAGACCCCGGCGACGTTGTGCGCGAGAGACTGAATGATCTTTTGCGGCGCTTGCGGCTGGACGTCGATGACGGTAGCCGCAAGCGGGACGTCGCATTCGACGAAATTTTGAACGATTACGAAGGCTATGATATAATTGAAGTAATTTGCCGAGAGGCGGAATTTTGGACCTTCTCGGCTTTTCTGAAAAGGGACGATGAAGACCCTTTCGATGATGCCGAAGTAATGAGCGTATTTTTTGATGCGCTGCCGTCGACCGCTAAAAAATACGCGGAGTCCGCGGATTGGCCTGAGACCGAAATGAGTCGAGCGAATAGCTTTTTCCGTCAGCTTACCGAACATTCTTTGAGGGGCGGCGTGTAGGGCGTACTCGCCTATTCTTGAAGGTCCACGACTGGTCGTCAGCCGTCCTTCTCCAGCTCCCACCCTCACCCACTCGCCCCAAATCGGGACAGATAAGTCACGGTTAACGGATTCGCGAAAAGCCGCTAATTTTGCTAACAAACTGTTAACCAATCGGTTCGGGCCGAGGGAACAGGGAGTAAGTCATGCGCACGTTGGTGTTGTTGGGAATGGCCGCAGGGTCGTTGTTGCTGGCGGGGCGCGCCGGAGCCGAACAGCCTGCGCTCGATTATGGCATTCCCGCCGATCCCGATACCCGCGTCTACACCGGCTATCCCGACCGCGTGCCGAGCGAAGTCGAATATCGTCATGTCAATGGCACCTATGATGCCGAGGGCCGCTGGACCGGCACCTGGGACGGCACCTACGAAACATCCGACGGCCGCCGTTACGAAGGCCGTTATGAAGGCACGATCGAAGGCCATGGCGCCGGCTATCCACCGCCGCCCGCTTACGATCCCCGTTATCACGGCGGGTATGACGCCCGTTACGACGAAGAGATGGAACGCCGCTGTGGCCGGGGGGGCACAGTGGGCGGCGCGGTTGTCGGCGGGCTCGTGGGGGGCATCGCCGGCAACCGCATAGCCGGACGCGGCGACCGCACCGCGGGCACGCTGATCGGCGCCGGGGTCGGCGCGCTGGCGGGCAGCGCGATCGGCAATGCGTCGGACAAGAAGAAATGCGACGAATGGTGGTCGAGCCGCAGCGCCCGCTACGACGGCTATTATCAGGGCGGCCATTATCCCGGCGGCTATTCGACGACCTATCAGCACGGTGGCTATGGCTACGGCTATTACACGCCCGGCGTGGTGGTCACGACGATCATCAACGGCGCACCCGTCGTGACCGAAACGGTCGAGACGTCGACGCGCACCTATTATGAAAATGTGCCGGTGCGGAAACGCTATGTCGCCAAGAAGAAATGGAAGCCCAGACCCAAGGCCAAACCGCGCTGCGTCTGCTGATACCCAGGAACAGGTCTGGTCACCTATAACTGGTCCCAGGCCCGTCATCCTCGCGGATGGCGGGCCTTTTCCATATCATGCGCTCGGCTCGCCGCGCGCTGCCCACGGTTCAGCGGCGCGAAAGCATCGCGGGCGTAGCAAGCCGATATTGCGGGCCGGACCATCCGGGGCCCCACAGGGAGTTTCCCTCGATGCGCAAATTGACCAGCCTCACCACCGCAGCGGCGATCGTCCTGACCTCGGTCGGCCTCAGCGCCGTCCCCGCCGAGGCGCGCGGGCGTCACGGCGGCTGGGGGTATCGCCATCACGACCGTATCAGCACCGGCGATGTGCTCGGCGGGCTGCTCGTCCTCGGCACGATCGCCGCGATCGCAAGCTCGGTTAGCAAGAACAAGCGCGAGCGCGCGCCCGATTATCGCTACGAGCCGCCCTATCGCAACGACGACCAGCGGCAGGAAGCGCCGCGCTACGAACCCGATGCGCCGAATGACATCACCCCCGGCGCCTATGGCCGCGGCGAAGCCGAAGGCCGCGCCGCCGATGCGTGCAGTTGGGCCGTCGAGGGCGAGATGGGCGACGACGCCCGCGTCGACAGCGTCACCGGGACCGAGCCGAACAATGGCGGCTGGTATGTCACCGGCACCGCCTCGCGCCTGGGCGGCGAGGTGACAAGCTTTGGCTGCAGCTATCGCAATGGCCGCGTTGTCGACGTCAATTTCGGCTGACGCTCGTCGTCGTTGGCAAAAGGCCTCTCACGCTGCGCTGAGGGGCCTTTTCTTTATGAACGACAGCAAAACCAAGTCTGAATGCCAGATAAGCGGGGGGTTCAGCGCCGTGTCACAGCCGGATCGCTAAACCGTCTCCAACAGGCCGCAAAGCTGCCGCCTGCGCTTAAGGAGACCGAACCATGGCTATCAAGACCAACCTGACCAAGGCCGCAATTGGTGCGGCCACCGCCGGCGCGATGCTGATGAGCGCCGCCCCCGCCGCCGCCCGCGATCGGTATGACCGCGATGGTATCAGCGCGGGCGAAATCATCGCTGGCGCGGTCGTGATCGGCGGCCTCGCCGCCATCCTGTCGAGCGGCGACAATGATCGTTACGATGATCGTTATCGCGGTCGCTATAACGATGCTCGATACGGCTATGGCTATGACTATAATCGCTATGGCAACAGCCGCAGCGCGGTCAGCCAGTGCGTCAACTCGGTCGAACGCGGCAGCCGCCGCTATGGCCGCACCGACGTGACCGAAGTGACGAGTATCGACCGCAAGCGCGATGGGTACCGGGTCAAGGGCCGCGTCGTCGTTCGCGACGGATATGGCGGCCGCTGGGGTCGCGGCGGATCCTATGACAAGGGGAAGTTCACCTGCGACCTGCGTTACGGCCGTGTGCAGAACATCAAATTTTCGGGCCTGCGGTAAGCCGTCCCCGGCCCCTTCCCTTCGGGGAAGGGGCTTTTCTTTATGTGCCCCGCGCGTCATGAAGCGGCATGATCAAACACAGCCTGCTCGCCGTCCTGCTGCTTACCGCGCCGGTCGCTGCTTTCGCCAAGGATGAAACGCCCGCCGCCGACCCGGCACGGCTGAAGGCATCGGTCGAGAAACTCGTTTCGTTCGGCACCCGCCACACGCTGTCTTCGGCGACCGACCCCAAACGCGGTATCGGCGCGGCGCGGGGCTGGGGCGCCGACGAGTTCGCCCGTATTTCCAAAGCTTGTGGCGGTTGCCTGAAGGTGACACGCATCGCAGATCGCTTCGAAGGACCGCGCGCACCCGCAGGCGTGATCGTCGAAAATGTGCTCGCGATCCAGAAGGGCACGGGCGATCCCGCCCATGTCATCATGATCGCGGGCCATATCGACAGCCGCGTCTCCGACCCGATGAATTTCACCGATGACGCGCCCGGCGCCAACGACGATGCCTCGGGCACCGCGCTGGTCATCGAGGCCGCGCGCCTGCTCTCGAAGCAGAAGCACCGCGCGACGATCGTCTACGCCTTGCTCTCGGGCGAGGAACAGGGCTTGTGGGGCGGCAAACTGCTCGCGCGCCATGCCAGGGAGCAAAATTGGCAGGTCGCGGCGCTGCTCAACAACGACATCGTCGGCGGCACCCACGGCACCGACGGCTCGATTGTCGACAATCGGGTAAGGGTTTTCAGCGAGGGCATTCGCGCGTCGGAGGATCTGGCGGCGCAGCTCGCGCGGCGCGGTATCGGCGGCGAGGATGACGGCCCGTCGCGCGCGCTTGCCAAGGCGGCGATCCGCGCCGGCGAGCGCAATCCCGCGATCGGGCTCGAAGTGCTCGCGGTGCGCCGTCCCGACCGCTTCCGCCGCGGCGGCGATCACCTGCCCTCGCTCGAACTCGGCTATCCCGCGATTCGCTTCACCGTCGGGATCGAAGATTATGACCACCAGCATCAGGATCTGCGCACCGAGGGCGACCGCAAATATGGCGATACGGTCGACGAGATGGACTTTCGCTATCTCGCGCGCGTGACCGCGCTCAATGTCGCGCTCGCGGGCGAGCTTGCGAGCGCGCCACCCGCTCCCGCGATCGTCAGTATCGACGGTGCGGTCAGTTCGAACACCATGGTAAAATGGGCGCCGGTCAAGGACGCCGCCGCCTATCGGCTCTACTGGCGCCGCGCCGACCGCACCGACTGGACCGACAGCCGCGTCATTCCGTCGAGCGCGCCAACCGAAATCGTCCTGCCCGGCATCATCGTCGACGATAATTTCTTCGGCGTTTCAGCCGTTTCCACCGATGGCGCCGAAAGCATCATCACCTTCGGCGGGCTGCCACCGGCGCAATAATTACCGAAGACGCTATACGAAAATTTACCTTCCTCATTTAGACCTATCGCCGGGACCAATCAGATAACCATCCGAGGTGGGAATCGGACGGCAAATATTGAGTCGCGCATGTCGAATCCCGAGGCGTCCCCTGCCTCACCGGCCCCAGATGAAAAGCGCCAGCCACGGCAGTCGCGGCTGGTCAAGGCGGCGCTTGCCTGTCAGCGGCTGGGTCAGTTCGACGTCACCATCCGCAATGTTTCACTGACCGGCGTCGGCGGCCAGGGGCCGCATGTCCTGCAGATCGGGGAACGAATCACCGTCTTCCTGCCCGGCCACGAAGCGATGCTCGGCACGGTGCGCTGGGTCGCCGGCAACCGATTCGGGATCGAGACCGACAAGCCGGTCGAAACCTCCCGCCTGCGCGCCGCGCATGGCGACCAGCTCGTCACCGCCGACAGCAAAGCCGATTTCCAGATCGTCCCGGCCCCGAAAATCTCCACCTGGCGGCCGGGCCTGTCCCGCGCCACCAGTCTACCCGGGCATTTTGGGACCAAGCGCTGAACAACTCCGCCACGGCGTGGATTTGGCCCGTTTCCCTCTCTTTTGAGAGGGGAGAAGATATGTCCGCAACCGGTCGTTTTCAGGCGCCTCTTTCGATCAGTGGGGACGGCCGTGTGACCGTCCCCATGCCGCCTCACGCGCCGAACGCGCCGTCGATCGTGTGCATCGCGCCGGTGACAAAGCCGGCTTCGGGGCCCGCCAGCCAGGCGACCATGCCCGCGACCTCTTCGGGGCGCCCATGGCGTTTGATCGCCATGAAGCTGTGCATCAGCTCGCGCATCGGGCCGTCTTCGGGGTTGGCGTCGGTGTCGATCGGGCCCGGCTGCACGATATTGATCGTGATCCCGCGCGGTCCGAAATCGCGCGCCAGCCCGCGCGCCATGCCCTGCAACGCCGATTTGCTCAGCGCATAGGACGCCATGCCGGGAACGGGCATGCGGTCGCCGTTGACCGATCCGATCACGATGATGCGGCCGCCCGCGGGCATGTGCCGGGCCGCCTCGACCGACGCATGATAGGGGGCGTTGACGTTGACGCGGATCAGCCGGTCGACGTCGTCGGGATCGAGATCGAGCGCGTCGCCGAACAGCGCAAAGCCGGCGTTGACCACCAGCACGTCCAGCGGACCGCTCTCGCGCACGCGGGCGATCACCGCGTCGCGGTCGCCGCTGTCGGTCGGCACCGCACTGGTGCCGGTCTCGGTCGCGAGTTGCTCGGCCGCCTCGCGCGAGCCGTTATAGGTGAAGACGACTTTGGCGCCATCGGCGGCGAAGCGGCGGACGATCGCCGCCCCGATGCCACGGCTGCCGCCAAGCACCAGTACGGATTTTCCTTGGAATTCGGTCATTGGGAGACTCCTTGCTTATTAATGTAGGTATCACTACATAAAATCGCGAAAGCCATCGTCAAGGTATTTTGTAATGGAGACTACAAATAAAACCCGCTCGCGCGGCCGCCCGCGGCGTTTCGACGCCGACGCCGCTGTCGCAACGGCGCAGCAGCTGTTCCACGCGCGCGGATATGACGCGGTGAGCGTGGCCGACGTCACCGATGCGCTCGGCATCAATCCGCCCAGCTTCTACGCCGCTTTCGGCAGCAAGGCGGGCCTCTATCAACGCGTGCTCGATCATTGGACGGGCACGGCCGCCATCCCGCTCGCCGACATCCTGCGTCCCGACATTCCGGTCGCGGCGGCCCTGGCGGCGATGTTGGAGGAGGCGGCGCGCCGTTATGCATCCGATCCGGCGGCGGGGGGCTGCCTCGTGCTCGAAGGCACGCGTTGCAACGACGCACGCGCGCGCGACGCGGCGCGTGCGCTCAACCTCGGAGCCGAAGCGTTCATTCGCGATTATATCGCGGCGCGTCATCCGGAGGCCGCCGATGAAGTGACCGATTTCGTTGCCACCACCATGTCGGGGCTGTCGGCCAAGGCACGGAGCGGGCACGACGTGGCCCGGCTTATCGCAACCGCCCGTCTTGCCGGTCGCGTATTGACGCAAATCCTGCCCTATTGAAGCGCGGACCGGTGCGACGGCCGATGCCCCCTTGCGAAGCCGCCCAGACGCGGCATAGTCGGCCTCCATGCGCAACCTGACCGCTCCACTCGCCCTCGCCGCCGCCTTGCTCGCCGCCGCGCCCGTCCACGCCAAACCGGCCGACACCGAAACCGCCAAGAAAATCCTGAAGGACAGCATCGCGATCCCGACCGTCGAGGGGCGCGGACAGGTGCCCAAGCTCGCGGCCTATTACGCAAGCGTGTTGAAAGCGGCGGGCTATGCCGACAGCGACATCGTCATCACCCCGATGGGCGAGGCCGCGACCTTCGCCGCGACGCTCGCCGGAACGGGCCCAAAATCTTCAAGCGCCAAGCCGATCGTCCTGCTCGGCCATATGGACGTCGTCGAGGCCGATCCGAAGGACTGGACCCGCGATCCCTTCGTGCCCGTCGAGGAGGATGGCTATATTTTCGGCCGTGGGTCGGAAGACAACAAATTCGACGTGTCGATGATGGTCGCGACGATGGCGCAGCTCAAGAAGGACGGGTTCAAGCCGAAGCGTTCGATCATCCTTTTGCTCTCGGGCGACGAGGAAACCTCGATGACGACGACGCGCGCGCTCGCGGCGAAGTATAAGGGCGCCGAATTCGCGCTGAACGGCGATGGCGGCGGCGGGCTGATCGGCGAGGATGGCAAGCCCCAATATTACGGGCTGCAGGCGGGCGAGAAAACCTATGCCGACTTCACGCTCGAAGTCACCAACCCCGGCGGCCACAGCTCGCGCCCTTCGGATATCAATGCGATCGTCCAGCTGTCGACCGCGCTCGCGAAAGTCGGCGCGTACCGCTTCGCGCCGCAGCAGAATGAGCTGACGAGGATCGGTATGCCGATCGTCGCCGATCAGGTCGGCGGCGACATTGGCGCGGCGCTGAAGGCTTTCGCCGCGAACCCGGCGGACGCGAGCGCGATCGCCGCGATCCGCGCCGACCCCGAATATATCGGCCAGATCGGGACCACCTGCGTGCCGACGCTGGTGAAGGGCGGCCATGCCGAAAACGCGCTGCCGCAGCGCGCCACCGCGAACATCAACTGCCGCATCTTTCCCGGCGTGCCGGTCGAGGCGGTGCGCGCCGAGCTCGAGAAGGTCATCGCCGACCCCGCGGTCAAGGTGAACACCGATCCCGACGCGAGCGCCAGCGACGCCTCGCCGCTGCGCCCCGACGTCGTGGCAGCGGTGACGAAGGTGGTGCATGCACGCGCGCCGGGGCTGCCGATCATCCCGTCGATGAGCGCGGGCGCAACCGACAGCTATCATTTCCGCATTCAGGGCGTGCCGAGCTATGGCGTCGCGGGCTTGTTCTCGAAAGCGAGCGACAGCTATGCGCACGGCCTCAACGAGCGCGTACCGGTCGACGCGATCGCGCCGGCGCTGGCGCATTGGGACAGTCTGCTGCGCGATTTGTCGAAGTGATAGCGTGACCCTGCGAAGGCAGGGGCCCATCACCCGAGATCGCGATTAAAACAGCCGCTCGCTGAAAAATGCGGCGGCTGGAGATGGGCCCTTGCCTTCGCAGGGGCGACGGCTAAACGAGCGCCCCGACCGCGCGCTCGATCATCTGGACCGCCGCCTCGGCGCCGAAGCTTGTCGAGTCGAGCGACAGTTCGAGCCACAAACCATCGACCATCGCGGTCAGCATGACCGCCAGCCGCTCGGCGTCGGCCGCGCCGGACGCGGCGAGCAGGTCGCCAAGCCGGGCGCGATAGCCCGCGTAACTTTCCGCGTGGATCGTCGCCATGCGCGCGTCGCTCCGCGCCAGCGCCCAGAAGGCGGTCCACGCGCCGAGCAATTCGGGATCAGTCACCGGCGGACGAAAGCTCGCGGTCAGATAGGCCAGCAGCCGCGCGCAAGGCTCGGGACCAGCACCCTCGACCGCGCCTGCGAAAATCGCGTCCATGCGGTCGCTCGTCGCCTGGTAGGTCGCTGCGACCAGATCGTCGATGCCGCCGAAATAATGGCGCAGCAACCCCGGCGACACCCCCGCCTTGGCGCAGATGGCGCGAACATTCGTCCCCGCAAGGCCCTGTTCGGCAAGGCACGCCGCGGTCGCCTCGATCAGGTCCGCCCGGCGGGCATCGGCGCTTTCGCGCGTAAAGGCTTGGCGAACGGGCTGCATGCTGTTATACATTTGTATAACAAGGAACGAGCCATGGCAACTGCACCCCTTCGCGATTCGCATATTGACCCGCAGGACGGCTGGTCGCTGCCAGCCTGGACATACAGCGATCCCGATTTCTACGCCGCGGAAATGGAAAGGATTTTCCGGCCGAGCTGGCAGGTCGTCTGCCATGACAGCGACATCCCGAATGTCGGCGACTGGCACAGCATCGATTATTGCGGCGAAAGCGTGATTCTGGTGCGGGGGACAGACCGCAATGTGCGGGCCTTCACCAATGTCTGCCGCCACCGCGGCTCGCGCCTCGTCGACGGCGCCGCGGGCTGCGCGAAAAAGCTCGTCTGCCCCTATCATGCCTGGACCTACGAACTCGACGGCCGGCTGACCGGCGTGCCCGATTCGGCGAGCTACCCGACGCTCGACAAGGGCAAGGCCGGGCTCGTTCCGGTCGGTCTCGAACAATGGCGCGGCTTCTGGTTCGTCCGGCTCGACGATGACGGCGGCCCGTCGGTCGAAAGCATGATGGCGCCCTATGAGGCGCAGGTCGCTCCCTATCGCTTCGAGGAACTTGGCGCGCTCGGACGCGTTACGCTGCGCCCGCGCGATGTGAACTGGAAGAATGTCGGCGACAATTATTCGGATGGCCTCCACATCCCCGTCGCGCATCCCGGCCTCACCCGCCTGTTCGGCAAAAGCTATGGCGTGGAGGCCGAGGACAATGTCGACCGCATGTGGGGCGATTTGATCGACCGGCCGTCGGTCAACTGGTCCGAACGCATGTACCAGCGGCTGCTGCCGCCGGTGCCGCATCTTCCGCAAGCGAACCAGCGCCATTGGCTCTATTTCAAGCTCTGGCCGAACGTCGCTTTCGACATCTATCCCGATCAGATCGATTTCATGCAGTGGCTGCCGACCGGCCCAACGACGTGCCTGATCCGCGAGATCAGCTACGTGCTCCCCGACGCCTATACTGGAGAATGGCGCCGCGAGATGAAGGCCGCGCGCTATCTCAACTGGCGCATCAACCGCCAGGTCAATGCCGAGGACACCGAACTCATCACGCGCGTCCAGCAGGGAACGGCGTCGAAAAGCTTCACCATGGGGCCGCTCAGCGACAAAGAGGTGTGCCTCAAGCATTTCTGTTCGCGGATGCGCGACCTGATCCCCGAAGCGCGGCTTGAGAAAGCGCCGCCGCCAGGGTGGAGCCGGTAAGAGTTCCCCTCCCGCTTGCGGGAGCGGTCAGGGGAGCGACTGTTTCCTCCCGGTCAATTGTAAGCGGGACAGGCCCTCCCCCGGCCCCTCCCGCAAGCGGGAGGGGAGAATGACGAGCAATCTACCCATCATCATCGTCGGCGGCGGCCCCGCAGGCATGGTCGCGGGCCTGCTGCTCGCGCGCGCCGGTGTGCCCATCACCATCCTCGAAAAGCACGCCGACTTCCTGCGCGATTTCCGCGGCGACACGGTGCATCCCTCGACGCTCGAACTGTTCCACGACATCGGGCTGCTCGATGAACTGCTGAACCTGCCGCATGCGAAGGTCGATACGATGACGCTCGACCTGCTCGGCGGGCGCTATACGATCGCGTCGCTCAAAAGCCTCCCCGTCGCCGCGCCCTATGTCGCGATGATGCCGCAATGGGACCTGCTCGATTTCATTGCGCGGCAGGGAAAGGCCTATCCGACCTTCGACCTGCGCATGTCGACCGAAGCCGCCGCGCCGACATTCGACGCCGCGGGCCGCGTGAACGGCGTGACGCTGACCACCGGCGAGACATTGCCCGCGCGCCTTGTCATCGCCGCCGACGGCCGTCGCTCGGTGCTGCGCGACGCCGCCGACCTGCCGCTCGAAGATCTTGGCGCGCCGATGGATGTGCTGTGGTTCCGCATCCCGATGCCCGCCGACGCCCCGACCGACGTGCCGCTCGGCACCATCGCCACGCGCGGCATGGTCGTCGCCATCCCGCGCGGCGATTATTGGCAATGCGCGCGGATCATTGAAAAGGGCGGCTTCCCCGCGATCGAAGCGCGCGGGATTGCGGCTTTCCGGGGCGATGTCACCGCGCTCGTCCCCGGCCTTGCTGCGGGGATCGACTCGATCGCCAGCTTTGACGACGTCAAATTGCTCACCGTTGCGCTCGACCGGCTGACGCGCTGGTCGCGTCCCGGCCTGCTCGCGATCGGCGATGCGGCGCACGCGATGTCGCCCGTCGGCGGCGTCGGGATCAATCTCGCCGTTCAGGATGCGGTCGCGACTGCAAACATCCTCGCCGCGCCGCTGGCTGCGGGCGCCGATCCCGACCCGCTGCTCGCAAAGGTGCAGGATCGCCGCTGGACCCCGACGACGCGCATGCAGGCGCTCCAGCGCTTCGCGCACCGGCGCATCATCGAACCGATGCTGCGCGGTGAAATCAAGCGCGCTCCGCTCGCCGTCCGCCTGCTCGACCGCATCCCGCTGCTCCGCCGCATTCCCGGCCGCGTCCTTGGCCTCGGTTTTGGCCGCCAACATGTTCAATCCCCGCTTGCGAAAGACTTTCCATGACCAAAGCCTATGACGCTCTGATTATCGGCGCCGGCCACAACGGCCTCGTCTGCGCCTTCTATCTCGCCAAGGCGGGGCTGAAAGTACGCATCGTCGAGGCGCGCGATGTCGTCGGCGGCGCCGCGGTGACCGAGGAATTCGCGCCGGGCTTTCGCAATTCGGTCGCGAGCTACACGGTCAGCCTGCTCCAGCCCAAGGTCATCGCCGACATGAAGCTCGCCGATCATGGCTATCGCGTGATCGAGCGGCCAATCAGCAATTTCCTGCCGCAGGAGGATGGCGGCTATCTGAAGCTCGGCGGCGGGCTCGAACGCACGCAAAAGGAATTTGCGCGCTTCTCGGCGCACGATGCCGCGCGCCTTCCCGAATATTATGACATGCTCGAGGGTGTCGCCGACGTGCTCCGCGACCTCGCGCTCAAATCGCCGCCGAATGTCGGCGACGGCGTCAAGACTTTGCTCGACGCGGCGCGGCAGGGACGCGGCCTCACCAAGCTCAGCCTGTCGCAGCAGCGCGACGTGCTCGAACTCTTCACCAAATCGGCGCGGACCTTCCTCGACAGCTGGTTCGAAAGCGAAGCGGTCAAGGCCGCCTTCGGCTTCGACGCGGTCGTCGGCAATTATGCCAGCCCCGATACGCCGGGCAGCGCCTATGTCCTCCTCCACCACGTCTTCGGCGAAGTGAATGGCAAAAAGGGGGCGTGGGGCCACAGCGTCGGCGGGATGGGCGCGATCACGCAGATGATGGCAAAGGTCTGCACCCAGCTGGGGGTCGAGATCAGCCTCGAAGCGCCCGTTTCGCGCGTGCTGGTCGATGGCGGCAAGGCGGTCGGCGTGAAGCTGGTCGGCGGCGAGGAGATTGCCGCGACGCGCGTGATCGCCAACGTGGGGCCCAAGCTTCTCTACGAACGGATGTTCGACGAAGGCGATATCGCGCCCGAGTTCCGCCGCCGCATCAAGGCGTTCAAGGCGGGCAGCGGCACCTTCCGCATGAATGTCGCGCTATCCGAGCTACCGCGCTTCACCTGCCTCCCCGAACCCGGCGAGCACCACCAGTCGGGGATCATCATCGCGCCGACGCTCGACTATATGGACAAGGCGTTTCTCGACGCGAAGGAGCATGGCTGGTCGAAAAAGCCGATCGTCGAAATGCTCATCCCCTCGACCGTCGACGACAGCCTCGCGCCGCCGGGGCAGCATGTCGCCAGCCTGTTCTGTCAGCAATTCGCGCCCGCGCTTCCGGGTGGCCGGGATTGGGACGCCGAGGAAGACAAGGCCGCCGACACGATCATCGACACGGTCGAGGCGCACGCCCCCGGCTTTCGCGCCTCGATCGTCGGGCGGCAGATCCTCAGCCCCAAGGGGCTCGAACGCAAATTCGGGCTGGTCGGCGGCGACATCATGCACGGCAATATGAGCCTCGACCAGCTGTGGTCGGCGCGCCCCGTGCTCGGCAACGGCGCCTATCGCGGTCCGCTGAAGGGGCTCTATATGTGCGGCGCGGGCACGCATCCCGGCGGCGGTGTCACCGGCGCGCCCGGGCATAATGCCGCGCAGGTCATCTTACGCGACCGGGGTTTCTTCGCCCCCAAATGGCGCTGAGGCCGGCGCCGTCTCGCGCGTCCACCAATAGAGCGGCAGCCCCGCCGCCATCAGGATCAGGCTCATCGCACTGACGTTCAGCCCGGCGCCCCACAGCGTCCAGACCGAATAGGCGAGGCCGATGAGGGCGACAGGTATCGCGACGCGCAGCCGCAACGCGGCAGCAGCGCACGAAAGGTAAAGCCACAGCGTCACCGACGTCGACAGGATCGCCATGAAAGTGAACATCTCGGCGGTCGATTTGTTGCTGTTGAGCAGCACGCAAGCGGTCGCAAGGGCGCTGGCGATCAGCAGCGCGGCGACCGGCGTGCCGTGGCGGTTGGTGCGCGCGAACCAGGCAGGGAACAGGCCCTGGCGTGCGAGCGTCGCGGGCAATTCGGCCTGGATCAGCGTGAAACCGTTCAATGCACCGATCGCGCTGATCGCGGCAAAGGCGGCGATGAACAGTGCCGGCCCGTGCCCCCAATAGGTTTCGACGAACAAGGCGAAGGGCGCATCCGATTTGGCGACCTCCGCCGCTGGCAACATCAGCGCGACCGCGGAACAGACGATGAGGTACAGGGCGCCGGTCGCCAGCGTGCCGATGATCGTCGCGCGCGGGATGGTGACGACGGGATGCTTCACCTTGTCGGTCGCGACGCTCGCCGATTCGAAACCGAGCAGCGCCCACAGCGTGAGGATCGCCGAGCCGCTGACGGCAGTGAGCGAAAGCCCTTCAGCCGGGAAGGGCGTCGTGACGACCGGCATCGCGCTGCCGAAGGCCACGGGCACGAGGATCATCACCGTCAGCAGCGGGATCAGCTTGATGAGCAACGTTACGACCTGAAACCGCCCGGCCGTGCGCGCACCGCGCCAGTTGATCGCGGTGACGATCCAGATCAGTGCGAGCGTCGACAGCGCCATATGCTCGCCGAGCGCGGGAACGAACAGACTGAGGAAACTGACCGCGGCGACCGCAAGCGTCACATTAGCGGTCCACACCGACACCCAATAGGCCCAGCCGATCATGAAGCTGGGGATGCGCCCGAAGGCGAGCTGGACGAAGGCGGTCGGCCCGCTCGCCTTCGGGAAAGCGACGGTCAGCCGCGCGAGCACCATCGCCAGCGCGAGCGCGCCCGCGATCGTGATGACCCACCCCGCGACGCCGTTCCAGCCGAAGGGCGCGAGGCTGGCAGGGAGCAGGAACACCCCCGACCCGATCATATTGCCCATGACAAGCGCGACGCACATCGCAAGGCCAAGCTTTTGCGCGGGCCTGATGTCGGCAGTCGTCGTGTCTGTCATGCGAAAGCCGGTCCCATCCTCTATCCCCGGTCTCGGTCGGCCGGGGCGCCGATACCGTCCGATCGAGATCTGTTCGTCCATCCCCCGGGTGGGGGATGGCGCCGAGGGGCGGCACGGCGCGCGTTGTGCCACCCTTCAATGGGTCGCTTAGAAGTCCTTGCTCACCTTGATCCCGATCAGGCGCGGGCGGATGACATTATCATAAAAGACGCCGCCCCCCGCCGTGAGCCCATCGGCGTCGCCGCAGACCGTCTCGCCGCACTGCACCGCGCTGTTGATCACGCCGCGGCTGTCGAACAGGTTGGTGGCGAACAATTCCGCATCCCATCCCTCGCCCTTCACGCCGATGCTGACATCGGCGGTCGTATAGGCTTTGAAATTGCCGACGATGTCGTTTTCGAGGGTGCGAAGGTCGGACCGCCTCTTGCCGATATGGTTGACCGCGAACTGAACATGCCCGTCCACACCGCCGATCGGGAATTCATAACGCGCGACGGCATTGCCCTTGAATTTCGCGGTCACCGGCAAGCGCGCACCCGATGGCGCGAGCAGGTCGTTGCCCGGCGTCGTACAGTCGAAATCGGCGTTGGCAACGGCGCAAAAATCGCGGCGGATCGTCGCGTCATTATAGCTGCCGCCCGCGCTGAGCGAGAAGCCGCCCGAACGATAGCTGACATCGGCCTCGACCCCGCGGATGCGCGCGATACCGGCGTTGCGCACTTCGCTGAGGCCATTGGCGCCGAGGAAGGAGAGCTGGATATTCTTCCAATCCTGCTGATAGACGGCGCCGTTGAAGCGGACCGGGCCAAAGCTGGTCTTCCACCCCAGTTCATAATTGTCGAGCGTGTCCGAACCATAGGGCGGCAGCGAGCCGCGCCGGTTGATCCCGCCGGGGCGGAAACCGCGCGACCATGTCGCATACATCATCACATCGTCGGTGAACTTGTAGGTCAGGTTCAGCTTGTGGATGAAGTCGGTCTTCTTCGTTCGTTTGTCGAGGTTGGTGCAGGGCGATCCGTCGACGACGGCCGGACCCTGGCACGCATAGACCGGATTGCCGCTGTAACCGGGATTGTTGTAACCGAAGAAGCCGACGAGGCTGTTGTCGAATTTGTACAGGCGGCCGCCGCCGGTCAGCGTCAGCTTTTCGGTGATGTCGAAGCTCAGCTCGCCGAACGCGGCATAGTCGCGGTCGACGCGCAGCTGCTTGGTCAGCCAGATATTGTCGACGGTGCCCGGCACCTGCAGGTCGTCGGACAGGTTGTCGACGATATAATGTTGTTCGATATTATGCGACTGGCGCTGGTAGAACAGGCCGCCGATGAAGCGGATCCGTGCGTCGGCGGGCGAGGCGACGCGGATTTCGCCGAAGTTGCGGCGATAGCGATCGACGCCCTCGATATATTGATTGGGGCTGATGACATCGCCTGCATTGTCATAGAGATAGGCGCCCGACCCAAAGAGCGCGTCATAGAAATAGGCATAGTCCGAATAGTCGCTGTCGGTCAGCGTCTTGCGGCGCAGATGGCCGCCGGTGACGGTCAGGTCCCAGTTGCCGATCTTGCCTTCGATCGTCAGTGCGGCCTGGATCCATTTGTCGTCGCCGCGTTCGGGGTTGTACTGCACCGTCTGCAGACTGCGCGTCACCGCGGTCGAACGTTCCTGCGCAAAGCTGCCATCGGCTTTCTGGATCTGGCCCATCAAGGTCGGGCGGATCGTCCAGTCGTCGTCGAGTTCGATCCCGAGCGCGAGGCGCGCACCATAGGTATCGACGCTGTTGTAATCCTTCTCAACCAGATCGTCGTTGGTCTGGGTGACACCGCTCGTCGGATAGGTCCGGCTGCCCGCGATATTGTCGATATAGCCCGCATCATGGCGATACCAGCCGACGAGGCGAAGCGCGGCGCGGTCGCTGATCCGGGCGTTGATAAAGCCCTCGGCAACCCCGCCGATGCCGCCGCGCGAGACTGTATTGAGTTCGAGCCCCGCCGAACCATAGGTGCCGCTGGTGTCGGGCCTGTTGGTGATCAGCTTGATCGTGCCCGCCATCGAGCTGGCGCCATAGAGCGTGCCCTGCGGTCCCGCGAGCGCCTCGACGCGCGCAAAGTCATAGGTATGGATGTCGAGCGCGCCCTGGATGGTCGTGATCGGCATTTCGTCGAGGTATGTGCCGACGGTCGGCAGCGAGGTCGAGTGGTTGGCGTTCTCGCCCGAAGCGACGCCGCGGAAATAGACCTGGCTGAACCCCGGCGCGAGCGTCTGGATCGTCACCGACGGCAGGAATTTGACGACGTCCTGAAATTCCTTGACCTGCAACTCGTCAAGCCGCTCGGTCCCGATCGCGGTGATCGCCAGCGGCACATCCTGCAGATTTTCCTCACGCTTCGACGCGGTGACGACGATGTCGCGATCGTCATCGGTGCTGCTTTGCTGCGCGAGGGCGGTGCCCGACGTGCAAAGGATCGTACTACCGAGCAGCATCGCGCCGCCCTTGGCCAGAACCGCGGTAAACTTGCGCATGAGACCCCCCTCAAATGACAGTGATATGACGCGAGCATGACGCGCGGCAGCGCAAGCGCAAGCATTGTTGTGCAGTGCAGCGGTCGTTGGTCGAAAATGTCGTCTGCTGTTGCCGAATGGCAACATTTTGTCGTGCGGCCTCAGCCGAAATCGGCGGGAACCGCGGGATAGGCCTCCAAGACCGGGCCAAGCGCCTGTTTCAACGGATCGAGCCATTTTTCATAAGGTTGCCATTGCCCAACGCCGTCGCGGTTGATCGGCCGCCGCACCTGCTCGCTCGACGCGGTGCGCACGGCGCGCGCATTGGTGTGAAACGCCATGCAGGCCTCTTCGAAGGGCTGGCCGAGCCAGGCGAGCAGCGCGCGCACTTCGGCTTCGGCATTATCGAGCAACGCTTCGTGGATGACGCGGTGGACGCGTCCCGGCTGCACCGCGTCGATATGCGCCATCAGCCGCACATAGTCGCGGTAATAGCCGCCGACGTCGGCGAGACCATAGCTGAACGCCTGCCCCTTCGCATAATGCTGGCGAAAGTTCGAAAAACAACAGTCGAGCGGATGGCGCCGCGCATCGATGATCTTCGCATTCGGCAGGATCAGGCGAATGAAGGCGGTGTAGAGCCAATTGTTCGGCAATTTGTCGATATAGAAGGGCTTGCCGGTCTTGCGCTGCACCGCAGTGCGCTGGAGGAACTCCGCGCCGAGGTCGGCGAGCCGTTCGGGTGGCGTTTCGGCCAGCGCCTCCACCCACCGGCGGCCGTCGTCATATTTTTCGCGGCCGAGACCGAGCGCGAGCGCCGGAATATCGGGCAGTTCCATCGTGCCCTCGATCGCCGAATGGCAGCTGAGGATCTGTTCGATCAGCGTCGATCCGGCGCGCGGCATGCCGAGGATGAAAATCGGATCGGGCGCGGGATCGCCAGCGTCGGCGCGCGACGCAAAGAATTCGGGTGTGCAGGCGGCAATGATCGCGTCGACCGCGGCGCTCGTTTCGGCGGCGCGATAGCCGAGCTGAGCGGAGCGGATCGCATTGCCCGCGGCATAGTGACGAAACGCCGGTTCATGCTCGACGGCATCGTCATACGCTTTGCCGAGCGCGAAATGCAGGTGCAGGCGGTCGTCGGCGCGCGCATCGCCCTTCGGGTCGGCCGCAACGAGCGCGCCCTCCATGGCTTCGCGGTCGCCCGCGTCGAAGCGGATCGTCTTGAGGTTGGCAAGGCTCCACCAGATTTCGCCGAGCCCCGGATCGGCATCGAGCGCGCGGCGATAGGCGGTGATGCTGTCGTCTTGCCGCCCCACGGTCTTCAGCATATGGCCATAGCTCATCCACAGCTTGGCATGATCGGGGAAGCGGCGCGTCAACTCTTCGTAAAGCGCGAGCGCCTCGTCATAGCCGCCGATGCGGCCAAGCGCGGCGGCGCGAAGATTTGCGTGGGCCGGGTTTTCGGGATCGTCACCCAGCACCGCATCCAGCGTCGCTGCCGCATCGGCGAAACGATTCTGCTTATAATAGACGGTCGCGAGATTGGCGCGCGCGGCGCCGAAGCCGGGTGCGAGCTGCAACGCGCGCGACAGCAATTTTTCGGCATCCTCATAGCGCCCGATGCGCCCCGCGACCTCGGCGAGCATGCGGATCGCCGCAACGTCGGTCGCATCTTCGCGGAGCCGCTGGCGCAGCGCCGCCTCGGCATCGGGCAGCCGATCCTCGGCGAGCGCAAGCGCGGCGTCGACCATCGCTTCATCGTGGATCGTCGCGCCGACCGCCGCGAGCGACGCGTCCTGCGCTTCCCTTTCGCGGTTCAGCGCACGCAGCGCATGCGCGGCGAGCCGGTGCGCCGCCGCCGATGTCGGCACCGCCTCGATGATCGCCCGTGCCTGCGCCAGCGCGGCGCCGGGCTGACCCTTCAAAAGCTGGCGGGCGTTGGCGAGTGCTTCATCATGGGTGACGGTCGCCATGCGCGTGCCCCTCAGCTTTTCGCCGCACGGGCCTTCGCGACGGCCTGCTTCAGCCCGTCATAACCAATCTGTCCCTGGAACAGCTGGTTGCCGACGATCCAGGTCGGGGTGGCGTTGAGCTGCAGCTGGGTCGCGATCGCAAGATTGCTGTCGAGCTCGCGCTGGAACAAGGCTTCATTTGCGGTCGCATCGGCGGTGCCGTCGGTAACGACGCCTACTTTTTCGGCCGCTGCGGCGATCGCCGCCTTGTCGAGCGAACCCGCCGCGAACATCGCGTGGTGGAAGGCGTCATATTTGCCCTGCCGCGCCGCCGCCAGCGCCATCAGCGCGGCATCGCGGCTTTGCGGGGCGATGATCGGCAGTTCGCGGAACACGACTTTCAGGCGCTTGTCCTCGCGGATCAGCCGGTCGACATCGGGCACGCTCGCACGGCAAAAGCCGCAGGCATAGTCGGTGAACACGACGAGGGTGACATCGCCGTCGGCATTGCCCGCCCACGCACCCGCATAGGGCTTTTCGAGCGCGGGACGGATCGCGTCGATGGCTTTCGCAATTTCGCCATTGCGCTGCGCTTCGAGCGCTTCGGGAATGATCTGCGGGTTCGCCTTGATATAGTCGGCGACGATCGTCTCGACCTCGCTCTTGCTCATTCCGCCGCCGAGACGGCCGCCGAGCCAGAAGGCGATGGCGAGGAGCAATATGCCGCCGAGCGCCAGCCCCCATGTGCGCGTTGAAACGCCTTCCATCCCCATCCCCTTAACCTGCGGCAAGCCCCGCGCCGGCATCGCCTTGATCATCGTGGCGTTTTTCACCGGCTGCGCAATAGGCGAGCGATCGTCGCCTTCCATCGCATTCACGGCAGCCGCAGGTGCGGGCTTCGCTACAGCCGGAATCGCAGCATCGCCCGCAAAGAGCGGCAGGTCGGGCGCGGCAGGCGTGTTCGCCTGCGCGGCAGCAGCTTCCTCGCGCGCGAGCAATTGTTCGAGGCCTGAGGGCGGCGGCGCCAGCTCTTCGCGCGGCGCGGGGCGCAGCTTGCTTGCGGCATCGCCGATGCCGTCGCGCAGGCTCTCGCCGCTCGCCTTGGCGATATCGACAACGCCGGCCTTGGTTTTTCCGGCGACCTCGCCCAGCCCGCGGCCGGCTTCGCTCGACAGTTTTGCGACCTTGTCGCCGAGCGCCATTTTCTCCCACGCTTGGCCGCTGGCCTTCGCTGCGGCACGCCCGGCCTGCGCCGATCCGCGTCCGGCCGCACGCGCGGCGCGCGCGGTTATGGCGCCCGTCTTCGCGGCGAGTTCGCGCGAACGGCGCGGGATTTCCATAGCTTCGACGCGCGCCGGAATGTCGGCACGGTCGCCGACGCGGATCGTCCAGTCGGCAAAGGCTTCGGCGCCGTCCTGGATGCGATCCCACAGGCTCGCGGCCCTCGCCTTGATGGCTTCGGGCTTCACCAGCGGATCGCGCGGCTTTTCGGGCGTGCTGTATCGCGCAAGGTCGATGCCCACCGGGACCTCGTCCTTCGGTTTCGCCAATCCTTCGTCATGCGCGGGCGCGCCGCCACTCGGCGTCGGCGCCGGGTCGCGCAGCCACGGCTGGTAATAATCGTCTTTTCTGTCAGTCACTTATTGCCCTCGAGCATCACGAAAATGCGATGCGTCGCCCCCGTCTTCATCCGAACGAACCTCTTCACCCGAAACTAACGCCGTTTGCGTGTCCGTTCCACCTCGGCGCGAGCCACCAGCGAAATATCCTGTGCACGGATCCAGTCGGGCGAGCCCTGGGGCAAGCCCTGCATCGCCATGTCGGCATTACGCAGCGCGAGCGCGGGCTGTCCACCCTCCAGTTGATAGCGTTCGGCCGAGGCGAGCGCGGCGCGCGCCTGATCGCCCTTGTTCGCATAGACGATACCGAGCTGATACCAGGCGAACGGATTCTGGTTGTCGAGCGCGACGGCGGTTTTCAGTACCTCTTCGGCCTCGGCGTAATTTGCCGGATCCTCGGTCGCGATCAGCGCGTGGCCCAATGTCGCGCTGATCAGCGGCTGCGATCGCGACAGGCTCACCGCCTTGCGCAGCGCGGGGATCGCTTCTTTGGGGCGCCCCGATTCGAGCAGCACCTGGCCCTCGAGTTCGAGGAAATAGGGGTCGCTGGGATTGCTCGCGAGCAGACCCTCGACCTCGGTCAGCGCCTTTTGTGGGTAGGCGCTCTTGTGCCACGCATAGGCGCGGGCATAGCGCGCCGGAATGCTGCTGTTGCTTTCGGGAAATTTGCGCAAGGTCCGCTCGGGCTCGGCCATATAGCCCGACAGCTTCGCCTTGATGCGCTGGAAACGCGCCTCGATTTTCGGGTCGGCGGGTTTTTGCCATGCCGGATCGATGACATAGACTTCGCGGAGCGTCTGGATGCGATCGCCCGACATCGGGTGCGTCCGGCCATAGGCCTGATCATCGTCCTGCTTCACCCCGTAGCGAAATTCGAGATTTTGCAGCTTCTTGAAAAAGGCGAGGCTGCCGCGGCCGCTGATCCCGGCGGTCGACAGATATTGGGCGCCCGCGGCGTCGGCGGTCGACTCCTGGACGCGGCTGAACGCGAGGAACTTGCCGAGTGCGGCCTGCTGGCCCGCCATCATCACGCCCATGCCGGCCTCGCCCGCACCGGCCGCGATCGCCGCGGCGCCGAGTAGCAGGCTGAGCAGCGAAATGCCCGTCGCCGCCTTGGCGCCCTCGTTGACGCGGATCGCGTGGCCGCCCATCACATGGCCCAGCTCGTGCGCGAGGACGCCCTGTACCTCTTCGGCGCTGTCGGCGGCCTCGACCAGCCCGCTGAAGACATAGATGTCCTGGCTGCCGGCGACAAAGGCGTTGATGCTGCGGTCGCCGAGCAGATGCACGCGCACCTGTCCAGGCTTGAGCCCCGCGGCGACGAGCAGCGGGTCCATCATGTCCTGGAACAGGGCTTCGGTTTCGGCGTCGCGCAGGATCGACTGCGCCGCTGCCGGACGCAGCGCGATCGCGAACATCGCGAGCAATGTCAGCGCGATACGGAAAAGGGCGCGCACTTTGCGCGCCCCGAACGCGGGCTGCGGCGGGAAAGCGGTCATCCCCGCCTCTCTTGCGCCGCGCGCCTGAACCCCAAGTGAAGCCATGGGGGCTTATTGGGGGGCAGGTCGCGCGGACGCAAGGTCAGCGTGCAGTTTATGCGATCAATTGCCGCCGATCAGTTGCCAAATGTGCGCTGCCACCAGCCGCGGCGCGGCTCGCCATCGAGACCTTCGCCATCCTCGTCGCCATTGGCGGCGACCGGCTCGGCCTCACGCGTCGTGGCGGCTTCGGGCGTGGCCTCGGCGGCGACGGCCTTCTTGGCGCGGCTCGCGCGCTTCTTGGGCGCAGGCTTGGCCGGTTCGGCTTCGGCTTCCGCTTCCGCTTCAGCCGGAGCTTCGGCGACGGGCGCCTCGGCAATCGGTGCTTCTGCGACCGGTGCCTCGGCGGCGTCCGCCGCTTCAGCTTCGGCGGCGGCAGCAGCCTTGGTCTTGCGCGGTGCGCGCTTGCGCTTCGGCTTTTCCTCGGCAGCCGGGGCTTCTGCGGCGACCGGTTCGGCGGCTTCGAATTCTACCGTAGCCGCCACTTCGAGTTCAGCGCTTTCACCATCGACAGCATCCGCTGCATCGACCTTGGGCTTGCGGCCACGTCCGCCACGGCGGCGGCGGGGCTTGGCTTCGGCGTCCTCAGCATCCGCTTCGGCGACAGCCTCGACAGTCTCGACAGCGTCCGCCGGCGCCACTTCGCCGTCATGGGCTGCATCGCCATCGCGATCATCGTCGGCTTCGCTGCCTTCGGCAATTTCATTGCCATTCTCGTCGCGACGACCGCGGCGGCCACGACGGCGGCGGCGGCGGCGCTTGCGTCCGTCGCCGTCGACTTCGCCTTCCTCGCGCTCGCGCGCGCCCTCTTCGCGGCCCTGCGAACGCGCAGGGCGCTCTTCGGCGGCCTCTTCTTCGGCTTCCTCTTCGTCTTCGGGATAATCGTCGTCATCGTCCTCGATCGGGGCGATCGGGGCGAAGCTGCGGCGGGCGATCGGCGGCGGGCCGCTGACCTCGACCGCCATGCGCGCGCCTTCGGTCTCGCCATCGGGCAGGATTTCGACCGTGACGCCGTACAGCTCCTCGATCTCGCGCAGTTCGCGGCGCTTTTCGTTGAGCAGGTAGAAGGTCGCTTCCTGGCTCGCGCGCAGGGTGATCTTGTTCCCCTTGCCGCGTGCCGCTTCCTCTTCGATCAGCCGCAGCGCGCTGAGGCCCGCCGACGAGGCGGTGCGGACAAGCCCGGTGCCTTCGCAATGCGGGCACGGGCGGGTCGAGGCTTCGAGCACGCCGGTCCGCAGGCGCTGGCGGCTCATCTCCATCAGGCCAAAGCCCGAGATGCGGCCGACCTGGATGCGCGCCCGGTCGTTCTTCAGCGCATCCTTCATCGCGCGCTCGACCTTGCGGACGTTCGAGCCATGATCCATGTCGATGAAGTCGATCACGACCAGCCCCGCCATGTCGCGCAGGCGCAGCTGGCGCGCGATTTCGGCCGCAGCCTCGAGATTGGTGCTGACCGCGGTCTGCTCGATATTATGCTCGCGCGTCGAACGGCCCGAGTTGATGTCGATCGACACCAGCGCCTCGGTCGGGTTGATCACCAGATAACCGCCCGATTTCAGCTGGACGACCGGATTTAGCATCCCCGCCAGCTGATCCTCGACGCCGTAACGCTGATAGAGGGACACGGGATCGGCATATTGTTTCACGCGCCGGGCGTGGCTCGGCATCAGCAGCTTCATGAACTGCTTGGCCGCCTTATAGCCCTCCTCGCCCTCGACGAGCACTTCCTCGATATCCTTGTGATAGATGTCGCGGATCGCGCGCTTGACCAGATCGCTGTCCGAATGAACCAGCGCCGGCGCACTCGATTCGAGCGTCTTTTGGCGAATTTCGTCCCACAGGCGCGCGAGATAGTCGAAGTCGCGCTTGATCTCGACCTTGGTGCGGCTCATCCCCGCGGTGCGGACGATGCAGCCCATCGTCGGCGGCAGGTTCAGCTCGTCGATCATCGCCTTCAGCTTGCGGCGATCGGCGCCGTTCGAAATCTTGCGGCTGATCCCGCCACCATGCATCGTGTTCGGCATCAGCACGCAATAGCGGCCGGCAAGCGACAAATAGGTGGTGAGCGCGGCGCCCTTGTTGCCGCGTTCTTCCTTGACGACCTGAACCAGCATCACCTGGCGGCGGCGGATGACGTCCTGGATCTTGTAGCGGCGGCGCAGCGACATGCGGTTTTCGCTGTCTTCGTCGTCATTGCGGCGGCTGCGTCCGCGGCCGCCCTTGCGGTTGTTGTTGCCGCGCCCACGCCCACGGCCCCGACGGTCGCCGCGGCCATCGCCGTTTCCTTCCCGGCCTTCTTCGGCGCCCTCTTCGGCGTCGCCATTCTCGGCATCGCCATTGTCATCGCGGTCGTCGCGGTCGTCATGCCCATCGTCATGATCGTCGCGGTCGTCGTCGCGATCGCGACGGCTGTCGCCATTGTCATCTTCGTCGTGATATTCGACGTCGGCGACATCGCCTTCGAGCTCGTCGAGATCTTCCTCGGCGCGCTGCGCGGCGGCGGCGGCATGCTCGGCCTCTTCGCGGAGCAGCGCTTCGCGGTCTTCCTTCGGAATCTGGTAATAATCGGGGTGAATTTCGCTAAAGGCGAGGAAGCCGTGGCGATTGCCGCCATATTCGATGAACGCCGCCTGCAGCGACGGTTCGACGCGGGTCACCTTGGCCAGATAGATATTGCCCTTGAGCTGCTTGTGCTCAGCGGACTCGAAATCAAACTCCTCGATTCGGTTTCCCTTGGTGACGGCGACCCGGGTTTCTTCCCGGTGCCGCGCGTCGATCAACATGCGCGTGGTCATTAGATACACTCCAAGCGCGCCTTAGCGCGCCATCAAAAAATTCCGCGACCTTCCCCGAGGGAAAGCCGCGGCGGATACGGGTGAAAAGAAAAAAGACGTTATTGCCGCTGGGGGCCTGCGTCCGGTCCTGGACGCGCATGCGGTCGTCACATCCGGCGACGGCCGGGGCGAAAGCGCCCGCGTCGGGATATGAAGAGGGCATGGCAAGCCTCATGCGGCATCAACCTGTTACGGGATGAGCGGGCGGGCAGGGCGGGCGCGCAAGCGAACGCCCCGACTGTCCGGTCAACCGGGTGGACTGGCGGCAGGTCGCCCTTCCCCGCATGTCCGGCGCCAAGGCGGCCATGATCCGCATATTCGCGGAACAGGCCCTCCCCTCAAAAGGCCGGACGGCACCGGGAACGACACCGTCAGTGTGGGCGTGCTAGCATCGGCACGGGCGGACGGCAACAACAACCACGGAACAAAGATGGGATGGCTGCACGCTGTGGCAAATATGCACGCCCCGCCCAAGGGGACTGATCGGCCGTTAACCCGGCTTTCAGGGATCATCGCTAGCGATTATTTTACCATATTCCGCGGCCGGGGGCGTCATGTTTCGAATAAGCGCTGGACCATTGCGCGCCTCGGGCGGCATAGACGCGCGATGAGCCTGCTGCTCGCCCTGCTTGGCATGATTGCGACCCCGGCGTCGGCGGGACAGGCGGGCGCGACGCCAGTCGACGCTTCGGCAAACGCATTCGAACGGGCATCGCGCGGCGCGCGTGCGCCATTGCCATCGCCAGCGGGTTTCCGCGCCAAACGGCCCGGAAAACGCTACAGCGTAACCGTCCCGATCGGTAAAGCGAAGCCTTCGGTGGCGCTGCCGCGCATCGAAGGTCCAGACGACAGGCGCCTGCCGCTCGTCGTGATCGATGCCGGCCATGGCGGGCACGATCCCGGCGCGATTTCACCACACAGCGGTAGCCGGGAAAAGGACATCACGCTCGCGCTCGCCCGCGCGATCCGCGACGACCTGCTCGCCTCCGGCCGGGTGCGGGTCGCGCTCACGCGCTCGGACGACCGTTTTCTGGTGCTCGAAGAACGCTATGGGGTCGCGCGGCGACTCAAGGCCGATCTGTTCATTTCGGTCCACGCCGACGCCGCCGAGAATCAGCAGGCCAGCGGCGCCTCGATCTACACGCTGTCCGAAGTCGCCTCCGACCGCGAGGCCGCGCGGCTCGCCGCGCGCGAGAATAAGGCGAACCTCATCAACGGCGTCGACCTCGGCGCGCACAGCGGCGATGTGTCGGCGATCCTGCTCGACTTGACCCAGCGCGAAACAATGAATGTCGCGTCCGACTTCGCGCGGCTGCTCCAGCGCGAGGCGTCGGACGACGTCAAATTCCGCACCACCGCCCACCGTTTCGCCTCCTTCATCGTGCTGAAGGCGCCCGATACGCCTTCGGTCCTGTTCGAAACGGGCTTCATCTCGAACAAGGATGACGGCGAATTTCTCGCCTCGTCGGCGGGGCAGAAAAAGGTGGCGCGCGGCGTACGCGACGCGGTGCAGATCCATTTTGCACGGCGGATCACAGCGCGTTAAGCGCGGCTCGTCCGCCATCGCCAGGTCGTCGCCGTGGCGACTTTGGGGTTACGATCGCGTGCGGTCACGTTGCGGCAAACCCGTCGCGCGCGGGCGCCCGTAGGGCGCCCAGCCCGGCGAGCAATGTCCGCGCCGGGCTGGGCTCGAGCGCCGTCATCGGCGAGCCATGCGAAAGGAATAGGCCCGCGAGACGGCGCATCGGTTCAGGCAGCCTGCTTGAGTTCGCCGATCGCCGCGGCCGCGCGGTTCAGCGCTTCGCCGTCCATCATCTGCTGATCGGCGGCAATGATCGTGACATCGGTGATGCCGACGAAGCCAAGGACGTGGCGCAGATAGCCGGTCGCGAAATCATAATCGCTGCCGACCGGAACGCCGCCCGAGGCGACGACCAGAAAGGCCTTCTTGCCCTTGAGCAGGCCTTCGGGACCGGCTTCGGTGTAGCGGAAGGTGCGGCGCGCGCGGGCGATCAGGTCGATCCAGGCCTTGAGCGCTGCGGGAATCGCGAAATTATACACGGGAACACCGATGACGATCGTGTCGGCGGTTTCGAGTTCGGCGATCAGTTCGTCCGAGCTGGCGAGCAGCGCCTTTTGTTCGTCGCTGCGGTCGGCTTCGTCGGTGAAATTGGCGCCGACCCAGCCTTCGGTCAGCAGCGCGGGCGGGGTGAGCGCGAGGTCGCGGTGGATCACCTTGGCGCCATAGCCCTGTTCGAGCAGGTGGTTGACGAGCTGGCCCGAAAGCTGGCGCGTGGTCGATCCGTCGCTGCGGGCGCTGGCATCGATACGAAGAATGTTGGTCATTGAACTACTCCTTGGGTTGTCATTGGGGAGAGAGAGTGCCGCGAGTCCCGCGCGTTTTTGGTAGGGAGCTCGCGGCACAGGTGGGCCGCCGTCAGGGAGGGGACGTCGGCGGCCCCGGGGCTTCATTACAGGCTGTCGACGAGCACCAATTCGGCGTCGTCAAGCGCCTCGACCGTGATCGTGCCGACATCGCGGAGCGCGATGCCGTCGCGCGGATCGGCGTCCTCGCCGTTAACGCGGATGCGGCCCTTGGCGGCGACCAGATAGGCGTGGCGTCCGGCTTCAAGGTCATAAGAGACGCTCTCGCCGGCCTTCACCGTTGCCGCGGCAACGCGGGCGTTGGCGCGGATCGGCAGCGCGTCGGCGTCGCCCTCGATGCCGCTCGCCAGCGTCACGAACTGGCCCGAACGGTCATTCTTGGGAAACTGGCGCGCGCCCCAGCCCGGATTGCCACCGTCACGGTCGGGCATGATCCAGATCTGGAACAGCGTCGTTTCCTCATCCTCAAGGTTGAACTCGCTGTGCGTCACGCCGGTGCCGGCGCTCATCACCTGGACATCGCCCGCCGCGGTGCGGCCGCTGTTTCCCATCGAGTCACGATGGGTGATCGCGCCGGTGCGGACATAGGTGATGATTTCCATGTCGCGGTGCGGATGCGGAGGAAAACCCGCCTGTGCCGCGATGGCATCGTCGTTCCAGACGCGCAGCGCACCCCAACCCATACGCTTCGGGTCGTGATAATTGGCGAAGGAGAAATGGTGGCGGGCGTCGAGCCAGCCGTGGTTGGCGTGGCCCAGCGTGTCGAATTTGCGAATGTCGATCATGGCCTTGTCCTTTCTTGGTGGCCGCCCCGGCGTTTTAGGGACCCGGCGGCGTTCATCTGTTGAGGACAAAATAGGCATTCCGATCGTTTCGGAAATAGCGTAGATGGAAAACCATCGTTTCCATATAGGAGCTGTTTCGTGGCACTTCCCGACTATGAAGGCTGGGCCTGTTTCGTCGCGGTGGCCGATGGCGGCAGCTTTACCGCGGCGGCGGCATCGCTCGGGCTGTCAAAGGCGAGCGTGTCCAAGGCGGTGACGCGGCTCGAGGCGTCGCTGGGCATCACCTTGCTGCACCGAAGCTCGCGCGTCGTCGCGGTGTCGACGGCGGGCGCGGGCCTGCTCGACGAGGCGCGGGCAATGGTCGCGGCGGCAACCGCGGCGACCGAGGCGGCGCGCGGCGACCGCGTCGACCTGGCGGGACCGATCCGCCTCGCGGCGCCGATGAGCTTCGGCATCAAAGTGCTCGGCCCGCCGCTCGCCGCCTTCCTCGACCGGCATCCCGCGGTCGAGATCGAGGTGCTGCTGAGCGATGCGCGCAACGACCCCGTCGCCGAGGGCATCGACCTGACGCTGCGGATTTCGCCGCTTGCCGATTCGAGCCTGCTGGCGCGCACGATCGCGCCGGTCGCGACGTCGGTGATCGCGAGCCCGGCGTATCTGGCAAAGCATGGTACGCCCAGGCACCCGCTCGAACTCTCGGGCCACCGATTGATCGGTTACGGCCACCGCCAGCGCGCGGTGCCGCTGCACTTTCATCGCAAGGGCGAGGAGGCCACCGTGCTGCCGACCGGGCCATTGTTCGCGAACAATGGCGATGTCGCGGTGCCGCTGGTCGTCGCTGGCGTGGGAATCGCCGCCCTGCCCGACTTCATCACGGCCGAGGCGCTGGCGTCGGGCGCGGTGGTTCCCATCCTCACCGACTGGTCGTTGCCGCAATCGCACCTGCACTTGCTGTCGCCGCCCTCGCGGCTGCGTCCGGCACGCGTGCGCGCGCTTTCGGACCATCTGGTCGACACGCTGAAGTTGTCGTGCACGGGCGCGCACGATCAATATATCGCCCCTCACCATGCGGGAAAAACGGGCTGAGCGAGTGTTGCAAAATGGTCGCGACTCGTTGATTCCTGCGGGTTAAATCAAAATTAACCTTTTCCCTTCATTAGTTTCGTGGTTAATGTTCCGGCAGTCCTGCAACGGGGGTTTGGTCGGTGACATCCTTGATGGTCATGCGATCGGTTCGCGGGATTATCGTGGGAAAAAGGGGTGCCCAATGCGCGTACTGCTGATCGAGGACGAGCCGACGACCGCGAAAGCGATCGATACGATGCTCACGACCGAAGGCTTCAATGTCTATACCACCGATCTTGGTGAGGAAGGCTTGGACCTGGGTAAGCTCTATGATTACGACATCATCCTGCTCGACCTGAACCTGCCCGACATGCACGGATACGACGTGCTGAAAAAGCTCCGCACCGCCAAGGTGCAGACGCCGGTGCTGATCCTGTCGGGCATTTCCGAAATGGATTCAAAGGTGCGTTCGTTCGGCTTTGGCGCCGACGATTATGTCACCAAGCCGTTCCACCGCGACGAGCTGGTCGCCCGCATCCATGCGGTCGTCCGCCGGTCGAAGGGTCACAGCCAGAGCGTCATCAAGACGGGCAAGCTGGCCGTCAACCTCGACACCAAGACGGTCGAAGTCGACACCACGCGCGTGCATCTGACCGGCAAGGAATATCAGATGCTTGAGCTGCTCTCGCTCCGCAAGGGCACGACGCTGACCAAGGAAATGTTCCTGAACCACCTCTATGGCGGGATGGACGAGCCCGAATTGAAGATCATCGACGTCTTCATCTGCAAGCTGCGCAAGAAACTGGCGCTCGCCTGCCACGGCGAAAATTATATCGAGACGGTCTGGGGCCGCGGTTACGTCCTTCGCGACATCGACGACGAAGGCAATGAGGTGCGCCGCGTCGCCTGACGCGGAACGTTTCACACAAGTTTACCGAGGGAAGCCGGCGCGGAGCGATCCGCGCCGGTTTTCTTTTGGGTGTTGGTTGGCGTGCGCGGGAAAGCGGCCGGGCGCCGATAGCGGCTCCAGTCTTTCCCCTGTTTGGGGAACCGTGTCGATTTCGTGCACCTCCTCCCCTGCCGCATGTTATATCCGGATTTCGGGGCAAAGATCGGCGACGTCGATGAAGCTCGCCCCGCGATTTGGTTGCCGACAAGGCCGCGTCCTGCGGCCCGGGCCGACCGGGAAGGGCGCCGCATGGCTGCCGACAAGTCATCGATCAATCTGGGCCGCACGCTGGGGCTCGCGGTGGTGCTTGCGTCCGACGCGCCGCTGCTGCTGCTCGACGAAAATCTGGCGATCGTCGCGGCGAGCGACAGTTTCTGCGCCGTGTTCGGCATAGATGCCGACACCGTCACCGGCCAGACGATCTATGACCTCGATCATCATCATTGGGATTTGCCGCGGCTGCACTCGCTGATCGACGCGACGCTCTCGGGCGCCGCCGAGGTCGAAGCCTATGAGATGGAGATCGAGACCAGCGCCGGGGCGTCGCGCTGCGTCGTGATCAAGGCGCAGCGGCTCGACTATGGCGACATCCATCATTCGCGGATGATGGTCACGGTAATCGACGTGACCGAGGAGCGGCAGAACGAAAAGCGCCACAAGGAGCTGATCCACGCCAACGCGACGCTGCTTCACGAAATGCAGCACCGCGTCGCCAACAGCCTTCAGATCATCGCGAGCATATTGATGCAGAGCGCGCGCAGGGTGCAGTCGGACGAGGCGCGCGGCCATTTGAGCGACGCGCACCAGCGCGTGATGTCGATCGCGACGCTGCAACGCCACCTCGCCGGGTCGGACGGCGGCAAGGTCGAGCTCGAACCTTATCTGGCGCAGCTGTGCGCCAGTATCGGCGCGTCGATGATCTATGACCGCGACCAGCTGGCGCTGACCACCCAGGTCGACCCGGTGTCGATCGCCGGCGATGTGTCGGTCAGCATGGGGCTGGTCGTCACCGAACTGGTGATCAACGCGCTCAAACACGCCTTTCCTGACGGGCGACACGGCCATGTCGTGGTCGGCTATGCCGCGAAGGGCGAGGATTGGACGCTGTCGGTGTCCGATGATGGGGTCGGCATGGCCGGGGATACCGACCGCTCCCAAGCCGGGCTGGGCACGCGCATCGTCCAGGCGCTCGCCAAGCAATTGGGGGCGGAGATACTCGTCGAGGATACCGCGCCCGGAACGCGCGTGTCGCTGACCCGCACGGCACAAATCGCGCGTCAGGTCGCGGCCAACGACGAGGCGGAGATCGCCGCGGTGTGATTTCCCCCTTGTGAATGGAGGAGAAGTTCAGCCAACCCGGACCATCCGCTAACCAATCCCTGAACGGCGATGACTTGTGCCCGGCGCCACCGCGCCTCGCATCACGCCCGCGATTGCGTCAGCCGATGGATCGGACCGAATTGCGCAATCGCGGCGCCGACGAAAGGCAGCGCGACGAGCCAGAGGCGCACGCCGGTGACGCCGAGCGGGCTCGCGATGCTGATCGCAGCGGTCGCGCCGAGCCCGGCACAGATCAGCAGCAGCCCGACGATCAGGCGCCAGTGCGGCACCTCACCACTGTCCTTGCTTGAACGTTCGTAGCGCGCGAAGAGCGTGATCAACGGAAACAGCGCTGCGATGTAGAGGATAAACCAGACCGGACGCGCGAGCCACCATGCTGCGCTGCCCGGCGCGACATCGAGCCCGATGCCGCCGAGCAGCCATGCCGCGACCATCACGAGCACGAAAGCGGTGAGATGCCAGAGGTAGATCGTCATGATCATGCCGTTGACGAGCACGACGCCGGTCCAGACGCGAAGATTACCCAGCATCCGCCGACCCGCGGGTTCGAGCGCCAGCGCGAATCCCGCCTGCGCGATGCCGAGCGCGAGCAGCGCGATCGTCGGCGGCATCGAATTGCTGAGGCCGCTACCCGGCACCCCGATCATCGCGACGGGATAAGGCCCGAGACCGACGAGCAGCCCGAGCGCAACCAGCCCGCCGACGCCCCACAAAAGCGCCCTGCCCGGCGCCAGCCGCCCTTCACTCCACGCAAATCCAAGCTGGTGGATCGCGAGCCAGACAAAGGCGAAGTTGAGGAAATTGACATAAGGCACATCGAAACGCAGCGCCGCGACGTCGATCGCCGCCGCGCCCGCGACGAGCGCCCAGAAGGAGGCGAAGCCCCAGCGCTTCCACGCCCGCCAGGTCAGCGGCACGACCGCCGCGACCATCAGATAGACCGACAGGAACCACACCGGGATCAGCGCCAGCTGCGCCGCCATTGCGACGACGCCGCGCTCGATTCCAGCGAGCGTGCCGAACATCGCGACGAGCGTCCAGATCAGGAACAGCGGCAGCACCGGGTTGATCAGCCGTTGCAACCGCCCGCTGTACCAGCTTTCATAGCTGCCGCCTTTGCGCTGCGTCGCCGCCCACGACATGCCGTTCGAGAAACCGCCGACAAGGAAAAAGAGCGGCATCACCTGGAATCCCCAGGTCAGCCACTGCGTCCACGGCAATATGCCAAGCAGATGCCCGCCCTCGACCGCGCCGTCCTTCATATAGGGCGCGGCGACGAGCCAGTGACCGACGACGACCGCCAGAATCGACAGCGCGCGGAGGAAATCGACATAGCGATTGCGTTCGGGCGGCGCTTGCTGCGCCATGTCCTTTGCCCGCGACCAGATGCTTTTGCGAACGACGCCAGTGGTTTCGCTCAAGATGCCGTCCCTCCCCCTGTGAATATGCCAAGCTAGTGTCGCACAGCGTCAACGCAAGCCTTTGCCTTGCCGCGCCAGCCTTGCTATCGGCTCCGGGCAATGGCCAGTACGACAGACGATATTCCTCCTTCAGAACCCGTCCCCGGAATGACAGATACCCCGTTCGACAGTGCGCTGTCCGAACGATATCTCGTCTATGCGCTGTCGACGATCACGGCGCGGTCGCTACCTGACCTGCGCGACGGGCTGAAGCCTGTCCACCGCCGCCTGCTGTGGGCGATGCGCGCGATGCGGCTCGATCCGTCGCAGGGCTATAAAAAGTCGGCGCGCGTCGTCGGCGACGTCATCGGTAAATTCCACCCGCATGGCGACGTCGCGGTCTATGACGCGATGGTCCGCCTCGCGCAGGACTTCTCGCTTCGCTATCCGCTCGTCGACGGCCAGGGCAATTTCGGCAATATCGACGGCGATAATGCCGCGGCGTACCGCTATACCGAGGCGCGACTGACGCGCGTTGCCGTCGACCTGATGCAAGGGCTCGACGAGGGCACGGTCGATTTCAAGCCGACCTATAATGGCGAGGATGAAGAGCCCGAGATCATGCCGGGGCTGTTCCCGAACCTGCTCGCCAATGGCGCGAGCGGGATCGCGGTCGGCATGGCGACGAACATTCCGCCGCACAACGCCGCCGAGGTGATCGGCGCCGCGCTGCTGCTGATCGAGAACCCGCGCGCCGAGCTCTCCGAACTGCTCGAGCATGTCAAAGGCCCCGATTTCCCGACCGGCGGCATCGTCGTCGACAGCCCCGAGACGATCGCCCACGCCTATGAAACCGGGCGCGGCGGGTTCCGCGTCCGCGCGCGCTTTTCGACTGGCAAGCTGGAAAGCGGCGGCTGGGAAGACAGCGGGATCGAGAAACAGCCCGGCGGCACCTGGCAGCTGGTCATCAGCGAAATCCCTTACGGGGTCGCGAAGGGCAAGCTGATCGAGCAGATCGCGCAGCTGATCGCCGACAAGAAATTGCCGATCCTCGAGGATGTTCGCGACGAAAGCGCCGAGGATCTGCGCATCGTCATCGAACCCAAGAGCCGCAACGTCGACCCCGATATCCTGAAGGAAAGCCTGTACCGGCTGACCGACCTTGAAAACCGCTTCGCGCTCAACCTCAACGTCCTCGACGCGACGCGCACGCCGAAGGTGATGGGGCTCAAACAGCTGCTCACCGAATGGCTCACGCACCAGATCGTCGTGCTCGTCCGCCGCGCGCAGCACCGGATCGACAAGATCGATGATCGGCTGGAGCTCGTCGCGGGCTATATCATCGCTTTCCTCAACCTCGACCGGATCATCGAGATCATCCGCACCGAGGATGAGCCGAAGCCGGTGATGATCGCGGAATTCATCCTGACCGACCGCCAGGCCGAGGCGATCCTGAACATGCGGCTGCGCAGCTTGCGCAAGCTCGAGGAAATGGAGCTGAAGCGCGAGCAGGCCGACCTGACCGCCGAACGCGAGGAGCTGGTCAAGCTGATCGAGAGCCCGGCGCGGCAGAAGACGCGGCTGCGCAAGGACCTCGAAAAACTGCGCGACGTCTATGGACTTGAAACCCTGCTCGGCGCGCGCCGCACGACGATATCGGAAGCGGCGCCGGCGCGCGAGATCCCGCTCGACGCGATGATCGAGAAGGAGCCGGTGACGGTGATCTTGTCGAAACGCGGCTGGATTCGCGCGCAGCGCGGCCATGTCGCCGCCGACCAGTGGGCGGAGTTCAAGTTCAAGGAAGGCGACGAGCTGTTGTTCGCGGCGCACGCGCAGACGACCGACAAGCTGCTGATCGCGGCGAACGACGGGCGCTTCTTCACCGTCGGCGCCGACAAGCTGCCCGGCGGGCGCGGGTTCGGCGAACCGCTGCGGCTGATGGTCGATATCGACCCGGAGGCGAAGATCGTCGCAATGATCCCGGCGAGCGCCGACGGCCGCCTGCTGCTCGCGTCGACCAGCGGCCACGGCTTCGTCGCGCAGATGGCCGAAGTCGTCGCCGAAACGCGCAAGGGCCGCAATGTCGTCAACCTCAAACCCAAGGCCACGCTCGCGATCGTGCGGCCGGTTCTGGCGAGCGACGACAGCGTCGCGGTGGTCGGCGAGAACCGTAAGCTCGTCGTCTTCCCGATTGCCGAGGTGCCCGTCATGGCGCGCGGTCAGGGCGTGATGCTGCAACGCTACCGCGACGGCGGCCTGTCCGACGCGGTGAGCTTTACCTTTGCCGACGGATTGAGCTGGGCGATGGGCGGCGACACCGGCCGAACGCGCACCGAGACCGACCTTGCCCCCTGGCGCGTCGCGCGCGGTGCCGCCGGACGGATGCCTCCGACCGGTTTCCCGAGGAACAATCGCTTCGGCTGACCGTATTTCGGCGTCGCCGTAAATCCCTTCTTTACTTCCCGTCACCTAGGCATTGGGCAATGGGGAAAGGTCGCACAAAACCCGCTGTTATGCCTATCGATAGAACCGGCGAAGACCGGCCCTTGTTGTTCGTCGGCTGGATCGATGCGTTGCCCGTTCCGGCGGCGCTGATCAGACCGATGGCGCGCGGCAATTTCCGTCTGCATGCCAGCAATGCGGCGTTCGACAAATTGAGCCTGTCGCCTGTCGGCGCCGACGCACCGATCGCGCTGTTGCGCGCGATCGAACGGGCGTCGCAATATCCCGAGGAAGCCCAGGAGTTTTCCTGCCAGCTGGGCGACGGGCCCGCGGCGCGCGACCTGCGCGGATCGATCGGCCCGCTGCCCACCGAATCGGGCGACGACGGACTGTTCCTGCTGACGCTGATCGACCGGACGCAGGAAATGATGACCGAGCGCAATTTGCGCCGCGAGCTGGTTTCCGACAGCCTGACCGGCCTTCCCAATCGCGCCGGATTCGAGGAACTGGTCGAACAGCGCGGCGTGACCGACGGCGTCGGCGCTGACCATGCGATCCTGCTGCTCGATCTCGCGCGGTTCAGCCGCATCAACGAACATATCGGACCCATGGCCGGCGACGAGCTGATCATCACCGTCGCGCGGCGGCTGAAATCGAGCCTGCGCAGCGGCGATATATTGGCGCGCACAGGGGGCGACGAATTCGCCATATCGACGCGCGTCATGGGCGGCCGCGCCGATGTTCGCGAAATGGCGCGGCGCATCCGCGGCTGCTTCGACCATCCTTTCCGCATCGGCGAATTGAAGGTCAGCGTCGATTGCGCGCTCGGCTGCGCGATCCAGCCCGCAGCTGACACCGATGTCGGCGATCAGATCCGGCACGCCCAGATTGCGCTGAAACGCGCCAAGCAGACCGATCGCATCGAAATCTACGAACCCGAAGCGGCGATGCTGTCGGACAATAGGTTCGGCATGGAAACCGAGCTGCGCAACGCGATCGAGGAAGACCGCCTTCACCTCGCCTTCCAGCCGCTGATCGAGCTGGCGAGCGGCCGCGTCGCGGGGTTCGAGGCGCTGGCGCGCTGGGACACCAGCAGCGGCCTTTCGGTTTCGCCGACCGAATTCATTCCAATCGCCGAGGATTCGGGCCTCATCGTCCCGCTCGGCCAATGGGCGATCGGCAAGGCCGCTGCGGTCCTCGCCGACTGGGACAGGCAGAATGGCGGCGCCATCGTCGACGCCTATTTCTCGGTCAATGTCTCGGCGATCCAGCTGGTTCGCGACGATGTTGCTGCAGTCGTGCGCCAGGCGCTCAAAACCCACAAGATCGGCGGGGAGCGGCTGATGATCGAACTCACCGAGAGCGCGATCATCGGCGACCCCGACCTTGCGCTGTCGGTGCTCAGCGAACTGAAGGCGCTCGATGCCCGCGTCGCGATGGACGATTTCGGCACCGGCTATTCAAACCTCGCCTATCTCCAGCGCTTGCCGATCGACGTGCTCAAGATCGACCGCAGCTTCGTCGAGCATATGGTCGACGACCGCGACAAGGTGGCGATCGTTCGCACGATCCAAAGTCTGGCAGAGGTGCTGGGGATGAAGACCACTGCCGAAGGCGTCGAGACCGCCGATCAGGCCCGGCTGCTGTCGGCGCTCGGTTGCGATTTCGGGCAGGGCTATTTGTTCGCGCGTCCGATGGACGGCAAATCCGCGCTCGACTTCTGGCGTCAGTCGCTGGTGCGGCCGATCTTCTGATCGACGAGCTCCGCGACGCGCGCCGCATCGGGGAAATCTTCGACGACCCACGCGGCCTCGACCGCCTTCAGGATGCGCGCCACCTCGGGGCCGGCCGCAATCCCGCGCGCGACGATGTCGCCGCCCTTCAGCGGCATTTCGGGGACGCTCCAGTCGGCCAGATCCGCCAATGCGGCGGGATCGCCGGCGAGCAAATGGACGTCGCGCGCCGCATCGATACCGATGGCATGCGCCAGTTGACGGATCGGTCGCGCCACGGCGCCCCGGCTGCCCCCCAGCGCCGCGAGATGTTTGCGCTGGCGCGTCGACAGGCGCAGCCGGCTTGCGACCTGTTCGGCGATGGCGGCGTCCGCTGGAAGCAGCGCCGAAAGACGGCGCAAGGGCGCGACAGGCACGCGTGCGGCCTCTTCATTGGCGACCAGCCGGTCGAAGGCGGCCGCAAAGCCCGGATCGAGTTCGGGCAGCAACACGGCGAAAATCCCATCGGCGGCCATTTGCCCGACAATCGCGCGCGGATCGGGAAGCGCCAATATCTTGAGCAGTTCGTCGGCGATCCGTTCGCGCGACAGGCTTTTCAGCGACTGGCGCGCGGTGACGACCGCGGTGTGGCTGGCTGCGTCGAGTTCGCCGCGGCCGAACCGCGCCGCGAAGCGATAGAAGCGCAGGATGCGCAGATGATCCTCGGCAATCCGCGTCGCGGCCTCGCCGATAAAGGCGACGCGCCCTGCCTTCAGATCGGCAAGGCCGCCGAACCAGTCGTCGACCGCGCCGCTATCGGGATCGGCATAGAGCGCGTTGATCGTGAAGTCGCGCCGCGCGGCATCCTCGCGCCAGTCGTCGGCAAAGGCGATCGTCGCGCGCCGTCCGTCGGTTTCGACATCGCGGCGCAAGGTCGTGATTTCATGATGGTCGCCGCTGGCGATCGCGGTGACGGTGCCGTGCGCGATGCCCGTGGGAATCACCTTGATATCGGCCGCCTCGAGCCGCCGCGTCACCTCCTGCGGGAGCAAAGGCGTCGCAAGGTCGATGTCGGTGACGGGAAGGCCGAGCAGCGTATCGCGCACCGCGCCGCCGACGATCTTGACCGCGCCGCCATCGGCGGCCAGCGCTGCGACGATACGCCGCAATCCGGGCCGGTCGCGCCATTCAGCCGGTGGCAGGACCGTCATCGGTGCCACCCCGCGGGCATCCGCCGCGCCAGATTGATGATGATTCCTGCCGTCACGCCCCAGATCCGTCGCCCCTGCCAGTCCATGTCATAATAATGGCGGTCGTGCCCCTGAAAATTCGCATGCTGGCGCGCATAATTGCCGGGGTCGAACAGGACATCGAGCGGCACCTCGAACCAGTCCTCGACTTCGTCGGGATTGGGGTCGAGCGGCAGGTCGGGCGGAATGACGCCGAGCACCGGGGTGATGATATAGCCGCTGCCCGACCGATAGGGTTCGGTGACGCCCGCGACCATCACATCGTGTCGGCTGAGCCCGATTTCCTCCTCGGCCTCGCGCAATGCCGCGTCGATCGCGTCGCGGTCGCCCGGATCGATCTTGCCGCCGGGAAAGGCGACCTGCCCGGCGTGGCTGCGCAGCCATTGCGGGCGCTGGGTCAGGATCACGCCGGGGTCGGGCCGGTCGGTAAAGGCGATCAACACCGCGGCGTCGCGCAACGTCGGGGTACCTAGATAGGCCTCGTCCTCGCCCGCGTCGGGCAGCAGATTGTCGAGCGCGACGCGCAGCTTTTCGGACAGCATCAGGCGTCGACCAATGGAAACCGCGTGCCGTTCGACCAGATCGCGGGCGCGTTGGCGTCCTCCGCCTTCGTGGGCGCAGCCTCCGCAAGCGCCATGTCGACAAGCTCATAGTAAAGCGCCCGGTCGATCCGCGCTTCGAGCCCGTTGCCGATCGGCCCCCGCACATGGAGCCGCGGATCGGGGTTGTCAGCGTCGCTGCCAAAGCTGAGCGGATGATCGGCGCCAGCCATCACCAGATCGTCGGTATCGAGGCGGAACACCAGCTTGCGCGCGGCCCCCTCGCCTTCGCTCTTCATTTCGACGGCGCGGAAGGGCGTGTCCTCGACGGCGATGCTCAATTTTTCGGCGGGGGTGACGAGGACGTGGCTGCCATCGGCCTCGCGCCGCAGGATCGTCGAGAAGAGCTTGACCATCGCCGGCCGGTTGATGCGCCCGCCCTCGTGAAACCAGCTGCCGTCGGCGCGGATTTCCATGAAGCTGTCGCCCTCGCGCTCGGGGTGCCATTGTTCCACCGGCGGCAGCTTGCGCGCTGCGAGCAGTTCGGCCGCCTCGGTCAGCGAAAGCTGTCCGAAGTCCTTGGGGAGCGAAGGCGCGGGGGTGACCATGGGACCGACATAGGGGGAAGGACGGCGGGTGCAAGTCGGCTCCACCCAAATTCGCCGGACCACAGGAGGAACTGCGCCCCTGCGAAGGCAGGAGCCCATCACCAGAGATTTTGCTTTACGCCGCTGCCGCGATAAGACGCATGCGGCTGAAGATGGGCCCCTGCCTTCGCAGGGGCACAATGCTATCTCGGCCCAATCATTCCGGCACCCGTCGGCAGACTGTGCCCGTTGACGGCCCGCGCGAGCAGGCGGTGTTTCTCATAGGGGCCGGGCAGTTCCCATGCCCCCGTTGCTTCGGCGTCGAAGCCAAAAAAGCGGCCATAATATCCGGGATCGCCGATCATCATCAGCGCGCTGTCGGCCAGCGTTTCGGCGGCGCCCAGCATATGCGTCATCAAAGCGCGGCCGTGTCCGCCGCGCTGGACGTCGGGACGCACCGCGACGGGTCCGACCATCACGAGCGACGTCGCCGTACCGTCCGCCGCGCGATGCGCGACCGGCCAACATTGGATCGTGCCGATCAGCGCGCCATCCTGGATAGCGGCGAAGCTGAGCGCGGGGACCGCATCCACGCCTTCGCGGATGCGATAGGCGGTTCGTCCAAAGCGTGTCGGTCCGAAAGCGGCGTCGAGGAGATCCTCGACCGCCTGCGGCTCGATATTCGACAATGGAAGTAACTCGACCAACGCGCACCCTTTCGCTAATGCGGCGGCGCTTTAGGGTCCGGCGTCGGCAATGCAAAGCCGAATGTCGCGCCCGCCTGCAGGATGATCGTGTGACCGATAGTTTGTGGCTGGAAGTGGACGGGCTGACCGTCCAGGTGCTGACCGGCATTTATTCCGAAGAAACCCACCTGCCGCAGCCGCTGCGCATCTCGGTGCGTGCCAAGCTGGCGATGGCCGGTCATTATGATCCGTTGACGCCGCTCAGCGCATCGAAAAACTACATGCACCTGAAATTCGCGGCGACCGAGGGCATCCCCAAGGATGTTCATTTCGTGCTGATCGAAAGCGTCGCCGACCATATCATCGACACGTTATTCCTGCAGGACGACAAGGTCGAGGAGGTCGAGGTGAAGATCGTCAAGCTCGCGATCGCCGAGGATGGCGAAGCGATCGGCATCACGATGCGGCGCGCGCGCAAGTGACGCAGAAGCTCGCTCTCGTCACGGGCGGGCTGCACCGCGTCGGCGCCGCGATTTCGGCGCGGCTGGCACGCGAAGGCTATATGCTGGCGATTCACAAACGCAGCCCGGGTGAGGCCGATCCGGTGCTGGCCGAGGCGCTGGCGGAGACGGGCGCGCGCAGCCACCGCTTCGCCGCTGACCTGGCCGATCCGGTGGCGGTCGACGCGCTGATCCCTGCGGTGATCGACGAATTCGGCCGCGCCCCCGACCTGCTCGTCAACAATGCGGCGCTGTTCGCCGAGGGCGAATGGGCCGACCTGTCGGCCGCTGCTCTCGCCGATATGATGCAGGTCAATTTGTCTGCGCCGGTGATGCTGGCGAAGGCGCTCGTTGCGCATAGCGAGGGCGAGCGCCCCGCGATCGTCAACATCGTCGATCAGCGCGTCGCGCATCCGGTGCCCGACCAGATCGCCTACAGCCTGTCGAAATCCGCGCTTTGGCAGGCCACGGCGACACTGGCGGTCGCGTTCGGCAGCAGGGCGCGGGTCAATGCCGTCGCGCCGGGTCTGACGATGGCGACCGAGGATTATTCGGCGGCGCAGGTCGAACGGCTGGCGAGGCTCATGCCGCTCGGCGCGCTGCCGACGCCGGCGCAGATTGCCGACGCGGTCGTCTACCTCGCGCGCGCCGAAGCGGTGACGGGGCAGACGATCTTCGTCGACGGCGGCGCGCATCTGGCGCCAATGGCGCGCGATTTCGTGGCGCTGGAGCGCGATTGATCACGCTTGGCCGGCGGAAGACCGGAACCGGCCGATTGCAGACCTACCCATCCTCGTCGCCTCCCGGCGCTCTCTATCCCAGCAGACTCTTCGACGCCTGCTCGGTCACGTCGCGCGACAGGCCGGGCTGCGCGAGAATACGCTCAAGTTCGGCCTTCATCATCGCGGCCCGCGCGTCGTCGAAGCGTTTCCAGCGGCCGAGGGGCGGGATCATCTTGGCGCTCGTCTGCGGGTTCTTCGGGTCGAGTGCGATGACGAGGTCGGCTATGAGCTTGTAACCCGCACCATCGGCCTGATGAAACGCCGCCTGATTGCCGGTTAGCGCGCCATAAAGCGAGCGCACGCGGTTCGGGTTTGCGAGCGTGAAGTCGGGGTGCTGCGCAAGTTCCTTTACCGCATCGACGGTGTCGGCGCGCAGCGACCACGCCTGCACCTGGAACCATTTGTCGAGCACGAGCGGGTTTTCGCGGTAACGCTGGTAGAAAATGTCGAGCGCGGCGATGCGCTCGTCGCTGTCGCCATGTGCGAGCGTCGCCAGCGCGGCCTGCCGTTCGGTCATGCCGTCGGCGTCGGAGAAGATGCGGAACGCGAGCGCCGGCGCATCGTCCGCTCCGGTTGCCGCGAGATAGGCGAGCGCGACACCGCGCAGACGGCGACCGCCCTTCGCCTTGCGCGACAAATCGGTCGCGGGCGGCGCCGCGCCCGCAAGGATCGCGCGCCATTTCGGTTCGAGCGCGGCGCCGATCGCGGCCTGCAGCGCGAGCCGTTCGCGGCGGATCGCATCGGGATCGACCGTGACCATCTGGTCGCCGATAAAGGCTTCGCTGGGCAACAGCACCGCCTCGGCGACAAAGGCGGGGTCGCTTGCCGCGCCCTCCAGCGTCTGCCCGACCGCGTCGATGACCGACCGATTGTCGCCCGCCTTGCCCGACACGGCGGCAACGAGCGTGTCGAGCATCAGCTGCTGCAACGCCTCGTAACGCGCGAAGGGATCGTCATCATGCGCGGCGAGCCAGGCGAGTTCGCCGGGGCCGCGTTCGAAATCGATTATGATTGGTGCCGAAAAGCTGCGATTGACCGACAGCGCGGGCCGCGCCGAAAATGCGCCGAGAGGGATGCGCTGGGTCGCGCCCGTCACCATCACCAGCGTGTCGGCGAGCACATCGCCGCTGCCGTCCATCGCAAAGGCCGCCAGGCGCAGCGGCATCATCATCGGCTGCTTCTCGGGCTGTCCGGGCGTCGGTGGCACGGTTTGCACGATATCGAGCGACCAGTGGCCGCCCTCTTCGGCCAGCGACAGTTTCAGGCGCGGGGTGCCCGCCTGCTCGTACCAGCGGCGGAATTGGCCAAGGTCGATGCCCGCGCCGTCCTCGATCGCCTTGACGAAATCCTCGCACGTCGCCGCTTCGCCGTCATGACGGCCGAAATAGAGGTCGGTGCCTTTGCGAAAGCGTTCGGGGCCGACCATCGTCGCCATCATGCGGATGATCTCGGCGCCCTTGTTATAAATGGTCGCGGTGTAGAAGTTCGAGATTTCCTGAAAGCTGTCGGGGCGGATCGGATGCGCGAGCGGACCCGCATCCTCGGGGAATTGCGCGGCGCGGAGCAGGCGCACGTCCTCGATCCGCTTGACCGCAGGCGATCCCATATCGGCCGAAAAACTCTGGTCGCGAAAGACGGTGAAGCCTTCCTTCAGACTCAGCTGGAACCAGTCGCGGCAGGTGACGCGATTGCCCGACCAATTGTGGAAATATTCATGCGCGACGACGCCCTCGACCCCGTCATAATCGACGTCGGTCGCGGTGTCGGGATCGGCGAGGATGTAGCGGGTGTTGAAGATGTTGAGACCCTTATTCTCCATCGCCCCCATGTTGAAATCGCTGACCGCGACGATGTTGAACAGGTCGAGATCATATTCGCGGCCATAGACGCGTTCGTCCCACGCCATGCTGTCCTTGAGCGCCTGCATCGCGTGGCCGGTGCGGTCCTGATCGCCGCCGCGGACCCAGATGCCGAGTTCGACCTTGCGCCCCGACATCGTCGTGAAGCTGTCCTTGTTGACAACAAGGTCGCCGGCGACGAGCGCAAAGAGATAGGAGGGCTTCGGCCACGGGTCTTCCCACAGCGCCCAGTGATCGCTTCCGTCTTCGCCCTGGTCGATGCAATTGCCGTTCGACAGCAGGATCGGGAACGCGGCCTTGTCGCCCTGCATCCGTACCTTGTAGCGGCTCAGCACATCGGGGCGGTCGGGGTGGAAGGTGATGCGGCGGAACCCCTCGGCCTCGCACTGGGTGCAGAGCAGGCCGCCCGACGCATAAAGCCCCGACAGCTGGGTGTTTGAAGCCGGGTCGATCACCGTATCGACCTCGACCGTCGCCGCGCTACGCTCCCCCAGATCGACGATCAGGTCGCTGCCGTCCATGCGCCAGTCGTTCCACACCTCGCCATCGACGCGCACCGCCGCGGCGGTCAGCCCATCGCCGCGCAGCGTGAGCGGCACCGGCGCAGCGGCATGACGCACCACCGACAGCGCCGCGCCGACCTTCGTCGCATCGATCCCGAGCGCAAAATCGAGCGCGATGTCGGGGATCTGCCAGTCGGGCGGCCGATAGTCGCTGCGGTGGATGGCGACGGGGATGGCGGGGGTTGAGGAGGCATCGGTCATGATAAGCGATCTAGGCGCGGCGCCGCGACCGCGCAATAAGGGCGCCATGGGACAGATGCTGATTTTCGGAATGGGCTATGCCGCGAGCCACCTCGCGGACCGCCTGCGCGCGCGCGGCTGGGCGGTGACGGGAACGACGCGGGACGGACGCGGCGACAGCATCGCCTTTGCCGATGAGGGGGCGGTGCTGGCGGCCCTGCGAACCGCGACGCATATCCTGTCATCGGTGCCGCCGGCCGATGGCGCCGATCCGGTGCTCGCGCGCTTTGGCGAAGCGATCGCGATCGCGCCCGCGGGCTGGGTCGGCTATCTGTCCTCGACGGGCGTTTATGGCGATGCGGGCGGCGCGTGGGTCGATGAAAGCGCGCCGATCAGGGGCCGCCGTCCCGACCGCAACGCCGCCGACGGAGCGTGGCAGGCGCTACGCAGCGATGTCCGCATTTTCCGCCTGCCCGGCATCTATGGCCCGGGCCGCTCGATCCTCGACCGCATTACCGAAGGCCGCGCACACCGCGTCGACCTGCCCGAACAGGTTTTCAGCCGCATCCATGTCGACGATATTGCCGGCGGCGTCATTGCGTCGTTCCGCGGGCCTTCAGGCGTCTATAATCTCGCTGACGATGAGCCGTGCCATCAGAACAAGCTGGTCGACTGGGGGTGTGCGACACTTGGCGCGCCATTGCCGCCGTTGCAATCGCTGGAAGAAGCCGTCCTGTCCACCGCCGCGCGCGCCTTCTATGCCGAGAACCGTCGCGTCGCGAACGGAAAGGCGAAACGCCTGCTAGGGTGGACACCCCGCTATCCGACGTTTCGCGAGGGGTTGGCGAGCCTTTTCTAACTAACTCAGATCACGACATCGAAGGTGTGGATCAGCACCCCGACGAGCCCGCCCACCAGCGTGCCGTTGATACGAATATATTGCAAATCGTCGCCAACGGCGCTTTCCAGCCGGTCGGTGATCGTCTTTGCATCCCAGCCGCGGATCGTGTCCGACACGAGTTTGAGGGCCGTCTCGCCATAGCTGTCGACGACGCCGACCACCGCGCGGCGCGCATAGCGGTTGAGCGTGCGCTTGATCGCCGCATCCTCGCCCAGCATCGAACCGAATTGCGTGACGAGCTCGCCGATCCGGCCCGCGAGCATCGTATCGGGGTTGCGCGCGGCCTTGAGCAATGCGGTGCGGCCCTGTTCCCACAGGCCGTCGAGCCAGCGTTTTACCGCCTTATTCTCGAGCAGCTCGTCGCGGACCTTGGCGACCTTGGCTTTCACTTCCGGGTCGTGTTGCAGGTCAAGCGCCATCTTGGCGAGCCCCTCCTCGACGCGGATGCGCAAGGGATGCGTCTCGTCGACCGCCATTTCACTGAGCAGCTTCGACAGCCCCGCGACGATGCGGTTCGAAATGCTTTCGTCGAGTCCGGTAAAGCGCACGATCGCGTTCGAATTGTCATGCACCATCTGGTGGATCAGATGCTCGTTGAGTTCGAGCGTCTTCGATCCCCATTTGACCATCGCATCCAGAAGCGGCTGGTGCCGCCCTTCGGCAAGCGCGGCCTGGAGCGCCTGCCCGAGCAAAGGCGCAAGGTCGAGTTCGCGCAGCCGGTCGGCGATCGCCGATTTGACCATGCCGCCGAGCCGCTGCTGATCGAGCGCACCAAGCCCGTCGGCGATGATGCGCGATGCGCCCAGCCGCAGCCGCCCGCCGCCCTCGGCCGGTTCGGACAGGAATTTGCCGACCGCGCCCGCGATGTCGACCGTCTGCATCTTGCGCGCGATCAGTCGCGGCAGGAGGAAGTTGGTGAGCAGGAAGCGCGCGAGCGTGTCGCCGATGCGGTTCTTGTTGCGCGGGATAATCGCGGTGTGCGGTATCGGAAGCCCCATCGGGTGCCGGAACAGCGCGGTCACCGCAAACCAGTCGGCCAGCCCGCCGACCATCGCCGCCTCGGCAAAGGCGCGGACGAACCCGATCGCGGGATGGACGTCCTGATAATATTTGGCGCCGAGAAAGACGAGCGCCATGACGACGAGCAGGCCCGTCGCAACGACGCGAATGTTCGATCCCCGTGCCGGGATGGCGACGCCAATCGGCCGGGCGAGCATGTGGTCGGTCATGCAAACCAAATGGCGAAATGCCGCAAAGGTTGCAACCGGCGCAGTCGCTTGCCGCGCCGGCGCGTCACCTCACTCCGCCGGCTCGGGTGCGGGCTTACCGTGCGGCTTCGTATCGTCGCCCTTGCGGTAGGTCAGCAAATTGCCCGAGAAGAAGCGGCCGAGGCGCTTTTCCATACTGTCGGCCAGGCTGAACCCCGCAGGGACGATCAGCAGCGTCAGCAGCGTCGACAGGATCAGACCGCCGATCACGACGATCCCCATCGGCTGGCGCCACGCGCCGTCGCCCGACAGCGACAGCGCCGTCGGCACCATGCCCGCGACCATTGCGACCGTCGTCATGACGATCGGCTGCGCCCGCTTGCGTCCGGCATCGAGCAGCGCGGCATTTTTCTCGACGCCATGATCCATCTCCTCGATCGCGAAATCGACGAGCAGGATCGAGTTTTTCGCGACGATGCCGAGCAGCATCAGCAAGCCGATATAGACAGGCATCGAAACTTCCAGGCCGGTGATCCAAAGCCCGAGCAGCCCGCCCAAAGGCGCGAGCAGCAGCGACGACATGTTGACCAGCGGCGACAGGAAGCGGCGATAGAGCAGGACCAATGTCGAGAAGACGAGCAGCAGGCCCGATACGACGGCGATCATGAAATTGGTGATCAATTCGGCCTGCCATTTGGCGTCGCCCTGGATGACCTTGCGAACGCCCTGCGGCATGGTCTTGACCGCGGGCAGCGCGTCGATCTTTTTCTGCGCGTCGCCCGTCACCAGCCCCGGCGCGAGGTCGGCGCCGATCACGATGCGCCGCGTCTGGTTGTAACGGCGCAGTTCCGTGGGCCCCGAACCAAAGCCGATCGACGCGATCGATTTCAGCGGCACCGTCGTCCCGCGCGATGTGGGCACCGGCAGATTTTCGATCGTCGCAAGGCTGCGGCGCGAATCTTCGGACAACAGCACGCGGATCGGGATCTGGCGATCGGACAGCGAGAATTTCGCCGCATTCTGGTCGATGTCGCCCAGCGTCGCGATACGGATCGTCTGGCTGAGCGCCGCCGTCGTCACGCCGAGTTCGGCGGCGAGGTCGAGGCGCGGGGTCACGATGATCTCGGGGCGCGGAATGTCGCCCTCGATCCGCGGCGAGCGCACTTCCTTCAGCTTTTCCATCTGCGACACGATCAGCCGCGCATGTTTTTCGAGCGCGACCGGATCGTCGCCGCCGATGACCATCGTCAGGTCGCGGCCCGAAAAGCCGCCCGACTGGCTCTGGAACGTCACGCGCGCGTCGGGGATCGCTGCCATTTGCGGCTGCAGGCTGCGCTCCCATTCGACGCTGCTGACCTCACGGTCCTTTTTCAGCGTGATATAGACCCCGCCATCGCCGACATTCACCTCGTAAAAGGCGTTTTCGACATTCTTGTCTTTTGACAGGATCGCGGTGATCTGGTCCGAGATATTCTCGCTCTGCGCCAGCGTCGAACCCGGCGGCAATTCGTAGCGGATCTGGCTGTAGTCGCTGTTGATCGTCGGCTGGAACTGCTGCGGCAGGACCCATAGCAGGACGACGCTCATCCCAAGCGACGCCGCGCCGACCCCAACGATCCAGACGCGATGGTCGAACAGACGTGCCCAGGCGCGCTGGACCATGAAGCGAGCCCAGAGAGCGAAAGGCCATTCATGCATTCCAAACAGCCCGCAGGCGCGGGCCAGCACTCCGAGCCCAGCAACGACGGCCATGATCGTCATCCAAGAGCTCAATGCCGTGGCAGCGGGAGCCAGAACGTCCATCAACCACAAGAGAGCACAGAGAACGGCCGTGACGAGCCCGACCCATAGAAAGACGGTCAGGACCGCTTTCAGAGCGGCGCGGTTGATCCACGCCACCAGCGCCCCAAAAAGGATCGCGATCAAGCTGACGCCTACATAGGTCAGGATCGCATCAACCGGCGTCTTCAGCATGAAATACATTGCGGTATTGGGTTTATCCTGCCCGATGGGGACGGGCTGGAAATAGGCGTAGATCGCATAGAGCACCGACAGCCCGGCGAGGATCAGCGGCACCGCCAGATAGGCGAGTTTCGTCGGATGCGCCTCGTAGCGCGCGCGAACCCTATGATGCTTCGAATTGTCGAGCGTCCACGCAAGAAGGCGTTCGTAGCGGTCGACCCACGGGCCAGAGGCATGGTCCTGCTCGCCCTGCGCCGACAGGAAATAGGCGGCGATCATCGGCGTGATCATGCGCGCGACCGCCAGGCTGACGAGCACCGCGAACACGACGGTCATGCCGAACTGGATGAAGAATTGCCCCGAAATGCCGGGCATCAGCGCGACGGGCAGGAAGACCGCGACGATCGACATCGTCGTCGCGACGACCGCGAGGCCGATTTCGTCGGCGGCGTCGATCGACGCCTGATACGCCGTCTTGCCCATCCGCATGTGCCGGACGATATTCTCGATTTCCACGATCGCATCGTCGACGAGCACCCCGGCCACAAGGCTGAGCGCGAGCAAGGACAGGCCGTTCAGCGAAAAGCCCATCATGTCCATGAACCAGAAGGTCGGGATCGCCGAAAGCGGGATTGCGAGCGCGCTGATCAACGTGGCGCGCCAGTCGCGCAAGAACAGGAACACGACGACGACGGCGAGAATCGCGCCCTCGATCATCGCGAGCATCGAGCTGCGATACTGTTCCTTCACATATTCGGTCTTGGTGAAGAGGATCTTGAATTCGACCTGCGGATTCGCCTTCTTGATCTCGGCGAGCTTCTTCATCGCCTCGTCATGGACAGTGACGTCCGACGAGCCTTTCGCCTTCTCGATCGAGAAGCTCAGAACCTGCCGCCCGTTGATCTTCGCCAGATTGCGCTGTTCGGCGTATCCGTCGGTCACCTTTGCCACGTCGGAGAGGCGGATCGTCCGCCCATTGCCGACCGAGATGGTCGTTTCGCCGAGCTGGAAGGCGTTTTCGGCATTGCCGAGCACGCGCACCGCCTGTTCGGAGCCGGCGATTTCGGTGCGGCCACCCGCGGCGTTGACGTTCGTCTGGCGCAGCTGCTGGTTCACCTGGCTCGCGGTGAGGCCATAGCTTTGCATCCGCGCGGGATCGAGGATGACCCGAATCTCGCGGCTGACACCGCCCGAGCGGCTGACTTTCGCCATGCCGGGGATCGACAGCAAATCCTTGGCAACCGTATTGTCGACGAACCAGCTGAGCTGTTCGAGCGTCATGTCCGACGTCTCGACCGCGAAATAGGTGATCGGCCCGCCGGCGGCATCGACGCGCACGACCTGCGGTTCGAGAATGCCTTCGGGCAGGTCGCTGCGGATCTGCTGCACTGCCTGATTGACGTCGTTATAGGCGCGGTCGATCGGCGTGCCGATCGCGAATTGCACCATCGTGCGGCTATTGCCTTCGCCGACATAGGAGGACAGCTCGTCGACGCCGCTGACGCTGCGCACCGCCGCCTCGACACGCTGCGTGACCTGCGTTTCCAGCTCGGACGGGGCGGCGCCGGGCTGTGCTACAATGACCTGAACGAGCGGGAATTCGACGTCGGGATTGTCGTTGACGTCCATCCGGTTGAAGCTGACGACGCCCGCCAGCAACAGCAGGATGAACAAGACGATCGGCGGCACCGGATTGCGGATGCACCAGGCGGAAATGTTGCGAAAGCTCATGATCAAACGCCCTTGTGCACTAAATCTCTACGCGTGCCGTTCGGCCGGTTATTGCGACGATTTCTGGACGACCGGCTTCACCTTGTCGCCGGGGTTGAGGAAAGCACCCGCCAGCGCGACGACCCGCTCGTTGCCCGTCAGCCCCGACGCAATCGACACGCCATTGTCGGTGACTTCGCCAACCTTCACCGGCTGGCGTTTGATCATGTTCTTGCCATCGACGACCAGCACATAATTGCCCTCGGGGCCGCTCTGCACGGCGCTTTCGGGCAGCAGCGGCGCTTCGGCGGTGCCCGCGATCAGGCGCGCGTCGGCGAAACCGCCCGGACGCAGCGCGTCGCTGTACGGAACCGCGATGCGGACCGTGCCCTGGCGCGTATCCATGTTGATGACCGGCGATTTCTGCCAGACCTGTCCGGCGATCTGGACGTCGGTGCCGACCGGCGTGACGGTCGCGCGGGTGCCGATCTTGACGCGAGCCAGATCGGCCTCGGCCATTTGCGCCAGCATTTCCATCTCGCCGCCGCGCGCCATCCGGAACAGGATGCCGCTGCCCGCGCCGACGATCTGGCCGGGTTCGACCTGACGCGTCAACACCAGACCCGCTGCGGGCGCGACGATATTCAGACGGTTGTTGCGCGCGGTGGCTTCGCCATATTGCGCCTGCGCGACGCGAACGCGCGCATTGGCCGCATCGCGCGTGGCGCGCTTGCGATCCATGTCGGCCTTGGAGATGAAGCCCCGTCCGACAAGCGCCTGCGCGCGTTCAAGCTCTGCCTGCGCCAGATTGGCATCGGCCTGCGCGACGCGGATCGACGCCGCAAGGCTCGCGGCTTGCTGGGCCTGGACCGAGCGATCGATGACCGCGAGCGTCTGCCCCGCACCGACCCACTGGCCGGGCTCGACGAGGACGCGGACGACCTGCCCGCCCTCGCCGGCAACGCCGACCGGCATTTCGCGCCGCGCTGCGATCGTGCCATTGGCGGAAATCGCCGCCTCGACCGAGACGCGGCCGGGAATGACCACGGTGACATTCGGGATCGTCGCGCCGCCTTGCCCTTCGACATCGGCCGCACCCTTGCTGTGCGTAAAGGCGTAATAGGTGGCGGCAAGCGCGAGCGCGATCAGCACCAGCGCGACGATCAGAAACGTCCGCTTGCGCCTGGCCTTGTCGGCGTCCTCATAAAAGCTCTGCGTGCCCGCCAGGCTGTCCATCACATCCACTTTCCGCTCGTAGTTCACGCCGAAATCCCTCCCTGCCTCGCGCGGCATCCTGTTATGGCGAGCGTGCGCGCCCCCATCCCCTCGACCCCGCACGACAGGATCAATCCTCATGCGAGGTGTATTACCTAATTAAACCACCACTGGCAAGAGGCGAAACTTCGCCATCCCCCCTGCGCCGCGGAGCGCGGCTCATAGGTGCATCTTTGTGGAATTTCCAGTGGTTACGGGCACGAAAAAGGGCGGCGCGCGCACGGCGGCCACCCTTTCTTCCAGCCGGTCGGAATATCCGGCCGCTATCGACGATCGATCAGCGCACCCGGCCGCGCCGCACGAGATTGACGATCCCGAGCAGGATCACCGCGCCGATGAAGGCGGTCAGCAATGTCATCGGATCAAAGGCGTCGCCGCGCAGGTGTCCGCCACCCAGGAAGGCGCCAAACAGGAAGCGGCCGAGGATCGACCCGATACAACCGACGATGATGTTGAGGAAGATGCCCTGCTGGGCGTCGGTGCGCATCACGATGCTGGCGAGCCAGCCGATGATGCCGCCCATGATGATAGCGATAATCCAAGTCATATGATGACCCCCTACGATCGATGTTGGCGCCTGACATCGCAGGCATCATATTGGTAACCCAATTGTTTGATATCGCCTAGCGGAATGGCGACGGGCGCGATCGCGCCCGTCGCCAACCGTTTTAGCGGACGCTGCCGCGCCGGATCAGATTGATGATACCGAGCAGCACTACCGCACCGATGAAGGCCCACAGCAAACCGATCGGGCTGAAGGTATCGAGGCTGGCGCCCATGCCGAAAAAACTGCCGAGGAAATTGCCGAGGAACGCGCCGACGATGCCGACGACGACGTTCAGGATAATGCCCTGCTGCGCGTCGGTGCGCATGACGATGCTGGCGAGCCAGCCGATGACGCCGCCGACGATTAACGTAATGATCAAACCCATGATTTTCCCTTCCCTGAACCGGCCGGGCAACAATTGTACCCGACGAGCCTGTGAACGTCCGGTCGCGCCCGGACATCGTTTCAACGATGAGGAAAGAATGCCGGTGGACTGCGAAAGGTTCCCGGCCGGCCCGCAAGGGCTCGGCCGGGAAAGTGGGATCGGTTCCTGATCGGGAACGTCTCCGGGTCGCAAAGGGGGGTTAAGCAGCCGCGTTTGACGCTGGTGTGACGAAAGTCACAGGGGCGAAAATATAAATGGGCGGCTGCCGGCACGGCTGGGCGCGGCCACGATGCGGGCCGCTGGTCGCGCGCATGCGAAATGGGGGCCGGCATCGCTGCCAACCCCCACTAACCGGCTCTGCCCCACGCACTCCGCCTCACTTCATCCCGGTCCGCTTCTCTTGCGATCAGCAGCCCGCAAAACGATTTGTTGCGGCGCACGCCGGAACAATCCGGCGACGGTTTGGTCGGGCCCCTTTCGGGGCCCGGCCGCACCTGGAAAGCCCTTCATCATCTTGTCTTGCGTCCGCCGAAGCAGTCGCTGTCCAAGCGATGGACTGCATTTCCTGTACCCGATCGGGTCCGCATCAACTCGTGGGAATCGCTACGTTCCGTGACCAGGCTACCGGTAGATTTCCTCGTCAATCCGTCCGTTCTCTTCTGGCTAGTCTTGCAACTACCCTTGATGTCCCGGTGGTCTGTCGTCTCCGTCTTCCGATGATTTGAAGCTGACATGAAGCTTTGGCCTCGCCAACAAAAAATGATCGAAAACCCGGCTCGAACCGACTGCGCTTGTGGATAAGTCCGGCATTAGCAACAAGCGGATTCGATGCAGCATTTTTGTAACAAGGGTGCAGCATTTTCGGATTCAAAATCCGAACCGACTCGCAGACCCGGCAGTCGACCGACTCGATTTTCTTGCCGACGATTCGCGACTCGCGCCCGAATCAGCGGAGCCTACCGCTTGCCGAGATCGCCCTTGCCCACCGTGCCCGACGCCATTTCCAGCATGCGATCGAGGCTCTTGCGCGCAGCAAGACGCAGGCCCTCTTCCATCTCGATCTGCGGCTTCAGGTCGCGCAACGCGATGTAGAGCTTCTCCATCGTGTTGAGCGCCATATAGGGGCAAATGTTGCAGTTGCAGTTGCCGTCGGCGCCTGGCGCGCCGATGAAAATCTTGTCGGGCAACGCCAGCTCCATCTGGTGGATGATATGCGGCTCGGTCGCGACGATCAGCGTATCACCGGGGAAGGTCTTGGCGAATTGCAGGATGCCGCTGGTCGACCCGACATAATCGGCATGGTCGACGATGTGCGGCGGACATTCGGGGTGCGCCGCAACGGGGGCGCCCGGATGCTGCGCCTTCAATTTGATCAGTTCGGTCTCGCTGAACGCCTCGTGGACGATGCACACGCCGGGCCATAGCAGCATCTCGCGCCCGAACTTGCGGTTGAGATAGCCGCCAAGGTGGCGATCGGGGCCAAAGATGATCGGCTGGCTTTCGGGAATCTGACTGATGATCGTCTCGGCGCTCGACGAGGTGACGATGATGTCGCTGAGCGCCTTCACCGCCGCCGAGCAGTTGATGTAGGTCAGCGCGATATGGTCAGGGTGCTTTTCGCGAAAGCGTTTGAACTGTTCGGGCGGGCAGCTGTCTTCCAGACTGCACCCGGCGTCCATGTCGGGCAGGATGACGATCTTTTCGGGGCTCAGGATCTTGGCGGTCTCGGCCATGAATTTGACGCCGCAAAAGGCGATGACATCGGCATCGGTCTCGGCGGCCTTGCGCGACAGTTCGAGCGAATCGCCGACGAAATCGGCAAGATCCTGAATCTCGGGCTTCTGGTAATAATGCGCGAGGATAACGGCATTGCGTTCCCCCCGCAGACGGTCGATTTCGGCGCGCAGGTCGAGGCCCGAGAGATTCTCGCGAATGGGAGCAGTCATCGCTTTTCCTTATATGGCTTTAGCCTTGACGCACCCCCTACACCGCGACCCGCGGGAGGGCAACGGAGCGTCAGCCGCCCGCAAGCCTTTCCGCAAGCGTGACGACGGGAGGCGCCATCGACACCAGCGATATGGCGACCCGCGTCGCAATGACAACCGCGGCGATGGCCCAGGTCGCGGGATGCACCGCGCCGCGCGTCCGGCGGTCATAGGCGGCGACGATCGCTACACCCGCGAGCTGGCAGAGCGCGACCGCAGGCTCTGCCCACGGACCCATCAGCGGGATGGGCAGCAATCGGCCCAGCGCGGGTTCGAGGATGACGATCGTCGCGCCGATCATCAGTCGCCGATGCCAGTCGGTCACACGGCGGCGACGGATCGCCCAGGCGACCATCGCGCCGAAAACAAGCGACTCGATCACGGTCAGCGCCAGAAAATACGGCGGCGTGAAAAAGGGCGGAAAACGGTTCAGCACCAGCGACGCCACGCCGGTAAAAATGCCAAGGCCTGTAATGAACAGCGCAAGCCCCGCCCCGATCCAGCCCAGTCGCCGGTGCAGCGCCAGATTCTCGCGCGCGACGAGTGTCGGCTGGACGATCAGCAGTGCAAGCCAGGCCAGCATCGCGACGCCGTGCAGATGCACCCAGAAGGGCGCCGCAACGGGATCGACGAAGCCGCGCAACGCGAACTGGAGAAAGCCGAGGACGATGAAGACCGAAAGGCCGATCGCCATGCGATGCCAGAATAGTTCGGGGCGCGCGGCGCCCTCTGCAGCAGTAGCCATGTCAATCCCCCTGCCCCGACCCGGGCGTGAGGATAACAAAGCCGCGCGAGCGCGAGAAGCCGGGGATTTACCCAGTCGGTGCGTCGGCGAAGCGCGCGGTCACCTTCGCATCGATTCCCGCCGCCTTCAGCGGCATCGCAAAGCTCTGCTCGACCGCGGTGCGCGCCGCGCCCTGGGCGAGCCGCATCGGCGTCGCACCCTTTGCCTGCGCAATCAGTTCTTCCTGCGCGCGCTTGCGGTTGGCGGCGTCGAGGGTGCGCTCGGCATCTGTCAGCGTCAGCAATATCTCGCCGTCGCGATATTCGCTGATCGCGTCGATATCGATTTCGGGCCCCGCAAGCCGCAGCGGCGGCAAGGTGACGGTCAGCGCATTGGTCGCCGCATTCCAGTCAAGGTCCGACTGTTTCAGCTTGCCGAGGTCGAGTTCGTAGCGAACCGTGCCCGGCATGATCATCGTCTTTTTGGCGCTCAGCCCCAGCCGGCTCTGCGTCGAGGTCACGACGGCAACATAACGCGCGGTGAAGGGCACCAGCACATTTTGTTCCTGCAATCCCTGCAGGCTCGCCGCGACGACGGTTTCGGGATCATAGCCGCGCTGCCAGTCCTGCCATGCACGCCAGCCGAAAAACAGCGCGAGCCCCAGTATCGCGACGAGCGCGGCGCGGAACAGGCCCTTGCTCATGCCACCAGCCTCCAGCGTTCGGCATCGCGCGCGACGCGGCCGCGATTTTCCAGATCGATCAGATGCGCGAGCACCGAGCGGCCGGCGGCGCCGTTGAGCCGCGGGTCGAGCCCCTTGTACATATGGTTCACCATCTCGGGGATGACGCTTGTCCCCTTTTCGAGTTCCTTCAAAATCTGCCGCTCGCGCTGCTTGCGATGGCCGAGCATGCCGCGCACGAGCTGGCGCGGCTTGGTTACCGCCGGACCGTGGGCGGGGTAATAAACGCGGTCCTCACGGTCGTAGAGCTTCGAGAGGCTCGCCATATAGGCCGCCATATCGCCGTCGGGCGGGCTGACGACGCTGGTCGACCAAGCCATCACATGATCGCCGGTGAACAATGCGCCGCTCTCGACAAGGCCGAAGCAGAGATGGTTCGATGTGTGGCCGGGTGTCGCCACCGCCTCCAGCGTCCAGCCGTCGCCCGCAATGCGCTGGCCATCGGTCAGCACGCGGTCGGGGGCATAATCGGGATCGAACGCCGAATCGGCGCGCGGACCGTCGTCGGACAGCGCCAGCGGCGCGCAGCCGATAATCGGGGCGCCCGTTGCTTCCTTCAGCGGCGCGGCGGCGGGGCTGTGGTCGCGGTGCGTGTGGGTGCAGAGGATCGCGGCAACCCGCTGCCCCTCCACCGCGCGCAAGATCGCGTCGACATGGCCGGTGCCGTTGATGTCGGCGGGATCGCCGATGCTCAGCCCCGATCCCGTCGGGCCGGGATCGATCACCGCCACATCGCTTCCCGCCCCGACGATCCACGTCTGGGTGCCGGTGAAAGTATAGGGTGACGGGTTGGGCGCGAGCACGCGGCGCACCAGCATCTCATGCTGCTCGCACTCGCCGGCGCGGATGCTGTCGGGCCAGGGCTTTTCTTCGCTCATCCTGCCCATGTGGCATCGCGCGCCGCGAAGGAAAAGGGATGGCGGCGAAAAAGGCGCACGAGAGAAAGGGAGCGACGCGAAAAAGGGAGCGACATGGGCCGCCCCCTTTCCCCGCCCCTGCCGCCGGCCCCACCGGGGAGCAAAGACCGGCGTCGAAGCTGCCCGGGCTCAGTTGCCCGATTTCTCGATCTCAGCGATCGCCTTTTCCAGGTCGGCGGCGACCTTGGCGCGCATGTCTTCGGACAGGCCGCGTGCGCGTTCGCCCTCGGCAAAGGCTTCGCGCGCCTTCTTCAGCGCCGACAGCCGCGCCGCCTTGCCTTCGGCCGTGTCGCTGCACGCGAACATCATCACATGACTGCGCTTGGTGCCGGTGCTTTCGTCGCGATTGACGATCGGCGCCGCCTTGCCGTCACGGCATTTGCCCATGATCATCGTCTGTCCGTGAGTGCTCCAGGTGCCATGCATCGGGGGCATGGGCGGCATCGGCGGCATCGGGGCCATGACGGTGCGGATATGCTCCTTGCGCTTCGCCTCGAGCTTGTCGGCAATCGCCTCGGCGCGTTTGCCCGTGACGCCCTGCTCCTTCAGCGTCGCGATGACATCGTCGCGCGACAGGCCGCCGGGGGACCGGATTTCGATGCGGCGCATCTTGTCCTTGCCATCGATGGGGGCGAAGGCGACCGTTGGCGCCTTGCCGTCACCGTCTCCATCTTGGCGGATGACGATGCGGTGGACTTCGCGCTTTTTCTTGCCGTCGTCGGTTGCGGCATTGTCGCTATGCTCAGTGAAGACCATCGTGCCGGGCGCCTCGGGCGGCAGCGGGGCTTCGGGCGGCGCCGGCGGCGCGGGCGGTTCGCCGAGGTCGGCCGTCTGCGCCTTCGCGACGACGATCCCCGCAGGGACGAGCGTCGCGGTCGCGCCGAGCACGGCCAGCGCCGCGCCGCCGATCAGCAACCGGCCGACAAGGCCGCGTTTTTTCGAAATATCCGCTTGCGTCAACATCGTCAGCCTCTCCTGCAGATTATCATGGACCGCCATCGGCGCGGCGAGCGACAGGCGCGGCCCGACCGCCGCCTTGACGATCGCGGTGGCATAGCGCGCGGTCCGCTCGCCCCGTTCTTCGCAGTCGGCCATCGTCAGCACGCGCGCGTCGCACGCCGCCTCCTGGTCGAAACGAAAGGCGCGGATCGCTCGCCAAGCGAACGGGTTGAACCATTGGGCGGAGAGCAGCAGCAGCGCGGCGCTGTTCGCCCACAAATCGCCGTGCCGGTGGTGCGACAGCTCATGATCGATCGCCAGCGCGCGCTCTTCGGCGACATAGCGCGCGAAGAAATCATGCGGGACGGCAACATAGCGCTGCCACAGGCCAAAGGCGACCGGGCCGTCGACCGCATCGGACATCACCAGCCGGATCTTGCCGATCGGCTCTAGTTCGACCGCCTCATTCAGCACGGCGCGGCGGAACCGCTGATGCGACACCATCGCCATCGCCAGCACGGCGATCATACCCGCCGCCCAAAATGCGAAGACGAACGGCACCAACTCGGCGAACGACCAGAGCGGTTCGGCGACCGGCGCCGGCGCCGCGACCGGCAGCCCCGTCGGTACAAACACCGCGATCTCGGCCGCGGGTTCGGGCGTCACGACCACCGGATCGGCGAAGGGCAAGGGCGGCAGCACGAGCCGCAGCGCGGGCACCGCCCACAGCGCATAGGTCAGCCGCGGACCGAAATGACGCGCGAACGGCTTGCGCACGATCAGGATCAACAGGACGAGGATGCCCGTCGTGACGAGCGTATCGGCCCATGCCTGCAGCAGCATGGCGGCGCTCATGACTTCAGCCTCTTTAGCAAGGCCTCGATCTCGGCGATGTCGGTGTCGGTCAGCGCTTCGCGGTCGGCGAGATGCGCGATCAGCGGGCTGACGCGGCCGCCGAACAGGCGGTCGACAAAGCGCTGCGATTCCTCGCCGACGGCATCGGCGCGTTCAATCGCGGGACTATAGAGATAGCGTCGGCCGTCGGCCTCGGCCGTGACCGCGCCTTTCTGGACCAGCCGCGCGAGCAAGGTTTTCACCGTTGCCTGCGTCCAACCGTTGATCTTGCCAATGCGCGAGGTCAGGTCGGCGGCGGTCTGCGGGGCTTCGTCCCACAGCGCCGACAGCACCTGCATCTCCGACTCGCTTGCTCGTTCTGCCATGCGGACCCCTCCCATTGGCGTCGTCGTCACCGATGCGACTACAAATGTAGTCAATGGGCTGAACGCTTCCTGAACAATGCTGAACAAAAGAGGTGTCGGGATTTTTGACAGTGTGCGATCCCGGTAAGAAATCGCTAACCAGCGTCTCGCGCCGAAATCGGCGAACGCCGCAAATTGGCACGGCAATTGTATAGTAAAAGATGTTCCCGAGTGTTCCGCTCAAATGGAGCGGTGGGGGGCGTCAGTCTGGTCCCTGATGTCCCCTGCCCCCACCCGGGAAAACCCCACTTGCCCCCGATGCAGACGGGGGGCGGAGCGGCCGAAAGGCCCCGCCCCTCGAAAGCTTTTCATCCAGACAAAAAAGACGGGCTGCACCGGCGGCCCGCCCAGACAGAGCCGGCGCCGAACGGCAGGCGCGCGATAACGGATGGGCGCGCCGCTGAGAGTCAGCGCGCAGCGGTTCGTTAGGGCAAGGGCATCGCCAGCGCCGCCGACAGGTCGGCGAGCGCCTGTTCGCCGCTCGTCACCTTGATCGCGTGCATGCCGAGCCGGTTCGCCGGTTTGCAGTTGATGCCGAGGTCGTCGAGATAGATGCATTCGGCTGGCTCGACGCCGAGCTTTTCGCACATCATCTCGTAAATCCGCGGATCGGGTTTGCGCACCCCCGCCTTGCTCGATTCGATGATATGCTCGAAACGCGCCATGATGTTCGCGACCTCATGCGCGGCTTGCTCGCTCCGTGTCATGCCCGCGCCTTTGATCCCCATCTTGCCGCCGGGAACATTGTTGGTGATACAGGCGATGCGCAGCCCTCTCGCCTTCAGCGTGTCGAGCGCCGCCACCATCGCCGGACGCACCGCGCCCGCAATGACGGCGAGCACGGCTTCGCCTTCCAGCTCGTGACCCAGCGCGCGCGCTTCTTCGGCGAACAATATATCGAAGGCCGCGGCATCGATCTCGGCACGCTCGAACTTTGCCCAGGCATTATCGTCGGGATCGATGCTGTTGACGCGGCGCACGAAATCGCGCGGCAGGCCGCGTTCGTCCTCAAGGCGGTTGAAGGCTTCGAACGGCGACGCCGTGATGACGCCGCCAAAGTCGAAAATGACCGTCGTGTAAGTCATGCGAGTGGAAACAACCTTATTTCTTGACGGGAGCGGCGACGCGCATACCCGACCAGCTGGCATCGTCGATGGTCAGGTCGAGCCGGTCGGGCGAACGCACGGTGTCGAGCAGGAAGACCGAAGGACCGCTCGCGGCGAGGATCGCGTCCATCGCCTGTTCGAGCGGGATGGTGACGGTCGGGATGCGCGGATAGTCCGACTTGATCTCGACCTTGTTCGGGCCCGTGCGGGTCACGGTGATCGTCACATTGCTGCGCGACGATCCGCGCGCGTCGGAGGCGACATTGCCCTGGTAGGTGCCCGCGACGCGGTCGGCGAGGTCGGCTTTGCGCGCGGGCGCGGCCTTGGAGGTTTCGGCAAGCGCCGCTCCGGCCGGAAGCAGAAGCGCAAGCGCGGTGGCAAAGGCAAGGGTGCGAAGCATGGTTGGTCCTTTCGTCCTGCGGCGGTGAAAGGGATTGCTCCATGCGACCCTCATGGAACGACAACGATCCCCTTTTTGGGGTCGGCCTGTCCCGAGAGCATCTCCCGATAGGCGGCAAGCGCCGCCTCGCCGCCGCTGCGCTTATCGACCGATGCCAGCCGCGGCGCAACGTCCATGAACGCCAGCCACGCTTCGGCGATTTTCTGCCCGAACGCCGCCCCGCCCCAGTCGGCGATCCGTTTCTGGCTGCGGCCGGGCGCGAAAAAGCCCTGCCGTTCGGGGCCGGGCAGCCCCTCGACATCGGCCTGCGCGTCCCAATGCGACTTGCCGACGATAATCGACGCCTGCAACTGGCCTCCGAAATGGCTGTGCACGACGCGCGTCACCGCGCCATTGCCCGCCATGTCGACCAGCGCGGCGGGGGTGGTCGCGTTCAGCGTCATGATCTGGTCATAGCTGATGACGCGGTCGTAAATGCCCTGTGCCGCGAGGGCGTCGACATTGGCGGCACTCGTCAGCCCGATGGTCTCGGGGCGGTCGGTGCGCCGTTTGAGCCCGAAACCGAGGCCGATGGCGGTCTTGCTCGACGCGCTCGCGATCAGGATCTGCTGGACGCCATAATCGGCCTCATCCTCGAACTGGTCCGCGATCAGCCAGCCGGTCAGGAACAGCGGCCGGAACACCGGCCAGTAATCATGGTCGGCGGCGCGGTAGTCGGGCAGCGCCTCGATCCGCTGATAAGCATTATAGATGGGCGGCAGGGTGGTGCGCCGCGGCGTTACATCGGTGAAGCCGCCGGGTCCTGCTTTGCCGACGGTCAGCACCGCATCGCTCGCCATCGGATAATAGCCGTAAAAGCGGTCGCCCACCGCCACGCCGTCGGCGGCGCTTTCGGTCACCGTCGCGAAACCCCAGACCGGCAGGCGGCCGGGGGCGTTACGCTCGGCGAAGAAATCCCAATAGCCTTGGTCGTTGCCGAACAGCCCGGCGGGTTTGCCAAACACCGCATAGGTGATGTTGTTCGCGGTCATCGCATAGCTGTCGAGATGCACGCGTATTTGGTCGGCCGCGAGCGGCGCGTCGCTATCCTCAACCAATTCGGCTTGCGTGATATCGTCGCGATCGATGTCGATCGCCCAGCTTGTTGAACTCATTCCGGACCCCTCCGATTGATTTGGCCGCGATTGCGGATGGCCGACAGTCATACAGATGAGAGCGCCCCTGACAATCGCGGTCGGGCGCAGCGGCAAGGCATCCGGCCCCGGTGGCGGCGCGGATCAAACCACCGTCGTCCCGAGGAGCGACCCGATCGCCATTGTCACCGCCATGGCCATCGCGCCCCAGAAAGTGACCCGAACAACGGGACGCAGCATCGGCGCATTACCCGCCCGCGCGCCGAGCGCGCCGAGGATCGCGAGGAAGACGAGCGAGGCCGCGGATACAGTCAACGGCAGCGAATCTCCCCGGTCGAGCAGCACCGTCGCAAGTGGCAGCGCCGCGCCAACCGTGAAGCTTGCCGCCGAAGCGGCCGCCGCCTGTATCGGCCGCGCCGCCATTTCGTCGGTCATCCCCAATTCGTCGCGCAGATGCGTGTCGAGCGCATTATGTTCGGTCAACTGCACCGCGACCTGCTCGGCAAGTGCACGACCCAGCCCACGCTCCTGATAGATTTGCGTCAGCTCTTCGAGTTCATATTCGGGATCGGCGGCAAGGTGGCGTTTCTCCAGCTCGACGTCGGACTTTTCCGCATCGCGCTGCGAACTCACCGACACATATTCGCCCGCGGCCATCGACATCGCGCCCGCAACCAGCCCTGCGGTGCCGGTGACGAGGATCGACGATTGCGAAACGCCCGCGGCCGCGACCCCCGCGATCAGGCTGGCGGTCGAGACGATCCCGTCATTGGCGCCGAGGATCGCGGCGCGCAGCCAGCTGATCCGCGTGACGGCGTGGGTTTCCTCGTGCATGCGCTTACCGTTCCTGACCCTTCAATATTGCAGTTGCAGCCCCGGCCGCGCCCAGCGGGTCTTCACCAGCCGGCCGGTGCCCGACAGCGTCAGATAGGCATCCTGCCGGTCGGGCCCGCCAAAAGCGATGTTCGTGGTGAAAATATCGTCGGTCGCGACGAACTCGACCAGCTCGCCCGCCGGCGAGACGACGCTGATCCCGCATTCGCCGATCGTCGCGACGCAGATATTGCCGTTCGCCTCCATCGCCAGACTGTCGAAGAATTTATAGCCCGCGGGGCGATAGAGCGGGATGCCCGGGCCGCCGGGGCCCGCGGCATCGTCGACCTTGCCTGGCGCCACGATGTTGAACTGGGTCAGGCGGCAGGTGTAGGTTTCCGCGACATAGAGCTTGCTGCCGTCGGGCGAGAGGCCGACGCCATTGGGATTATAGCTCGGGAAGATCACTTCCTCGATGAAGCTGCCGTCGGCCTTGGCATAGAAGATGCCGACGATGTCGTGGCAGCGCGCGGCATAATCGACCTTGCCATGGTCGGTGAACCAGAAACCGCCGTGCGCGTCGAACATGATGTCGTTCGGGCCGCGCAGGGTGACGCCATGATCGCCGCTCTTGTACAAGACCTCGACCGCGCCCGTCTCGATATCGATGCGCTCGATCCGCCCGCCCGAATAATCGTCGGCGATGCCGTGCGGCGCGAGATAGCCGTTCGATTCGACATAATTGAACCCGCCGTTGTTGCAGCAATAAAGCTTGCCGTCGGGACCGATCGCGAGGCCGTTGGGCCCGCCGCCGGGGGTCGCAATGACCTGCTTTTTTCCGCCGGGCCAGCAGCGCGTGATCCGCTTCGCCTCGATTTCGACGACGATGACGCTGCCGTCATCCATCACGACCGGCGCCTCGGGAAAGCGCAATCCGTCGGCGATCAGTTCAAACTCGGCCATGCCCATCTCCCTTGCGTGTCCGCACTTGCTGTGCTTTGCGGCCATCATGCCCGTTCGCACGCTCTTCGCCAGCACTTTCTATGAAGCCGATATCGGCACCCCCGACCTGCTCGAGGAGCTGGAGGAAAGCAGCCGCCTGTTCGCGCAGGAGGATCGCGCGGGGCGTGCGTGGAGCCGCGAGCATGGCTATAAGGGCTATACCAGCTACGCCAGCCTCGGCGACCTGCCCGAACGCGACCCGGCGTTCTACGATCTCAAGAAGCTTCTCGACAAGCAAGTGAAGGCCTTTGCCAGGGCCTGCCACTTCGACCTCGCCAAACCGCTCAAGCTCGACTCCATGTGGGTCAATGTCCTGAAACCCGGCGGCACGCACAGCGGCCATATCCACCCGCACAGCATCGTGTCGGGCACCTTCTACGTCGCCGTCCCGCCGGGATCGGGGGCGCTCAAGCTCGAAGACCCGCGCCTCGCGATGCTGATGGCCGCACCCGGCCGCACCGACGATGCGCCCGAACATCTGCTGCCCTTCGTCTATGCCGAACCCGCCGCGGGCCGCGTCTTCCTGTGGGAAAGCTGGCTGCGGCACGAAGTGATGCCGCACGCGGGCAAGGGCGAGCGGATCAGCATCAGCTTTAACTATCGCTGAGGCGGCCTATATCGCCGACATCCCCCATTTCCTTGGCAAAGGACCATCTATGACCGCGACCTACGACGCCGACCTCCAGCTTTTCATCAACGGCGCGTGGCGGAGCGGCGAGGGACGCGACGAGCGGCCGGTGTTTAACCCCGCGACCGCGGGCACGATCGCCGAACTGCCAGTGGCCACTGCCGCCGACCTCGACGAAGCGCTGGCGGCCGCCGGGCGCGGCTGGCCGGTGTGGCGCGCCAAGACCCCCGACGAACGCGCCGCGCTGATGCACAAGGCCGCGGGCATCATTCGCGAGCGCGTCGAGCATATCGCGACCCTGCTGACGCTCGAACAGGGCAAGCCGATCGCCGAGGCGCGCGGCGAAGTGCTGTCGGCGGCAGGGCTGTTCGACTATTTCGCGGAAGCAGGCAAACGCATCGAAGGCCGCGTGCTCCAGCGCCCGCTCGGCCGGCGCGCGATGGTCACCAAACATCCGGTCGGCCCCGTCGCGGGGTTCAGCCCGTGGAACTTCCCGGTCAACCTGATGGTCAAGAAGATCGCCCCCGCGCTCGCCGCGGGCTGCGTCGTGATCGCGAAAGCGCCCGAGGAAACCCCGGGCTGCACCAGCGCGATCATGCGCTGCATCGCCGACGCGGGCATTCCGGGCGATGTTGTCCAGCTCGTTTACGGCGATCCCGACATGATCAGTCGGCATTTGCTCGCCAGCCCGGTGATCCGCAAGGTCAGCTTCACGGGTTCGACCGCGGTCGGCAAGCATCTCATGAAGCTCGCCGCCGACGGGGTGAAGCGGATCACGATGGAACTCGGCGGCCATGCCCCGGTGCTGATCTTCGACGATTGCGATCTCGAAGCGACGCTCGACAAGGTGGTGTGGCAGAAATTCCGCAACGCGGGGCAGGTCTGCATCTCGCCGACGCGCTTCTATGTGCAGCAGGGTATTTACGATGCCTTCGTCAAGGGTTTTGCCGAACGCACCCAAAAGGTGAAGATCGGCAGCGGGCTCGACGCCGACACGCAGATGGGACCGCTCGCCAATGCGCGCCGCATCCCCGCGCTTGAGGCTTTGGTCGCCGATGCGAAGGCCAAGGGCGCGCGCGTGATCGCGGGTGGTGAGGCGACCGGAAACGGCTATTTCTTCCAGCCGACCGCGATCGCCGATGTGCCGATCGAGGCCGATGCGATGAACAATGAACCCTTCGGCCCGATGGCGCTGATCCGCCCGTTCGGAACCGAGGACGAGGCTTTGGAGCAAGCGAACCGTCTGCCTTACGGCCTCGCCGCCTTCGCCTTCACCGAGAATGGCCGCCGCATCAACCGCATCGTCGACAGCATCGAAAGCGGCATGGTCGGGGTGAACAGCTTCGTCATCTCGGCGCTCGACACGCCGTTCGGGGGGATCAAGGAATCGGGTTTCGGCAGCGAAAGCGGACCTGAAGGTCTCGACGGCTATCTCGTCACCAAGGCGGTGCATATTTACTGACTCGCTGAAAGCCCAGCTGCTCCACGAAGGCGGGTAGCCGCCCCGAGGAAGACGCCGGGGAAAGCGCCCGCACCGCGGCTTTTGCCCCGCAGCGCAAAGCCATCGAGGCCGCCCGGCCAATCCTCCCTGTCGCACTGCGATGGGGAGGCGGCAGCACGCAGCGCTGACGGAGGCGCTCGACCATCGCCTGCGACGACGGCCCCCTCCCCACGCCTGCCGCGCAGTGAGGATCAGACGCCCCAAAAGTGCAGCAATTGCGCAACACTGCTGACATGAAAGTCAGCGGCGGCGCCTTCGGCAATTGACCGCGCGCGCGCCCGGCGGCAACGGGAAGCTGGTTTTTCCGTCTCTCCCATCGTCACTCTGTTTCAGGAAGCTTGCCCATGCGCCACTTTCCTTCCGCTACCGCTATAGCCCCCGTTCTCGCCATCCTTGCCACCGCCGGCTGGGCCGCCCCCGCCGCCGCGCAGGATGCACCCGCCGCCGAAGACTCAGGCCTCGGCGACATTGTCGTCACCGCGCAGCGCCGCGAGGAAAGCCTGCAGGACGTGCCCGTGGCCGTCTCAGTGCTGTCGGGCACCACGCTCGATGCGATTACCTCGACCGGTTCGGACGTCCGCGTGCTCGCGGGGCGGGTCCCCAGCCTCAACATCGAAAGCTCGTTCGGCCGCACCTTCCCGCGCTTCTATATCCGCGGGCTCGGCAACACCGACTTCGACCTCAACGCGTCGCAGCCGGTCAGCCTCGTCTATGACGATGTCGTCCTCGAAAACCCGATCCTCAAGGGCTTCCCGATCTTCGACCTCGACCGCGTCGAAGTGCTGCGCGGGCCGCAGGGCACTTTGTTCGGCCGCAACACACCCGCAGGCATCGTCAAGTTCGATACCGTGAAGCCCGGCAAGACCGGCGGTTATGCGCGCGCCAGCTATGGCCGCTATGGCACAACCCAGGTCGAAGTCGCCGCCGGCGCCGCCGACGACAGCGGCTTTTCGGTCCGCCTCTCGACGCTGTTCCAGCATCGCGACAATTGGGTCGACAATATCGCGACGACCAAAAAGAACGATCTCGGCGGCTATGACGACATCGCCGCGCGGCTTCAGCTGCAATATGAAAACGGCCCCTTCACCGGCCGCGTCACCGGGCAGGTCCGCATCTATGACGGCTCGGCGATCATCTTCCGCGCCAACACGCAGCTCCCAGGCAGCAACAAGCTCGTCGGTCTCGGCGGCGCGGGCACCGAATTCAAGCGCGATGAAGTCTATCAGGACGGGCTCAATTTCCAGAAGCTCAACACCTATAACGCCGGGCTGAACCTCGAATATGATTTCGGGCCGGTGACTGCTTATTCGATCACCTCTTATTGGAACGGCAATTTCCGCAGCCGCGGCGACATCGACGGCGGCTTCGGCGCCGTGTTCCTGCCCGTGTCGGGTCCGGGGCTGATCCCGTTCCAGGCGCAGAGCCAGGACAATGTTCCCAGCCTTGACCAGTTCACGCAGGAAATCCGCATCGCGTCGAACAACAGCGGCGGGCTCGGCTATCAGTTTGGCGCCTTCTACTTCGACGAAAAGCTCGACATCTCCAGCTTCGAATTCGGTACCCCGACCGACGCGATCCCGTCGGCGATCGCCATCCAGCGCCAGGACAGCGAAGCCTACGGCCTCTTCGGCTCGGTCAATTATGAATTCGACAATGGCTTCAAGCTGCAGGCCGGCGCGCGCTACAACCGCGACACGCGCGATTTCGTCGCGTCGCGTCCGGTCGAAACGCGCCCTGACTTCATTCTCCTCCCGGATCCGAACACGCCCGTCCCGCCGCAGGCTGCCAAGGTCAAGGGCAAGCTGCTGACGTGGGATGCCAGCGCGACCTATGAAGCATCCGACGCGCTCACCTTCTACGCTCGCGTCGCACGCGGCTATCGCGCGCCGTCGGTGCAGGGCCGCCTGACCTTCTCGCGCACCATCTCGACCGCCGATCAGGAAGAGACGATGTCCTATGAAGCGGGGATCAAGACCAACTTCCTCGACAACCGCGTCCGCTTCAACCTGACCGGCTATTTCTTCGACACCAAGGATCTTCAGCTGACCGCGGTTGGCGGCACGTCGAACCGGGCCAGCCTGCTCAACGTCGACGCCAAGGGCCATGGCATCGAAGCCGAACTGCAGGCGGCCCCCGCCACGGGGCTGACCTTCTCGATCGGCGGCGCGTGGAACGTCGCGGAGATCGACGATGCCAACGCCTTTGTCGCGGGCTGCGGTTCGGCGACGCCATGCACCGTGCTCGACCCCGCCCGTCCCGGCAGCCCGGGCATCTTTTCGATCGACGGCAACCAGCTGCCGCAGTCGCCGAAATGGACGCTCAACGCGACCGCGGGTTATGAAATCCCCGTCGGCGACGGCGCCATCTACGCTTTCACCGACTGGTATTATCGCTCGAAGATCCAGTTCTTCCTCTATCGCTCGGTCGAATTTTCGGACGACAAGCTGCTCGAAGGTGGCGTGCGCGTCGGTTACAAGACCGACCGCTTCGACATCGCGGGCTTCGTGCGCAACATCACCAATGACGCGTCGCCGACCGGCGGCATCGATTTCAACAATCTGACCAGCTACGTCAATGAACCCCGTATCTACGGGATCGAGGCAGGCTTCAAATTCTGACGCGACCTTTGGCCCGCGCGGCTTTGACGCGGCGCGGGCCGGATTTTGCATCGCCGATCTTTCCCTGTTATCATCGGCATATAGCTGTTGATGGGAGTCGATGATGATCCGTTTGACCATAGCAAGCCTGACCGCCCTCGCCCTGTTCTCCTCGCCCGCCGCGGCGGAAGGCATCGACGTCAATTCAGCGGCCAGTATCGGCGCCAACGCTTTTGGCAAAGCCGCCAGCATCTATCCCCGAACGCGCGAGGAAGAGCGCAAATGGCTGTTGCAGCGGCTGGAAGCCGTATGCAGCAGCAAGCTGCGGTCGGACCAGCGCCGCTGCGACCGCGCGTGGCGCATCATCGCCGATGGCTATGCCGAACTGCAGTCGCGCCGCGCCGCCGAAGCGACCGCCGCCACCGACGCGCTGAAAAATTAGGCGACCGGCCCGACCCGCTCGTCGGGTTCGAGCCGGATCAGCGGGCGCGTCCGTGCCGTGAGCTTCGCAAAGAAGCGCGGCACCACTGCGTGCGCCTGTGCCCAGTTCCAATATGCCACGTAGGCGGGATCGGCGAGAAGATGCTTTTCCTCGGTCTTCGCCCGCCAGTAATAGACGCCGCTGACCAGAGCGAGCAGCACGACATTGCGCGCCCCCTCGACCCAGCCGCCCGCGGTAACGAGGAAGGGAAGCGATCCGATCCACCACGTCATATTCTTCGAAATATAGGCCGGGTGGCGCGTGAACGCATAGGGCCCGTGCGTAATGATGCCGCGATGGGTCAGGTTCGAAAAGCGGATGCCGAACGCCATCGTGGCCCAGCTGTAGATCGCGGTGAGCAGCACCAGCACGGCGCCCCAGACGATCAGCAGATTCTCATGCCCCTGCAGCCAATAGCCCCAGTCCGAGCCATGAATCTGATAGTCGAGCGGCCCGCCGTTCATCAGGAGGAAAGGCGGGTAACAGACGAGCGCCGCGACCCACGCCATGCCATAGGGGTTGGCGGTGCGGATATGCGCGTCGAGCGGTTTCAGCGTCAATATATAGCCGACCGTCGCGATATGGACGTCGACCAGATAGAGGAAATTGATCGACCAGATACCCGTCATATAGGGGTTGGCGGTAACCTCGCTCATCGGCACCGTGACGAGCGCCGAAAAATTGCCCGGCACGATCGACAGCATGAAGGCGGTGAAAAAGCCTTTGACCGTCCAGGCGCGCAGATGATGCCCGATGGCGCGGCCGTCCACTGGTTGTCCCGGTGCGATCAGCCAACGCCCGAACTGCCAGCAGCCATCGCGCGGCTCGATCATCCGGCGATCGAGCCACAGCATATAGGGGACCGACACCAGCAGCAGCCACGGCGCGACCGTCTCGAGCAGGTTCATCGAAAAGGCGTAATTGCCCTCCCAATAATAGCGCATTGTCGCATAGAAGAGCGCGATCAGTCCCCAGGTCGCCCACAATCCGGCGAGCTTGGTCAGGCTGATGTCGAGCGTTTCGCGCCACGGACGGCGCTGTGACCAGTCGATTCCGGTCGACGGATTGCGATGCACCTTGTCGACAAAGATCGACCACAGCACCATCGGCACGCCGCAGGCGAGCACGCTCGCGATGGCCGAATTGGGACCGTTCATCGCCCCGCGATTGCCCCAGTCGAGGCCCAGAAAAGCGGCAATGTCGGGCGCAAAGCGCGCGATAAGCAAATAGCTTACCAGACCCGCGAGTCCGACGATGCCCACCCCCGCACTGACCGCCGAACGCGGCCGGACCCGTCCATGCGCGGCTGGCGCATTTGCCGATTCGTCGGTCCGGGACGGGGCAGATTTCGTCATGATATTCACCCGCTTAGCGTTACCTGAAAATGGTAAGCAAGCCGTCAATCGCATTTACCGATTCGCGGGCGTTTTCCTGCCAGAATGGCGGTATTCCTGTCGTTTGACACCGTTCACCGCATGTTGGTTTCGACTCGACCCGAGTCACGCTGCAAAGATTCGCGCCTTGGTGACCGGGCTGTTACAGCGCGCATCAATCGGGGCGGAGGGCTCCAATAAAACACAAGATGGGGTCGCCACTTGTTATCGAAAAATACCGGTCTGCGCGATTTGCGCCAGCGGTTTTCTGCGCTGTTTCAAGACCATGAAATCTTCGTCCGCACGCACGGCCATGTCCGATTCGTGCGTGTCAGTGCCGTTTGGCAAAAACGCGTCGCGCTGATCGCGGCTTTCGTGCTGCTCGCCTGGGCCGGTGCGACGCTGGCGGTGCTCGTCAACCAGCTGCTGAGCTCGGGCGAGCGCGCCGCAGTTGCCCAGCAGCAGGCCGCCGCCGCCGCGTCCGAAGCGCGCGTCGCCAAATATCGCGACAAGGTCGCTGAAACCGCTGCCGATCTCGAAGACCGGCAGGAACAGCTCGAGGAATGGTCGAAGGTCCATTTCGGCGTCGAACCTGCGGCGGTGACGCCCGAAATCGGCGCCGAAGGCGCTGCCGCGCCGACCGGAAAAGCGCCGCTCAAGACGAGCGCGTTGGTCGACCCCAATCTGCCGCCCGAGGCGCAGATCCTCGCCCGGCTCGAAGCGCGTCAGGAAGATTTCGCCACGCGCCTGCTGACCGCAGTCAACCAACGCGCGGCAAAGGCCGAAGGCGCCGTCGCCAAGCTCGGCATGAATCCCGCCGCGCTCGTCCGCAACGCCGCGGCCGGCCGCGGTGGTCCCTTCATCCCCTATCGCAGCCGCACCGGCCGCGCGCGTTCGCTGGGCAAATCCTTTGCCGCGCTCGAAAGCGCGCTGTTCCGCATGGAGGTGCTCGAACGCACGCTCGTCGCGATCCCGTCGGGGCAGCCCGCGAATGTGCTGATGCTCTCGTCGAGCTTTGGCTATCGCAGCGATCCCTTCACCGGCGCCGGCGCGATGCACTCAGGGCTCGACTTCCCCGGCCCGATGGGCAGCCCGATCCTCGCCGCCGCTCCGGGCCGCGTCGTCTATGTCGGGCAGAAGTCGGGCTACGGCAATGTCGTCGAAATCGACCATGGCCAGGGCATATTGACCCGCTACGCCCACTTGTCGGGCTTTACGTCCAAGGTCGGCGCGCAGGTCGGCGCGGGCGAGCAGATCGCCAAAATGGGCTCGACCGGCCGTTCGACCGGCAGCCACCTGCATTTCGAAGTCCGTTTGAACGGCGTCGCGGTCAATCCGCGCCGCTTCCTGGAGGCCAAAGCCGATGTTCTCGAAGTCAAAGACGACGCAAGGCAGCGAGTCGGTTCCGTCGCTGCCGTCCGCGGTGCCCGCTAAAATGGCGACGGGCGCGCGTCATACGACCTTTTCGATCCTCGGATCGGACGTCGTCGTCACCGGCAATGTTGCCGCCAGCGTCGATCTGCATGTCGACGGCAAGATCGACGGCGACCTCAAATGCGCCAACCTCGTCCAGGGCGAGGCGAGCGAGATCAAGGGATCCGTGGTCGCCGAGACCGCAAAGATCGCGGGCCTGCTCGACGGCGCGATCGAGGCCAAGACGCTGATCGTCCATGCGACCGCGCGGATCACCGGCGACGTGACTTATGAAAACATCACGATCGAAAACGGCGGAAAGGTCGAGGGCAAGCTGAGCCACCGTCGCCATGGCGCTGCTGCGGCGAAGGCGCCGCCGCCGCTCGAAGTCGTCTCCAACTAAAAGCCGGCTTGTGATGGGCCGCGTTCGCGCGGCCCTCAATTCGATCGCGCGACCTCGCGGTTCGACGCCCGTCCCGGCATGTCGTAATGCCGCTGGATGGCCACCCGGTTACGCCCGCCGCGCTTCGCATCGTAGAGCGCTTCGTCGGCGAGCCGGTATAATTGCCGGAAATCGCACGCCGGCCGCACCTCTGCGACCCCGACGCTGGCAGTGACCAGCCGCTCACCGACCGTCTCGCTATGATCGCACGCCGCGATCCCGCGCCGGACGCTCTCGGCGAAGCGGCCGAGGATGATTCCCTCCATCCCGATCGTCAGCAATCCGAATTCCTCGCCGCCGAGCCGCGCGACGGTGCACATCGGCCCCTCCCACCGCTCGATCCGGCGCGCGATGCCGCACAGTACGACGTCACCCGCATCGTGCCCGTGAATATCGTTGACCGACTTGAACCGATCGATGTCGACGAGCAGCAGGGCGGCGGGCAGATTGTCCGCGCGCGCACGTTCGAGCAGCGGTGTGACACTTTCGACAAAACCGCGCCGGTTCGGCAGCCCGGTCAACGGATCGCGCCGCGCGAGTTGCTGCGCCGTCGCTGCGGCGCTGCGCGCATGATCGCGTTCGATGCGCAGATGGCCAAGCCGCCGCGTCGCCGCCGCCGCCAGCCACAACGCCTGCCAGGTCGCGGCGGCGAGCACGAGCAGTTTCGATCCGCCGCCCCAGAAACCGTCCTCGACATCGACGATATGGATGATGGCGAGCATCGCCATCGGCAGCCCCCACGCCGCCAGGAAATCGCGCGCCTCGACCGATCCGCGCCGCCATGCCCAGCCGACATAGGCTGTCACTGCCAACAGATCGGCAAGGATCACCAGCCCCAGCGCGTCGGCGAGCGGCCCCAGGCTGTCGCCGCGGATCAGCGCCAGCGGAATGCCGGCGAGCCCGACGCCCAGCCCAAGGATCAGCGCCCCGGTGCGAAGCCAATTTGGCACCCGTCCCCGATCGACCGCCGTCACCGCGCTGACCGTGGCGAGCGCGATGGCGAGGCAGGCGAGGAAGGTGCAGATCTGCGTCGTCATCGTCCCGGCCAGTCCCGGCACGAGCGCCAGATGGACTTGCGACCACAGCGCACCCCATAGCAGCATCGTGCCCGACCAGGCCGCCTGCCACGCCAGATATTGGCGGCGTACCGCGAAAGCGAGCGACAGGCTGTAGATACAGCTGATGAGCAGCAGCGTGAGCGCCGCACCGACGGCGGCCGCCATCCCCGCCGACTGCATTCCCGCCTTGGCTTTCGGGACGATCCGCGCGTGGACAAATTGATGGCCCGACAGGCGATCGAAGCGCATCGTCACCGCGGTCAACGCGGCGGCGCGCTCGGGCGCTTCGAACAGGATCTGCCCGCCGGCACGCCAGTGCGATCCATAATCGCCTGCCCGCACCTGCTGCCAGCGCGTCGTGCCGTCGGCGTAGGAAAAGGCGACGGCGAGCCGATCGAAGCGCGACTGATGCACCATCAGCGCGGCGCCGTTGCGAGCGATACCGGGCGCATCGATCGGGGTGCGAAGCCAGAGGCTGCCCTGCTGATATTCTGCCGGCGATTCGCGGCACGAAAAGCGAAGCCTGGGCAGGCTGCTATCGGCAACCGAGGCGGCGCTTTGCGCGTGGCAAAGGTCGCGATCGACGTCGAGCGTCACTGCCGCCGCCGGTCCAGCCCATAGCGCGAGCACGAGGACGACAAAGCCGAGCCCCGCCCGGCCGCACAGGTGCGCCAGAAGATGTGCCGCCGCGATCATCCCTACCCCATCGCATCAATATGTTCGGAAATGTTTACCATCATCGGGATCAGCGCGCGAATCTAGGGTCGGCCAACGCGCATGCGGACCGCAATCCGGTCGCCCACCCCGACGCCTTCGGACCGCTGGACCGCGACCTTGATCGGCAGCAGATAGGTGCCGTCGCGCGGGAAAAGCGAGGTCGCGAACGCGGTTTCGCCGACCGTTGCCATCACGGGTACGACGCCCCAGCCATAGCTTGCGGTCATCGCGGCATAGCGGACGGCGCCGACATGTTCGTCCGGAATCGGCGCAAAAAGATAAGGTGCCGGCCCGCGCCATTCGATGATGACGGCCTCGAATGCGATCTCGTCCATCAGTTCCTCGGCGCCTGTCGGCGGTAACTGAGCGCCTCTGCAATATGGATGCGGCCGATGTCCGCAGCGCCTGCCAGATCGGCGATCGTCCGCGCGACGCGCAGGATTCGCGTATAGCCACGCGCCGACAGCCGCATCGCCTCGGCCGCCTGCGCGAGCAGCTTGCGCCCCGCCTCGTCTGGCGTCGCAACCGCGTCGAGCAACTCGCCGTCGATTTCGGCATTGGTCCGCGCCTTGTGCGCCGCATAGCGCGCGGTCTGCACCGCGCGCGCCGCCGCGACCCGCGCCGCAACCTCGGCGCTGCCTTCGGCGGGCGGCGGCAGGACAAGGTCGGCGGCGCTCACCGCCTGTACCTCGACATGCAGGTCGATGCGGTCGAGCAACGGTCCCGACAGCTTCGCCTGATAGTCGGCGGCACAGCGCGGCGCGCGGCTACACGCGAGCGCGGGATCGCCGAGATGGCCGCAGCGGCATGGGTTCATCGCCGCGACCAGCTGGACGCGCGCGGGGAAGGTGACGTGGGCATTGGCGCGCGCAACGCTGACCTCGCCCGTTTCGAGCGGCTGGCGCAGCGAATCGAGCACGCCGCGCTGGAATTCGGGCAGCTCGTCGAGGAACAGCACACCGAGGTGCGCGAGGCTGACCTCGCCCGGCCGCACTCGCAGCCCGCCGCCGACAAGCGCGGGCATCGACGCCGAATGATGCGGCGCACGGAAAGGGCGCGCGCGGACAAGGCGCCCGCCCTCCAGGTTCCCGGCGACCGACGCGATCATCGACACTTCGAGCGCCTCGGCGGGGGTGAGATCGGGCAGGATGCCCGGCATGCACGCCGCCATCAATGACTTGCCCGCGCCGGGCGGGCCGGACATCATCGAATAGGGCACGACGAGACCCGGAATAACTCCGGACTTCCGGCGAGAGAAACTCGCCGCTCGTCGAAAGGAACTCGCCCCATGCATCCCGCTGCTACCCTTAACCCCCTAATGTCGCCCCCGAAAGTCTACAGCTATACCCGCTTCAGCACGCCCGAACAGGCCCAAGGCGACAGCCATCGCCGCCAAACTGAAGCTGCCCGCAAGTGGGCGGACGGCAAGGGTCTCGCCTTGGATGACAAGCTCTCCCTAAGCGACCTTGGGGTGTCCGCCTACAGAGGCGCCAACGTGGACGCTGACAGCGGGCTAGGCGGCTTTCTCCACGCCTGCCGCTCCGGCCTTATTGCCCCCGGCTCGTTCCTGCTCGTCGAGAGCCTCGACCGTATTTCCCGCATGACCCCTCGCCGCGCCTCGCGTCTGGTTAGCGATATTGTGGACGCAGGCGTCACCATCGTCACCTTGAACGACGGGCAAGAATATGACGCCGTGCGGCTCGACAGCGATCCTATGGCCCTGATCGTCTCCCTAATGGTCTCTTGGCGCGCCCATGAAGAGAGCAAGACGAAGGGGCGGCGCGTTGCGGCAGCATGGCAGGAAAAGCGCCGCCGTGCCGCTGCCGGGGAGGCCGAGCATTACACCCGCCGCGCCCCCGCGTGGCTTCAGCGGACCCCTGAGGGCTGGGAGCTTCACCCTGAACGCGCCGAAGTCATCCGGCGGATATATCGGGACGCGCTAGCCGGAGCAGGCGAACATATCATTGCAGTCGCACTGAACGCGGAAGGGGTGCCTGTTATGGGGCGAGGTACGATGTGGCACCGCTCGACAGTCTCAAAGATACTCCGCAACCCTGCCGTCATCGGGACGCTGGTCACGGGCAGGATGGATTTTAGCACCGGCAAGAAGCGACGCACCACGGAAGAGCCGATTGCTGGATTCTATCCCGCTGCTGTGTCCGTGGCGGACTGGGTTGCTGTCCGCGCCATCAAAAACGGCAGCGTCATCCGCGCGCGCGGGAAGTCAGCAACGGCACCGATCCAAAACATGCTGGCTGGCCTCGCGCGCTGTCCTGAATGCGGCGCGGCGATGACCCGTGTCTACAAAGGTGCGAGGGGGAAGGCGGGGCCGCCGAAGCTTGTCTGCACCAAGGCAAAGCTTGGGGCTGCTCCGCACGGTTACGTGTCAGTGTCGCTGGAGGCCGTCCACGGTGCCATCGCGCGCAGTTGGACCAAGTTCATCGACGACGTCCCTGCAGGCGAGCGAGGCCCTGAGCTTGACGATGAGGCCAACAGCCTGCGGGGCGAGATAAGCGGGACAGAAGATCACCTAGCCGAACTGTTGGAACTACTCGACCGCACGCCCTCCCTGTCCTTGTCGGGGCGCGTGCAGGCAGCAGAGGCCAGCCTCTCAGCCCTTCGAGCGTCCTTGATCACCATCGAACAATCCCGCGCGGTAGCCGATGGGGGCCTAGTCCATTCCCGCCTAGAGGGCCTCGCGGGGGCCTTTGAGGTCGACGAAGGGGAGCCACTGGACTTCGGCAAGATCAACGCCGCGCTACGGCTCCTCTTCTCCGGCGTCACCGTTGATTACCGCACGGGGTGGCTCCGGTTCGACTGGCGGCAGGGCGGAATCACCGAGTTGATCTACGCGATGCCGGTGGAGCCTGCGAATTAGTCCGGCCTACCGGCCAGTGAACCACCGCAAGCCGTTCGAATCGTCCATTTAGTGGGATTCGAACGGCTCTAACCCACTGGAAACCAACCGATGTATTTTCGTTGGCACACGTTGCTCTTTCATCGTGCCGCGTGAGAAAAACCCTTTAGTTTCAACAAGGAGAATTAGGTTTCGTGGACAAAGGGTATCCACAGTTTAATTGAAGCGAGTGCGACGAAGCCAAGGTAGGATTCACGGGTTTTGTCGTAGCGGGTTGCTACCCTTCGCCAGTTCTTGAGCTTGTTGAAGAGAC
>Ga0265296_1000300_pt1 | contig 84306 bp, 70 predicted proteins | sample MunlanPumphouse1_FD_189073 | JGI IMG/M metagenome (GOLD analysis project Ga0265296, IMG submission 189073) | Groundwater microbial communities from a municipal landfill in Southern Ontario, Canada - Pumphouse #1 | ecosystem: Environmental > Aquatic > Deep subsurface > Groundwater | place...
TATCTTGCCGGCACAGGTATGATGGCACGGGGTAGTAGGGTAGCCTGGTCCATCCTAGAGCGTTTGGGACGCTTTGACGGCGGTTCGAATCCGCCCTACCCCATAGGACCATGAAAAAACAGGATGCCGCACAGATCTATTCGCTTCTTCTCACGCGCTATCCTGATGCCCGCGAAGCCCCGGAGACGGTTGCACGCGGAACGCCCTTTGAAGTTCTTATCCTCACCATCCTCTCCGCCCAGACAACCGACAAAGGCGTCCTCAAGGTAAAACCCACGCTCTTTGCGAATTACCCGGGCCCGGATGAGCTCGCGAAAGCGAAGATCGAAGACGTTGAGAAGATCATCCACAGCCTCGGCTACTACCACGCAAAGGCAAAGAACATCATCGCCGCATCAAAGACCCTGCTCGACAATTTTGGCGGGAACGTGCCGGCAACGATGGAGGAACTCTTAACGATTCCGGGGGTTGGCCGCAAGACCGCAAATATCGTGATGTATCACGCGCTTGGCAGGAACGAGGGAATTGCCGTTGACACCCACGTCCGCCGGCTTGCGCAGAGGATCGGCTTTTCGGATACGGATAACGTAGCCATCATCGAGCGCGATCTCATGGCACTCTTCCCCCGGGAGCTCTGGGGCGATCTCACGGATGTCCTGATTGCCCACGGGCGGGCAACCTGCGATGCAAGAAAACCGTTGTGCGAGATGTGCGTGGTGAGCAAAAAGTGCCGGTATTTCCGGAAGGAATACCGCTGACCGGTAAAAATCCCGCAGCCTTTTTTTAAGAAAAAAATGGCGGAGTTTTCAACAAAAAAGCATTTCTTATCGTCTGAAAGAAAAAAACAAACAAAATAAACTTCCTGAAAAATGCATTTTTTTTATTGCACTCCAAGAGTGAAGACCCCTTAACCGGTTTTTTTAGTTTTCAGTGATGCACGTTTCCGCTGCACCGGTAAAACCGGGTAAAAAAAGAGGGACATCTCCCCCTTTTCCGCGTTTCCGCATTTTTCGTTCAGAGATTCTGCACCGGAACAAAACTGTTCCCGGCAGGCATTGTTAAGGACCGGGGCATTGCGATACCCAGCGCTTCTTTGAGGACTTCCTCAACCGTCTCCACCGGCACAAATGCGAGGTCGCCCCGGACATCCTCAGGTACGTCCTCCAGGTCCCGCTCGTTCTCTTTGGGCAAAATCACTTTTCTGATCCCGGCCCGGTGAGCCGCAAGGATCTTCTCCTTGATCCCCCCGACCGGCAGTACTGCACCGCTCAGGGTGATCTCGCCGGTCATGGCTAGACCCGGGTCAACCGTTTTGCCGGTGATCAAGGATGCAAGGGCCGTAAAGAGGGTCACGCCCGCTGAAGGCCCGTCCTTGGGTGTAGCCCCCGAGGGTACGTGGACGTGGATGTCGCTGGTCATGAAATTGAACCCGTTCTCCGTGTTCCCGAGCCGGGAACGGATGAGGGAGAGCGAGATTGTTGCCGACTCCTTCATCACATCGCCGAGCTGGCCGGTAAGGGTGAGCTTGCCGGTGCCGGGCATGAACGTCCCCTCGATAAAGAGGATCTCCCCCCCGACCGGGGTCCAGGCAAGGCCGGTAACAACGCCGGGCACCGGTTCCTTCCGGGCAACTTCCTGCCGGATAAGTTCCTTTCCGAGCACGTCCGGAAGATTTTTCGTTGTAACGACAAACGGAAGTTCGGCAGTTCCGGAGACTATCTTCTCGGATACGTGGCGTGCAGCTTTTGCCAGCTGTTTCTTGAGCCACCGGACCCCGGCCTCGCGGGTGTATTTCTCAATTATTACTTTGAGGGCCTCATCTTCGAACTGGAGTTTCTCTGTATCGAGCCCGTGTTCTCTGAGGATCTCCGGAATGAGGTGGTCTTGTGCTATTGCAAACTTCTCGTTCTTCGTGTAGCCCGAGATCTCGATCACCTCCAGCCGGTCGAGCAGCGGGGCCGGGATCGTTGCAGGGGAGTTTGCAGTCGCGATAAAGAGCACATCCGAGAGATCATAGGGAACTTCGAGGTAGTGGTCCGAGAACGTGTTGTTCTGCTCGGGGTCAAGCACCTCGAGGAGGGCACTGGCCGGATCCCCGTTGTACGAGGTTGCCAGCTTGTCGATCTCGTCAAGGATGAAGACCGGGTTCTTCGTGCCGGCTTTCTGCATGCCCTGGATGATCCGCCCGGGCAGGGCTCCGACATAGGTCCTCCGGTGCCCGCGGATCTCGGCCTCATCCCGGATACCCCCGAGGCTGACCCGGACATATTTCCTGCCGAGCGCCTCGGCAATACTTTTCCCAAGGCTCGTCTTTCCCGTGCCGGGCGGACCGGTAAAGAGAAGGATCGAACCCTGCTTCTCCTGCCGGAGTTTCATGACCGCAAGGTGCTGGATGATCCGCTCCTTGACTTTCTCAAGGCCGTTGTGATGGCTTTCGAGCACCCGTTTTGCCTCTGCTATGTCGATACTCTTCTTCTCTTCAGTTGTCCACGGCAGATCGAGCATGAGATCGAGATAGTTCCGGATAACGGAGGCCTCGTGGTTCTGGCTGCCCCCGGTCTCGAGCTTTTTTACCTCGGCCATTGCCTTCCTGCGAACCTCGTCCGGCAAAGCGGATTGTTCTATCCGTTCCCGGTAGCCAAGGTCACCGGGAGTTCCTTCACTCTCGTCAAGTTCCTCCTGGATGACCCGGAGCTGCTCCCGGAGCATGGCCTCACGGTTCGATTTGCTCACCCGGTCGGTGACTTTCTTTGCCATCTCGATCCGGATGCTGATGTTCTCCCGCACCCGGATGAGGAGTTCAAGAAACGTGATGAACCGCTGCCGGACCGGGATTATCTCGAGGAGGGCCTGCTTCTCGGCTAAGTGAACCGGCAGGAATGGCATGACAAAGCCCATGATCTCATCAATCGACTGCATCCGGTCGATCGGGCCGGTGAACTGTTCCGAACCGGTAAAGCGGCTGCTGATCTCGTGGATCGTGAGTTTGATATCGGCAAGGATCCGCGCCCGCAGATCATCATCGAGATCCAGAATGTCCGAAACCGGCTCGTACGCTGCATAAAACCGCCCGTCCTTTTCAGAGATCGAGACGGCTTTTGCCCGCCCGGCAACCTGCGCACAGATCAGGTACCCGTCATCGCTTGGCTCAGCGTGGAGGATCCGGAACAGGTTCCCGACCCGGTACAGCGACTCCGCGGTCAGTTCTGCCGGGCGGGTGCCGCTCTTGACGGTGAGCCCGATCGCATGCACGGCATCCTCATCTCCGCGTTCCATAGCGGCGAGCAGGAGATCTCCGGTGGCCAGGTCAACCGGGAATTTTGTCCGGCTCTCCGGGTACACGACAATTTCAAAGAGTGGTATGACGATCATATCTGCGGTGTCTTTAACGTTAGTTTCAGTTTTTTCTGGTTGCATGGTAGCCCCAATCATTTAGTTCGAATTTACCTAACTAAAGTGCAGGACAAAAAAATTACCTGACTTTTTTCAGGATCTCCACCAGGAGTTCCTGCTCGTGTTCATCCAGTGAATCCATCAGTCGTTCAATCATCCTGCGCAGGGAAGCCTGTTCCGCCTGTGCGATCGATCTCCCTTTTTCTGTCAGGCGGATATAGAGGATCCTGCCGTCATCGGGACATTGTTCACGGTACGCGCACTCCATCCGGACGCATTTGTTGATCATCTCGGTTATCGTGGGCTTGGAGTTCTTCGTGATCTCTGCAAGACGGCTGAACGTGATATCTCCCTCATCGTTGATGAGCCGGAGATAGGCTATCTGTTTCACCGTCATGTCGGAGAGCCCGCACTCAGAGAAGATCGAGCAGGAGCATTCGTTCCTGATCCTGAGCAGGTGATCCAGTACTTCGAACAGGTGCTCCTCTTGTTCCGTCATGCTCTGATCCTTCGTTAGTTAGGTTTTACCTAATCATAAAGGTGATGATCAGAACACGGCAGAACAACATGTCCGGACATTCTTGCCGTTCTGTTCGTCACCCGGGACATGCAAAAATCCGGCCGACAGGACCCGGTTCACGCTGAGGCTTGCTGTTATTCCTGCCAAAACAGTAAAAAAAGGGAAGACCGGTCATCAGATCTTCTTTGAGACATCTCCTTTCATGATATACTTGACAAGCACGAAGATCACCACCGCGATGATGACAAAATCAATGATTGCACCGACAAAATCACCGAGCAGGAACTTTACGGGTCCTATCTGGAAAACCGCCTCTCTCCAGTTCCCGCCCGGGATAAGCACGGCAATAACGGGCATGATGATATCGCTCACGGTAGAATTGACCAGTTTCGTTGCAGCCGTTCCGATAACAAACGCAACCGCGAGGCCGATGACCTGGTATTTCTGCAAAAAATCCATGAACTCCTTGCTGAATCCTTCGGCACCTTTGCCGATTGTCGATACTCCGCCGCCGAGAAGTTTCTCTGCATCGCCTAATTTCTTGTCAACCATTTCAGAATCACCTTGTAATAATCCGGAACAGGAAGAGCCCGCTCCCGGTATGAACGATGGATGTACGGTGTGATTATTTTTTTGGTGGACGGGGACGCCTGATAACCGCAACAAAAAAAAAAAACTGTCGGCCATAGCAGATCTCGTCCATGTCGGGTGTATGCATTCCCGCTCCTTAAAAAAAAATCGCGGGTCATCTTCTCAGGATATTTCCCTTCTAAAAAAAAACCATTTCACATTTTTGATGACAAATCCGGAGCAGACGGTATACTGCATTCCGGAAATGCACCAGGGGATGGCAATAATTCTTAAAAAAAAATCAGACGCGGTCTATCGCTCTCTTTCGGACGGGAAAAACCTGGCAGTACATGCAACAGCCGGCGTGGTTCTGGTAGTGGTGATTTTTGTTTTACCTTTGCCACTGTATATCCGGACTATTGTTTTTTTTTGCAGTCGTCCTCTTCAATGTTCTCCGGGGAAAAATCAAAAACACGGATAATGCCCGGCTCCTCTCTGCAACCGTGGCCGGACCAGCTACAACGGCCCGTTTAGCAATCGTCGGACAGGACGATAAACCCGGAAAAACAAAAAGCCACCTGCACTCCCCGGGCCGGTCACAGCATCAGTATCGCGGCTGAATTGTGTAAGATCACACCAGGGTCCCCGGTATCCGGTTTATGCCGGTATTTCTCCTGGGATCTTTGGGATCTGTTCCTCCGCAGGGTTCCACGATACGATCCGGCAGACACGTGGATCCTGACGGTCACCGGTGGTAAAGGAGAGCCAAGGAGAGCGAAAGGGATATCTCGCAAGGCAAATATGAATATTATATGGCGGATGAGATTCGGGTCCTCTATGTTGATGATGAACCCGGTCTCCTCGAAATCGGGAAGATCTTCCTTGAGAGGTCCGGCGAATTTTCCGTTGATCTCTCGCTCTCGGCAAGAGAAGCCCTGGACTCTTCTTCCATCCCGCTGTACGATGCCATCATCTCCGACTACCAGATGCCGGAGACCGACGGGATCTCCTTTTTAAAAACGGTACGGAAAGAGTACGGCGATATCCCCTTCATCCTCTTTACCGGCCGGGGCCGCGAGGAGGTCGTGATCGAGGCTATCAACAACGGGGCCAATTTCTATCTCCAGAAAGGCGGCGAGCCGAAAGCCCAGTTCGCCGAACTGGCGCATAAGATCCGGCAGGCCATTGCCCGCAGGCGGGCACAGGTCGAACTCAGGACCGCGTACGACAAGATCACGGCAACGGAAAAGGAGCTTCGCGGGCAGTACCAGGAGCTGGCCCGGAGCGAGCAGCAGATCCGGGAGAGCGAGGCCCGGTTCCGCGAGTTTGCTGAACTCCTGCCACAGATTGTCTTTGAGATTGATCGGAACTTCCGGGTCACGTTCGTGAACCGGCAGGGATACAGCCAGCTCGGCTACACACCAGAGGATGTGGCACGGGGATTTGTTGCCCTCTCGATCGTCGATCCATCGCAGCACGCCCGCCTGATCGGGAATGCGGAGAAGATTGTCCGCAGGGAACCCTGCGAGCACCGCGAATATACCATCACCCGCAGTGATGGCAGCACATTTCCGGCGCTCGTCTATGGCGATCCTGTCTGCAAGCAGGGAGAACTCTCCGGGTTCCGGGGCATTGTCATTGATATCTCGGACCGGAAACAGGCAGAAGATGCCCTGCGCGAGAGCGAGGAGAAATACCGGACGCTTGTTGAAGTAAACCAGGATATCATCTACTCCATTGACCGGGATGGCACGATCCTCTACGTGGGCCCCCGGACGGTTGACCAGCTTGGCTTTTTGCCGGATGAGATGGTGGGGAAAAATATTACTGAATTCATCCACCCGGAGGATCTCGGAATCATACAGCGTCACCTCGATGAGAATCGTGATACGATCGGCTCCCCGCTCCCCTCCGATCAGTTCCGGATCCGCAGGAAAGATGGTACCTGCCGGTGGTATGAGGACAAAACCATCAATGCCATCGACAACCGGAACCGAGCGGTTATCATCGGGACAGCACGGGATATCACGAAACGGAAACTGGCGGAAGATGCTGCGTTTGAGTCCCGTCAGATGCTCCAGACCGTCCTCGATACCATCCCGCAGAGAGTCTTCTGGAAAGATCGCAACATGGTTTTTCTGGGCTGCAACAAATCACTTGCAAACGATGTGGGATATCCGGACCCGGCCGATCTGGTCGGAAAAACCGATTATGACCATTCTTCGGCGGGAATCGCGGAACACTTCCGGGCTGATGACCGTGAAGTTATGGAGAGCGGCCGGCCGAAGATCAATTTCGAAGAACCGCAGATCCGGCCCGATGGCAGCACGTCGTGGCTCCGCACCAGCAAAGTTCCGCTCAGAAACAGGGACGGGGAGATCATCGGGGTTCTTGGAACCTACGAGGATATCTCTGCCTCCCGGCAGGCACATGAGGCACTTTTTGAGAGCGAGGAGAGGTACCGCGATCTCGCCGATTCCCTGCCCCAGATGGTCTTTGAAGCTGATCTGGATCTTAAGATCACGTATGCAAACCGGCATGCCCTCTCGGTACTGGGATTGACCGATGAGGATATCCGGCAGGGAACAAATGTCCTCTCCCACATTGATCCCGCCAAGCACGCAGACGTCCGGGACAGCATGCTGAAGATCCTTCACGGGATCTCCTTTGAACCCAAAGAATACATTGGCCTGAGAAAGGATGGCAGCCGGTTCCCGATTGTCATCTATTCATCGCCGATTTACCGGAACAAGACCCTTGACGGGTTCCGGGGGATTGTCATGGATATCTCTGCCCGGAAGAAGATGGAAGAGGGCCTCCGGGAGAGCGAGGAGAAGTTCCGCTCGTTTGTGGAGAACGCAAACGAGATCGTCTTCTCCCTGAACCGAAAAGGTGTGTTTACCTATGTCTCGCCCCAGTGGACAGAGATACTGGGGCATGATACCAGCGAGGTTATCAATCAGCCGGCATCAGGTTTTATTCACCCTGACAATCTGCCAGGGAACGCTGAAGAATTCCGAAAGGTTATCCATGACGGGGAGAAAGTCAGCGGGTTCGAATACCGGATACGGCACAAGGATGGCACCTGGCGGTGGCATTCGCAAAGTGCGACCCCCGTGCGGAATGCCGCGGGAACTATCATCGCGTACCAGGGCATCTGCCACGATGTCACGGAGCACAAGAGATCGGAAGAAGCCTTGCGGCAGGCCAACAAAAAGCTCAACCTCTTATCCAGCATCACCCGCCACGACATCAACAACCAGCTCCAGGCACTGGACGGATTTCTTGAGCTGCTTCAGAAAAAAATCCCTGACAAGGCGTATGCCCGGTATTTCTCCCAGATCAATGCCACCAGCTGGCAGATCACAAGCCTGATAAAATTTACCGGAGAATACGAGAAGATAGGCGTACAGGTTCCCTTATGGCAGAATATCTTCTCCCTTGTGGAGACTGCGGGAAATGACGCGGTCCATGATGGCGTCATCATCAGAAACGATCTTCCCGCAAGGACAGAACTCTTTGCCGACCCGCTGATCGCCAAGGTCTTTTTCAACCTTGTGGATAATGCAATCCGGCATGGAGGCGCTATCTCAGAAATCCGGTTCTCTTGGGAGGAGCGGACCCATGACCGGGCGATTGTCTGCGAAGATGACGGTGCGGGCGTTGCTCCGGACGAGAAAGAGAAGATCTTCGATCTTGGCTTTGGGAAGAACACCGGCTTTGGCCTCGCCATATCCCGGGAGATCCTGGATATTACCGGTATTACGATCCGCGAGACCGGAACGCCGGGAGAGGGAGCCCGGTTCGAGATGATGGTGCCAAACTGGGCGTACCGGCTTACTCCCAGATAACCGGAAAACGATGCAGGCAGGGCAGTTTTTTTCCCGGTCACGCCATATTGTTCTCTGAGGTATACCGCAGGCCGGGATTTATTCCCACCCGGCATGCGTAATTCATTTCGAAAGGGATATGCCACCCTACTGATATGTACAGCTTATGGCAGACGGGATTTCTGTCCTCTATGTCGATGACGATCCCACACTCCTTGAGATGGGCTTGAGATACCTTGAGGACAACAGTGAATTCTCTGTCGATACAGCCAGGTCCGCCCTTGTTGCCCTTGACAGGCTCAAAAACAGAAACTATGATGCCATCATCTCTGACTTTCAGATGCCGAAAATGAATGGCATCGAATTGTTAAAGAGAGTGAGGGATTCTGATAAAATTATCCCCTTTATTCTGTTTACCGGCCGGGGCCGCGAAGAGATCGTGATCGAGGCCATCAACAACGGGGTCGATTTCTATCTCCAGAAGGGCGGCGACCCCGAAACCCAGTTTGCCGAGCTGACTCACCAGATCCGACAGGCGGTTCTCATGAGAAGAACCCAGAGAACCCTTGCCGAGCAGGAGCAGCGCTGCCATGATCTCCAGAATGCAAATGATCTGATCCAGAGCATTGCACCGGACGGTCATTTCCTGTTTGTCAACAAAAAATGGCTGGATACGCTGGGATACAGGGAAGAGGATCTCCTGGATCGTACCCTGTTCGATATCATCCATGAGGAGAGCCTCAGACACTGCCGGGAAACATTCCAGCGGGTGATCTCCGGGGAGAACGTCGGGATTATTGATGCCGTATTCAAATCCCGCGACGGGAGAAAGATCTATGTCGAGGGGATGGCAGGCTGCAGGATCGTAAACGGGACCTGCCAGTACACCCGTGGAATATTCAAGGATGTGACGGACCGGAAAAATGCAGAACAGGAACTCGTACGGAAAAACGAAGAGCTCCGGAATAATTACCAACTGCTGGCCGAGAAGGAGCAGGCACTCCGGGAGAGCGAGCTGCTGTTGCGGATGATTTTTGACAATGCCAACGATGCGGCATACCTGGTTGAACGAGTCCCTGAGGGTCCCGGAAAATACCTTCTGGTAAACGATAAAGCCGTCCGGATGCTGGGATATTCCAAAGAAGAGCTCCTGAAGATGTCCCCACGGGATGTTGTGCCGGAGGATATTGCGAAAAGGATCATGCCGGGCATTGCAAAAATACTGTTCAGGGACGGGCATGCCACATTTGAATCGGCAAACCGGAGAAAAGACGGGAGTATCTTCCCCATAGAAGTGAGTATCCGTGCATTTCGTTACCGGGGAATGGATGTCGACCTCTCCATTGTCCGCGACATCTCCGAGCGCAAGAGAGATATGGAAGCATTGCGGCAGGCCAACAAAAAGCTCAGCCTCCTCTCGGGAATCACCCGCCATGATATCAAAAACCAGCTCCTGGCCCTGGACGGTTTTGTCGGACTGCTCCACAAAAAAATGCCGGATCCCGCGTATGAACACTATTTTTCCCGCATCAACAGGGCAAGCAGCCAGATCGCGGGAATGATCCAGTTCACCAAAGAATACGACAAGGTCGGCGTGCGTGAACCTGCATGGCAGGATATCCGGATCCTTTTAGAGAACGTAGGCAGGGATGCTGCACCGGATCAGGTTGTACTCAAAAATGATCTCCCGGCCAACTGGGAAGTATTTGCCGATCCCCTGGTTGCCAGGGTCTTTTTCAACCTGGTTGACAATGCGGTTCGGCACGGGGGGAAGATCACCACAATCCGGTTCTCTCTTGAGGAGCGGGATGGAAAGAGGATCATTGTATGTGCGGATGATGGCAACGGTATTTCTCAAGACGAGAAAGAACAGATCTTCGATCTTGGATTTGGGAAGAACACCGGTTTTGGCCTTGCCATATCCCGGGAGATTCTTGACATAACCGGTATCAGTATCAAAGAGACCGGGGAAGCGGGCGTCGGGGCACGGTTCGAGATGGTGGTGCCTGGCGGGGCGTACCGGTTCGTGCCCGATATGCCCTGAGGGGTAGCGGTTATTGAAACCGGGGCGGGTTCCTGTACGACCGGGTTCCCGGACAGATATTTGACGAATAATATATGACCCCGTTATCCGCGTTCTGCTGGCAGTTCTTTTAGCCGGATGGAGTAAATTACCGATAAAAATGGCATCGATTCCACGCGTGATATACCCTGTTGTACGAGGTGGATTCCAGCCGCATTCTGGCAAAATACCCCCGAAAATTCGTTCTTTTGCAACGTAACCGGAACGGGGCATTTTACGGGGTTTTTCCCGGGGGCCGGAATCAAAAACGGGGAAACGGGGGCCGTACAGGGCTTGGTTTCGACAGGCCCTTTTTACAATAAGAGGTACATGAGAACCCGGGTGCCCTCCGGTGAAATCCGGTTCTTTGCTATGAAAACGTTTCTGATAAAAAACGGACCGTACCCCCGTTGAGTTCTGAACAAAAAAACGTATGAGCAGGGATGTCATTTCTTTTTTTTTAACAAACGGACTCAAGACCCGGGTGCATGCCCAGCTGTTTTTTTGTAGAGAGGTGGAATGCCTGAACGGGGATAATTCTGTCTTCAGACAGATTCGTTTTTACCGGTTGGATTTCATTATACCCGGGAACCGGTCGTTCTGCCAGTTTCCCCGTGAAACTTATCTGTTGTTGAGAAGATCTTTCTCATCATCAATTACTTCATCGACAAACGTGGTCAGCTGGGTGAGAATATCCGGATCCAGCCCTTTTTCAACCGCAAGGAACATGCCGGAAAAACCCATCAGCCGCAGTTTGTTGGTAACGAAATGAACAAACCTGGTGATATTCTGGGAGGAGATATAGATCAGCATCGCATTGACCGAATCAAAGAGCAGGGATACTTTCTTTCCCTTGAGTCCGATGAGGGATTCAGTCACGGCAATCCCGATACCCGTCATATCGGCAGGATTGGTGACGAACCGGCAGTTCTTTACCGGCTCATGATCGTGTCCGATGGCATATTTCGTGACCGTGTCGACGACGGAAATCTTATCCATCGCAATCCCGTTTCTCTCATAATTCTTTTTTAAGATATCGTAGGGCTGGTTTGTGGTGATGACGAGGACGTTATAGTCTTTGGCCAGGAGCATTCTGATAAGTTCAATGTTCTTATTCCTGATCTCCGCAGCTGATGCCATGATGAGATAAATTTCCTCATCCTTGATATCCGGTAGGGTGAATGACATGAATACACTATTCCGTGAGGAATTTTTTCGACGATTCGGAAAGATCACCCGAATGGTTCACAATCATCTTATTGAGTTCGATGATGTTCTGCCGGATCTGTTCCAGGTTCCTGATCTGGATTTTGAGCTGGAGTAAAACATCGCAATTTTCGAACTGGCCGCGCTCAATATCTTCAATAACGATGGAAATGTTTTGTTCTACCACTTCCATCGGGTTCTTGAGTCTCATAGCCGCTTCCTTGATGAATGCGAGGAACCGGTCATTGCTCTCTTTGAGAGCGTTCTCGGATTGTTTTCGTTCAGTGATGTCTACCAGGGTTTCAACGGCTCCGATAATTGCACCCTTGGCGTTCCGGATGGGCGCGGCAGTGAAATACAGCCACGTTCCGGAAGTACCCATTTTCGGGAAGAAATCAGTAGCCTCAAACGCTCCTGCAACAAACCGGGAATTATTAATTTTGCCCTGGTACCATTCGGGAAGCTGTTCAATTGTTTCGTCAATCAGCAGATCTGCGAGGACGGGTCGTTCTGCATCGTAAAATGGCATCCACTGGTTCCTGGTACCCAGAGCCGTAGTTTCTTTTATACCGCTGTATTCCTCAAGTGCTTTGTTCCAGGATATGACCCGGTGATCTTTATCGATCACAAACTGCAATGCGGGTGAACCCATAAGGATAGATTTCAGGAGCGCGTCGTTCTCCTTGAGCCGTTCGGACTGTTCAGCCACAACCTTTTCCTGCACAGCCAGGAGCTCGTTTAACGAATCTGCCATTGCTTCAAGATGAGTGACCCTCTCTGCCATCGCACTATTATCCATCAGTTTACCCCTCCGTTACGTATTCGGTTTCTCATACATATCATCGAAAAACGGTCTTGTCATCGAACGGTAAAACCGCGATTTTCACACTCAGTGCCAGAGACCGGAACAGGTCCGCAGTCTCCCTGGGAACCGTCACGTTGCAAAATATAATGATGGCAAAGAGGTTCCCCGAAGGCAGGATCCCTCCAAAACCAATGACCGACCGGATCCCGTACGGGATTACGAAATCCTTCTGGGCCGGGACGTACGGGCTGCCAACCGCATCGGGAATACAGAAGACATTGTAGGTGGTCTGCACCATATCGAAGACCACTGCCGGGTCCGGTCGCAGGATTGTATTGACGGTAAGTCCCATCTGCTGGATGAGCTGCCGGACCATGGGGAATGCTTCGATAAAATGTTCGCTTGGAAGGGGAATCGCCCTGTGTCCCCGGGAGGTCTTGCGACCGTCCCATTCCGGTTCCCTGCCGGCACTTGCCAGCAGGACCAGGCATTTCATGTCCGGGGATTCCGGAGATCCATTCAGGATCCCCCGGGCAAACTCCTGCAGGTCGCGGTCAAGCTCCCCATAGGAATGAGTCTTGAACAGGCGGACCAGGGCGCAGTTCTTTTCCCCGGTATTTAGATCCGTGAGGTTTTCGTAGAGGTAATGGACAATTCTATCGGCTGCCTCTTCCATGCTGGCCGCCCCGTATCCCACGGATCGCAATGCGGCCGAGAACTCAACCATATCTTTAAGGGTAAAATCTCCAATGTTCGGCATCATATCCCCCTGTTCCGGCGGGATTCCCTGTCGATGATAGAACGCTGTGGGGATCCCGGATACCCTCTCTTCCCCAGTCCGGATCCGACAGCTGCCATCAGGCCCGATCCGGACCGGGTTATAACAATGCTTCATGGGGGAAGCCACCATATATATGTTTCAGCCGGTTATGGGAGTGATTATGGGGATAACCGATCACGGTTGCCGGAAGTACCCCGTTCCAACCGGAATACACCGGAGGTTTCCTGAAATAATCTCCCGGTTTTCCTGAATGGTTCAAAAGCACGGGGGGATCTCATTTTTCGTTGTCCTGGAGGACAGGATTGTTCTGGTAAGAACCGGCGATCTTCCACACCGTATGAGAATACCTTATCCGGGCATTTTATGGAAAACAGGTATATATATTTGTAATGAACAGCACTGTCCAGCGATACCGGAATAACTGCAACAATGGTAAACCCGGGACCCGGCTCCTTTGGATATCCACGGGGATCCAGAGTACCCGTTTTTCAACAGACCGGAAGGAGTCAGACTATGAAGAAAAAAATTTCAGAAAAAAACGTAAGTGATATGCCCACACTGACGCTCACGCTCATCTTTATGGGAATGTTTGCCCTGATTTCAGTATTCGAACTCGTGCAGCAGACGCTCGAACCGGTACTGACTCCATGGGGATCCCGGTTTATCACCATCATCGTTGCCAGTGCCAGTGCGGTATTCATTGCATTCTTCCCGTTGCGGGCATTGCGGGATACCGAGGGGAAGTTCAAAGCGATTTACGAGGATTCCCATGATGCCATCCTGCTCCTTGACGAGAATACGCTCATCGACTGCAACCGGCGGGCGTTGCAGATGTTCGGGATACCTGATGTTGAGGATCTGATAACTCACACACCTGCCATGCTCTCTCCCCGGGTCCAGCCCGGCGCTCACGGGTCGCCCTCCACCCTTTGCGATCATATCGGGACTGCATACCGTGACGGGTTTGCCCGTTTCGAAGGGGAATTTCTCCGGAGGGGCGGGGACCGGTTTCCGGCCGACGTGCAGGTATCGTCATTCACGCAGGGAAACAGGCACCTCCTGCAGGCAACGATCCGCGACATATCAGAACAAAAACACATTGAAACCGCGTTACAGGAAAGTAACGAACGGTTTTTCTCCTATATCCGGGAAACTGCCCTGCGGCTGAAAATCCCGGTCGGAGTTGTCCATGAAAATATCGCGGGTGTGATAGCAGACATTGAAGGTGGAGAGATAGACAGTAAAAATATCCTCCTCCAGCTCCGTCTTCAGGAAAAGAATCTTGTCCAGATCCAGCAGAATGTCCGCAATTTGAACCAGAGAATTTTCGATCATCCGGGGGATATCCCGTCAGCACCAAACGATCTCCCCGCAGGATGCAATCCACCTGCCCGTGAATCATAGTGAATGAATAAATCCCCTGGCGCCAGCAGTGCATGATCAACATGAACAACCCATGTACTCTCCGGCCGGGTAATCAGGGGTTATGCACAATCGTTCCATGCAATTTTCAGACTCTCACGATAAACAGCGGAACAGGTACCATAAAAAATAAAAAAACCGGAGATCTTCAGGAGCCGTGATTCTGCACCAGGTTCACGACACGTTACTCCATTTTCTCTGCGAAGAACGGGAATCGGCCCACGTTACGTGTATTCCTGTTGAAACGCACATGAACGGGCGTTCACACCCGGACCATGAAAATTTCTGGTATGTGGAGATCCCCCCTGCGTGCCTCTCCGGCGCACGGCGGCGATCTGATTTTTTTCTGCCTGACATGGATCCGCCGCGGGGGTCCCCCGTCGGGGGCGGCGTTCATAGCACTACATGGGAGTGAGTGAACAATCCATACCACACACAGCAAAATGCAATTTTCATGGGAAATACCTTTATTGCCTGAAAGCCCGACTGAAGCATAATCGAACCGGATCTGGTATTGCGATGGCGGATGTTCACCCCACACACCACGAGGATCAAAATACCCTCATCTCTCCTGCGAATCTCCTTCAGGGTGCCTTCCTCTCGGTCATCCTTATTGTCCTTTACCTCATCAGCACGGTAAATTACCTTCTCTTTCACGGCATCGTTGAACTCGCCGGCATTGCGGTTGCCATCTCGATCTTCATCATCGTCTGGAATACCCGCAGGATGATCACTGACGGGTTTTTCCTCATTGTCGGGATCTCGTTCCTCTTCTTTGGGAGCATCGATCTCGTTCATACTCTCGCGTTCAAGGGTATGGGCGTGTTCCCCGGCAACAGCCCGGACCTTCCCACCCAGCTCTGGATTGCAGCACGGTATTTCCAGAGCATCACGTTCCTTGTTGCTACGTTTTTCATAGGACGATCCATAACCAACGGCAAAAAGTACGATGTGGCTGTCATCATCGCAGCCTGCACGGCTGCCTGTGTCCTGCTCTTTGCCAGCATCTTTGTCTGGCAGAACTTCCCTGCCTGTTTCACCGAGGGCACCGGGCTTACCCTGTTCAAGATTGTGAGCGAATACATCATCTCGCTCATTCTCATTGCCACGATCGTTATTCTGTACCTGAAACGGGACCATTTCGATCCCACGGTCTGGAAGTTCCTCGTTGCTGCGCAGGCATTTCTCATCCTCGGAGAACTGGCGTTCACCTCCTACATTTCCGTGTTCGGGTTCATGAACATGCTCGGCCACCTCTTCCGGCTCATCTCGGTCTACCTCTTCTACCGGGCATTTGTTGTGGTGGCATTGACCCGGCCGTACGATCTCCTCCTCCGCGAACTCAAGACAGATGAGGATCTCCTCCGGGAAAGCGAGAATAAACTCAACATGATCATCCGGGGATCTCCCATTCCGCAGTTCGTGATCGACAGCAACCACCGGGTCATTCACTGGAACGAGGCTCTTGAGAAATACAGCGGGATCAAGGCAGAAGAGATAATCGGGACGAACCGGCAGTGGCGTGCATTCTACTCCTCTGAACGCCCCTGCATGGCAGACCTCCTTGTTGACGGGGTTCAGGAGAAGTTCCACGGATGGCATGAAGGAAAATATGCGAAATCCACCCTTGTGGAAGGTGCCTATGAAGCCACTGACTTTTTCCCGCACATGGGGCTGTCCGGCATATGGTTGTATTTCACTGCTGCGCCGATCAGGGATTCTAAGGGCAGCATAATCGGTGCCGTTGAGACGCTGGAAGATATCACTGAACGGAAAAAAGCAGAAGACGCGGTCCGGAGGTCCCGGGATTACTACTTAAAGCTCTTTGATGACTTTCCCAACCCGATCTGGCGCTCGGATACCAATGCAAAATGTGACTACTTCAACAAAGAGTGGCTTGCATTCACCGGCCGCACTTTTGAGCAGGAGAGGGGGGATGGCTGGGCAGATGGAGTCCATCCGGATGATCTTGACCGGTGCGTAAAGACCTATCTTGCCGCATTCAATGCGCGGGAACCTTTCGATATGGAATACCGGCTCCGGCATCGCGACGGCACTTTCCACTGGTTGTTAGACAGCGGAAAACCGTTCTATGATCCGGACGGGAATTTTACCGGCTATCTCGGTGCATGCTACGATGTCACCGGGCGTAAAACGGCGGAAGAAGCGCTCCGTCTCCAGAACAGAATATTCGAGACAATCGCCGAGGGTGTTTACCTGATCCGTGCCAGCGATGGCGTGATTGTTTTTACCAATTCCAAATTTGATACAATGTTCGGGTATGAGAAAGGGGAGTTAATCGGCAGGCATGTCTCTGTGGTCAATGCTCCGGAAGAAAAAACGAGCCCCCGGGATACTGCAGAAGAGATCATCAAAACACTCCATGAAAAGGGAGGATGGAGAGGGGAAGTAAAAAACATAAGGAAAGACGGAACCACATTCTGGTGTCTGGCCGCTGTATCAACGTTCGAACATCCCGGATTCGGGAGTGTCTGGATTTCTGCCCATACGGATATAACCGCCCACAAACAGGCAGAGGATGCTGTACAGGCTGCGGTAAAATTAAACCAGCTGATCGATACGATGTCGGTCAGTGAATGCATGAGTTATACCCTCGATGAGGCAGAACGGCTGACTTCAAGTAAAATCGGGTTTTTCCATATTATTAATCCAGATGAGAAGACGATCCAGCTGATTGCATGGTCCACGGAAACCCGGAAACACTGTTTTATCCCAAAGGAACCCGAGCGGCATTACCCGGTGGAAAAAGCCGGTATCTGGGTGGACTGTATTCGCCAGCGCAGACCGGTCATCCATAATGATTACGCCAGCCTGCCCCACAAGAAAGGCTTGCCGGAGGGTCATGTCCCGGTTATCCGTGAGCTGGTTGTTCCCATTTTCAATGAAGATAAGATCATCGCAATCATTGGCGTAGGTAACAAAGTAGTGGATTATGATGAGAAGGATATCAGCGTGCTCACCCTGCTTGCAAAGAATACATGGACCCTGATCCAGCGCAAACAGGTTGAAGAAGCACTCCGGGAGAGCGAACAGAAGTTCCGGGATATTTTCAACAATACCACCGACGCGATTCATATTCATGAGATCAATGCTGACGGGACCCCGGGAAGATTCACCGATGTCAATGATGTTGCCTGCCGGATGCTGGGATATACCCGGGAAGAGATGATTGCAAAAACCCCATTCGACATCACCACTGACCACCACAACCCACCGTTGGAAAGAGTTATTGAAGAACAGCGGATGTCCGGCACTGCGAGATTCGAGACGGAGCACCGGGCAAAAGACGGCACTATCATTCCTGTGGAGGTCAACACCCATATCGTTACCATACAGGGAACAAAGGTGATGCTCGGAGTTGTCCGGGATATCACAAAACGGAAAAAAGCAGAAGTGTTGCTGAAACATTACAGCGAAGAACTTGAACTTGAAGTGAAGGCCAGGACCGAAGAACTGAGCACATCGCTTGATGAAAAAGTCCTTCTCCTCCGCGAGATCCACCACCGGGTAAAAAACAACCTCCAGATCATCATCAGCCTCGTCAATCTCCAGATGCGCCGCGTTGAGGATGAACGGTTGAAACAGGTCATGGCAGAGACCCAGAACCGGGTACGGGCAATGTCGCTCGTCCATGAAAAACTGTACCAGTCTGTGGATATCTCCCGCATCGATCTCGCCGGTTACACCGGGTTCCTGGTTACCCACCTTTTCACGTTCTATGGAGTTGATTCCCGGCAGGTGACCCTGAAGGTCGATATCGGGAAGATCATGCTGGACATCAACACCGCAATCCCGCTGGGCTTAATCATCAACGAACTTGCCAGTAATACACTCAAACACGCATTTCCCGACAGCAGGAAAGGCTCATTATTCATTGCGGTGCGGGAAGATGGTAAGACACTTCACCTGATGGTCAGGGACGATGGTATAGGGATGCCTGAAGATTTCGACTGGCGGAACGCCGAATCGCTCGGGCTCCGGCTGGTCGTCTCGCTGGTGGAACAACTGGAGGGGACGATTGAACTGGACCGGAGTGCGGGGACTGCGTTTACGATTATTGTGCAGGAGAAAAAAGGATGATGCCCGGTGTTCTGATACCAGAGCAGGACGTATGGCTCAATGCCATCATCCATGTTTCTCCCATTCCGCAGTTCGTGATCGACAGCAACCACCGGGTCATCCACTGGAACGAGGCCCTTGAGAAATACAGCGGGATCAAGGCAGAAGAGATAATCGGGACGAAACAGCAGTGGCGTGCATTCTACTCCTGCGAACATCCCTGCATGGCCGATCTCATTGCAGAAGATACAATTGAGAAAAATCCCGAATGGTATGAAGGAAAATATGCGAAATCCTCCCTTGTGGAAGGTAGCTACGAAGCTACCGACTTCTTCCCGCACATGGGCGGGTCCGGCCGATGGTTGTATTTAACTGCAGCCCCGATCAGGAATGCTGAGGGCAGGATCATCGGTGCTGTCGAGACACTGGAAGATATCACCAAGCACAAAAAGGTAGAAGAGGCGTTGCGGAAGAGCGAGGAGAAATACCGAACGCTCTTTGAAGACTCGTTCGACGGTCTTTTTATCACATCACCCGCAGGAAAGATCCTGGACATGAACAAGAAAGGTATCCTGTTGTTCGGCTATAATACTAAAGAGGAGATACTCAATCTCGATCTCGAACGGGATGTCTATGCCAATCCCCTGGACCGGAAGCGGATCCTTGCCATGGTCAATGCGCAGGGCACTGCCGAATATGAGGTCGTGGTTAAGAAAAAGAGCGGTGAGATGATAGTAACGTATTGTTCCCTGACGGCTGTGAAAGATAAAACCGGATCAATCACCTCGTACCGGGGCATCATCCGTGATATTACGGATAAGAAACGGGCAGAAGAGGCGCTGAAGAAGAGCGAGAGGAATTACCGGACCCTTGCCGAAGCAGCACCTGACCCGATCTTCATCATAGGGCGGGACGATACGGTACTGTTCATCAACACCCGTGCGGCCCAAGTCTTGAATCTTTCAATCGAACACATTCTGAACCAGCCGCGAAAGGGCCTGTTTCCCCCGGATGTCGCTGACGAACAAGGACGTGACCTCCAAACAGTATTCAATACCGGAAAACCCCTCCGCAAAGAGGCAAAAATCCGGTATGGCGACCGCGAGTACTGGCAGGATAATTCCCTTGTTCCATTAACCGATGAGAACGATGAGGTGTATGCAGTTCTTGGTATATCGCACGATATCACCGGTCGGAAGCGGACGGAGGATGCACTGCGGGAGAGCGAGGAACAGTTCCGGTTACTCTATGAAAATGCCAGCGAAGGGATCATCATCGCCGAGAGCGAGACCCGGAAATTTGTCAGGGCAAACCCGGCCATATGCAGCATGCTCGGATATACCGAGGCCGAGCTCCGGTCAATGACGATTGCCGATATCCATCGTCGGGAAGACCTTGATTACATGCTGGAGAAATTCAGGGCACTTGTCATGGGCGAGATAACCCAGGCTGATAATCTTCCCTTCCTCTGCAGGGACGGGACAATCCGGATCCTGAATGTTGCCAGTTCGAGAGTGACACTACATGGGAAAATGTATATTATCGGGCTCTTTTCCGATGTCACCGAACGCATGAGGGCAGAAGAGGCCCTGCAGAAAAGCCGTGCGCAGTACAGGGAGCTTGTCGAGAACATCAGCGATGTGATCCTCACGCTGGACCTGAACGGGACAGTTACCTACATCAGCCCCGTTGTCCAGCGGCTGTTCGGCTATACGGTAACAGAAGTGATCGGCCAGCACTTCACCCGGTTCGTCCATCCTGACGATATCCCTTATGCTACTGAAGGGTTTCGACTCAGGTTAACCGGGGTGTATAATGCAAACGAATTCAGGGTCCTGACAAAGGATAACCGCGAACGGTATGTCCGTACTTCCCAGACGCCGGTAATGAAAGAGGGTGTGATCACCGGGTTCAATTATACCCTGTCAGATGTTACCGAGCGCAGGATGGCAGAAGAGACGCTCAAGGATTTCAACAAAAAATTACAACAGGGGATCGAGAAAAAAACGACAATCCTCCGTGAGAACGAACTCAGGCACCTTAGATTGTTTGAGTCTTCGCATGATGCCATCATGACCCTGGAACCGCCGGACTGGCGGTTCACATCAGGCAATCCCGCCACCGTGGCAATGTTCCGTACACAGGACGAGGCCGGTTTCACCTCAAAGGCGCCGTGGGAGTTATCGCCGGAATTCCAGCCGGACGGGCGGCCTTCCATTGAAAAGGCACGGGAAATGATCGAAAAAGCTGTCGTTGAAGGGTCCAATTTCTTCGAGTGGACCCACAGGAGAATCACCGGCGAAACCTTCCCGGCAACGGTACTCCTGACAAGGTTCGAATGGAAGGGAATGGAAATCCTGCAGGCAACGGTACGGGACATCACTGAACAGAAACATGCCGAGGAAATAATCCGGGCATCCCTTGATGAGAAAAGCCTTCTCCTCCGCGAGATCCACCACCGGGTGAAGAACAATCTCCAGATCATCATCAGTCTGGTCAACCTCCAGATGCGCCAGATCGACGATGAACGATTGAAACAGGTCATGGCAGAGACCCAGAACCGGGTGCGGGCCATGGCTTTTGTCCATGAAAAACTGTACCAGTCCGAGGATATCGCCCACATCGATATCGCCAGCTACACCCGGTTTTTAGTAACCCATCTTTTCTCGTTCTATGGAGTTGATTCCCGGCAGGTGGTTCTGAACATGGATATCGGGAAGATCATGTCCAGCATCAACACGGCAATCCCGCTGGGCTTGATCATCAACGAACTTGCCAGCAATGCGCTGAAACACGCGTTTCCCGAGGGAAGGACAGGAACGTTGTCCATCACCATCCGGCAGGTTGAGAAGACCCTTTCCCTCTCCGTAATGGATGATGGTATCGGGGTGCCGGGAGATTTTGACTGGCGGAATGCAGAAACGCTCGGGCTCCGGCTGGTGATCTCGCTGGTGGACCAGCTGGACGGGACCATTGAACTGGACCGGTGTTCCGGGACAGCGTTCACGATTGTCATTAAAGAGAAAGATTAGGTTTTTTTTGGGGATATGTCATCCCCCTTCACGATCATACTGTTGTGGATCCACACTCCGTCAGGATGACAAAGAGCGTTTTCCCGTATCGGGCATTCATCTGAAGGGAAATTTTTAAAACCGGCCGGATGCTTGCAACCGGATTCTGTTCAGGAAAAATCCGGTATAAGCGAACGACCGGCTTCCTGACATCCAGAAACACCCGGCCAGGAGCCGGTAACCTCATTTTGATGGTTCTTTTTATCTTCGTCTTACTATATGACCCTCATATCCCCCGTTCTTTTGGCGGTTCCGGGTGCCGGTTGGGGTAAATTATGGGTGAAAATGGCCGCAATCCCATGTGCAGTACGGGTCATTCTACGAGGTGGATTTCAGGCGTATTTTGACAAAATAACTCTGTATTGTCGTTCTTTTGTAACGCAACCGGAACGGGGCATTTTGCGGGGTTTTTCGTGGGGGCCGAGAATCAAAAAGGGTAATCGAAGCCCGTACAGGGCTTATTTCTCCCATGGTCCCAACCCCGGGATTAGGGCATAGCCATATAAGGGAAAATGAGGGATTTCGCTTATCCCCCCATTCCGGTAATTATCCCCACCACCTGCTGCGCCGTAACCGGATCCGCGACCCGGGCGAGCACAAGCCCAGCCATGAACAGGAACCGTGATGTGTGAGATCCTTTTGGTATCATCTCAATGGTTATTATATCAGGAGTGTATCGTATCAGCATGGCATACATGATGGATGGTATGTGGGGTGGGGGTTACGGCTATGGTTTCCCCTTCTTCGGCTGGGGCATGATGCTGATCTGGCTTCTCGTCTTCCTCGCCATTGGTTATCTGGTATACCAGGATGCGAATAAGAGGGGAATGAACGGTCTGCTCTGGGGGATACTTGTCCTCATCCCGATGGTGGGGATCCTCTTTCTGATCATGTACATCATAGTACGGGAAAGCAATTCGCAGAAAACCGTAATGGAAGGATCGAATGCAATGGATATTCTCAAAGTGCGATATGCGAAGGGAGAAATCACGAGCGAGCAATTCAAAACAATGAGTGAAGATCTCAAAAAATAACGGTATCTTTTTTTTATCTTAAACTCCCAGCCCCGTAATAATCCCGACAATCTGTTGCGCCGTCACCGGGTCCACGACCCGGGCCAGGACCAGCCCGGTCATCATCACAAACACGGCCCAGAATACTTTTTTGATTTGCTCGTTCTTGCCGAACGCTTCGATCGCTGCATCCGTATCCGCCTTCATCGCCTTCTGGATAAGCTTCGGCAGGAACACAAACAAAGGCAGGAACAGAACCGCAGCCCCAATGAACGCGAGCGTGATCTCGGCCCGGCCTGCAAGGAAGATCCCGACCGGGACCGCAAACAGACCGGCCATCATCGCAGCCATCCCGACTTCGCCAAACCAGAAGTAATGACGCTTCACCGCGTAGTTCAACCGCTCTGCATCTGTAAGCGCCGGGAGATTGAAGATGCCGAGCGTGGAGAGCATCCCGTACCAGACCGCATGCGTCTCCTCCGGGTCCGCCACAAAACCGAGGAAGAGCACCGCGACCGGGACGATGAGAAGAAGAAGAGGAAGCCGGGCCACCACCAGGACGAGCCCGAGCAGGATCCCGGTCCCGCAGATAGCGGCCCGGGTCTGCATCTCATTCTCGAACATGTTCTTCCGCCTCACACGGGATCAGATTCTCTGCCGTCCGGATCCGGTTATCCGCCATCCGCATCCTCCGCGATCCGGATCTCGAAGACCGGGCTCGTGTACCCGCCGTTCTCCGGACTGAAATCCCGGACCCGGCCCATCTGCGCAAACTTCCGGCGACCGGTCCGGATCTGGACCGTGTGCTTCCCCGGGGAACGCGGGTACACCCGACGGCCATCGATATCGTGCATCTTCTCATATGGCGGGATATCGAACCAGTCCGGCCAGAACCGGACCCCCCGGGGGATATCGGTTCCCCGCTTCAGGTCCTGCAACCGGATTGGTGCGAGGTTGTCGTAGATCAAATCGATGATCAGGTTTTCATCCTCCTGGCCCGGGTGCAGGTCCAGTTCATAGAAGATCGGATTGCGCCGGACTTCTTCCCGGGTCAGCGGCTTATCCGGAGTGAGCGGTTCAAGCCCGGCAAACTTTCCCCGGTACAGACCGGTCACGGTTGCGACCGGCTGCATGGCGGTTTCAGGTTCCATGGAACCGCTCCCGGTGGTTTTCGTGCTCGTCCTGGAGCTTCTTGAACTCCTCGACTACCTCATCATACCGGCCGATCTTCTGGTAAATCGCATACAACAGGGGATAGATCGGGAGTACGGCCCCGAGCAGGATCCCCACAATTTCAGTTTCCATAAAGCTCCTCCAAACAAGACGAAGAGACCGAAAAAAGAGAGGGGACCGGAGGTCGCCTCCCCTCCGGTCGTTTTCGTCCGGAACGATCAGGCGAGGGCCGCAACGGAGTCCGCCCAGGTCTCGACCTTTGTCCGGATGGCTTCATCCGAGTACGAGGAGATGCTCACTTTGTCGCGGCTGAACGTCACCATGTAGAGCTCGCCGTTCGGGTCGTGGCACTTCAGGGTCGCACTGTAGGCGTCCTTGTCGGTGTCCCGGATGGGCGTGCCGCCGTGGGCCGTGTTCTGGGCCGTGTTTGCGAGGATCGCTGTGGCTCCGGCATTGAACCCGGCAATGGTGTTGTACTTGTCCGACAGGTAGCCGATCGTCTCCGAATCGGTGTCCTGGTAGAAGACCTTCACCGTGTAGGATTCCTTGGTCTTCTCAACGGCGGGTTTGTTCTCGCCGGCAGTCATGTATGCTACGCAGGCAAACGGGTTGTCGGTGATGACCGACTGGACGATCGTGTTGAACGCCGCCACGTCTGCAATGGGATTCGCAAGCTGGCGAATCGCACTCTTGGTTACACTGTTCTGTACGAAATCTGCCATGTTTTCACTGGCTCCTTTCCCCCGGGCCCGTGGGTTAGAATATTACTCTGGAGGAGAGGGGTCTTGAATCTTGATGAAGGGAGGGAGGGGAATAAGAGGGATCGACACGAAAAAACAGGTACGGGCAGTTGTGTTTGCCCAGATTTAAAATTTACCCGGTAAAAATACCTTTTTATTGATTCTCGCCTCTAACAATCTTTTAAGTTTAGGGATCTCGTTCGAGCAATAAAGTATTCTGGATTTCATATCCTCATATTTTGCTTTAAGTATTTCTGGATTGTTTGAAAAAAGGTCTCCCGATGATCTGGCTTCATTTAAAAACAGTCTATCATTTTCTGCTTCAAAAAGACTGGTATAATAGGTATACAAAGAATTAGCTAATTCGGGATGAAAACGGGAAATTTCCTTTTTATTTTCGAGAAAAATTCCGTATTGTGGGTAAAAAGATTCAATCGGTGCAAAAACAATATTATTTATTTGAGAATTCATAGTGTTGTTTTGCGAAATGGTCCCGGGTGTTCGCGAATGAGTAAAAAAAATTTCATGCTGCGAAGCGTTTGCAATGTTATTCAGGGTCTTTGCCATGTCATCAATTCTGACTTGAGATTCTTTGATCTCTAAATAAAAACCGGTGGCAACATTTTTCTCTTGATAATTTTTATCAAGTAACCACAATCCAAAAGAACAAATCAAGCCGAGAAAAGCTCCCGTAATTATTCCCAATATAGCAATAATCAAATCGATTCCCATAGTTTTTGCACCGATTCCCTTCCACTTCAGAATGGATCAATTTTACTTGCTCGTTTCAATATCATCCTTTACTTGCCAACAAATTCATACTTGCGTCAAATCTCACGTTATTTCTTCATTAATGAGCTGTTTTAATTCGGGAAGTTGTTCCTTATCTTTGTTGAAAACCCGCCTCTGTCACAAATGCTAACATTATAAATATTAGGTTACAAATAGGTAGGTAGATAGTTAGTTTGTAAACTAACCGTTTTTTGGTGAGGGTATGAGCCTGGGAGAGAGCATCAAGCTAAGGAGACAGATTCTCAAAATAACATTGAGAGGTCTTGCGGAACAGATCGGGGTTTCGCATACCACTGTCGACAAATATGAAAAAAACAAACTGGTCCCGGATTCACAATCTCTGATCAAGTTAAGTAAGGCATTACAGATTCCCATAGCATCCCTGCTCCGTCCGGAGAGCCAGCAGGTCCAGCTGAATCACATGGCGTTTCGTTCCAAGAAGATGCTGAAGCGGGACGAGAAGCAGATCAATGCCGAGACAAAGGAATGGCTGGAGCGCTATCTCCAGATCGAGAACCTGACCGGAAGCGCACGGGTTTTTGAGATGCCCGAAGGGTTCCCACGGACCATCTCTTCATTCGAAGAGGCGGAAGAGGCAGCACGGGATCTCCGGACCGCATGGGATCTCGGGACCGACCCGATTGAAAATCTGACATACCTGCTGGAAGACAAAGGTATCAAGATCGGGATCATAAGCGGGATTACCAAATTCGACGCATTGTTCACGGAATACGCAGGCCACCGGGTTATGGTCGTGAAAGAAAATATTCCCCGGGCGCGACAGCGGTTCTCCCTTGCCCATGAACTCGGGCACTGCCTTCTCGATGTGGAAGGGGAACTCAACGAAGAGAAAGCAATGCACCGGTTTGCCGGTGCCTTCCTCGTTCCTCAAGAGAAAGTCTTCTTTGAACTGGGTGAAACCCGGCATAAGTTCTCCATCAAGGAGCTGCTCATCTTCAAACAGAAATACGGACTCTCCATGGGTGCATGGCTGTATCGTGCCATGGACCTTGGGGTAATTACACCGGAAAAATATCTCGGGATCCGGAAGATCTTCATGGCAAACCACTGGAACCGGGAAGAGCCCGGCGATGATACTGCAAAAGGAGAGAGACCGGCCCTTATGGAATCCATGGTCCTGAAGGCCCATGCCGAAGGAATCATTTCCACATCGAAGGCTGCTGAGTTATTAAACCAGAGCATCAGTACCTTCTGTTCAATAGACGGAGAATCGGATATTGAGTGCTCGGCAATACTATGTACTTGATACAAATACGATAATTGACTTGCATTTCGGGCAGTTGCTCCCAAAAATATTCCAATTGCCCTGTTCCTTTTTAATAACCGATTTACTCCGTGAAGAACTGCTCGATCCTCCGTTTGATATGCTGGCCGAGCTGGGCCTGCTTCCCGAACATCTCACTTCTGAAGAGGTTGGCGAAATCCCGGCGATGATGGGGAAATATCCCAAACCTTCGTACACAGATCTTTCCGTCATGATTCTCGCACGAACGAGAAATACCGTTCTCATCACCGGCGATGTTGCCCTTCGGGATGCTGCCGCAGATAACGGCGTGGAGTGCCGTGGCACCTGCTGGCTGATCGATTATCTCGCAAACGAGAGAGTCATTACATATGCCGAAGCGATTGCAGCGTACCATGTGATCCTGAAGAAGCCGAGATATCCTCCCAAGGAGGAATGCAAAGCTCTTCTGGCGGGATGGAGACAGAGGCAGAAGTTGGAGTGACGGGACCCATCACCCCCTAGCCAGTTGGGGGGATAATTGCACGTCAGGAAACAGAACCTAGCCAGCATTCCTGCACATTTTAGGTAAAAAAATACCGATCTATGAGAACTGCTCCATATGGGGGTATATCAAAACGTTTGCATAAAAAACGTAACACATAAAATAATTTAGGAAATTTCAGGCATCTGCGTTGTTTTTCATAATATATCCAATAATTGCATTATCAATTAATTTAGGTATAGATGACGTGAATTGGGGATATTTTTGATAATCCTCATATTGTAAATCTATTTTTTTACAGATAGTCCAATAATTTTCAAGAATTTCGGAGAATTTCTGTTTTTCTTTATCATACGACAAGAGAGATTTACTGTTAAAAAAAAACATTAAAGTATGCTCTCTATCTATCGGGGGGACTAAATCTGGCAAAATGTGATGCATTAATTTCGAGTTTCCCACCAAACAACTGTCTGTTTCCATAATATCTAGATTCTCGAAAAGGGATTCGATTTGTGAAAAAATTCTCGATCTATCGTTAGTATTTAGATCTTTCAACTGATAGGTTTTTAATGAAACAAATTTGGAAATATTGTTATGGATCGCTTTGGAAAAACTTGAAAAATCTTTTAATTTTGCACCTTTTTTCCCCATTTTATGCATTCCCCACGATGTAAGCGTTGCATAACAACATTCAATAAAATCCTGCGAGGAAATTAAATCATTGAAATTATTGGACTTACGTATCATATTGATAGTTTTCTCGTGAAAATAAACACTCGGCCCAGAGAACTTAGGATGACTAAAGTAATACTCAACAAAAGAATGGAATTTTTGTTTATTCTCAATTAATTGATCCAAATTTCGAATCATTTTAGTACTGATCCTTCAGGGTTTTTATTTATTTTACCGAGACTGATTGTCTACACCTTCCAATATTTTGTAAAGTGCATAGATTCCCACAATAATCAAACCTAATGCAATCAAATCTTCGAGAGGTTTATTTTTTGCGTCAGGTTGCTCTTTTGCAATATAGGATCTCAATTCACTTTCTTCAGGGCTCGAAAGGGGAGAATGTTTGGATTTACCTAATAGAAATTGCATTCGATTGAATTCCTCTGGTGCGAAAGGCATTATTTCTGCCCCCGAAATATCTTTTCAACTTGAGTCGTTCCGATTTCAGTCAAAATCATTTTTATTGGCCGAAGTTGTTCAAGCTCATTATTTACGAGGTTCAATTCATTTTGGAACTCAGCATGCCGCTTTTCCATTTTTACATCCGTATCATGAAATTTCCAAAATAAGGCAATTAATTGTGCAATAAATAATCCTATTAGTCCAATAATGAGATAAGCAACAGTCTGATCCGCAATCTCCATTGATTATAGATCATCATCTGAATTATTAAAATGTCTTTGATTACCACTGAATTTTTTAATATTTGATTATTCGGGCCAGTCAACAAGGCAAGAAGTAAAAATACTCACGAACGTTAAATTCTCTTAATTCCCTTCCCCTCACCCCGTCATCCGATCAATCTACTCCTCCGGGTAACCCCGCAGACCTGACAATTCCCACTATTTGCTATCAGCGATCGCAAAGTGTATTGATAGTACCTTAATCCAGATTTACTGAACAAGCACTTTCATCATTCTTCAGCATCCGGAACACCACAGGTATTCAGGAACCAGTCAATAAATTCCCCGCTGAACTTCCCATTGTTCGTCATGGATCCTACATCTATTGTCTGGAGCACTCCATACCGAGAGAAATATACCCCGACTTTTGTGATCTTATGAATTGGTAACGAAGAAAAATCGTATACTTCTTCTTTGGGAAGATCGCTCTTTTTCGTTTCCGCATCCGGTGCTTCTGTGAGAATTTTCATTTCACAAATCCGTTTGAGGACCATGTATCCGATAAGCTGGTTAAAATAATCCCTTTCAAACTTGGGATTGATAGTCGTCTTAATCTCTATCAATGTATCATCGATGATGAGATCGGCGTCCGCCCCTCCGACAACTTTTGACGCGAATCCGAAAGTCGGGTTTAATATACAGATATTGTTCGCATGAAACTTTTCCGGAGGAATCAGGCTGATCATTTTTTTCAGATCCTGGACATCCTCGCTGCGTATACTCTCGATGTACTCGGAGAGAATCCCGATACGATAGACCATTTCGAGTCGGGCCAATTGAATTGCAGACCCGATTAACTCATCAGTCAGATCTCCGTTCTGGAGGAACGTTTTGTGTCGGGCCTTTGCATTTTCAACAATCTTTTGTACCGAGATGAATTGTTCCTTAGTAATTTGTCCTCGTCGGATCCATGATTCAAGGAGTGTGAGTGCTGTATCTGCAAGCCAGATGTTGCTTTTCCTGGTTGTCTGGTTATGATATTCGAGATAAAACCTGAGTAAATAATCAAAAGCGGATCCGACAAGGCTATAGTTATTTGTCTGAGGCGGCGCCTGAAGAAGCATTTTTCTTGTTACCGCTGGCTTTTTGAATTCACTCCGAAATCGATCTTTTACTTCGGGATCTTGTAAAAATTGTGTCAGACTCATGACCGGTTTATCCTTTTTTCTACTATGGTTGGATTGCATATGATTCTTGGGAAGTTGATGAGTACAAAATATCCATTACAACCGTTCCTATCCATCCACTCTCACCCCCCTCCCATAACACCGCTCGCAAAGCTTCACACCATCCCGGTCCATCCACTCCGCCCGGGCAACCCCGCACACAGAACATTTCCCGACATCAGAAGTCACACGACAACACCGGGAAACATCCACCGTACCCGGTAAAGGAACCGACGCCTCCTGCTCCGCCTGGACCGCCGCGTTGTAACACGACCGGCAGATCCGCCGGGCCTGTTGCCGGTCCCGGGGCCGGGACCGGCGCTCCTTGGTAAATTTTTCATTATACCAGGAGCCCTTCTTCCCGCAGGCATAACACGGGGTTTTCGGCTCCGGGATCTCCAGTTTTTTGTAATCCCCGGCTTTGATGGCCCGGCCCCGCTCCTTGTTTACAGCAGGGGGGTCCGGATCCGGGCTTGTTTCAGCAGTTTTACAGCATGTGCTGTAAACGACCGGAGCAGATTGCAGACCCGGATTTCTGGTTTGTGCAGGTCCGGGCAGAGATCGATTTTCATTTACAGCAGATGGGGAATTATGGAGACACGGATCAGAACTTTTTCCGGAATTATTGTCACCTCCATAATTCCGGTTTTGCTGTAAATCATCTTCCTGTTGTACAAAATTATTATCAGAATCATTCTCTTTGCAGGAACCGGGCGCACCGGGGCCATCATTTTCATTTACAGCAGGTGCTGTAAAACTGCTGTAAACGTGCTGTAATGCTGTAAATGACCCGGCACCACTGCCACCATCCGGATCGTGGTCGAGCCAGCAGGCCCCGCCGTTCCGCCACTGCCGGTACAGCGCCCGGTCCCACTCGAACGCCTCGGTCCGGCGCCGGACCGAATACCCGCTCTCCTCGCTCATCGTTACGGTCCGGTCCGTGAAGGAGAGCGCCGGGCATTTCTCCAAAAGTCCCGTGTAGTTCTTCCCCCGGCTGTCGTAGCCTTTGATCATCCGGTAAATTCCCATGTAGGACTCGCCCGTGAACCGCTGGAGATCCTGGATGGTGAACTCGTGGAGGTCCGCCTTCTCGATTACCGCGAGCAGGTCGGACTCCTTCTTCGTCATCTTGGATTCCTGCCCGCCGGCAGTGCCGTTCAGGAGCGTGAAGACTTCGGCAGCCGCAGCAAAATCCGTCTCGTCCGCATACACGCAGAGCGTGCCGTCACTGCCGGTCTTCTGCCGGCGCTGCATGAAGAAGAGCGTCGCGTGGCTCTTGATCAGATCGTAGAGCATATCGGGATTGCGCCGGTTCCCGATGGCATTGAACCGGATCCTCAGCGAATACGGAATGATCACCCAGATCATCTGCCCGTGCAGGACCTCCCAGATCTCCCGGCAGGTCACGAGCTCATCGGACTCTTCAGCAAATGAATCCGGGTCCAGCATCTCCCGGGCCTGTTTTGCCGCGAGAACCCGGGCGTCCTGCTCGGCCGATTCATCGATCCAGCAGGTGAGCATCCGGTTCATCACCTGGTCGTCACCGGTCCCTTCCTTCTTTGCAATCCACCAGACGCACCGCTCGGGAATCCGACAGACACGCGAGGTCAAGTCTTTGGTAACGGTCGTGTGCGTGATCGGCTCGTGGAAGTTCGAGGTCGCGGACTTCAGGATCTCCTGGATGCCGTCCGAGAGATCGATATCGTCGCTCATCAGGACCGTCCGGGGCCGGAGGTCTTTCATGTAATAGAGCGCCTTGTTGCTCACCGTGCCTTTCACTTTGTACTGGTCCGGCACCTGCTGCATCATCTTCTTAAAGGCGTGGCTCTTGCCCTTGCCGGAATCCCCGGTCACCGAGACGTGCAGCCCGTCCGAGTTCTTCACGGCCTGCGATGCCATTGCAAGGATCATGCACCGGGCAAGGATCTCGTCCCCGACATGTTCCTGTGCAAACGTTTTGAGCATCAGGGCAACCGGGTCGCCATGTTCCAGCACATCGAACGCTGCGGTCCGGGCATCGTATTTGACCGGATCGGGAGGCGGGTTTGCCGCTCCGCCCTGATCGGGTGTCTCCGTAACCGGGCCCGCCGGGTTCATCCCCCTCCCGGGTCCTGCCGTTGCCCTGGAACCGGAATGTTCCGGATCATGACGGGGTTTTCCCATTCGCCGGTTATGTGCAGGGGCATCCGAATATTCACCCGTTCCCTTATGTTCAGCGTTGACCCGTGCCCGGTCCTTTCGCCAGCTCTTCTGTTTCTCTTCCCAGTCCTTCCGCTTCGCTGCCCGGTCCGGCTCGAACCGTTCGCGAAGTTCCTGCCATCGCTGGGAACCGCTGCCGCAGGACGTGTGCTTGCATCCGGCAAAGACTGCGCCGTTCCCGAACTGGATCGCAAACGCCCCGTCCTTGTGGGCTGATGAGAACGGGCACTGGTCGAGAACGAACAGCGTCCCGCCGCCATAGGGTTTCTCGGATCGTGTGTTAACGCTGTTAACAACCAGCCACCGGCGCAGGTCGAAGCCCGTGTCCTTCGAGGCCGGCGGCAGTGCGTGCTGCTCGGTCGGGAGCCGGGATGCAAGATCCTGGAGCCTCGCAGCACTCGCGATCTTCAGTTCCTTCGGCGCGGACAGGATCCGGCTCCTGCGGTGCGGCCGGTCCGGCGTGTCATCGCCTTTCCGCGAAACCGTACCGTACAGTTTCCAGATCCGGGCCGCGTTGAAGTTCGCGGTATCCACGGTCACCCGGTTGTCGGAGAAGAGCAGATCAAGCGTTGCAAGACACTGCTTCACCAGCGCCGTTGCCGCTTCATCGTTCGGCAGATCGATCCGGTAGAGCAGGTGAGCCCCGTTGCCGGAGTCGGCCCGGACCGGGTCCGGGAATCCGAGCCCGGCAATCCACCGGGCGATCTCCTCCGCTTTTGCGAGCGCCAGCCGGTGCTCTTCATCCGTACTCGAAACGCCGCTCGGCCGGACCGGGTCGATATCGACCGGGAGCCAGCGGCGGCGCAGGATATCCGCGTCGCTCGTTGTGCTGTCCTTTTTTCCAAGCCGCATCTTGATCCGGTGTGCCCGGCGCGAGAGGAGAGCCGGGTTCACCTCGTTGAGCGTGACGTAGATGCCGTGGACCGAACCGTCACAATCGAGCGGCTCCACGGACCGGATGAGCGTATCCGGATCGCTGAAGTACCCGCTGTGCGTGTGCTGGTCCGCGAGCGCCCGGACTTCGACAACCTGCCCGGGCCCGGCTAACAGGCAGATTGCATCCCGGAGCAGGCCCTCCATCTGTCACCACCCCGTCCGTGGCATGAATGCATGAGCGGATCAGCCATTGCTGTCGCCATCCTGAAGGAAATCTCCCTGTTTCAGCCGCCTGGCATGCTCATCGAGAGTCTCGACCCGGACCGTATACCGGTGGTGGAATTTCCGTTCGACATGGATCTGGAAGATCGCATCGCCATTCTTCTTGATCTGCTCCGCAACCGCTTTTGGGATCAGGAAGAGCGGGATGCCCTCGACCTTCCCGGCCGGCCCGCTCCCGTCATCCGGCATGCGGTGACACCTTCTTCCAGCACCGCAGCCCGGGTGTGCCGGGCGCATCCTGCCCGGTCATGAGGTTTGCTCCTGACAAGAGACAGACTCCCCGGGCTCCGGAATCTCCCGGATCCCATCCCGGGTGATCTTAAACTGCTGGAACCCGTCCAGGGGAATGGCGAGCCAGACCTCGAACCGGTAATCGGGCTCTTCATTCTGCACACGGGTAAGAAATCTCTTCACCTGCGCCATCTCATCGCTGCAGAACGCCGCAGCCTCGGCAGGCGATGCGAGCGGATGGAGGGAAATTTTCAGTTTTACAATAAGGGTCTCAACAGTCCCGTCCTCCCGGGTCTTCCTCGCGGTCAGGTTGAACGCGATATACCGCGAGCTCCTCACAAAATGGCTCACGATCACCGGCTGGTAGCCCCGGGTCTGGAGAATTTTTGCTGCCCGCAGTTCCAGAACCTGCATCCTGCGGATGGACGTCATACCGCACCATTCGTCCGGGAGATAACGGTTCCCTTCCACGAAAGATTCTGGATCTTGCGGACGCTTTCGGAGAGGATCTCAAAACACCGGAAACCGTAGGCCACCGAGTAGATCCAGAGCTCATACGAATTTTCGGGCATGCCGGAATGACGCAGGAGATGGTTGCGGAGCCCGGCTATGTCCTTGGGATAATCCATGGAAACCGTATCCGGCGTCACTTCCCGGTGAAAGATCTTCCGGATGCGGATGAGACGGACTTCGCCGGAAGGCCCGGTTGCGATAAGATGAACCGGCGGGTACCGCGTGTTGACACCGTGCGGGACAACCTGTACGGTGTAGCCGTTGAGCTGGAGCAGTTCCCGTGCTCCCTCCTCGATGAGCGTGCAGCGGCGGCTGGTCATGCAATGCTCCGTTGGCATGGGGTGCGGGCCAGTGCCCGGCCGGTTACCCATGCATTCTTGTGGGGTTCGTTCTGCGATTCAGAAGTTGTTTCCGGACGGTTCATGTATCCGGCGGAGGGATCAGATGTGACTGGCATATGCTGAAATTTCCTTTGCGTCATTCTCGTGTGTTCGCCCGGGAATTTTCACACCCGTATGTCCCGGTATCCTGGCAGGTTCCGGCCCGGTGGTGCAGGCCATATACTTTGCAGCCGGTTCATCAAGCCGTGCTTCAGGACAGGTACTTGGGTGAAAAATATCCCGCAAAGCCCGGCAGATCCTTGACCGGCATTATGTACGATTGGGAAAATAGGTGAAGAGCGAAAAGATGGGCGCATGATTGCTGGCAAGCGTGGTCCACGGCCCCGTGTTCCCGGCGCACTGCATTGCGGATGCAATGGTGTACTTCCGGGCCGGGCTCTTTTCTGAAGTAATGCCCCCGACCGGGCGGACCAGGGACCGGATCCGGGATCCTCCGGATCGCGTGAGCGATTGAATCCGGCTGATCACAATCTTAAATAATTTCTGCATAATTGTTACATCTTTTATACCGTCTGAAGGATTATAGCCCTTTCTGAAGCAGGGCCCCCGGCTTCGCTGTTGGACGGAATCCGCATCTGGTAGATTCACTGCCGGATTCAGCATTGAATAATTTTCCGGTTCCGGAATTTTCGCACTGCTTCATAAATATTTATTACTGGATAAAACACTATGGATAAATTGGAACAGGAAGTTACCATGCAGGAACAAATAATTGTAGGATTCTCTAAAAAGGAGATGGAACATATCGATCTCCTTGTAAGGACCGGCATGAGACGGTACGTTGCAGCAACGCTTGTGTACCTTTCCGTCATACCGGAAACTACCTCCCGGGAGATTGAGCGTTGTGCGGACCTGCGCCAGCCGGAAGTAAGCCAGGCGCTGAAATACCTGATCGGACGGGACTGGGTGACGCGGAGGGTCGCGGTTTCTAAAAACAAGGGAAGGCCTATGAATATTTTTTCGCTTGTCGTCCCGTTCCGGGAAATCGTGAATACGATCGAGAAGGAGAAGAGGAAAGAAGTGAGCGACAAGCTTGTTATCATCCAGAAACTCCGGGAAAGTCTCGGGAATATTCCAGGGTAACCTCATTTTTCCCGATCCTTTTTATCCTCTCCCGGATATATGACCCCGTTATCCGCGTTCTGCTGGCAGTTCTTTTAGCCGGACAGAGGAAATTACCGATAAAAATTACATCGATTCTACGAGTGATAGGCCCTATTGTACGAGGTGGATTCCAGTCGTATTTTGGCAAACGGGGCGATATTTGAGCGTATTTTTGATGGGAACTGAATCCGGGCGATTTACGGGGTTTTCCGGGAGGGGGATAGTACCGAGAGCAGAAACGAATCCCGTACAGGGCTTGTTTTCCCCCAGGTGCCCGGACCCCCTGATTTGGGCATTACCGTCAATGGGGAATGAGGAAATCCGCTTATCCCCCCAACCCCCCGGGGGAAACCCGGAAAAAGAACCGGTTGTAAACCGGTCCATCCGCTACAATTTCAGACGAGCGCCGGGACAAAGAGTGCCAGGAGCGAGAGATCCTCATGGCCGGCACTCACGGTATGATGGTTTTTCGGGGGAGTTACAAACGTCTGGCCGGGTGCAATCGTGATCTCCTTGTCCCCCAGGACAAACGTTCCTTTCCCGCTGATTATCAGGTTCCACTCCCACTGGGTCTCGTGGTCGTGGTCCGCAACCTCGCTGTCTTTCCAGATCCTGACAAGGTGGTAGCTGAATTTTCCTAAGGTCTCTTTTCCGGTCACGAGGTCTTTGAGAAATACTCCCTCGCATCCCGGGAGCGAATACCAGGGTTTTGCATTTGCCTCGGTTTCCATACGGGGAAAAACAACAACGCCCTGTTCAAAAATCTCTGCATTTTTTTTTGGTTCCATTGTCAGACTCCATCGCATGTCTCGTTAAATGGATGTGAAGAGATTATCAATCCCAAAAATTATTTGACGTGGGGAATTACTTCCTTGAACACGTCGATTCCGAGATTGACGTTCGGGCTTGAATTCCCGAGACAGAAGTGGGTGATACCGGCCTTCTTGAACCGCTCTATCTCCTTGATGAGTCCTTCCGCATCGGTTGCGCAGAGGAAATTCTTCTTGAGCATATCCGAGTGGACAAGGTCTGCATGGAGCTGGACTTCAGGCGGGTCGCTGACGCGGTACTTGAACATCGATGGCACGAGACAGGCTGCCCAGAACCGGTTGCCTTCAACAGCCTTGTCGAAATCCGGATCAATGGAGTACCAGATGAGCATGGCCCGCTCCATCTTCTTTGGATCCTTGCCCGCCTCCTTTGCGCCCTCCTCGAACTTCGGGATAGTAACTTTTTTCAGGGTTTCGGTATCGGCAGAGACCGTCATGAGGTGGTCGCCGTACTTGCCGGCAAGCTTTGCTCCCTTGGGGCCCATGCCGCTGAAGTAGAGCGGGACTTCGTCATCCGGCTTGGTGTACATGAACGCTTTTTCCAGGGTGAAATATTTTCCCTTGTGGGAGACCGGCGTCTTGCTCTCCCAGAGTTTCCGCATGACCTCGATAGCTTCGATCGTCATATCCTGGCGTTCGCCAATGCTCGGCCACTGGCCGGTCACCGGTACTTCGTTCAATGCCTCGCCAGCTCCCACCGCGACACCCACGCGCTTCGGGTACATCTGGCGGAGGGTTGCAAAGGTCTGTGCAACTACCCCCGGGTTGTACCGCAGGATGGGACAGGTGATACAGGTCGAGACAAACACTTTCTTGGTTGCCTGCAGGGTAGCCCCCATCCAGGCCCACGCCATACCGGACTGTGCATCGTCGTGATACCACGGGTGGAAATGGTCGTCAACCCAGATCGAGTCGAACCCGACTTTTTCTGCCCGTACGGACTGTTCCAGAGCATCCATCGGTTTGTACTGCTCGATTGATGCGAAATATCCAATCTTTGTTTCCATGATAACTGCCTCGGGCCGGAAAAGACGAGGTCACGGGCGGGAAATAGCCTGCGATCCAAATCCTGATTTGCCTGCAATAACTATACTCATCTGGGTAACCCGCCGCGTTCACTGACTATGAGGCGATACTGTCGAAAGGTGCTGCCACATTCTGGTTTTTGTGAACCCGGCCGGCCTCGCCCATGAGGACTCGCTTTAGTTCCGGTTTTTTGTGGAACTCGTTTCCACACGACACCATTTCGCCAATGCAAGAATAAAGGTAATTTTTATTGCTCGCCATTAACGGGATTCCCGTGAGGCAAGGATTCCGACGATATTGTTCACCATCCCGTTCACGATAAAGATCCATTATTGCTCGCCATTAAAACAGTTCCATGGGAGCGGGAAACCGTAAATCCCCCGGTTAGACAAGCCTGTGCGCAGGTTTCCCTGCATTGCCCTGCAGGAGAAAAACGTCACCGGCATTATTAAAAAACCGGCTGTTTCTTAAAATCTTTTCCCGCCTTTACCGCATCCGTTACATCGACCATGAACGAAGCAATTTCACCGGACGGGAGTTTGAAGACATAGTGCGAGATCCAGGGAAAGTCCTCGCGGTTCCTGTACTTGAGCGGTGCCGCAAACTCCGGTTGCTCGGTTAAGAGAACCCGCAGGAGGAGGTCATGGATTACCGGGTTTGGCAGCTCGGGGAACTCTTCGAAGAGTCGTTTTCCGACAAGGTCTTCCTTGTTCATCCTTAAGAGTGCAGCAGTCACCCGGTTGACATCCTTGATGATATACTCATCACCGTTCCCGACCGGTTCGTAGATCAGGACGCCGTTGCAGGTATTTTCAAAAAAGGAATGGTACCGCACTTCCTTAAGCTCGGTCCTCCGGAGCGCTTCCTCAGCCCGTTTCCGGTCCGTGATATCAAGAATAATACCGTTCCAGACCGTCTCGTTCTTCAGCCGGACCGGCTGCGAGAGGACCCGGATGTACATCTCCTCCCCGGTCGGGCGAATGAACCTTCCCTCAAATTCCCAGGGAGCAACACGCCGGATAACATCTTCGATCGATCGTATCCAGCGCTCCTGGTCTTCCGGCGCAATACAGTCACCGTACCGCTGGATCCATGTATTGAGCGGTTCCGGGTCCAGGCCGTAGACTTCGCTGGAACGATCATCCACGTAGTGCATGCCCCATTCCCCGGAATCCCTTGTATAAAACTGGTACACGATTCCCGGCAGGTTGCTGGTAATTCCCCGGAGCCGCTCCTCGATCCGGTGCGATGCCTCCTCAGCCCGTTTCCGGTCGGTGATGTCGAGGAAAATACCATTCCAGACCGTCTCGTTCTTCAGCCGGACCGGCTGCGAGATCCCGCGGACATACATCTCCTCCCCGGTCGGGCGAATGAACCGTCCTTCAAATTCCCAGGGAGCAACACGCCGGATCACATCCTCGATCGATTTTCCCCAGCGCGTACGGTCTTCCGGCGCAATGCAGTCACCGAAGCGGTCGAACCAGGTTTCCAGCGGTTCTGCGGGCACACCGTATATCTCCTGGGTACGTTCATTGACATAATACGCTCCCCATTCCCCGGAGTCCCGGGCATAGAACTGGTACACAATGCCCGGAAGGTTGGTAACGATCCCACGGTACCGCTCTTTCAGTTGTTTTTCCGCCAGTTTTTTTGCCGTAATGTCGAGGAAGAGGATAAAAAACTCTTTTGGGGCAGTTCCCACGCTGCCGGCAACCGGTGCAAAGACAATCTGGAAATAGGCGACCCCGCTCTTTTTTGTTGTCGTGAGGGTCTCCGATTTCAGCCGGTCGAAGTTACAGGAGAGGGTCAGTTCGGCAATCTTTCCTTTCTGGATCAGGTCCTGGATCGTGTTCCTTGAACACATGATATCGTAAAGCCTGAGATCCGCAAGGTCCGTGAACCGTGCAAGGCCGAGGATATCAAGGGAAGCCCGGTTGGCATTGATGATCGTGCCGTCTTCGTGGAAGAGGAAGATACCGCTTGGGACTTCTTCAAAAAGCGTCCGGATCTTCCGTTCGCTGTTTTTTAAGGCATCCTCCGTTTTCTTCCATGTCGTGATATCCCGCAGGCTTACCATGATCCCGGGTTTTCCGGTAAATGCAAGGGAGGGAATGACGGTTGAGACGAATTCGGTAAGGAAGATCCGTTCGGTGCCCCGTTCGATCAGCAGCATCTCGTTGATGAATGTCTGCGACTGGATGATCCGCGTAATATTTTCCTGGACCGTGGTATTGTCGAACAGGGGCAGGCTGAGCCGGGATAATTCGGTCCCGATGATGTTCCTGTCCTTTCGGATATTGAACGTGTTGAAAAAACTCCTGTTGACCATCAGGATACGGAGATCGGCGTCAAGAATGAGAATCGCATCGGAGAGATAGTTGAAGAGATCGTCAAACGGGATGTTCTGGGACGAGGCATATAATTTGGCTTTGCCAAACGGCTTCATCTCCACATGGCCCCGGGATAAGAGGACTTCCAAGTATTTTGCAACCGCCCCCCGGTTCATCCCCAGTTCCCGGGCAATGAAGGATATGGATACTGCCTCAGGGTAACGCGCCTGGAGAAACTCCCGGATCAGTACATGACGATCTTCCTTTGCTGCCATGGGTGAGTAAGTAAAGGTTCCCGGTTTTTTAAGAGAAGAATGTATCGAAATCTCCGGCGTGGTCTTTTGTGGCAGGTAATCCGGGGTGGTTATGGGCAGGACAGGAACATTTCTCCCTTTCAGAATCCGGCAGATTGCCGGACAAAATCAACTGCCATTTACCGTGAAAAAACCTTGCCCATCAGTACCAGATCCTCATAGGAATTGTCAAGCCTGAATGCCTGCTTTTTCACTCCCTCCTTTTCGTATCCCAGCCGCTCATACAGGCGGATTGCACCCGGATTTGTTGCTGCCACCATGCACTCCATACGAAGATATCCCCGGCTACCTGCCTCTTTTTCGAGAAATTGTATTGCCCGGGTGCCGATCCCCCTGCCCCAGAAGGAAGGTTCGATATAGAGAAAAAAAGTTGCTGCATGGGAAAGCCTGGTACCTTTGGGCTGTGCATAAAACCCGGCGCCGCCGATGATCCGGCCGTTTGTGTGTATGCCCCAGAGGGACATTATCCCGCTCTGTATGTGCGACCACAACGCCTTCGTTGTTTCCATGGGTACTGGCGGGATCGTCTCAAAATGTTCTGCTATCTCCGGAATATTTGAAAGTTCATTAATTCTCAGAAGGTCAGCCTCTTGTATGGGGATACATTGTATTGACCCCGGTAATGAATCATGAATCATAAAAAAAGTGGAGAGATGATCCCAATAAAAGTAATCTTTCAAACGATCCGGGGAGAGGCGACGGTTGTTTTCCTTCGGGGTATCTGATCCCATCTCCTCCGGGAACTCTGACAACGGGGATCCTCATGACAATCAGGAAGACCGGATGGGCTGATTTCGGATTGGCAAGGGCATGACCCCGCCGGCTTCCCGTCACCAAAAAATAATTATTTTTCTCTGATAAATCCCAGGACTTCCCGGAGGGTCACCCGTTTCCCGTAGGTCAGCATGCCCATCCGGAAGATCCGTGCGGCAAGCCTTGTGAGGACAACAATGGAGATGACGAGGACTGCGATACTCACGATAATCTGGTACGGCGGTACCGTCACGAGCGTGAGCCGGACCATTGCAATGAACGGGGCCGTGTACGGGAAATACGTCAGGACCTGCATCAGGAGGGAATTTGGATCCTGTAAGAGGAACTGGAGAAAGATGAGCGGGAAGACGGCAAACATCGAGAAGATCGCCGAGACCTGCTGGGCTTCCCTGACGGAGGGTGCAAGGGAGGCGGCGCAGGCTATCGAGACCGAGAAGAGGAAGTACCCGAGAATAAAGTAGACGACTGCGAGGCAGACGAGCCACGTTACCTGGAGCATAGAGAACATGGCGGCAAACGGGCTTGCGGCGATCACGGCAAGACCGATCGCAACCCAGACCCCGATCTGGAGCAGGCTCACTCCCGCGTACCCGAGGATCTTTCCGGCGAGCAGTTCCTCGGCAGAGCAGTGGGAGAGCAGAAACTCGCCCCTCCGGCTCTCTTTCTCCTCGCCGATTCCCTGCATCAGGTAACCGGACGAGGTGAGGATGCCGAGCGCAAGGACCATCGTCAAGCCAAACGGCAGGAGAAAGCCCATAAGTTCCTGGTCGCCTTTGGGATTACCCGCCTCATCGAGGACAATCACATTCGGGGGTATCGGGGAGAGGATATTCCGCGCAGCCCGGTCGGACACGTTCTCGTGCCGCAGGAGGTTCTGTGCCATAAATTCCTGCACCGACCTGCTGGAACCTGTCGACCCGAGCAGGGAGTTGTCCATCGTATAGACCTTGAGCACGCCGGTACTGATATACCCCCCGGGGACTATCAGCAGGCTGTGGATATCGCCGTTTACCAGCGCCGCTTTGCCGGTTGCAGGGTCCGGGTACGGGACAAAGCCGGGCGCTGCCTGCACAAAACCGGTACCATCAACGTACCCGCAGGTCTGGTTCGCTGCGGCCGAGCCTATCCCGGCGCCGGCATACATGGTGAGCCCGAGGATGACGAGCATGAACACGGGAAGCCCGATCGTGCCAAGGATGAACCCTTTGCGCCTTACGGTCTTGAGAAATTCAAATTTTGCAACAACAAGGGATTTTGCCGTCATCGCCTGCACACCTCGAGGAAGATCTCGTTCATGGACCGCTGCTTGACCTCGAACTTCCGGATGACAACGCTTGCAGCAAGCGTTTGTAATATCGCCTGGGTATCGGCATCCTTCTCCACGATCAGCTCCGCCGCGTTTCCGGAGTCGTTGATGCCAAGGATATCATCGATATGCGGGAGCGTGCCTTCGTAACGGACCTCGATCGACAGGCCGAACTGCTGGCGTATCTCATCAAGGCTTCCGTAGAGCACCATCTTCCCGTTATTGAGCATGAGGATCCGGTTGCACATCCGTTCCACCTCGTCCATCTGGTGCGTGCTCATGATAAGTGTCGTGCCGTTACTGCTCAAGTCAAGAAGAATATCCTTGAGGGTTTTTGTGTTGAGAGGGTCGAGCCCCGAGAACGGCTCGTCGAGGATGAGGAGGTCCGGCTCGTGGATGACCGCAAGAATAACCTGGAGGCGGCGGTGCATGCCCTTGCTCAGTTCCTGGATCTTTTTATCCCGGTACGCGGTGAGATCCAGCTTCTCCAGCCATGCGTCCATCTTCCGGTCGATCGCCTCCACGTGCTTGAGCTCGGCAAAATACCGGATACACTCCGAGACTGCGATCTCCTTGTCAAGGCTCCCCTCCTCGGGAAGGTAGCCGATGGAGTCCTTAATGTCGTCGGAGAATGTCGTACCGAAGAGCGCTATCGTCCCGGTATCGGGCCGGAAGATATCGAGAATGGTCCGGATGAGCGTGGTCTTACCCGCACCATTCGGACCCAGAAGGCCGAACACCTCGCCTTTGCCAACGGAAAAACTGATATCTTCAAGGATATGCCTGCGGTCGAAGGTCTTGGTGAGGTGTTCAACCTTCAGGACATCTTCGTCCCAGTCGGATCTTGTATCGCCGGAGATCATGCGTCTTTCGTATCCATTCGTTTTCCTTCAGACAGTGCGGGAAAGATCCCGGTCTTCCCATAGGTATAGAGGCCGGTGATCGTGATCCCCATGACGGTTGTGCCGATAAAGATAAGGACGAACATCACCAGCAGGTAGAGAGCAAAAACCGCTCCCAGTGCTGCAGTACTGCCTGCTGAAAACCCGATCGCGATTACGGGGATCATGGTTATCACCATGGCAGCAAACACGATCAGGAAGTAGATGATGAAACAGACGATGACCTCGCCCCACAGGTTCCTGAACAGGGATACCGATTCCCTGATTGCGCCGATCAGGTTTTTACCCGCAAGGACAAGGGCCGGGACAACAAAGAGGGTAAGGGCATAGAAACAGGCCCCGAATGCCAGGGCACCATACAAAATGCCGGAGTTTTCGATGGTCCCGCTCGTTGTTTTTGCAGACTCCATGAGGATCAGGAAGCCGGTCCCGACAACTGCTGCTATTGCAGCCCAGCTGACAAGCGGCCGCACGCAGCCTGCAACGCGTGCCAGTCCGCTGCGAAGGGTTGCATCATGGCCCGAGAGGAGAAGCGATACCGATGCTATCAGCGCTGCCAGCAGATAGTACGTCAGCAGGGCATTGACAAAACTGACGATCAGTGCAAGGGCAATCCAGGTAACCGAGCCCTGCTCTATCATAACGGGTGCAGGGCTGGTAACAAAGCCTGCTCCCGGAAACAGCGAGCTGCCGGATATGATCTGGAGACAGGTGCTCGAGACAAGATTGAAGATCATCACCAGGCCTAACAGGAGTGAGAACCAGAGCAGACGTTTGTTCCGGAACAGGAACAGTATACTCCCGGTCGTGAGCCTGATTCCCCGGTCGATCCGCCCGGATCCCCCGGCCCCGCCGTCAGGCTGTGCCGGACCGGTTGCAACCGGGGGTGTTGCTATCGCCGGGGGTGCTGCACGCACGGGTCGTGCAACAGAGTTCGGACACCATGCAAGATATTTCCGGATTATTTCAGAAACATGAAATGTCATATCAGAGCCTTCACGTTGGTAAACAGTTCTTCTGCCATTTGTGTCGGGTCGGCAGTCTTCTCAATCCTGATGCCAAGCTCGCCTGCATAGTCCCAGAGCAGTTCGATGCATTCGGTGTAGCGCTGGCACGTGCCGCAGTCGCCCTCATGATCGTACCATACCTGGACCCCGTGTTTTTCCGAGATGAAGATGAGCGCCGGGATCTGGAGGGGAATCGACCGCCCGAGCAGGATCCCCCGCCCGGTATTGACCGCCTCGATCGCGATCTGGTTTGACTTCGCCATATCGCGGAGGGCCGATTCGATCTTCCCGTCCATGGCAAGCAGGGCCTTGGACACAGCCTGCCGGGAGATGCCAAGCCGGTTGGCAATGGTGATGTTCGATGTTCCGCTGCGCCGCATTGTCCAGAACGCGAACTGTTTTTCGTCCATGGGCAGAAGCATATGTCAACGTGTGTGGGTTGACTAAATAAATTTTTTCACGATTCATGGTGCTCGTTAAAATCTGAAGGACAGAAGGGTTTCCCTGTAACGCCCCCGGCCACAGGATCGCGCAAATAACCGTATATGCGGTCACCGGATCCGGAAACCTGCACGGGAACGAGACCGGCCAGAGCAATGAATTCCTGTTTTTACACCAAAAAAATCTGCCCTCATATCCGCATTCTGCCAGCGTTTCCGGAGGCTGGCAGGGGTAACCCATGTGGCAAAAACGACGTCGATGAGCGGGCCATTAACGGCTAAAAGATGTGGTCGTTTCCAGCCGTATTTTGGAAAACAGGGCGATAATTGGACATATTTTCCACGAGAACTGAAACGGAGGGTGTTACGGAGTTTGCCGTAAGAGGGCCAAAAACCAGACGGGGAATCCGGGTTCGTACAGGGCCTGTTCTCCCCCGGGAATCACATTCGGGAATTCCGGTCCTTCAGGGGGATGGAATACCGGCGGATAATCAGGGCCGGAAGGTTTTTCCCTGATACATGGACACCCCATCGTAACGTATAATAGTCATTACCGGTACAAATGCAGTAATCACATCCTCCCGAATCATCATGCTCACTGTTTTGTATGTCGATGACGAACGTGGCCTTCTGGATATGGGAAAGCTTTTTTTAGAGAGCCAGGGAGAGTTCCGCGTCGACATCGTCACGTCAGCATCTGCTGCGCTTCCGATGCTGAGTTCGGGGAACTACGATGCCATCATCTCGGATTACAAGATGCCCGAAATGGACGGCATCGATCTTTTAAAACGGGTACGGTCTTTGGGAAATATCATTCCGTTCATCCTCTTCACCGGTCGCGGGCGGGAAGAGATCGTGATCCAGGCACTCAACGAGGGGGCTGATTTCTATCTCCAGAAAGGCGGGGAACCGGTTGCATTGTTCACGGAACTTGCGCACAAGATCCGGTCCGCGGTAGTACGGAAGAAAGCAGAGATTGCGCTGCGGGAGAGTGAACGGGTCCAGGCAACCATGATCAGTAACCTGCCCGGGTTTGTGTACCGCTGTACTAACGACAGCAGCTGGACAATGAAATATATCAGCAGCGGGTGCCGGGAAATAACCGGCTACTCCCCCGATGAACTCCTGGAGAATAAAACACTCACGTATAACGATCTCGTGCATACGGATTTCCAAAAGCCCCTCTGGGACAACATACAGAACGCCCTGAGCCGGAGAGAACCCTTTAAAGAAGAGTATCCCCTCAGAACAAAAAACGGGGAGACCCGCTGGGTCTGGGAACAGGGACAGGGTATTTTTGCGGATGACGGGCACCTGCTGTTTCTTGAAGGGTTCATAACAGATATCACCGGGCGCAAGCAGATGGAGATGGCGCTCAAAGAGAGTGAAGAACGGTTACGCGATATCATTGAAAAAAATCCCCTGTCAATCCAGATCGTGGATAAGGAGGGGTTCACATTAAAAGTCAATCATGCCCACACCCGGCTTTTTGGTTCGGTTCCCCCGCCGGAGTTTTCCATTTTTGTTGATCTTGTGAAGAAACAACCCGGACTTGAGAGCCTGATCGCACGGGTGAAAAACGGCGAACTGGTGATGATGCCGGATATCAGGTTCAATGCGCATGACACGTATCCGGATTACCCGGATGTTCCCGTCTGGGTGCGTGCGATCATTTTTCCGTTAAAAGACAAGTCCGGCAGACCGGAACGGTTTGTCCTGATGCATGAAAACATCACCGAACAAAAAGAGGCCAAAGAGCGCTTATCGGAGATCAACCGCACGTTTCTGACATTCGGTCCTGATCCCCTGGAAAATATCACGATCCTGACCGGACTGGCCGGCAGGATGCTCAAGGGATCCTGTGCACTCTATAACCGGCTGGAAGGGGGCATGCTCTGTTCGCTCGGGATGTGGAACACTCCTTCGGATTTTGCTCCCTCCGACACGCCGGATGGACACATCTGTACTGATATCATCCAGAACGGCAGCGCTTCTCCAACCATTATTCCCAATCTTCTGGAATCCGCCTATGCTGATACGGACCCGAATGTGAGGCGCTACCAGCTCAGGACCTACGTGGGTATCCCGGTAAAAATCGGGGACCGGTTCCTCGGGTCACTCTGTGTAGTGTACCAGGATACCGTCTCCCCCGCCCAGCAGGATCTCGAGATTCTCGCAGTCGTTGCAAAAGCGATTGCAATCGAGGATGAACGGAGAACCGCCGGGCTGGCACAGATTAAGCGGGCGGCATTTCTGGAAGCCCAGGCTGAAGCCTCTCCGGACGGAATGCTTGTTGTCAATGAAAAGAACGAGCGGATCCTCATCAACCAGAGGCTTATAGGCATGTGGGAAATTCCGGACACCATTTTACAGGATTCCAATGACGAAGCACTCCTGCAATACGTGGCCTTAAGAGCAACGTCCCCGGACCAGTTTATCAGAAACGTGAGGGATCTCAATAGTCATCCGGAAGAATCCGATCAGGCCATTGTTGAGTTTTCGAGCGGAAAAGTGTATGACCGCTATTCAGCCCCGGTCATTGACCGCACCGGGCAGTACCATGGGAGGATCTGGACATTCCGGGATATCACGGAACGCAGGAGGGCGGAAGAAGCACTCCGTCTGGCAAACAAGAAACTCACCCTCCTCTCCGGTATCACCCGGCACGATATCAAAAACCAGCTCACCGTGCTGCTGGGGTACCTCGCGATACTTAAGAAGAAGCAGCCGGCGACCGCTCAAAGTGAGTTTTTCATAAAGGCAGCAGAAGCTGCACAGCGCATCGCATCCATGATCCAGTTCACACGAGAATATGAAAACATCGGGATCAATGCCCCGGTCTGGCAGGACGTCCGCTCGCTGGTAGACACGGCGGCAAAGGAGGCGCCGCTCGGGCAGGTAGTGATAGAAAACGATCTCCCTTCCGGTGCAGAAGTGTTCGCCGACCCGCTGGTTGTGAGAGTCATGTACGCCCTGATGGAGAACGCGGTGCGATATGGCGGGAAGATCTCAACCATCCGGTTCTCTGTGCAGGAATCCGGCAACGATCATCTCATCGTGTGCGAGGATGACGGAATCGGCGTTCCGGCAGAGGAAAAAGAGCTGATCTTCGAGCGGGGATTCGGGAAGAACACCGGGCTGGGCCTGGCTCTTTCGCGGGAGATCCTTTCCATTACCGAAATCACGATAGCCGAGACCGGAGAACCCGGAAAAGGGGCACGGTTCGAGATGACGGTGCCAAAGGGGGCATGCCGGTTTACCGATAAAAATAAGGAGTGAAATCACACGGGTCCGGTACATCCCCCCCCCATCGCGGTAATCATCCCGACACTCTGCTGAGCGGGTGCCCTGTCCACCCCCTGCACCTGCCCCTCCATTCCCACAAACACGGTCCGGAACACGATCCTGATATGCTCCTTCTTTCAAAACGCATTGATCGCTGCTACGCGAGAAACCAGACCTGGGCCCCGGGACTAAAAAAACGTGCCGCACCATCGTGCGAAGGTAATGAACTGGGAAATGGGGAAGAGATACTGCAAAAAATCCCTGGTGGACCTCCAGGGGGAGAACAGAGATTCCCTCTTAAACCCTCAGTAATTATATCAGAATACGGCGTATATTTTCACCAGTAATCCTTTCAGGGATTGTGTGGAGTTCTGGAGATATGGTAAAGATCCTTGTCATTGATGACTCATCCTTCCAGCGGAAGATCATCAGTTCGATCCTCAAAGAAGAGGGCTATGAACTACTAACCGCGGAAAACGGCAACGATGGGATAGAATGTATCAGCACGGCAGCCCCCGATCTCATCATCAGCGATCTCCTTATGCCGGAATTCGATGGTTTTTACCTTCTCGAAAAGCTGAAAGAGAATACGGTTGCCATCCCGATCCTTATCCTCACTTCCGATATCCAGAAGCCCACCCGGGAAAAATGTTACCAGATGGGGGCACGGGGACTGATAAACAAGCCGGTGAACAAGGATACCCTCCTGCCCGCAGTGAAAAAAATTCTCGCTGGAGATCGAGTGTAATGGAACTCGATGCAGACGCGGTGGATGCAATACGCGAACTTATCAATATTGGCGTAGGCCGGGCCGCCGGGATGCTCAACGAGATTACGCAATGCCCCATCACCCTCAAGGTTCCCTCAATCAGTATCGAAAGCATGGAGAAACTTACCCGTATCCTTGATGAGAACGTTCCCCCCCTTTCAACCATCTCGCTCCACTTCAAGGGCACGATGAGTGGTGTTGCGGCTCTCGTTTTTCCGCAGGAAAGTGCTGCGCTGCTCGTTACCCTCATGACCCAGGAGGATAAGGATGCCCAGGATCTTGACGTCATGCGCATAGAGACTCTCAAGGAAGTTGGAAATATCATCATCAATGCCGTTATGGGGTCGATCGCAAACGTACTCGACCAGCACCTGAATTATTCTCTCCCCAGGTACCAGGAAATCAGGATATCTGCCCTTGCCCAATCCTTAAAAGAATCTGCGGATAACCGCGTTGTGCTTGCCAATGCCCACTTCCATCTTGAAGGCACCACCATAAGCGGAAATATCCTGCTCATCCTTGAGATCGGTTCAATGGATGCGCTTCTTGAAGGAATTGAGAGAATGACTTCCCGGGATTAGGTACATGCCCCAACAAGAGATCCCTGTTACGGACTGGTCGGAGTATGACATGCTGCCGGTCGGCATCATCATCATCCGCAGGGATTATTCTATTCTGTTCTGGAATAACTGCATCGCAGACTGGAGCGATATCTCAGCGGATGAGATGTCCGGTACAAACCTTCTGGAGCGGTTTCCTGATCTGAACAGGAATGTTATCAGGGGACGGATTGATATCGTCTTTAGCGGCGGCCCGGCTGCGATCTTCTCCCCGCAGTTCCACCCCCACATCATCCCGGCGATCCATCCGAACGGGGGAAAACGGTTCCAGAGCACAACGGTCGTCCCGCACCGGTCCGGTGCAGAACTCAATGCAATGATCGTCATTGAAGACGTAACCGACATTTACCGGCAGACCCGTGAGTACCGGGATCTGAAAAATAGTGCCGAGAACGAGCTTGCAAAGCGCAAGTGCGCTGAGGAAGACCTCCGTAAGAGTGAGGAGAAGTACCGGACCCTGGTCGAGAACGCCAACAGCATCATCCTGAAAGTGGATAAAACAGGGAATATTACCTTTTTTAATGAATTCGCCCAGCGTTTTTTCGGGTATACCAGCGACGAAATTATCGGTAAACCCGCGATAGGGACCATTGTCCCGGTCGTAGAATCAGAATCCGGGCGTGATCTCCAGCTCATGGTTGACGAGATTGTCCGCCATCCCCTGAACAATACATTCAACGAGAATGAAAACATCACCCGTGACGGGAAACGGGTCTGGGTACGGTGGCAGAACAAAGCCCTCACGGATGAAAACGGACAGTATTCGGGTCTGCTCAGTATCGGTACCGATAGTACGGCACGCAGGCAGGCTGAGGCGGCGTTACAAAAGGCTCACGACGAGCTGGAGATACGGGTACGGGAACGGACAGCAGATCTCCACGAGAGCGAGGAGAGACTCAAGTTAAAACTGGACTCGATTTTAATGCCCGGTACGGATATCAGTGACCTGGAACTCATCAACATCCTGGATATCCCGGCAATCCAGTCCCTGATGGATGATTTTTCCAAACTGACCGGCATGGGGACGGCAATTGTTGATCTGAAAGGGAACGTGATTGAATCGTCCGGCTGGACGGATATCTGTAAAAAATTCCACCGTGTCAACGAACGATCAGCCCGGATCTGTAAGGAAAGTGATCTCTTTTTCGCCCGGAACCTGATACCCGGCCAGTATGTCGCATACAAGTGCCGGAACAACTTGTGGGACGTGGTGACACCGCTCGTTATCGGCGACAAGCATGTTGGCAATATTTACACGGGACAGTTCTTCTATGAGGATGAGATCATTGATGATTCTGTCTTTTCTGCCCAGGCTGAAGAGTTCGGGTTTGACCGGGAAAACTATATGGCGGCCCTGCGCACGGTCCCCCGTTTCAGCCACGAGCAGATTAATCACCTGATGAATTACATGGTAAAGTTTTCCGGTATCATCTCCCGGCTCAGTTACAGCAACTTAAAACTCGCACGATCCATGGCTGAACAGAAACGGGTACAGGAAGAACTCCGGACGTTATACGATGAACTCGAGAAGCGGGTAATTGAACGAACAGCCGAACTCAGCCAGGCACAGGCGGCCTATAAACAGGCAAACAAAAAACTCAACCTCCTCTCAAGCATTACCCGGCACGATATCAATAATCAGCTCATGGCACTCAATGCCTATATCATGCTCAGTGAGGAGGCAGTGGAAAACCCGGTTGAACTAAAAGAGTTCATTGCCAAAGAACAGAGAATTGCCGATACCATGGCTCATCAGATCCATTTCACCAAGGATTACGAGGAGATGGGGGTGCATGCCCCTGCATGGCAGAATGTGAAGGCTGTATTGGAAAAAGTAAAAGCCCGGCTCACGCTGCGGAATATCCGCGTTGACGCGGAGGATCCAAATCTGGAACTGTTTGCCGATCCGCTGCTGGAAAAAGTATTCTACAATCTTACCGATAATGCCCTCCGGTATGGCGGGGAAAAGATGACGTTCATTCGTGTTATGACCCGAAAAGACAATGGGGAGCTCATCATCGCGGTGGAAGATGATGGCAATGGCATCAGCACGGAGGATAAAGCGCAGCTCTTTACAAAAGGGTTTGGCAAACATACCGGTCTTGGCCTCTTCCTCTCCCGCGAGATCCTGTCTCTTACGGGTATCACCATCACCGAGAACGGGGAGCCGGGCAGGGGGGCACGGTTCGAGATGGTAGTGCCGGAGGGAACATACCGGTTTACCGGGAAAAATAAGGTAAAAATCACCCCTCCGCCGTATATCAACCCGCCATCCCCGGAATAATCCCGGCTGTCTGCTGAGCGGTCCTCTTCCCCCATATCCGAAGACAGACCCGCAATGTTTACTATTTTTCTCCGGATATATGACCCCCGTATCCACATTCTGTGGGCGTTTTTAGGCCCGGTTGGAGTAAATCACGTGGCGAAAACAACCCCGGTTGCAGGGCCGGTAACTGCCAAAAGACGAGGTCGTTTCCAGGCGTATTTTGGCAAACGGGGCCATATTCCAGCAGATTTTCCACAGGAAGCAAAAAGAAACGTTTTACGGGGTTTTCCGTCAGGGGCCCGGATACAAAAAAATTAAACGGAGCCCGAAACAGGCGTATTTAATCCCGTCCCCGCTCCCCATGCTGCACGGGTTTTCCGGAGTCCGCGTCCTGAGAATAACAGGAGGAAGAACCATGAGTATATTATCCCCGTAGATCAATACGGAATATCAGTCCGATGTGATCCATGTACCGCATCCTCTATGTAGACGACGAACCGGCCCTGCTCGATATCGGTAAACTCTATCTGGAAGAGTCCGGGGATTTTATCGTATCAACTGCACTGAGCGCACCTGACGGCATCCGGTTACTCGGCGAAGATTCTTTTGATGCCGTTGTTTCCGATTACCAGATGCCGGGAATGAACGGCATCACCTTCCTCAAAGAAGTCCGGTCACGATTCAGCACCCTTCCCTTCATTCTCTTCACGGGACGGGGAAGAGAGCAAGTGGTCATCGAGGCCATCAACAACGGGGCGGATTTTTATCTCCAGAAAGGCGGGGATCCCGGGGCCCAGTTTGCCGAGCTCTCGCACAAGATCCGGATCGCCGTTGAGCATCGCACAACGGATGCCGCACTGAAAAAGAGCCAGGAGAATTACCGCCGCATTGTAGAAACCTCCCTTGAGGGCATCTGGGCAATGGACGAGCATTTTGTCACCACCTATGTCAATGAACAGATGGCGGAGATGCTGGGAATTGCAGCGGATGAATGTATCGGCAGATCGATCCAGTCCTTCTTTACCGATGAGGAACGTTCCGACCAGCAGATCCGGCTCGAAGAGCGGACGAAAGGGCTGCCGGGCAGGTACGACCGCCGGTTCGTGAGAGCGGACGGAAGTATCCGGACCATGAGCGTGTCAGCAACTCCCATCCTCGGCCCGGACGGTTCGTTCAAGGGCTCCTTTGCAATGCTGACCGACATCACCGACCGGAAACGTGCCGAAGAGGAGCTGGCAAAGAAAAACGAGGAACTCTTTGCCTCGTACGAGCAGTTGTCGGCTGCTGAAGAGGAACTCCGGGCCAACCTGGATGTCCTGACAGAGCAGGACCTGGCACTGCGGGATTCGATGCGGGAACTTGAGGACATCATTGAGTTTCTCCCGGATGCAACGTTTGCCATCAATAAAAACGGCGTGGTGATAGCCTGGAACCATGCCATGGAAGTCCTGACAGGCGTTCTGCAGGCCGACATGCTCGATAAGGGGAATTATGAGTACTCGCTTCCGCTGTACAGGGAACGCCGGCCGATCCTCATCGATCTCGTCCTCCGTTACGACGAGACCGCTGCGGAACAATACCCGGGAATCAGGAAAGATGGCAACCGGCTTACCGCAGAACGGTTCATCCCGCATCTTCATGACGGCAGGGGAGGTTATCTCTGGTTTACTTCATCTCCTCTCTACGATGCGCAGGGAACGATCACCGGCGCCATCGAATCCATCCGGGAGATAACAGAGCATAAAGAACGGGAATGTGCGCTGAACCAGAGAAACGAGGAGCTCAGCGCAGCCTTTGAAGAGATCACCTCAACCGAAGAGGAACTGCGCGGGCAGGTGGAAGAGATTGCTGCAGCCCACCAGGATCTCATACAAAGTGAGGAAAAATACCGAACACTTGCCGAACAGGTGAACGATGGTATCTATATCTACCAGGGAGACCACTTCGTCTTTTCCAACAGCAAAGTCAGCGAGATCACGGGGTACTCAAAGGAGGAGCTCCAGACAATGAAGTTTATGGACCTGGTCCACCCGGAGGACCGGCAGCGGGTTGAGGATATTGCCGTGCAACGGAGGCGGGGAGAAAACGCCCCGGACCAGTATGAGTGCCGCATTATCCGTAAAAACGGGATGATCCGGCATGTGGAACTCACCGTGTCCACCATCCAGTACAAGGGGGGAGTTGCCGCTCTCGGATCTGCCCGGGACATTACGGAACGCAAACTGGCAGAGGAGGCCTTCCTCGAATCGGAGCGCCGGATGAGCGCGATCATTGATTTCCTGCCCGACCCTACCTTTGCCATTGATACGGAAGGAAAAGTGATTGCCTGGAACAAGGCCATTGCCAGTCTCTTACAAGTCGAGGCTCCTGAGATCCTGGGAAAAGGGAATTTTGAACATGCGTTCAGGATGTTCGGGCGCCGCCGCCCGATCCTCATCGATCTCATCATCCAGGGCGATGATGCGATCATGAAAAAACATTACCCGGATCTCCATAAGGAACGGGATATGTTCGCAGCAGAACTGGACATCTCCCGGCTCCGGGGAAGACGGACCGTGCTCTGGATCATTGCAACGCCGCTGTACAATACGAAAGGCGAGATAACGGGAGCAATCGAGTCCATGCGGGACATCACGGAACGAAAACAGGCCGAGGATGCACTCAGGCAGTCGAACCGGAAACTCAGTATCCTGTCCGGAATAACACGCCATGATCTGAAAAACCAGATCCACGCCTTAACCGCATACCTGGGATTCTCAAAAAAATATTTCAGTGATCCGGCAAAGATGGCAGAATTTGTTGAGAAGGAAGAGCAGGTTGCAAAGACCATGGAACGCCAGATAGCCTTTGGCAGGGAATACGAATCAATCGGTGTTAATTCTCCTGCATGGTACGATTGCCGCACGCTCATAGACTCAGCGATACACCAGGTTTTGCCGGGGCAGATTCTCGTGAAGAACGAGATCCCCAAAGGGGCAAAGGTTTTCGCCGATCCGCTGATTGCCCGGGTCTTTTTCAATCTGATCGACAATGCAATCCGGCACGGGGGAAAGATCACCACCCTTTGCTTCTCTGTTGAGGAGCACGCAGGGAAATCCGTTGTTGTGTGCGAAGATGACGGGGATGGTATTTACGCAGATGAGAAGGAGAAGATCTTCGATCAGGGCTATGGGAGAAATACCGGCCTCGGGCTCTTTCTTGCCCGCGAGATCCTTGAAATTACCGAAATCACGATTGCCGAGACCGGGGAACCGGGGAAGGGGGCACGGTTCGAGATTGCGGTGCCAAAAGGGGGATACCGGTTTGCGGACGTGGAATAAAACCTCTTTTCCGGGCCCCCGGAAAGAGGTTATTCGTATTCGTGTTCCGGTAGTGTTTCCCGATACCGGCCCGGACCCATCCGGCAATTGCCAGGGTTACGGCCCGGTGTTTCCTGCCCGATCGTAATGCACGCCTCTACAGGAGCAGCCGGCAGGCTTGCACTCCTGAATGCATTTTTTGACAGATTGATACCGGGTAGCTCTAAAAAAAGATCTTCCGTCCTTACCGGTTGCTTTTCGTCAGCTTCACCCGTTCGAGCGCAAGCGCGATCTGGCTCGCAAAGGCCGTGAGGATGCGTTCCTGTTCATGGTCGATGATACCGTCGGTCTCGGTTGGCTTCACGCCAAGGATCCCGATAGCCCCGGCCGAACTCATGAGGGGTATGTACCTGAGCCGGGATCCATGCAGAGTGTCGGTATCGTAACCCGCAACAGCACCATGCCGGAATGCCCAGGTAGCTACTGCGATATCATCGGCTGTCAGGGCAGGTCCTGTCCCCTGTGGACGAACGATAAGGTGATCATCTTCCGGTATGAGGACAACACTCTCCCATAAGAAAATCTCCCGGATATGCCGGGTGACTGCCGCAATGATGGAATCAGCATCCGCAGCAACAGCCAGATCCTGCGAGAGGGCATACAGGGTTCCGGTCTCCTGTTCACGGATCTGTGCTGCTTCGGCGTGTTCGTGTGCCCGTGCCACCAGGATGCTGATTAAGGCTCCTACAACAATCATCCCGGCAAACGTGATGAGGTACTCCGTATCAGACACCTGGAAACTCAGGTAGGGCGGGATAAAGAAGAAATCAAACGCCAGAACCCCGATGACTGCGGTAAAGACTGCCGGGCGCAGTCCTCGTTTCCATGCAATGAAAACAACACCAAGCATATAGAACATGGCGAGATTTACCGGGGAGATGAATGCATGGATCAGCCAGCCAACAGCTGTGATGATAGCAACAAGGACCACGCTCGCAACATAATCCTTCGGGGGTGTTGCCGGGAGCAATGGTTCCATCTCCGCAGATGACGGCGGCATAATTTCCTCGCTGCTGATGACATAGATATCGATGGTGCCGCTGTTGTGGATGAGCTGGTCCACAACAGAACCAAAGACGAATTCCTGCCAGCGGGGCCGGAGCGTCTTTCCTATGATGATCCGGGTAGCATTGTGCCTGCGGGCATACTCGATCGCCGTGTTTGCCACGTTGACCCCGAATACCGTAGCCGTTGTGGCACCTAAGGTTTCTGCAAGATGGAGCGTTTTTGATACCTGTTCTTTTCCCTTCTTCGAGAGGCGGTGATGGGAGGGTGTCTCGACATAGAGAGCACTCCAGGGGGCATTCATCCGATCCGCCTGCCTCCGGGTAGTACGGATCAGCCGTTCCGACAAGGGTCCCGGACCAATGCAGACCAGCAGGCTTTCTCCGGCAGCCCAGGGTCCCGGAATGGAGCGGGTCTGCATATAGGCAAGCATCTGGTTGTCGACCCGATCAGCTGCCCGGCGGAGGGCCAGTTCCCGCAGGGCATACAGGTTGCCTTCGTTGAAGAACTTCTCAAGAGCCCGGGCCGCCATCTCTGGAACATACACTTTTCCGTCGCGGAGCCTCTGGAGAAGTTCCGGCGGGGCCAGGTCCACCAGTTCGATCTCGGCTGCCTCGTCGATAACCCTATCCGGGATCGTCTCCTGGATAATGATGCCCGTGATCTGGGCAACAACGTCGTTGAGGCTCTCGATATGCTGGACATTTAATGTTGTGTACACATCAATACCGGAATCGAGCAGTTCCTCGACATCCAAGTAGCGCTTCAGGTGGCGCGAACCGGGTGCATTCGTGTGCGCCAGTTCGTCGACAAGCACGAGTTGCGGGCGGACCGCGAGGATCCGGTCGAGATCCATTTCCGGAAGGGTAACGTTCCGGTATTCGATCATTTTCCTTGGAATGATCTCAAGCCCCTCGACCAGTGCTTCGGTCTCAAACCGCTCGTGGGTTTCAACGTACCCGATCCGGACATCAATCCCGTCGTGCTTTCGCAGGTGGGCCGCATGGAGCATCTCGTACGTTTTTCCCACGCCAGCAATATAGCCTAAAAAGATCTTGAGCTTGCCCCGCGTTCTCTGTCGCTCTTCGCTTTGTATATGCGCAAGCAGCGTATCGGGATCCGGGCGACACTGGGGAGGAGTGGCCATGAGTTTTACACACCTGTGAGAACGAGTAGAATATCAATCAGTTTTATTCCGATGAACGGAGCGATAAGCCCTCCGATCCCGTAGAGGAGGATGTTATTGCGAAGCGCCTCTTCTGCGGACATGGCACGGTACCCGACCCCGCGAAGCGCGAGGGGTATTAACAGAACGATGATAATCGCATTGAAGATCACGGCTGACAGGATCCCGTGGTGAAGCCCGAGGACATTAAGGGCACCAAGTGCCGGATAGGTTGAAGCAAATGCAATCGGGATGATCGCGAAGTATTTTGCAATATCGTTTGCAATCGAGAAGGTGGTAAGAGCTCCCCGGGTCATGAGCAGTTGTTTGCCGATCTCGACAATCTCGATCAGTTTTGTCGGGTTGGAATCGAGATCGATCATGTTTGCAGCTTCCCGGGCCGGCTGGGTGCCGGTGTTCATAGCCACGGCGACATCCGCCTGTGCGAGGGCGGGCGCGTCATTGGTGCCGTCGCCGGTCATGGCTACCATTCTTCCCCCGGTCTGGTACTCCCGGATAAGTTTCAGTTTGCTCTCCGGTGTAGCTTCTGCAAGAAAATCATCCACTCCCGCCTCAGCAGCGATCGTTGCGGCAGTGAGCCGGTTGTCACCGGTTATCATGACCGTCCTGATACCCATCTTCCGCAACTGGGCAAAGCGCTCCTTGATCCCGCCTTTTACAATATCCTTTAAGTAGATGACACCGAGGGCTTTGCCGTTTTTCGTAACAACCAGCGGAGTTCCACCGGCCCGGGCGATGTCGTCAACTGCCTGCCTGAGCTGCTCCGAGATCTCGGATTTGCCGCATGCGAGGATGTGGGCAAACACGGCATCTGCGGCACCTTTCCTTATCTGGTTGTTGCCAACGGTGACACCGCTCATCCGGGTCTGGCTGGTGAACGGGATGAACTGCATCTCTGCCGTTGATTCGGTTGCTCCTACGGTCCTGCCACGGAGCCCGTATTTTTCTTTTGCCAGCACAACGATGCTGCGACCTTCCGGGGTCTCATCGGCAAGGGATGCGAGCTGTGCCGTCTCGGCAAGTTCCATGATCCCGGTCCCGTCAACCGGGATCAGCTCGACGGCCTGCCGGTTGCCGAGCGTAATCGTGCCGGTCTTATCCAACAGGAGGACATCAACGTCCCCCGCCGCTTCGATGGCACGGCCCGAGGTGGTTATGACATTGCGCTGGATCAGCCGGTCCATGCCGGCGATGCCGATCGCACTGAGGAGTCCCCCGATGGTTGTTGGTGCGAGACAGACAAAGAGGGCGACAAGCACGGTAATGGTGACGGTCGTGCCGACACCTGCCATTTCCACACTGTATCGCGAGAACGCATAGAGTGCAGCGGAAACCACTACGAAAACTGCGGTCAGGCCAAGCAGGAGAATGTTAAGCGCAATCTCGTTTGGGGTCTTCTGCCGTTTCGCTCCTTCGATGAGACCTATCATGTGGTCGAGGAACCCTTCGCCGGGATTCGCGCTGACCCGGATGATGAGCCAGTCGGAGAGAATGGTAGTCCCGCCGGTGACTGCGCTCCGGTCGCCTCCGGACTCCCGGATGACCGGTGCGCTTTCCCCGGTAATGGCGCTCTCATTCACTGAGGCAACACCATCGATCACTTCGCCGTCAACCGGGATCGTGTCCCCGGACTTGACATAGATGAGATCGTTCTTGTGCAGCGTTGATGAGGATATCACCGAGACGTACTTCTCATCGGGTTCCCTGCCCCGTACGAGGGTGTAATCCGGATTGAGTTTTTTTGCCTCGGTATCGCGTCGCATCTTCCGCAGCGAATCGGCCTGCGCCTTCCCCCTGCCCTCGGCAAGGGCTTCTGCAAAGTTGGCAAAGAGCACCGTGAACCAGAGCCATGCCGAGATGGCACCGATGAATCCGGATGGTGCTTCACCCTGCCCGGTAAGCGCCTGAAGCCAGAGAAGCGTGGTTACCACGCTGCCGATCTCGACCGTAAACATGACCGGGTTCCGGATCATGGTCCGGGGATCAAGTTTGACGAAGGCATCGAAAACCGCCCGCTGGTAGAGGCCCGGAATTGCCGTGGAGTTTCGGGTTTGTCCGGGTTCAGACATGGATCATCCCTCCCGCGACCATATTCATGTATTCGGCGATGGGCCCAAGTGAGAGGGCCGGCAGGAAACTCAGCGCCCCTATGATGATTATCACAACTACAAGCCAGATGATGAACAGCGGGCGGTGATCCCGCAGGGTACCTTCGCTCGCCGGCACGATCTTCTTAACAACGAGCGACCCGGCAAGCGCGAGTGTCAGTATTGCCACGGCATATCGCCCGACAAACATCGCACATGCCGTTGCAAGGTTATAGAACAGGCTGTTTGCCGATAGTCCTGCAAAGGCGCTGCCGTTATTCTGAGATGCGGATGTGAAGGCGTACAGGATCTCGGAGAAACCGTGCGGTCCCGGGTTGAACACACCTGCCCTCCCGACATCGGTCATGAGCGCAAGGGCCGTCAGGGTTAAGATGAGGAAGATTGGGATCAGGATGATGATCGTTGCGATCTTCATCTCGTTCTGTTCGATCTTCTTTCCATAGAGTTCCGGGGTCCGGCCTACCATCAGGCCGGCAATGAACATGGCGAGGATGACAAAGACCAGCATACCGTAAAGCCCGGAACCCACGCCGCCATAGACAACTTCCCCAAGCTGCATATCGAACATCTGGACAAAGCCGGCAAGCGGCATGAACGAATCATGCATCGAGTTGACGGCCCCGGTGGATGTCACGGTGGTAACGACCGAGAACCATGCCGAGGGGACAATTCCGAACCGCACTTCTTTTCCTTCCATGTTCCCACCCGGCTGGGAAAAGCCGGGGGTCTGGTCGATGCCCATTGCATTGAATGCCGGGTTCCCGTTCAGCTCGGACCAGATGGCAATGCCGGCAAGCGGCAGGAAGATAATGGTCATTGCCATTAAGAGGGCGATGCCTTTGCGTCCCGAGCCAATCATTTTCCCAAACGTGTAGCAGAGTGCTGCCGGGATGAAGAGGATTGCGAGATTTTCAAGGAAGTTTGAGAACGGCGTGGGATTCTCAAGCGGGTGGGCGGAATTGGTATTGTAGAATCCTCCTCCGTTCGTACCCAGGTGCTTGATCGCGACCTGGGACGCAACGGGCCCGAGGGGAATGGTCTGCGTGGTGACCAGCACGCCGTTGCCATCCTTTACCGGATCGAGGAGCGGGACCGTGAGCGGCCCGTTGAAGGTCTGGGGAACTCCCTGCGACACCAGCACAAGCGAGATGACGAGGCAGATGGGCAGCAGGATCATAACACTCCTGATGAGGAGAACCCAGAAGTTGCCGATGGTAGAAACCGACCGGCGGGAAAATGCGAGGATGAGTGCGAGCAGCACGGTCATGCCCAGTGCTGCTGACAGGAAGTTCTGGACGGCGAGGCCTGCCATCTGGGTGAAGTAACTGACCGTGACTTCCGGCACATAAGCCTGCCAGTTGGTGTTGGTGGCAAAACTTACTGCGGTATTGAGGGCAAGGTCCCAGGGCACGGCCCCAAGACCGGCAGGATTGAGTGGGAGGAACTGCTGGACGAGCTGGAGGAAAAAGACGAACAGGATGCATGGAATGGAAAAGACCAGGAGGGATACGGCAAACTGTTTCCAGTCCATCTCCTCGCTTGCGTTTATCCCGCCCAGTGCAAGGAACCTCTGTTCGATCCGGTCAATGACGGGAGACAGGAAACCGGGTTTGCCGGTATATACCTTGACCATCCAGGCTCCAAGGGGAACAACCAGGAATGCGATAATGACAATGAAGATAATGAGCGAGAGCCAGTCAAATAATCTCAGGCCAAAAACGAACGGCTGGTTGTTCTGCTGTGCAGGACTTTGTTGTGGCGCTGAAATGCGACCGGCACTGAGATCATCGAGTGCAAGATTCAGCGAGAGGACGTTGACGCGGGGTTCTCCGAAAATGCCGAACTGGCGGGGTTCGGTCTGCTGTGCAACGAGTGCCTGGAGGTCGTTCTCGTTCAGGTTCCGTTCCCGGGCAATGCGGGGAACCTGGTACAGGGCGGCAGCGATACTGATATCCGGATCGAGACCGCTTCCCGATGCGGTAACCAGATCAACGGGAATCAGTTGGGAATTTGTCGGATCGGCTGCATGGAGAGCATCAACCCGGGCTTTCACTGCGTCCGTGAGAGCGGGATTGTTCGGCCCGAGGTTCGATCCCGACGAGGCACCGGCGTTATTGGGTACGGGTGAGGTTGCAGAAGGGCGGCCCCAGAAATAGTTTTTCGAGGTAAAGGGCTGGCCAACCAGTGCCGAACCAACAACCTTCCCGTTATGTTCGAGTACATTCCCATTCGACTGGACCGGGAAAATTACCTGGGCGACACCTGTTACAACCAGCGGGTAGACAATCCCCAGCAAAAGCGTGAGTACAAAAAAGAGTACAACCGCTGGTTTGATCTGTTTCCTAATCATTTCCTGAACCGGCTCGGTAGTCATGATGAGATCGCCTCATGCATGTCTCGAGGCTGATTTTCATAGCCTGCGGGTTTGCCTGTACGACCGTTCAAAAGTGATAGTATAAAATCATGTCAGCAGTGTGACGACCGTGATGTTCACTAAAAAAATCTTTTTGTACAGAGTACCGGACAATTATTGCATCAGCGCCTCCGCCGTTCGTGTGAAGATACTGGTCCTCGCAGGGGGATTCTTTCTCCCGGGTGTGCGCCACCGAATCCACGAGCGTTCCGGTAGTGAACATGGGGGGATTATAAAAAAATCCCGGTGTCAGTCCTCCGGTACAGATTATGATAACCGGCCCTGGATTATCATTTTCTCATAGCAATCCGCCGGCAGGAGAATTATTCTTTCCAGACCTCCACCATGGATTGATCCCCGTGATATCCGATGAACTCCGAAAGCATGGAAAGATCGGTCTTTCTCTTTTTCGGTTTTGCATCGAAGGGGTTGTTGAAGTACAGGAATTCATCATCGATCCCGCTCACTACGATCCAGTGAGGGCAGTCTTCGTTGCAGTAAAACAGGGAATTTGTCACGATCAGCGGGACATGGTTGTGGTGGAGGGACCGGGAGATGGTTTTATCGGTGAGGGTTTCCTGCGTTTCCCGGACGCCCAGATTCCTGCACCGGGTTCTTCTCTCGGAAAAAAGGTTCTCCAGCATCTGCGTCTCCGAATCGTTCAACAATGGAACAATCCAGTCCGGAAAATCTATTCCGCCGGTATTGCTGGTAACTCTCGCAGAAAAGCCCCGCGTCGCCGCAGAATACGCAAGCCCGTACCGGCTCGTTCCGCATACGGCTCCGAGAGTTGCCTCCCGCCAGATCTCGATCTCCAGATCCTTTCCCGGGCGCAGGTTTTTGTCCAGGTATTTCATTGCCATGATCAGGGAAGCCGGCCCGCAGGTAAAGTCGTAATGCTGCCGGTAAAAGGGAATATCCAGATGAATTGCGGCCCCGCGTTCAGCGTGCATATTTCCGTCCCCGTCTTTCTTTCGGATTGGTTGCTGGCAATAAAAAAAGGTTAGTGCCCCTTAAAATACTCTCTTTAATATATGACCCCCGTATCCCCGTTCTGTTGGCAGTTCCGGGTGCCGGATGGGGGAAATTACGGGTAAAAATGGCATCGAACCCATGCAAGGTAAAGGCCATTCTGCGAGGTGCATTTCAGCCGCATTTTGGCAATCCGTACGATATTTGGGCGTATTTTCCACGCGAACCGAAACGGGACGTTTTACGGGGTTTTCGCAGGGGGAGGAAAAGAGGAAAATGAGAAAAGGAGCCCGTACAGGGCTTTTTTCACATCAGGATTCATGCTCTCGGATCACCGTTATTTACCCGTCAGGGATAACGTGCCGGACCTGGAGCGGGGTATCCGGTTGTCTCCGGTTTCCTTAATCCCGCACCTTCAGATCTTGCGGTACGCGGCCTTCACCCGTCTGGGAAATAACTGCCGCGAGGCTCCTCATTTCCTGCATGAAATCCGACCCGGTCGAAAGGAGCGGGCAAACTTCGGGTTCAGCAGCAATCACCCCGGTATCGAAGGCGAGCATCATCAGCCGGGAAAATGCAGCGGGATCTCCTGCCCGATCACGTGCCTTGTCCCACTCTTCCGGGGAGCTGACACGGTTCACGACAAGAATGATCTCGTTAATTCCCAGCTGCCGTGCAAGGGTCGCGGATTCCCGTGCAACGGAAAGGGCATTGTACGAGGGATCCGCAACAACAACCGCACAGGTAAATCCATCAGCTACCGCTCTCCCGAAATGCTCAGGACCGGCCGGCGTATCCAGAAGAATCACTTCATCCGTGAGACGCGGCAGGTGACGGAGGATTGCGGCAAGCAGGGTGTACTCGGGGCAGAGACAACCGGCACCGGCTTTCCGGATCCCGCCCATTACGAGCAGCCGCAGGTTTTCAGTAACCGGCACCGAAAACCGGTCCACGACATCGCTCACATCGGGATTGAGTGTGATCATTCCCCCCGGTGACAGTTCCGGCCCGGCACCGGTCTTCTCGCGGAGGTATTCCCCACATTGGGAAACGGGAATGATCTGCTCTGCTGCCTGCGGTTGGATGCCCAGGGTTACCGCGAGGTTCTGCTGAGGATCGCCATCTATGGCAAGTACCCGTAATCCCTGCTGCGCAAACAGGTGCGCGAGGAGGGCGGCAATCGTGGTCTTGCCGACCCCGCCTTTACCGGTGATTACGATGCGCATCCCCTCTCTTTCCCCCGTGGGGAAATTCTCCCTGCCCGCTACCGGAGTGCCGCGAGGCATTCCCAACCCGCTCATATCCCAAGCCCGGTCCGCTTGAGTTCAATATGATCCGAGATGAGCACCGCCGCTTTTGCCGGATCGGGCTCAACTGCAAAACTCGCTTTCACTGCGTCCTTGAGTCCCTCAGTGAGGAGCGAGACGGTTGCAGGACTTCCCGCTATGTGGGGCATTACGCCAAGCACCGTGTAGACCCCGGACGCAACGAAGTACGCCCCTATGGAAACCGCTTTCTGCGAGTACCATTCGGGCGCAGCACCGGCAATAGGCAGTTTGTGGATAGGGACATTGAGCGCGTTTGCGATTTCTGCCGCGAGCACAAGGATACGGGAGTTGTCAACACACGAGCCCATGTGGAGCACCGGCGGTATCTTGAGCGATTCACAGACGCCCCTGAGGTCATCACCTGCATGCGAGGCCGCTTCGGGCCGGAGGAGACCGGCTTTTCCCGATGCGATTGCAGCGCAGCCGGTCTCGACACAGAGAATATTTCTTTTGATGAGTTCCTTTGCCAGTACCACGTGCCCGAAGTCATGTTTCACATGCGGGTTGTTGCACCCGACAATTCCAACCGCCCCACGGATCTTCCCGGCAACGATAAGATCGATGAGCGGCTTGAATGAGCCGCCAAGTGCATTCTTGATAGCCTCGGTAGAGAAACCCGCCATGACCGGGACAGGCTCTCCCGGTATAAGGACCCGCTGGGGATTCCGGTTTTTGAAGTTCTCGACTGCCATGCGCATGATTGCCTTTGCCGTGAGATAGGCATTCTCTGCGTGGAAGTCGAAGAAGAACGACCCCGGGATCGTGGCTTTCGAGCTTGTGGAGATGATCTGCGTATGATAACAACTCGCGGTCCGGGGAAGCGAGGGGAAGATGCACTGGTAGTCCACGACCATTGCTTCAAGAGCGCCGGTTGCGATGATCAGCTCCTGGTTGAGATGGTTGCCGGTCATCGGGATTCCCTTTCTCATGAGGAGTTCATTACCGGTACAGCACATCCCTACAAGGTTGATTCCTTTTGCACCGTACTTCAGTGCAAGTGCCGTGAGCTCAGGATCATCGGCAGCCCTCACCATCACTTCGGAGAGCACCGGGTTGTGGCCGTGCACGGAGATGTTCACGTGATCCGATTTGAGTACTGCGAGGTTCATCTTCGAACTGGAAATCGTGGGGGTACCAAACAGTATATCGGAGACTTCTGTCCCGATCATCGAACCGCCCCAGCCATCAGAAAGCGAAGTGCGCAGCCCCTGGATCAGCATATTGACATAATCGGCACCAACTCCCATCTGGACGCGGTGCATCGAGTCCACAACTTCCCGGTCAATCCCCCGGGGAGAGATGCCAAGGGTATCCCAGATCTCCCGGGTCCCTTTCGGGGCACGGTTGAGGAACTGGAGCGTGTTCTTCCGCATGCCGTACTCGTCGAGCATGGCGCCGGCCAGTTCCGCTGCGAGCTGTTCCGGTGTCTTACCGTCTGTTTTTATACCATATTCCGTGCAGATCCTCAGGAGTTTTTCCTTATCGGCAATTTCATAATCTTTGGTTTTGCCGGTACCAAGAAGATACAGTGTCTCGGCAATATCGCGGCCATGATCCGAGTGGGCTGCGGCTCCGGTTGCGATCATGTCCAGCAGGTTCCGGGAAACGATTAAGTCTGCATCGGCACCGCAGACGCCCCGGATGCGATGGGGCGGGATGATCCGGCAGGGCCCCATGGTGCACCGCGAACAGGATGTGCCGGCTTCGCAGTGTTTACAGGGTGGCTGCTGCATCTCGAACCGGTCCCAGACCGTCTCAATGCCCTCCCGCATCATCAGGTCAAGAACGGGTTTTGCGTTCTCATCGGTGGTCCGTTCATGTTTCTTTTGCTCGATCAATGCCGGGTTCAGGAGGGACATTCTCGCCCTGTCGAGCTCGCAGACATCGAGCTTCTCCCGGATCAGCTGGGGTTTTGGTTCCTCTGCCATCTCACTCACCATGATTCTGGATATCTTGTAATCCTGTTTTCGGTGTATATAACACCACGTCTCGTACCAGATTACTCGGCCTGTAACCGTATTTCTTTAAAAAATTGTGATTCAGCAAAACTCTTGTATATCCCAGGAAAAAGAAGGGTGAACCGAAACGGGACGTTTTACGCGGTTTTCCGGCAGGAGCCCGATTATGAAATGGGGAAACGGAGCCCGTATATGACGTATTTTATCCGGGGACAATGAACCTCATCTTGTATAACAAGGCAGAACGGGACTCCCGGCAGAAAATCCCCTTGTACCACATATGCCCGGACCCTGCATCCTGACCGGTCTGCCGGGTACACTATCGTAAAGCTCCCGCCTTCATTTCAGAGCTCATGAGGGTTTTTGCGGGAAAGGTAACAAGTACATTTTCGGCTACCCGCACCAATCCTCACACAGTTCGGCCAAATCTGATAACAACCAAAAATGAGAGAGGAGTATGGCAGACTGTTACCGTCCAACGGTACGGATCTGCACTTGGAGAAACGCCATGAACATACTCGCAAACAATACCTTCGGGTCGAGAAGCTCCATCCGGAGCCTGCAGTCTCCCGCATCCGGTGCCCGCACTGCGCAGCGTTGCAACGGACTGCAAAAATCCTCACCCTCATCTGCATACCGCAGCGGAGGTGAACCGGGAAATCCCCTGCCGTGCCAGTAAAAATCCATCACGCACCAACTTCACGCGGGGCAGACCGCCTGCCAAACACCGGCCGTACCCGCCTCTTTCGACAATGTATACCCATACTCTTTTTCAGCATCCCTGCCTTCAGAAGATCTTTTGGTTGCAGGAGTAACGGCATGCACCGGGAGAAATATTCAGATCTGCCGTTGGTTTTTCTTTCAGCGATACCGGCCGGCCCGACAGATGATGAGCTGATGACAGGAAAGAAATTTTTTAAATAAAAAAACGTCTCCGTAAGATACTTACGGGGTTGATCTGATCTGTCTTGTGCTCGTGAAGGATGCAAAATGTTTCATGACTGACAATGCCTCCGGATTTTCCCGGCAGAAGGCGATGAATGTGCGGAGCTGCTCGATAGTCTCCGGGTGCAGCTCGTGCTCCATCATGCAGGCGTCTTTTTCTGCTATGGCATGGGGAACCTGAACGATCTCCAGGAATGCCCGGAGCGTTTCGTGCCGATCCCTGATTACTTCGGCTACCTTCCTCCCTTCCGCAGTGAGGGTGACCCCATCGTACTTCCGGTACGTGATCATGCCGAGCTTGTCCAGCTTCTGGACCATCTCCACAACCGTTGGCGGCTGGATGCAGAGCTCCCGGGCTATGTCCCGGGTCCGGGCATACCCCTTTTCCGAAGAAGCGTTCAGGATCGCCTCAAGGTAATCCTCCGCTTTTCTGCTCAGCGAGTGCATGCATACATCTTGGCGGTCCGGCATTTTAATATTTCGGGTTCCCTAAATTCAATTTTCCATGCAGGAATTTCGGATTTGAGCACGAATCCTAACAATGTTCGACCAAAGCCAGGAGTGCCGAAGGGTGTTCGGGTTCCCGTTATCCCAACCGAACTGACAATCTGTTTCCATGGAATTATCAGAAAAGAAAACGGGAGAATCGGCACCGGGCCAGATCGTCACTACGCTCGACCGGGTCATTCCCCCCGGGACCTGCCGCGTGGTTTCGGTTCCGGTACCGGGCCCGGTCCGCAAACGGCTCTTTGCCCTGGGTTTTGTCCCGGGTGCAGTTGTTGAAGCAGTACGGTCAGCCCCGCTCGGAGACCCGATCGAGTACCGGGTGAAAGGCTACTTTCTCTCACTCCGGAAAGAGGAGGCCCGGCTCATCTCGGTAATCCCCGGGGGCGGGTAATTATGGAGACCATACCGCTCTCCTTCCTCGAGCCCGGGACGGAAGCAACCGTTGCCGGTATCCGGGCAGCGGACGGAATGCTCAAGCGGCTCGTTGCCATGGGTATCCACCCGTCAGGCCGGCTGACGGTGGTCTGTGCAGACCGGGGCTCGCTGATAGTCTCGGTTGCAGGAAGCCGCTACGCTCTCTCGAAAGGAATGGCAATGAAGATCCTCGTTGGCAGGACCGGGGTGAAGGTGCAGTGAAGAAAAAAATCCGGATCGCGCTTGCCGGCAACCCGAATGTCGGGAAGAGCACGATCTTCAATGCCCTCACCGGCTCCCGGCAGCAGGTCGGGAACTGGCCGGGGGTCACCGTTGAGAAGAAGAGCGGATACACCCGCACTGGGGTGTATGAGATCGAGATAATCGATCTTCCCGGCACCTACAGCCTGACCGCGTACTCCGCAGACGAAGTGGTAGCCCGCGACTACATCATCGATGAGAAACCCGATGTTGTCGTGCACGTTGTAGACGCCACCAATTTCGAACGAAACCTCTACCTCACGACCCAGCTCATGGAACTGGAAGTCCCGCTCGTCATCGCCCTCAACATGTCGGACATGGCCGAGAAGAACGGCACTGCCATCAACCGGATGATGATGAAAAAATTCTTCGGGATCCCTGCCATCCGGACCGTCGGGAGCAGGAGCGAGGGGCTCGAAGAACTTCTCCGGACGGTCATCAATGAATCTGAAGCTTCACCGCACCACGAGCAGGCGATCGCATATGACGATGCAACTGAACGCCGTATTGCAGAACTTGTCGCCGTGTTAAAAACGGATCCCGCGCTTATCGCCCGGTATCCTCCCCGCTGGCTTGCGATCCGGCTCCTGGAAGGGGACGAGAATGCCGAAGAAAAGATTGCCCTGAGTCCTGCACGAAAAGCCGCCCTCACGGTACTTGCAAAGATCGACACTGCGGAAACCGAGGCGGCGATGGCGGACCGGCGGTACGAGGTGATCTCTGCACTCCTCCCCCGGGTCTGCACCACGTGCGTCCGGACCATGAACTCCTCCGACCTGATCGACCGGGTGATAACGAACCGGTATCTTGGCATCCCGATCTTCCTTGCACTGATGTGGGGGGCGTTCGAACTGACGTTTGCCGCAGCCGCCCCGTTCTCGGCCGCAATAGAAGCGGCGATGAGTTACGGTGCAGGACTCGCGGGTTCCGGCATGGAACCCGCATGGCTCGGCTCCCTGTTGGGGGACGGCATCATCGGAGGCATGGGAGCTATCCTCGTCTTCATTCCCAACATCTTTATCCTGCTCTTCCTCCTCTCGGTGCTTGAAGACAGCGGGTATCTTGCCCGGGCTGCGTTCGTCATGGACCGGCTGATGTACGCCATCGGCCTCCCGGGCAAATCCTTCATCCCGATGCTGATCGGGTTCGGGTGCAATGTCCCGGCCATCATGGCCACCCGGACGATCGAGGACCCAAAAGACCGGCTGATCACGATCCTGATCAACCCGTTCATGTCCTGCGGGGCACGCCTTCCGGTGTACGTCCTCCTGGCAGGCGCATTCTTCCCGGCTCATGCGGGAACCGTGGTCTTTCTCCTCTACGTGCTCGGGATTGCGGTCGCGATTGGCTCTGCATGGCTGTTCCGCAAAACCATTCTTCCCGGTAAACCCGCTCCGTTCCTGATGGAGATGCCGCCGTACCGGCTCCCCACCCTCGCAACATCGGTTGTGCACATGTGGGACCGGGGCTCGATGTACATCCGGAAAGCCGGAGGCGTCATCCTCTTTGGGGCACTCATTGTCTGGGGCCTTGCGTCGCTTCCCTTCGGGGTCGAATACGGCAGTGCCGGAAGTTTTGCCGGCATGATCGGGCACGTGCTGGAGCCGCTCGCAGCCCCGCTGGGCTTTGACTGGAAGATCGCCGTTGCGCTCCTCTTCGGCTTTGTTGCAAAGGAAGTTGTTGTCGGATCGCTCGGCGTCCTTTACGGGACCGGAGAAGACGGCGGAACGCTTTCAAGCGCACTGCTGGCAGATCCGCACCTCGGGCCTGTTACGGCATTTGCCCTGATGGCCTTTGTACTGCTCTACCTCCCCTGCCTTGCTGCCCTTGCGGTGATAAGAAAGGAGACCGGCTCCTGGAAGTGGACCGGCTTCTCGGTCATCTACGGGCTTACGGTCGCGTATATCGTTGCGTTCGTCATCACCCGTCTCGGGTACTATCTGCTTGGAGGGATCTGAAATGGCATACTCTGGAAAAAGGATATTTGCTGCAGTCTTCGGCATCCTGTACCTGGCCTTTGGCAGTGTGATGATCGGCTCGGTGATTCCTGCACTTGACGGCCTGACCGGCCAGGCCGGTATCCCGTCCGATCCGGCAGCCGGTTTTGTGCTCTGTGTTATCGGTGCCGTATTCCTGTTCGCGTACCGCGAACTCTCCCGCACATCGGCCGACGGCCCGGCCTTCCTCATAATAGGAATGGTCCTGTCCGTGGTTTTTGCCGCAGTCGCCCTGCTCTCGCTCGGGGTGCAGGGAACCGGGATCCTCCTCTTTGGGGAAGGGGAGACCTGGGATCCGATCCGGCTCCTGGTCCCGATGCTGTATCTTGGCATCGGGCCGGCTGCCGGGCTGTTTGTCTGGGGGCGGGCCTTCCTGTCCGACCTTGCGGGGGCGTAACGGATGGCGGGAACGATCGTATCGATAGCCCGTATGATCCAGTCGGGCAGTGTCACTCTCTCCGGTATTGCCGACCGGATGGGGATCACCCGCGAACAGCTGGCAGACCGGCTTTTCCTTATGGAACGACAGGGCTACCTTGCCCGGCAAAAAGATCCGGCTCCCGGCCCGGGCTGCAGCTGCGGGTATTGCTGTTCCTCGTGCAGCAAGGGAGAGGGTGCACCGGTGCCGGTCCTGTATACCCTGACGCAGAAAGGAGAGCGGCTTGCACAGGATGCCGGGAGTGCCTGATTTTTCCGGGAGATATTCTGCCATGGTTCCCTTTTTGTCTTCAGAGGGGCGGGGTATCAGTTGATTATCGTTTATGAAGGACTCCGTAAGGAACGATTTTTACCTCGTGCCTGAATCGCAGATATGAATCGGGCCGCCCGGTATCTTATGTTCCCCTTGTTTGGAAACACAAAAAAAAGACTGAAGCGTTTTTTTATCCCGGATCCCCGGAGTTGTCTGTTCCCAGAAAACAGAATGGATCTTCTGCCAGGAAATCCCCGTCAGCCGCATGCGCCCGGACCCGGCACCCGCCGCCGCAGAGATCGCGGTAGCTGCACGCCCCGCACCGGCCCCCGAACCGGGCATCCTTGTTACGGAACTGGGCAAGAACGGGATTTGTTCCATCCGACCAGATCCCGCTGAATGGCCGGTCCCTGATGTTGCCTGCAAGAAATTCCGGTGAGCGGGCGAACTGGCAGGGATAGACATTGCCCTGCGCATCGATATTTGCCACCCGGGTTCCGGCACTGCAGCCGCCTTTTAAGGATTCCAGCAGCCTGCGGGCATCAGCGAGATCCTCTGATCCATCCTTTTCCATGGACGCGAGCAGGTGGATTGCATCCTGCGGGGCATCGACCGTCAGGAACTCCATTGCTGCGGGATCGGTCTCCTTTGCTTTCCGGTACAGAAGATCAAGTGCCGGTGTCACTTCGTTCCGGTCAAGCTGCAGCCGGGCATATGAATCGCTTCCCCGTCCTGTTGGTACCAGCCAGTACAGGCAGAACCGGGAGGCTCCGAGCGAGAGCGATAGATCCACGAGGGCTTCGAGTTCCCGGCAGTTCTCCTTCGTGAGCGTGACCCGGACCCCGCACCGGAGATCGGCCTCTCTGCAGGCAGCGAAGGCGTTGAGGGTCTGTCCAAACGCCCCGGGGGAATTCCGGAACCGGTCGTGCGTCTCTGCCCGTGCTCCGTCCAGCGATATTCCGGCATATTCGATTCCGGATTCTTTGATCCTGCGGGCAATATCGGGTGTGATGAGCGTACCATTGGTACTGAGGGCCATCCTGAGGCCACGGTTTCCGGCATACTGCGCAAGCTCCCAGATATCCTTGCGCATCAGGGGCTCGCCACCGGTGAACAGGATGAGCGGAACCCCCATATCCGCAAGGTCATCGATAACCTTCAGCGCCTCAGCGGTTGTGAGTTCACACACCGCAGTCTTTCCAGGTCCTGACTTGCTGTAACAATGGGTGCAGCTCAGGTTGCAGCGGTTCGTGAGATTCCAGAAGACCACCGGCCGGTAATTTTCGGAGAATGCAAGAAAATTACCGGGCACTTCTGCCTGCGGTTTGTGGCGGTGCCGCATTACTCCGCTTACGGTTCCCCTTCCGTGCATGCATTGTGTGATCCGGTTCATGAGACTCCTCCTCCGTTCTCCCTCATCCGCACATTCGGCACCCGCTTGAACTCGCGGGTGCTGAAGAGGATTGCATATTCTTGGCATCCGGTCTGTTCTGCAATGGCATGGACCTCCTCCTGCACCGTGTCCATGCTGTACCCGTGGTGCACGGTATAATGCGTGTACTCCCACCGGCCCGGTACCGGCCTGCGCTCATAACAATGCGTTACCGAGGGAAATGCTGCAAGAAGTTTTCCGATATCAGCATTGCCGGATCCTGCCGGTCTCCACGCCACAAGGGCGTTTGCGGTAATACCCACTTTCCGCTGGTCGATGCGGGCCCGGAATTTCCGGATTATGCCCGCGTCCCTGAGGCGACGGACCCGTTCCAGTACTTCCTCTTCACTGATACCCAGCCGCTTTCCGATCTCTTCAAAGGGGGCTACAACGAACGGGAGGCCCTGCTCCAGTTCCCGGAGCAAATGAACATCAATCGGATCCATCAGGTAATCTCCCTGGTCTGTGAGGGTACGAACGAGAACCTCACATCGATTTTTATCTTTTTTACGGTCGGCAGATCGAGGGCATCGGACGGCGGGATCCCAGCCCGCGTTAAAATTTCCTCAAGCACGGCATGGATCCCTGCATCGTCCTTTGCTGCTATCGTAAACCAGAGAGAATAGTAATGGTCCCGCTGGAAATTGTGGGACACCTCCGGACAACTGCTGATGATATCTGCAATCTCCTCCCGCCGCTCTTCCGGCACATGGAGGGCAACCAGGGTTGCGGCATGCAGGCCGAGATGCCGGGATTCAAGCACGGGAGAGATGCCCCGGATAATTCCTGCACCCATGAGCCTGTTCATGCGGTCGATCATCTCCGTCTCCGTAATTCCAAGCTGCTCTGCAATTGCATTCCATGGCCGGGATACGAGCGGGAGGTCGTCCTGGAGCGCATTGAGGATTGCGAGGTCGGTTGGGTCCGGCAGAGGGCTGCTCATGGCGTCACATCCCCGGGCTGGTACGGACACCACGGATCTTCGCCGCAACATTCCCCGCTGGCCGCTTCCGGCATTGCAAGCCCGTCGCACCAGAGCGGGGAGGCTGCATCCTCCCGCCGGTACGCCCGGGCCCGGCATCCGCCGCAGCTTGTTTTGAAACCGCATTTTTTGCATTTCCCCGCAAGCCTATCCGGATCCCGGAGTGCGGTGAAGAGTACGGAATTGTTCCAGATCTCAAAGAACGGGGTTGTGCGGACATTCCCGGCACTGACCGGCAGGTACGGGCAGGGGGTGACATCCCCGTTTGCAAAAATCCGGCAATAGGTGATACCGGCAAGGCAGCCGCGTCCCCATGCCGGGTTTTGTATGCCCAGCTCATCTGCGATCCTGCGGAACTGCGGGGCGCAGGTTGGGCGGATGTTGAGGTCGCTGTCCCGGTACCGGATGAGTATCTGCCGGATCAGATCCTCATACTCCTCCGGGCTTTTGGGCCCGGTCTGCCGGGCCCGACCGGTTGGTATCGGGAAGAAGAGTTGGTAATCGCGGACGCCAAGGGATGTCCCGAGCCCGATGACCTCTTCAACATCGCTGATGGCAGACCGCATCACCGACATATTGATCTGGACGGCGAGTCCTGCATTGCGGCAATTCCTGATGGCCGCAACAGCTCTCTCCCATACTCCGAGAAGACCCCGGAACGAGTCGTGGACCATCGGGTCGCTTGAATCCAGGCTGATGGCCACCGCCCTGATTCCCGCTCCCTTCAGTTTTTTCGCAGTCTCCTGATCGATCAGGTACCCGCTGGTTCCCATGACCATCCGGAGTCCCTGATCCGTTCCGTACCGTGCGATCTCATAGATGTCTTCCCGGAGGAGGGGTTCGCCTCCGCTCAGCACAACAACGGGCGTGCCCGTTGCCCGGATCTGGTCGACAACACCGAATGCCTCCCTGGTGGAGAGCACTCCGGCTGCTTCCTTCTCGCCCGCATCCACGTAACAGTGGGAACACTTCAGGGGGCACCTGAGGGTGATGTTCCACGAGATGATACGCGGTGCATTCACTGCACCTCTCAATGTTTTGGTCCCTTTGCCAGATCAAATCGGTCAAGATTCATTACTTTCGTCCAGGCTGCAACAAAGTCGTGCAGGAACTTTTCCTTGGAGTCCGCACTTCCATAGACTTCCGCCAGGGCCCGGAGCTGGGAGTTGGAACCAAAGATGAGATCAACAGATGTGCCGGTCCACCAAACTTCACCGGTCCTGCGATCGCGGCCTTCAAAGATCTCTTTTTTGTCCGATACCGGCTTCCACTCCGTGCCCATGTCGAGCAGGTTTACAAAGAAGTCATTGGTGAGGGCTCCCGGCTTCCTGGTGAAGACGCCGTGCCGGGTCTGCCCGAAGTTGGTATCCAGCACCCGCATGCCGCCGACAAGCACCGTCATCTCCGGTGCGGTCAGCGTTAACAGCTGTGCTTTGTCGACAAGCAACGCCTCGGGCGGCATGGTGTACTGGCCACGGAGGTAATTGCGGAAGCCATCCGCGATCGGTTCGAGCACGGCAAATGAGGCTGCATCAGTCTGCTCCTGGAGGGCATCCATGCGTCCCGCTGTGAAGGGAACCGTCACATTGTGACCGGCATTCTTCGCAGCCTGTTCGATGCCTGCACAGCCGGCCAGGACGATCAGGTCCGCGAGCGAAATCTTCTTTCCTCCTGACTGCTCCCTGTTGAACGCATCCTGTATGCTCGTTAAGGTCTTAAGCACCTTTTCCAGCCGGGCCGGCTGGTTGACTTTCCAGTTCTTCTGGGGCGCCAGACGGATGCGGGCGCCGTTAGCACCGCCGCGCTTGTCGGAGCCTCGGAACGTTGACGCAGATGCCCAGGCCGTCGAGACCAGTTCCGGCACCGACAGGCCGGATGCCAGGATCTTCCCCTTGAGGGAGGCGATGTCATGGGCATCAATCAGTTTGTGATCGACTTTAGGGATGGGGTCCTGCCAGATGAGATCTTCGGCAGGAACTTCCGGGCCGAGATAGCGTGAGCGCGGACCCATGTCGCGGTGCGTCAGCTTGAACCATGCCCGGGCGAACGCATCCGCGAACTGGTCAGGGTGCTCAAAGAAGCGCCGCGAGATCTTTTCATAGGCGGGATCAAACCGCAGGGAAAGATCCGTAGTCAGCATGGTGGGGGCATGATGCTTCTTTGGGTCGTGGGCATCCGGAATCGTGCCGGCGCCTGCGTCACCCTTTGGTTTCCACTGGTGCGCACCGGCCGGGCTCGTTGTCAGCTCCCACTCATAGCCAAACAGGATCCGGAAGAAATTGTTGGACCACTTCGTTGGCGTGTTGGTCCAGGTGACCTCGAGGCCGCTCGTTATCGCGTCACCACCTTTACCGGTGCCAAAGCTGCTCTTCCAGCCAAGGCCCTGCTCCTCGATCCCCGCTGCTTCAGGTTCAGGCCCGACATGGGACGCTGGGCCGGCGCCGTGGGTTTTGCCAAAACTATGTCCACCGGCTATGAGTGCAACCGTCTCTTCGTCGTTCATGGCCATGCGGGCGAAGGTCTCGCGGATATCTTTTGCCGCTGCGATCGGATCCGGGTTGCCATTCGGGCCTTCCGGATTGACGTAGATCAGCCCCATCTGCACGGCGGCAAGCGGTTTTTCGAGATTCCGGTCGCCGGAGTAGCGTTTGTCATCCAGCCATGTGTTCTCTGCACCCCAGTACACGTCTTCTTCGGGCTCCCAGACATCCTCGCGGCCGCCGGCAAAGCCGAATGTCTTAAAGCCCATCGACTCCAGGGCTACGTTTCCTGCAAGAATCATGAGGTCGGCCCAAGAGATCTTCCTGCCATACTTCTGCTTGATCGGCCAGAGGAGCCGGCGAGCCTTGTCGAGGTTTGCGTTGTCGGGCCAGCTGTTGAGGGGCGGGAAGCGCTGCTGGCCGGCACCGGCGCCGCCGCGACCGTCCCCGGTGCGGTACGTGCCGGCGGAATGCCATGCCATCCGGATGAAGAATGGCCCGTAGTGGCCGAAGTCCGCCGGCCACCAGTCCTGCGAGTCGGTCATTAACACCCGCAGATCCTTCTTTACGGCAGCCAGGTCAAGGCTCCGGAACTCTTCAGCGTAGTTGAAACCCGTGCCCATGGGGCTGGACAACGGCGGGTGCTGGTGCAGGATTTTAAGGTTCAGCTGATTTGGCCACCAGTCACGGTTCGATGTGCCTCTGCTGGCAGCGTGATTATGTGATCTGCCGGTTACCGGACATGTACTGTTGTCTGTCATACCATCATCTCCTGTTTTTCGATCAGGGGGATATCCTGAAGAAGAGCAGGACCATACAGCCCGGGGGTGAGGATGTTCCGGCGGTCACTGACAGGAACGTCCTGATCGGTAGCGAGGATCTTCCAGGCCATGGTCTGTCACAATCCTTCCGTGGGAGAAGTGGGGCAATAAATATATGGTTAGGGTGCCCGAAAACCGGCCTATGCCGGAAAAACGACCCTCATATTCGCGTTCTGTTGGCATTTCCGGGTGCCGGATGGACGAAAATACGGGTAAAAATGGTATCGATTCTATGCAAGGTAAAGGCCATTCTACGAGGTCGATTCCAGCCGTATTTTTAAAATCCGTGCGATATCTGGGCCTCTTTTCCACGCGAACCGAAACGGGGCGTTTTCCGGGGTTTTCCGTTGGGGGTCGGAGTATGAAACAGGGAAACGGAGCCCGTATCGGGCGTATTTCGATCCTGTCTCAGGTAATCGAGTACCCGCCAGAATCTGTCCTGAAGTCCGGGGAAACCGGTCTCCCGGCCGTTTGCGTTAATAGAACGGGATACTCTGGACGTGGATGGACACCGGGATCGCGTGTACTACAACCGGAAGTAATTTTTTCTGAGCCCCTCCGATAACTCTATAGTTAATTGATATAAATATATAATCTGATGAAAAACTATATTGATATCGCCGGCTCAGTCTGATCAGAAACAGATTCCCGGAGTTGTTCATGGTTCACGTCCTGTATGTTGATGATGAGGAATGTCTGCTCGATATCTGCCAGATGTTTCTTGGCCAGATGGGAAAAATATCGGTGGACACAGCACAATCCGTTGATGCCGGATTGCAGCTCATTGAACAGAATGATTATGATGCGATCATCTCTGATTACGAGATGCCGGTCAGGAATGGCATCGATTTTTTGAAGGATCTCCGATCCCGGGGTAACCGTACCCCCTTCATCATCTTTACCGGCCGGGGCCGCGAGGAGATCGTCATCGATGCATTCAATTCCGGTGCGGATTTCTATCTCCAGAAAGGCGGGGAGATCAAAAGCCAGTTTGCCGAGCTTATCCATAAAGTCAGGATTGCCGTTGAACGGAGGCTGGGAGAGCGTGCGCTGGAAACCTCCAACTCGCTCCTCAAAGCCACCCTGGAAGCAACAGCCGATGGCATCATTGTTGTGGATTCTAAAGGATCCATCTCCGTATTCAACCAGAAGTTCCTCCAGATGTGGAACCTGGCTGAAGGGTCGGATGGCACTAAAACAGAACCGGCGTTCATTGAACATATCCGCAATCAGGTTGCCGATTTTGCGGCATTTGAAAAGCCACTCGCGGAGATCCGCAACAACCCGGAGTCCGGCAGTTACGATATCCTCCATTGCCGGGACGGGCGGATCTTCCGCAGGTTCTCACAGGCCCAGAAGGTTGGTAACCGGATTGTCGGAAGGGTCTGGAGTTACCGGGACATCACCGGCCAGAACCGGACTGAACTGGAATTGCGTGCAGCCTATGAGCAGATCTCTGCAGCCGAAAATGAGCTGAAGGGAAATTATGCAGAACTGGTAACGAATGCAAGTCTGATGCGTGAGAGTGAGGAAAAATACCGTACGGTGTTTCATGCCGCAGACAGCCCGCTTCTGCTTGTTGATCCGCAGTCGCTTGGGATTCTTGATCTCAACACGGCAGCAGCCGGCTTGTACGGGTATGGGAGGGACGAAATGCTTTCCCTGACCTTGTGCAACCTGTCAGCAGAGGCCGGGCCGGAAATAGGTGAGATCATGAAGCCTCCCCACGAGATCGGAATCCATCTCCAGCGAAAAAAGAACACATCGGTATTCCCGTGTGAGATCTCCGCATCCCCGGCGTGCATCGGAAGCCGCCAGGTTCTTGTCGTGGTTATCCGGGATCTTTCCCGGGCAAAACAGAACGAGGATGCTCTTACCCTCTCAAACAGAAAACTCAACATTCTGTTTGGGATTACCCGCCACGATATCTTAAATAAACTCTCCGCGCTCTCGGGTTACAATGAGCTCCTCCAGAATCAGATTGTCGATCCCCCCGTACGTGCGATGCTTGGAAAACAACAGAAAGCTATCGATGATATCTGGAAACAGATCGAATTTACCAAGGAGTACGATAAGCTCGGGGCAGACTCTCCCCGGTGGTACCGGGTGGACGAGATCTCAGGCCGGGCACATTCGCAGATCCTGCAGTCGGTTCCGTTCCAGTGCGAGATCCGTAATGTCGAGATCTATGCAGACCCGATGATGGAGAAGGTCTTCTACAACCTTTTCGATAATGCCCTCCGGTATGGCGAAGGGATCTCCCGGATCCGGCTTTCGTGTGCCCGCGTTGGCGAGGACCTCAGGATAATCATTGAAGACAACGGAATTGGTATTGCGAGCGGGGAGAAGGACCGGATCTTTGAGCGCGGGTACGGGAAAAATACCGGTCTCGGTCTCTTCCTGACCCGGGAGATACTCTCTCTTACGGGAATGACTATCAGGGAGACCGGGGAATTCCGGAAAGGTGCACGATTCGAAATTTCTATTCCTTCTGGCAATTACCGGCTGGTTAAGCCCGTTACCGGATCCCAGGATTACGGGAACCGGTTGCCGGTGCTCATTGCAGAAGATTGAGCAGGCAACCAATCCATCTCCTTTTTACACTTCACCGTTCAGGAACCATTCCGGACATTGTAATGATTCTGCCCGGTACCGGCGTCAGGTCAGCATTCCCATTAAGGAATTGTCAACCCCGCATTATCGTGAATGCAGCGAAAAAATCTGCAAGGGAAAAAAGGTTCTTTGACAAAAACAGTAACGTTACGAGACGGGAATTGTCTTGTTCAGAATGCAATCCCGCTTCATGACCAGGATCTCATTCTCCGGGTTTTTCTCAATAGCCATCTGGATGATATTTAAGGCCGTATGGTAATTCCGTTTCTGCTCAAAGAGCCGGATGAGATCCATCCAGAGCGAGACATTCTTCGGCTCGATATTCAGCGCTTTTCCGAATGCTGCAAGCGCCTCCCTGTTCATGCCAAGTTTTCCCATGATCCGGCCTTTTGCCCCAAGAGCATAACAGTTTTTCTTGTTCATTTCAATCGCATGGTCCAGGACCCTGATCGCATCCTCATTTCTTCCCAGTTCGTGCAGGACCATCCCTTTCTCGACAAGAAGAGCGCGGGTATCCCGGGTAATTCCAAGGGCTATCTCTGTCACGGCCAGGGCATCCTCGTGCCGGCCAATGCTGCAGAGGACCCGGCTCTTCTTGCAGAGGGCATACTCGTTTGCCGGATCAAGGCTGAGGGCCATATCGATGGCTGCAAGCGCCTCGGCCGCCCTTCCCATATTCTGGAGAACATCTCCTTTTTCCGCCCAGATGGAAACATCCTTTGGATCCTGTTCCAGGATTTCGATGAAGTACTGCAGGGCACGCGGGTAATTCCCTTTGGACTGGTAATGAATCCCATGATCGTAGAGCTGTTTCAGTCCTTCCTTTCTGGTGTGCTTACAGGTCTGCACCGTTATCTCCGAAACCGTTGAACATTGTGTAACAGATTCCGGTTTGATAGTTACGGCAGCTGCGGCCACCGGTTCCTGAAGCGGCTCTGTCCGGAGCCGGCAGTTGAAGAGTGCAATCTCGATATTGGAGCAGAGGTCGTTTGCCGTAAAGGGTTTGATGATGTAGCCGTACGTGTTGGGGGTCTTGGCCCGCTCCAGGATCTGATCGTCGAACTGGCCGGTCACAAAGATGATCGGGGTCCGGATCCTGGTACTGAGGATGCGGGCAACGGTTATGCCATCGGCATCTCCCTTGAGGCCGATATCCATCAGGATCACGTCGCACGGCGTTGCAGGGATTTTTGAAAACACTTCATCTGCGGATACCGCGGAACCTGCTATGGCATAGCCTTTCATGGCGAGGATTTCTGAAATCAGGTGAGTTATGATCTCATCATCCTCTACAATGAAGACGCGGGTTGGCATTTCCTCTCCTCAGGCACCGGGTCCGGTATTATCCGAGCCTCCGGTAATATGCCGGATTTTCTGAGGGGATTTTTCCCATTCCCTGCTCCTCACATCGCTTCGCGGTCACCCATGCAAGGTGTGCCCTGAAATCCTCCGGGTGCATAGGCCCGGGTTCAGACAGACCTTCGCCATATCGTATCCCATATGCGGAGCCGGTGTTTTTCCTCTCGTGGATACACTCCATGATACACTCCTTATTTATCGCTGATCCGGTCAAGATCGCAGGACCGGACTGACTGGTAGGTGAACCCCCGGGCATCTTTGATGATTTCCGGTACATGCGAAGTCTGAGACTGGCGATCGAGTTTGTTGATAAGATCGGTCAGGGCTGCAAGCGTTGATCCCATGGTCTGGATATGTATTGCGATATCCGGGTCAACCTGGTGCTTCCGGTCCAGGTTCTCGGTTTTTTGCGTTAATACTCTCAAAAGGTTCCTGCATTCATCGAATATACTCTCGTCAGGTCTCCATTGTTTCATGGGTGTTCCATGCAACATCAGTGACGTGTCACCACGCTGTTGTTGGTATTCCATTCTCCTGCTCCATGAGCCCGGCCATCTCCCGGACTCTCGCCCCGGATTCGGTCCAACTCTACATACTCTATTCTAAAAGTATATACTTAAAATAATTTCTATATAGAAACTATGTATTTACAATAGGTGATGATCTCTCTCACCATACTTATGACAGGGATTATTTTTTTACCGCAAGTTCGATTGCCACGCGAAGTTCATTATCCCCGAACGGTTTCAAGATAAAACCTTCGGGATTGGTGGCTTTTGCCCGTTCGAGTGTTGGCCCGTCCGAGTGAGAGGTAAGGAAGACAACGGGCAGCTTGAATTTGTTCTTTATCTGGTCCGTGGTCTCGATCCCATCGATATCTCCTTTAATATTGATATCCATGAGAACCAGATCCGGGCGTTCCTGTGTAAGAAACTCCATTGCTTCTGCACCGGAGGCCGCCCTGCCGCAGACATCGTACCCGAGATTTTTGAGCCTCCAGGAAATGATCCTGGCCAATATGTCATCATCCTCAACAATCAGTAGTTTCACGCTTGTCATGGTATCTCCTCATTCCGAATAACGATCAATCACGCCGTGTTCTCATCGCTCAACAAACCGGAATGTTCCTTTGGGAAGGGACAGGATGAATCTCGCACCCTTCCCCGGTTCACCATTTTCCCGGAGGGTGATGCCGGTAATAACCAGGATCTCCCGTGCCAGGAAGAGGCCAAGGCCCGTGTTGTTCCCAAAGCCGCGTTCAAAAATTTTTTCTTTTGCATCATCTTCGATTCCACATCCGTCATCTTCGCAGATCAGTTCAAGCCCGTTCTCACAATACCTGTATGAGAGTGAGATTCTGGTAATTTTTTTCCCGTACCGGATGGCATTGTCCACGAGATTGTAGATCACTTTCTCGATGAGCGGATCTGCATACACTTCGAGGTTTTCCACATCCATTTCAACGTGAATGCCGGTGTTGGAAAAACCGGCGGTTGCCCTGCCGATAACTTCAGTCATACGGTTCCAGCGGGGCGCTTTGACTCCCACTTCCTGGTAGTCCCGGGTGAGAGCAATCTGGCTGTGGATAGCTGTTCCGGCATCCTTAATCTCGCGTAAGAACTGCTCGCGATCAGAAGGGGATGAACTCGCATTGGTCATATCGATAAGGCCGAACAAAATGGTGATCTTGTTTAAGATATCGTGACGGGTTATGTCGTACATCAGGTTCAGTTTCTTGTTGGCAAGAGTGATTGCGTCAAGGGCTTTCCGGCGCTCTGTAATATCTCGTATCATCCCCTGCAGCCCGGTACATGTTCCGGAGGGGTCCAGTATACGGGTAGCATTTACTTCCAGCCAGTGGACATTCTGGCCTTTGTCAAGAATCCTGAACGGGGCAAAAGACCCGTGACCATCTGCACATGCCTTTTTGAAATTTTCCTCTATCTGTTCCCGGTCTTCAGGAAAAACAAAATCAGGTACCGGTTTTCCAATAATCTCATCCGCAGAAAAGCCGTATCTCTCAATCTGGGGGGAGATATACGTAAACCTGCCCCCGAGATCTACAGAAAAAACAATATCGGGCGTGTTTTCCGTAAGGGCCCGGAATTTCTCTTCATTAATCCGCAAGGTCTCTTCGATCCGTTTTTGCCGGGTGATATCCACCCGGACGCTGAAGGATGCCAGCTCTCCCTCGAACTGGAACCCGGTCGTGGAGGCATCGATCCAGCGCTCCTCGCCATCTTTCCGGATGATCTTGAACTCGATGCGGAGAGGCACCTCTTCTCCCATCAGTCGTTTCTGCCAGCGATCCTTTACTATATCCTGAAAATCCGGATGGATGAACTCCCAGAAGTCCATAGTCCCGAGTTCTTCCTGGGAATAGCCGGTCTGTAACTCGGCAGCCGGGTTTGCGTACAGGTTCTTCTGCCTGAAGACAAATATGCCGGCAACGCTGGTTTCAGCGAGGGTGCGGAACTTGGCTTCGCTCTCATGGATCTGCCGCTGGGCGGAGTGGATCTCTTCGAGCATACGGTTCAGCGAACGGGCAAGCGATCGGATCTCGTCATCGCCCTCTACGGCTACCTGCTGGGAGATATTTTTTGTCTGGCCGATGGATTTCATGCTCTTGTCGAGCGCGAGAACCGGCGTGACAATATATTTTTTCAGTGGCCACCGGATCATGAAGATCAGGATGATAGCAAGAACCATGATTGACCCCACGACATACCCCATGGCAGCCAGGACCTGGTGATATAATGTTCGCGGAGTCTTTACGATTACAACGATCTTTGTCGGGATATTCTCGATGCCGGTGATATACGTTGTCGCTTCCATAACCGAGTCGTTAACCGGCGCAACAAGGATCGCCCCCCCCTCCTTTCTCTTTTCGATACCGGTGAGGGGGTCAGTATTGACAACCCGGGAAACGGGGTGGAGCGAGATATCCAGCTCCGTCTGCTGTGCCAGATCGCTGATCTGGCCGGCATCGAGCTGCCTGACCATGACAAGGGTTCCCCGGGGTGAGTCCCGGTGAGTTGAGGACGCTATCGGGTATCCTGCAAGAACAATTGCATTCCCATCCAGCATCGAGTAGCCCCGTCTCCCTGAAATACCCCCCGGAACCCCGCCTGGAATAATGCTGTTATGGATGATGGTGTCCAGGTCCTGCGGAACATCCTGTATCGTCACGGATTCAGGATTAAAGCCCCGGGAGTACACAAGGTTTCCCGAGGAATTGTAAAACAAAACATACTGTATCTTCATATCGCGGAAGAGGGCCGGCTCTGCAAGATTTGACAGGACATACCCGTCATTTTGGTCGTTGATAAACCGGTAGGTGTCATCCGATTGTGCCCAGTTCCGGCAGGTTGCCGCAACATCCTCGACTTCACCATCCAGCCGGGTTAAGACCAGCTGCATGTCCGCAGTTGCCTGCTTCTGTTCAATGTCTGAGAGCGTACTGAAAATAAGAAAATGAGAGATCAGGACAAGCGCGATGAGCAGTGCGCAGGCAACGACACATAAAATAATACTGATGCGACTGTTGATCTTCATTATCGGGGGTACCGAAATTATTCCTGCAGGGCATCCGGACAATCCGGGAAGATTTCTCCGAGCCAGTCGTTGATCTTGTCCCTTAGTTTACGGAAATCTGCCAGGATCTCAGCCTTGTCCTTCCGGGTTTCAGAAGGACTGACAAAAGTCCTGTGGAGAATTGTTGCGCCTTCGGGGATCGATCCTGTTACTGCCTGTTTCACCCCGTCGCACATGGTGATCACGTAATCAAAATGCACTCCGTGAAAAATCTCCAGCTTCTTGGATCTCTGGGAAGATATGTCGATACCTATCTCTCTCATCACAGAAACGGCATACGGATTCAGCCCTGCCGGTGCAACCCCTGCCGAGTATGCCAGGTAGCGGGTGTTGCAGCGTGCATTGAGAAGACCTTCGGCTATCTGTGACCTGACTGAGTTGAACGAGCAGACAAAGAGCACGGTCTTCTTTTCCATATCTTCCCCGGTAAAATCCTAGTGAATTTCGATTCGTTCGCCGGTGTGCATGTAATGGACATTCTCGGCAATCTTGCAGGAGTGATCGGCACAGCGTTCGAGATACCGGGCCACCATGATGTAATGGGTGCAGCGCGAGATGTTCTTGGGATCCTCCATCATGTAGGTGATCCCTTCGCGGAAGATTGAGTGCCGGAGGGCAT
>Ga0265296_1000301_pt1 | contig 84306 bp, 81 predicted proteins | sample MunlanPumphouse1_FD_189073 | JGI IMG/M metagenome (GOLD analysis project Ga0265296, IMG submission 189073) | Groundwater microbial communities from a municipal landfill in Southern Ontario, Canada - Pumphouse #1 | ecosystem: Environmental > Aquatic > Deep subsurface > Groundwater | place...
GCGGCACTCCATGGTGGTTAACATCCCCTCCCCGGACGCGTCCACTGCGGGCACGAACAGCGAGGACTGGGCGCACGCGAGGCACGCAACTAAAAGCAGAAACAGTATCTTGCGCATAATGGAAGAGTAACCCCGGCAAACAATTTAAACTACTTACCGAGCGACTCCCTCAAGGTGGTGACGCGCACGTACTCCTCTTGGTCGGGCCCGATGACTGCCTCGCGCACGAAACACGAGTTCGGCCCGGTTAACGCCGCACCGTAACCCGCCGCACCCTTCCAATCCGGGCGGTCCCTGCTTAACCCAAAGAACCAAGGGAGGAACTTGACTGCGTAGTCAAACGCGTTCTCTTGGTAACCCCAGTCCACCAGGATTTCCCCGTCCGCACTCAACTCGCGGGTTAAATCGCACAACTGCTCTTTCGAGCGTTCGCGGGCGGAGGCGAGCTCGGATTCGGGTACGCGGGATAACTCCGCGAACAGGAAAGGCAAATCGGATTCGCCAACCGGCGCGGCGGGTTGGTAACCCGTGGTTTCGGTTAAAAGCAAGCTGGAAACGCTCGCCAACGCTTTCCTCGAGAAGAGCACGCTCACGCGGCGCTTGTCCGAAAGCGAGCCGGAAGCCATCGCCCGATATTCGTACCCCGCGGTTGACGCGGTAGTCTGGCAGTGAGTAAGCACGGATTGAATGTTGGGAATAGTAAACCACTGTGCAGAACACCACACATCAAGTTTACTAACTAAACTGTTTATTTCTTGATTACTAAGACAACCAGCTAGTTTAGCGTTAAGTGATTCTAAGGTTCCAACACGCAACAGGTCTATCTTATACGCAGTACAAAAAGTATTCAAATCACCAGCAGTTAACTGCGGATTATTTGGACAGTTACTAGCGCCCTTAGCCATCAAGTCGCAAAGACCATTAACCTCATCATTGGTAACGGGAATATCTACACTAAACATATCTGAACCTGAAGCCGCGGGTGCAACGGCTGGCGGTTGAACTGGCGCGGGTTCGGATGACGGCGGCGCTGATACGACCGGGTCCTCGGGCGTTTCCACATCCAAGGGCAACGACTGCGCAACTGCAACCCCGGCGGGCGCGGGTGCAGCCACCGCGTCTACAATCGCGTCAGTGGCGCGGGTGGTTGCCACGGTTTCGCCCGCTGGACTCAAAGTCGAGTAAGACGGCGCGGACGTAGTTAAACGAGTAAACGGGGCATTACACTCCCCAGTAAGCCAATTGTCAAAATACGTCTGCCTGGTATTCGGGTCATTGAGGGCATCGTAGTTACTCAGATCACACTCAATACTACCAAAATATTCGTGACTATAAATCACACCGCTTATTTCTTCACTTGCGACAGTAGCCAAACCAGGAAAATACTTTTCCTTGATAAAAAAGCGCACGGGATGGCTACCATACCAAATAGTACACTCATTGTAATATTTAATTTCTTCATTACCCGTACTTAGGTCCGTAGTGTCGGTATTCCTATACACCGGGTTGGTTGCCCCGTACGCTTCGCTTCCTGAAATAAGCGCACCCGAACCAAGGACGTATTGTGCGTCAGAATTACTTGGGAAGAAATAGAAGCAGTACGAAGTCGGGTACGCAACGTACTTGTCTTGATAGCATTTGGTTCCCTGGGAGTCAAATACCGTTACCCAGTACTCGTGTCCGAGGGTGAAAGAACCGTACTGCACACCAGACGCGGTGCCCGCATCACTGAATGCACGCGGCTTCGAATTCTCGTTGATTGTGAACGCGTCGCTCGCACGGGAGGGCGCCACGCCGTCCACGTAAATGTAGTAATTCTGGCAGTTCTGGCAGTCAATCCAACCATTGTCCTGCAAGCCGATGAGTGAAGAGGGCTCAAAGGCACTGCACGGTGAAACCGGTTCGGGCAAAACGGTTGCCGAAGCGCCCGTTGAACCCGTGGAACCGGCGGTGCCGCCGGTTACTGGCGCGGGAGTATCGAAGCTTAATACGCTTTCCATGCTGCCTCGCGTGCAGTACGGGAACGCGGCTTCCAGCGTTTCCACGTCGTCATCGTTGGTTCCCTTTATGAGCGCGGCATCCTCGTTAAAGCATTCCTTGCCGCCTTGCGAGTCCGACAACGCGTCGAACATCCCGTTGAAACCGAGTTCTTGGACGCGTGGGCGCGCGTCTATTAAACTACCGGACACAACCCAAATACCGTTGCCGAAGAATGTGCTCAAAAAACCCCCTACGCCGTGCGGGGCGGTAGGCGCCCAAACCATGACTTTGTGTTGGGTTGAAAGCTCGTAAGCCTTCTCGCACATTTAGGCGTACTGCTCGGGAGTGGGTTCCGCGAACAACGAAGTGAATTCCGTGACTACCTCGTTGCCTATGTCACCGAACAGCGTTAATATGGAGCCCGGGGCAGAGGCACTGAAATCCGGCATCGGCGGAATTTCCAACGCCAAATCCCCGGCGTTGCCCGCCAACGGGGTTTGGGAGAGCACTTCCGCGCCCACTCCTATTACCGTGCTAACACCGGAAACAATTTCGCCGTTGCCAATATTAGAAATGGCGCCAACAGTTATCTGTTCCGCCCGTAACGCGGTAATGAGTGTGTCTATTTTCGCGTTAACGCTCGCCTGCATGCTCGCGGGGAGTTGACTCACGAAAGCACGAATCAAATCCTCCAACTCGGTTATTGCCTCTCCTTCGCCCGACGCAGCCCGTACTGCAAGTTCGTTCAAGTGTCCGATTATTGGTTCTATTTTATCCATTATTGCGGGGGCTTCCGCGGCTAGACAGGCTTGGAGTGCGTTTGAAAACGCCGGGCGCGGACTGAGCGCGTATTGAGTATCCAGGCAGGTGACCGCGTTGTCCAGGTTGCCCTGGGTGTCCGTAAGGTAAACCACGCCGGCAGCAGCTTGTATGGCGCTCTTTTGTTCTTCCGTTGCCAAGCTACCGAATACATCGTCGAACTTCACGAACACGAGCACATGGGCTTCCTCCTTGAAATCCGTTTCCGCATTTGGGACGAATTTTTCAACATTGAAGTTCGCGTCGGTTACCGGCTCCGTGTCGGATATCTTGGTTATTTTGAAACATTCACCCAAGTCGTCCAAGCAAAGCATAAACCGGGGTTGATCGCCGTTAAATTCGTGCGTTTTCTCGATTCCAGGCACTTTCGCGATAATCTTGGCTACGAAATAGAGTGGAATCGGCTTGAACAACGCCAACGGGTTATCTGGTGCCATCGCAACGCGTCCCGCCATCGAATCGTCCGACGGGGCACCCGCGTCGCCCGTAGAACCGCCTGCGGGCGCTTCGCCCGCTTGCCCGTCAGTCAAAGTCAGTGTCCAACACGAGTTACCACACAATCCCTCTGAAAAATCTGCGTCGCCTGAAAACGGCGTTTCCTCGAACGCGGTGAAAACCCCGCGGTAACTTGCGCGGTTTAAATCGAATGTAAATTCGTCATCCAGCATTACGGGTGCGGCGTCATAGCTAAACTCGTAAAACGTGTTGTCGTCAGCGGTTATTCTAAAGCGGAAACCGCCAGCGGCATTTTGGTCCACGTCAATCAAACCCAGCGCGGTTTGCTTGGCGTTGGATAACGCGAACTGGTAAGTGTGCGGCCACGCCGACTCCTCTTCCTGCAAGTCAATGTAAATCGTGCGCGAGTCGTACTCGTCTTCATCCTCGTTGAAAGCGGTGAGAGTCAACTCGTAAATGCCCGGCGGTAACCCCGCGTTCCCGTTGAAAGTGGACGCCTGGGTGTCCCAAACGAAGCTCATTTCCTTAACCGCAATACTCTGGTACAGGAACTTGGAGGAATCGTAATCCGCGTCCTCGAACGGGTTCTCCGCGTTCGCGCCGGCGCTTATCACGTAATCGGGGGACTCCATCTGGGATTCGAAGTCATCCGTTACGCCAAGCAAATCCAACCCCGCTTGGCTCGAGGCAACGCGCTTCACGGTTATCTCGGCTTCACGGTATTCGTCTATGTTCCCATTGTATTCGCCCGGGGTTTCGTCGCCGCCAAGCAACTCGAAGTTAATCCATAATTCTTCGGAAATGTACTCGTAATCGAATTCCTTGATTAAATCCGCGTTCTTCGCGAATTGCCAGTGTAGGGTTATGGATTGGGGTTTATCACCGAAATCGTAACCACCGGAAGCGAAGTTGTCGTTGTGCTTGTTGCCGAATATCATGTCCGGTTCGTTCGACGGGTCGAAATCCGCTTCACCGTAATCTTTGAGTTCCTTCCAGTTCAACCCGCTCAAACTCATGGCGAAGAACGGGCCGCGAACTTCGCCGGACTCGCATTCCTCGATGTAGAACGGCAGCATAATCGGAATAATAGGTATTCCGTCAAAATGGTACGCGAAGTTAACTGAGAGGAAGTTTTCATCCTCAGGGATTACCTCGACGACTAAACCATTGGAATCCCCTACATCCTCACCATAATCTTCTTCATCGTAATCCGCTGGAACATAACTCCCGTAATCTTCCGAAACGAACACGCGACAGACGTCCTCGTGCGAAGTGACGGGTTTTAAAAACTCGTTCTCGGAGGCATAACTAATACCCACCAAGTCAGCTGATTCAAAAATTTCTTCTTCTGTTTCCCGACTCGGGTGTACAATAATATCCAAAATGTTTTCAATGGTTAACTCGTAGTCCCCGGATTCGCCGGAATCGACTTTGAAGGTTGCCGTGCCCTTATCCTCAAAATGAAGATTAGAGGAAAATTTGCCTGAATCTACGTCATCTACTACTACTTCTTCACTCAAGACAACCGAGTATTCTCCGTCAACAACTGAAAATTCTTTCAAACCGGTAAACGCTAAATAGACTGTTTCGCTTTCGGCTAGGCAGAAGAAGGCGAGGAACGACAGGAAAACCAATGCAACCGAAAAAGTCCTCGTCAAACCAAAACACCTCATTTTCAACGCTATTTACCCAACGCTTTCTTCAACGCCTTGGAGTCGTTCTCGTTCATCACGAGTTCCAGCTCTTCCCGGGTGCCGAGCAAGTCGTAATACGTAAGGTGCACCTTGATTTTGCCGAGCGCCATCTTGTCGCCGAGCTCGACGCCGGTGACGTAGCGCGTCAGGAAGCGGTGCGTCCTCTCCGGCAGGGACACGACGGTGTCCTTTTCGCCGACTTCGATGCTCCCGAGTCCGGAAGCCCCGACCGCGCCAATCGAATACCTAACCAAACTCGAATCACCCGCTTTAACCGCAACCTTAATCCAACAAACCCTTCAAGGGTTCCGCGTTTGCCTCAACCGGATAAATGCTCTTTTCGTCGAAGCAACTGAAGTCGTAACCCTTCGAGGCGTAAAAGTCGCCCGTCCCGCCGAAGAACTTCTCGACTCCGAGGCGCGCGCCGTCCAACGCGTCCGTGGCGCGCGGCTTAGTCAGATAAACCTTGAGGTTGCCTTGCGAGGAGGCGTCGCGGACTTGCGAGCACAGTGTGGAGCTGCCGGAGGCGCGAACGAGGTAGGGATTATATTCGGAAGTCAAATACGCTTGCCTAAGCGAGTCCAACACTGCCTGGTTTGTTTCAATTAACAGGTCAGCTTCCGCGGAGTAAGCAGCATCTGGTTCGCGGTCGACAGAAACCGGTTGGTGGAGGACAAAATTGAAGGCGTCCTGCGCGACTTCACCGAGCTGCGCATTCTTCTGTTCTATTTCCGCTTGAACGCGGTCCAGGTCATCATATTTAGCGTTTAACGCGGCGTGATCCCAGCTGGGTACAGGCGCGTTGGCGCCGGCATCAATTAACGCCTGAATGTCAGCTTCGTAACTCGCTTGCTCCGATTCTAAAACGTCGAGTTGAGCAGTCAACACCTTGTGCTCCGAGTAAAGCGCCTCGAGCTGCGAATAGTCGGTTTGCGCTTCCACTTCAGCCAGCAACAGGAGTTGTTGCGTTATGAATTGGCGTTTGGCTTCCACCTGGCTTATTTGTTCTTTCAAGAAACCGTTTGCCTGGCTGTTAAGATGCAACGCTTGCACGTCTAGGTCTTGAGTGCGCACCCACAACAGGTTAACCCGGGCACCTTCGAGTTGGCTGTGCTGCGCCTCTAAATCAACGATTTCGTTAGTCAACTCGGCGTACTCCGAATAAAGTGCGGTCGATTCAGTGCCTCCGAAAGTTTCGTCGTCGTTTGTGAAAGTGGTTTCCCAGCCCTCGTTCACGAACTCCCAAGCGTTGGTGGTTGCCGTTTTAACGAAGTTGACTACGCGCCGGTTGGCTATGCGTTGTTCGATACCCGCCGCCCGCTCCTCGTAATTCTGAGCGTTCCTCTGCGCGTTCTGGGCTAACCCCAGGCAAATGTCGCTGAAAGCCTCACCCCCCGATTGCCTTGCCTCGGAAACGCCGAGTTGCTCGGAAGCATAAACTAATCCGTTTGTTTCGCGCGCGACAACCGAAGCATCTCCGGTTTCAATCGCTTCCCTCAATAATGCGTTCCGCAATTCCACCAGCTCTTCCGCCGCGGTTACATCCGCGGAAGAATAATGCGCGTATTTTTGGGCTATGCCCTGCAAACGAACCGCGTTCGAAACGTGCTCTTGACCGATTTGCCGCAGGCTGTTCGCCCAGAATTGACCGCTGGCGACGTCTTCCGGTATATTAATCACAACCGAGGCAATGCCCGAGTTAACATCTCCGAAAGAGCTCAGCAACCAGGCTAAAGCGTCCGTTTCATCCGAACCCGTTGAAGGCGCAGGCGCAGTCATGACCGAGCGGGGTATCGCATCGGTGACACGCAACCTGAAGCGCGTGAACACCAAATCCTGGACGATGGATTCGTAAGCTTCCAAGTCGCCGCCGTAATACTCGGAGTCCGTGAGCACGCTCAACGGGTGATAGAGTTGCACTCCCCAGTCGATTCCCGAGAAGCCCGAAGCGTATTGCACGCCCTCGTTAGTTCCGGTTATTTGCAATGGAAGTTCACGATTAGACGAAGCTGAAACCGGCTCTATTGAACCGCCTTCTAGGAAGCGCACCACTTCCACATAATAGGTTTGACAATCGTGACAGTAAACCCAACCGTCGGTTTGCAGGCTGGGGCTGTGATAATCCAAATCGAACGGGGCGAGCTTCGATTCCTCGAGGAAAACGGTTTCACATTCCACGCCGTTAACTGTGAACGTTTCGTCGCCAACGTTGCGCGTGGTGATATCCTGGTCCGGGAAGCGCACGCGCCCCGAATACGCAGTCAAGCTGCCTGAGAACAATTCTTCATCATTGTTCTTCAAAACCATGTCTTGCGACCCGCTCGGGTTGCCGGCGAGGTAAGCCTCGGATTGCACGGTGCACCGCTGGGTTTCGCCGAGTTGGCTTATTCCAAAGTCGGGCAGTGGGTAATCGCAAACCATCACGGTAATGCAGGCGTCCGCTTCAATGGGCTCGACTGCTTCTACCGTCGGCTCTACGCCGGGTTCCCCTGCACCGGGTTCGACGCCGGGCGTCTCGCCGGCTTCGCCCTTATTGACGGTTAAAACCGCGTAAGAATCCCGTGATACCGGCAACCCGGACAGGACAAGCTGCGCGTATATGAATCCCTCGAACGCGCCTTCGAAAACCGGTCTGGTGCCAGCTACTTGCAATTCAACCGAGTCATCCAGGGTAACAGTAAACTGCGTATTCCAGTTTTTCTTGTCAGTGTACGCCGCCAAGGCCCACTCGTAAGAATCCAATCCGAAGTTTTCGGATGAAACGTCCTGCAGGGTAACGCCGCTCACTTCGGCGCCGACCGGCTCAACGCCTTCGCCTTTGAACAACACGTATTGGTAAAGAGTCGTACGCGCGTCGGCGGTGCGGATTTCCTGCAAATCCAGGAAAACGCGTTTCTCTTCAAAGCACTGCCCGTCCGTTGCGAACAAGGTGAACTCGTAAATCCCAGGCGGCGTTCCCGCATTCCCGTTGAAAGTCGAGGACTCCAAATCCCAGTAAACGCTCGTCTCGCTTGAAGGCGCGCCCAACTCGTAGTAAAACGCGTCATTGAACAGGGTCAACTGTGATTTGTCGAATTGAACCGTGGCGAACGCGTAAACCGGTTCGAGCAACTGGCTGGTGAAATCCTGTTCGGTTAATCCCAAATACGGAAACGCGTTCGGGTCAAGGGTGAAGCGGTTCAACTCCACTTCAACATTCGCTTCGCGAGCCAAATCGTAAGTGACGCCCACCTGCAGGTTAGTGTTGAAATACTCCGAAGGGTTGACCTCGAATTTTTCTATCAAACTCCCGCGCTCGCATTGCGTTAGGAACTGCCTGAACTCAAGGGTTTGCGCGCTGCGGAAGGAATAACCGCCGGGCGTGGCGCCATTGAATATCCAGTATACGTCATCCTCTTCGAAGTCGCGGCCGGTCACGTCGTCAACGGTTATTCCGCTTATGCTGGTGGCGAAGAACGGGCCCTTGGTCTTGTCGCTATCGTATAACTTATAATACACTGGAACGAGCGCCTCGTACGTTACCCCTTCCACAATTTTCACGAATGAAACGGTTAACTCGTCACCGTTCTTCACGGGCTTCACTTCGATGAGGTTGCGGTAGGTTGCGGGCACATACACGTGACCCACTTCCTCGTGCGTCACGTCGAAGAAGCCCGGCACGCCGTCGCCAAAGGAGAAAGCCGCGTAATTGGTGTGAACGTCGATTTCATCGTCAGTAAACGTTTTTTCCGTTGTTACGCCTTCAGGGTAAACCAGCTCGCCGTTCAACGCGGTGAAATCAAAATCGTAGTCATCGTGGGGGGGGTAGCAGTTCACGCAATAGAATCCCAAATCGTAAGAACCGTTCACGGTGTAAACGCAGTCTTCGCCCGACGGCGCGCTCCCGAGGGACACTTGGGTAATTACCGGACCCAAACCAATCAACGCACGCATACAATAAGTCTTAATCAAATCGGAAGCGTCAGGGTCGACGTTCAAGGCAAGCAGGGGTTCGCGTAACGCCTCAATGTCGTCGAGGGTAAGCGCTTGGAAAGCCGCGCGTTCAGTGGACAATAGGGAATCCTCGAACTGGGTTTCCCCCGCGTCAATCAGCTCGTGAATGTTGTAGTTGTATGCTATGATGAATCCTTCGGCAATGTAGAACCTTTGCTCAAAGTCAGCCGCCGCAGGGCAGGTTCCGGCTTGGGTTATCGTGTCCAGGTTGGGTATCGCGAGCTGGAATTGAGCTGCCGCGGCGTTCAACGCCGTTAAAGCCACGAGGACGAACAGAACATTGCGCATAACCACGGTCACCTTATGTTATACGGGAGGGAAACTGGTTAAAAAACCCCTTTCCCAGCGTGCCGCGCGAACAAGTTTTTTGTTGCAGAAAGAACAGGGGGTTTTAAACGCGGGCGGGGTAGGTGGTGGTAGGTGAATTTTAAAATGGTTGACTCGCGTTTCGTCTTGTTTGGCTTCGTAGCCGTTGCCCTCGTCGCGTTGGCGGGCGTCTATCTGGCGGGTTCCCCGGGAACCGCGCGCGTGGACTGGAGCCTTGGGGCCGCGCCCGCGGAGTCGGGCGGCGTCAAGAGCGTCGAAGTCACGGTGTACAACACCCCGGACTATTACTATGGTGGTTACGGTTTCTCTTACTCGTCCGGACTCGCGTTAGTCAAGGAACAGCGCACCGCGATGCTCGCGCAGGGCTTGAACGAGCTCGCGATAAGCGGCACGAGCGCCTCGATTGACCCCACGAGCATCTATTTCCAGGACTTGACGGACGCCGACGCGAGCGTGCTCGAACAGAATTATGATTTCGACTTACTGAACCAAGACAAACTCCTCGAGAAGAACATCGGCGAACGCGTAACCGTGCACGCGGGTAACGCCACGTTCTCGGGCACCCTCTTGGCGCACTCGAACGGGGTAATCCTGGAGACGGAAAGCGGCATCGTTTCGCTGAATTCGTTCGATTGGATTGAATACGACGGCGTGCCCGAGGGGCTCTTCCTGAAGCCCACGATTTCCTGGCTCTTGAACGCCGGGCAGGCGGGCGAACACGACTTGCGCGTCTCCTACCTCACCTCGGGCTTGAACTGGCACGCCGAGTACGTTGCGATAGCGTCCGAAGCGGACGACTCGCTCGACTTGCAGGCGTGGGTTAGCGTGGAGAACAACGCGGGCGTGTCCTTCGAGGACGCGAAGCTCAAGCTCGTGGCGGGCGACATCAACCTCGTACAGGATTATGTTGCACCTTATCCGTCGTACGATTCCTATTACGAGAGCTCGGGCGGCGCGGGCGTCAAGCAAGTGTCTGAAGAAGCGCTGTTCGAGTACCACTTGTACACCGTCGAACACCCCGTAACGCTAGCGAACAACCAGGTCAAGCAGATTTCCCTGCTTTCGGCTGAAAGCGTTCCCGCGGTAAAGGAACTCGTGTTCCAGCCGAGCCAATCCGATAGCGTGCAAGTGAAAATCTTGTTCGACAACCGTGAGGCTTCTGGCCTCGGCGTTCCCCTGCCTGCTGGCAAGGTGCGCGTGTACAAGCCCGACTCGACTGGACAGCTCCAGTTCCTAGGTGAGGACGAAATCGAGCACACCGCCAAGGACGAAGAGGTAAGCCTTCTGGTGGGGAACGCGTTCGACATTCTCGCTTCGCGCGTGCAGACGGGTTTCGAGTCGCTCGGCTCGTGCCAGCAGCAAGTAGGGTACAACGTCACGATAACGAACCACAAGACTGCGGCAGTCACGGTAAACTTCGTGGATGACTCGTTGTGGAGCGACTGGGAAATCGTCTCGGAGTCGTGGAGCCACGTGAAAGAGGATGCGAACACTGCCTCGTGGGAGTTCAGCGTGCCTGCGGACGCTGCGCGCTCGCTCGTGTACTCGGTGCGCACGCGCTACTGCTGAACCTTTTCTTTTTTCTTTTTCTTTTTACCAGCTAGCTTCCAGCCCGCGTATGCGAGTTCCAAAGCAAGGGCACTGGCGAGCAGCCAGTTGAGCGCGCCCCAAGTCGAGAGCCATTCGGAAACCGAGGCGGCGCGGGTGCCTTGGAATGCTACGCCGGGTTCCTTGAACGCGTTCGGGTCGATCAGGCGGTCGGCGCGGTACTCGAGGTACGCCTTCGCGTTCGGGGCGAGCCAGGCAATCACCCAGGCAACGCTCGAACCGTAATCCTCGTCGGGCGTGACAACGAAGAACACCTGGTCGGAAGTCAAACCCGCGGGCAAGTCTTCTTGAATGCGGGCGTTCTCCACGCCTTCGTCGCCCAGGTTGGTTATCTCGAGCGTAACGATGGTAGTCCACTCTCCGTTTTCTTCAGTTACGACTATGCGCCTCGTAACCTCGAGGACCTGCTCCACGCCTTCCACGCATTGCGCGTTCCCTTGGGTAACGGTTTCAGTGATTGTCTCGCACGGCTCCGCGGTCGGTGAAGGCGTGGGCGTGACGTTGTAAGCGCCGCCGTGCCCGGGGTCCGGGACTACGGTGGGCGCCTCCGTGGGTTTGGGGGACGGGTCCGGGTGCGAGCTCCCCCCGCCGCCTCCGCCGCTGCAGTCGAGCGCGCAGTTCGACGCGTCCTCGACGCCCGGGTAACAATAGCTGTTCCCGCACAACGCGAGAACCATCCGCTCGGGCCAAACCGCCTGGTCAATCGTGTAATTCGTGGCGTTCGACGGATAGTAGTGCTGGCCAGTCAACAGACCGGGTCCGTAAACCGTGAGCGTCTGGTCGGTGTAATTCACCGTAACCGTGGAGTTCTGGAAGTATTCGTCCGCTATGCCCGTGACGTAACCACCCGCCGCGGCTGCGGTGCTCGACATCAGGTAAGTGGAATTCGAAATGTTGAGATAGCCCATCACCGTGTTACTCAAGTCGTCTTTGAGGTAGAGTGCGGCGTACCACTTCACCGTGATGTTTCCTCCGGAAATCGTGGCGTTCGACTTGTTGAACGTGGAGTTCAAGAACACGTTGTAGCCGCCCGCAACGCTCTGCACCGCGGTGCCAGGCGCGTTGGTTATCGCGTCGTTCGTCAAGGTGTTGTTGAGCGCCGCACCCTCGAAGCGCACGCCCGCGACAACGTTGTAAGAGAGGTTGTTGTTCGAGGAGTTCGACCCGCTCGCCGAGGAGTAGTTCGCGCCGATTGAATTGTAGGCAAGCGTGTTCCAGGCGAGGGTCTGGTTCTCCGCGCTCCCGGACAAGGCGATTCCCTGCAGGTTGTGCGAGGCGTTGTTGTAGGACGCGTTGTTTCCGTCAGCGTCCGTGAACCGTATGCCGTCCGCGGTGTTGTTCCAAATCGTGTTGTTGTAAACAAGTCCCTCGTCCGCCGCATCCCCGAGGTAGAGCACTGCCGTGGTGAAGTTCGTAATCGCGCAGTTCTTTATTGTAACGCGGCGGTAACCCGTGTTGTTGAACGCGATGCCCGAGCCAACGCCGCTCAACGCGTATCCCGCGCAGTCCAAGGTAATCTGGTTCGTGGTGATGTTGAAGCAGTTCGTGAATCCCCCGGCGAACACGTTCGCTTCGAGGGTGAAATCGGCTGCGATGCTCTTGCAACCGTGGTACGCCGCGGAAATCGGGCCGTAGTCCGCGCCCGAACCCGTGAAGTTCGCGGTGAACGTGGAATTGTAGGGGTATTGGGAACCCATGTCGCCGTAGCCGTCGTTGTCCGAGTCGTACAGGCGCAGGGTGAGGATGTCCGCGTAATAGTTGCCTTGCGCCTTGCCGCCCGCCGTGGTGTTGAACTGGTTGGTTTCGTTCAGGCACGAAACGAACGAGGTCGCCCCGCCGAGGAAGGTGTTGTGGTATATCCTGTTTTCGCCTGCTTGCGCGCCCAAATACAATCCCGTGCTCTCGTTAAATGTGTTGTTCTGCACGGTGTTGCCCGAAGCGCTGCCTTCAAGGACTACCCCCCCGAAGATGGAGGAATAACTGCTATTGTAAATGTTGTTGTAGGAAAGGTTATTGTAATCCGCGCTGTTGGCGACGATGCCGTAACCGTTTCCGTGGACTTGGTTCGCGTACGCAGTGTTCGAGTCCGCGTTGTCACCGTAAAAGCGGATGCCGATGGCGGCGTTGTCGTTGACTATGTTAAACGTCAGGTTCGAGAGCGTCGCGGTGCCGCTCAACTTGAATCCGTCACCGGAGTAACCGTAGGACGCGTTGTTGTACGAGAAATTGCATTCGTCCGCGTCGCTGACTGAGAAACCATGGTCTCCGTTCGCGTACGCGGTGTTGTTGTAAAACACGTTCTGGTCCGCGCCTTCGCCGTTCACGAAGAAGCCCGAATACGATGAAGAGCCGACGCTGTTCCCCGCCACGCGGTTGAAACCGAACAAGTTGAGGGTCGCCGAGCCCGCGACGCTGAAACCGTACTTCGTGTTGTAGGAGACGTTGTTGTACGAGAAGTTGTTCGAGTCGCCGTCCTCGAGGTAGACGCCCGCGCCCGTGTTCGAGTGAACCGTGTTGTTGTAGGCGAGCCCGTCGTCCGCGCCGTCGCCCGCGAAGTAAATGCCCGTTACGAAGTTGGTTATCGCGCAGTTCGTGACGTTGAGCTTGCGGAACCCGTTGTTGTAAATCCCGTAACCGCTTCCGAGTCCGCGGATTGCATAGCCGTTGCAGTCGAGCACGAGGTTGTTCGCGGTAACGTTGAAGCAGTTCGTGAGCAACGCGGAGGCGTCCACGCTCGCGTTGAGTGTGGTGTTCGCGGAGAGGTTGCCGCAGCCCGCGCGGGGGTTCTGGGGCGCCCAGTCGCCGCCCGCACCCAGCCACTTGTTGGTGAGGGACGCGTTGTACGGCAAGTCCAAGCCATAGTCCGCCCAGCGGTCGCCGCCCAGGTAATCGTAAATCTTGTAGTTGAGTATGTTCTCGTAATAGTTGCCGTGCTGGGTTCCACCCACCGAAACGTTGAACGCGTTCGTGGCGTTCCCGTTGCTCACGAACGCGGTGGCGCCCCCGTAGAACAGGTTGTGGTACGCGAAGTTGTTGCGGCTCAACGCGTCCGAAAGCCAGCCGATGTCGTCGGTTATCGTGTTGTTCTGGAAGTAGTTGTTGTCCGCGGCGCTATCCAGGTTGAAGCCGCCCACGTTGTTGAACAGGGTATTGTACGAGAAGTTGTTCGCGTCCGCGCCGGACAAATAGACGCCCGAGCCAGTACCGGAAACGATTTGGTTGAACGCAAACGTGTTGTTGTAAATCGCATTCGCATCCGCCGTGAGGGCGATGCCGAAGCCGGCGTTGCCCGTGAACTCGTTGCGCGAAACGTTGGAATAAGTGAACGGCGAAGTGCCCGAGTTGTCGTCCGCAAAAAAGCCGCCCACCGGGTTGTAGGACGCGTTGTTGTACGAGAAGTTGTGGTAATTGCCGGTCAGGTAGACGCCGCCGACCGCATTGTAGGATGCGTTGTTGTCGTACAACAGGAAGTTGGTTAGGGTGTTGCCTGCGGCGACGGACAACTGGATGCCGTAGCCGCCCGGGGAGTAGTCGAACTGGTTGTGCGTGAAGTTGTTCGCGTCCATCGCAGCGTAGAACGAGTAAACGTAAAGGTTCGCGTTCGTGTTCAATGATGCGTTGTTGTACGAGACGTTGCACGAGTCGCCGCCGATGAACATGAAACCCCGGTTGTTACTCCAAATCGTGTTGTTGTAGTAAACGCCGTTGTCCGCGCCCGAACCCGAAACGTTCACCGCGAGGTTGAACAGCGTGATGCGGCAGTTCCTGAGCTTGAAGTTGCGGTAGCCGTTCACGTTCACTGCGACAACGGTTTCCGAGGCGGGCCCGTTCCCGCGGATGCGGTAGCCCGCGCAGTCGAAGACCACGTTGTTATCGGTCACGGTGAAACAGGTGGTGTTGCCTGCGGCTTCCACGTTCCCCGTGAGGGTGAGCGACGAACCAACGGAAGAGTTGCAGTTGGCTGCCGTGGCGGGCGAGGCGAACAATAGCAGGAAAGCGAATGCAACAACAACCTTCGGGCTAAACCTCAAAGTCGATTCCCACCTTGCGAACTGGCTGTGTTGGTTACGCTTCCAAGGTATTAAAATCCTCGCGGCGGGGGTAGGGCGGTGGCTTTAAAATGTTGTCCGCGCGTTGTTTATACCGTAACGATTCAACGGAGGGAAGTAAGTGAAAATTGTTTTCGGAGACCCAAAGACCGGCAAGTGCTTCCAAAAAGAGTTGGAAGCAGGCAAGGAAACCCAGTTCTACGGCAAGAACATCGGCGAAAAATTCGAGGGCGGCTTGCTCGGCTTGCCGGGCTACGAACTCGAAATAACCGGCGGCTCGAACAAGCAGGGCACCCCAATGGTTCCCTACATCCAGGGGCAACGCAAGCTCAAGGCAACGCTCCCGCTGGGAGTGGGTGTGAGGAACTTCAAGAAGAAGCGCCCGGTGGGCAAGGGGCAGAAAGTCAAGAAGCGCGTGTGCGGGGACACCGTGAGTGAGGAAACCGCCCAAATCAACGCCCGCATAACCACGCAGGGCGCCCAACCGCTCGCGGAACTCGGGTTCACGCCCAAGGAAAAGAAGGCCGAAGTAAAGAAATGAAGCGCGCCATTGTCGCAAGCGACCACGCCGGCTTCCCCTTGAAGGAGGAGGCGAAGGCGTGGCTCTCGCAACTCGGCTACGCCGTAGAGGACGCGGGATGCTATTCCACTGAGCCGTGCGACTATCCGTTTTACGCCGCTCGTCTTGCGAAAGCCCTCAAGGCCAAGAAAGCAGCGTGCGGTTTGATGGTTTGCAGCACGGGCATCGGCTCTTCAATCGCGCTCAACCGCTTCAAGGGCGTGCGCGCCGCGTTGTGCACGAGCGAGGCGATGGCTCGGCAGGCGCGCGAACACGTGGATGCGAACGTTCTCGTGCTCGGCTCGCGCGTGACGCCCGCTGCCAAGGCAAAGCGCATAACGCGCGTTTTCTTCTCCACGAAGTTCAGCGGGGCGGCGCGGCACGCGCGGAGAGTGCGTTTGCTTGGCTGAAATCTGGGCTTCCCTGTTGGGGCGCGACTTGAAGTCGATTGACTACGATTACCTGCGACGAATTGGAGTCGCTGGATTACATTTCGATGTGATGGACGGCGACTTTGTCCCCGAGAAGGCGTTCGAACGCGGCGACCTCGACTCCGTGCTCGGGAAGCTGCCCGTGGACGTGCACTTCATGGTGCGCCGCCCGGCTGAATGGAACATCAAGTCTTTTCTAGTTGACGGCGTGGAGTGGGCGAGCGTTCACGCGGAAGCCCTACGGGCAACGGCGGCGTTGGAGGAAATCGCCGCAGCGGGAAAAAAGGCAGGACTCGCCTTCAACCCCGGGACGCAAGCCGGGATAATGAAGTTGTACGATGATTTGGCGGATTACGCGCTCGTGATGGGCGTGCAGCCCGGACGCGGGGGACAGGAGTTCGACGAGAGCGTGCTCGCGAAAATAACCGAATTGTCGGAAGGATATGGAAAACCCGTGAGCGTGGACGGCGGCTTGAACGCGTCCACAGGACCAGAGTGCGTTCGCGCGGGTGCGCAGCGCTTGTGCTCGGGCAACTACTTATTCAACAAGTTGTCGTGGAACGACGAAGCAACGGACAAAGAATTAGTAGCGTCCCTGTCTGCGGACTAGCGCGACTCCCGCGAGTATCAAGGCGAGCATCAACGCGAGCAACGGCTGTTCCTCGGGCCACGAGGGCAGGTTCAAACCCGTGCGGTTTCCCGAACCCGAGGTGCTCCACGCTTGGGTGAACGGGTTCGTTGCGGGCACTCCCCGGGTTCCCCCGTTCTCGTCCGCCATGAACCCTATGCCTTTGCTCATGTAATCCGCGCTCAACGGTATGTCCTGCCCGTTGTAAACGTTTATCGCACCCGTGCTCGGGTTGAAGGTAAGCATGCCGTCGTCTCCCCGTGCGGCGAGCAACGCGAGCACCTCGTCCAAGCCGTTCGGACCCTGGGCCGAGAGCATGGGTTGCCCGTTCTCAACGTCGAAACCGAAGTTGAATCGTCCCTGGTCGGTGTCATAGGCGAACTGCCCGTTCCCCAAGTCCTCGCGTCCGGTTATAGTATAGTCGGTTGCCTCGCCGGTTGCCTTGTCAATCACGCGGAGGGTGTTCCCGTCGAAGTAGAACTCGTGCGAATCGGTTTCTAGTGTGTCCAACCCGCCTTCACCCTGGATGGCGTCGAGTGCGGCGTTGATTTCCGCGCCGTCCTCTTCCGCGCCAGTCTTCGCGTCCACGCCCAGGTTCATTTCGCCGTCCTCCAACGCGGTTTCAACCGCGCGGAGGTTCTGGGCGCTCATGCTCGCGAGCGAGTAAATGAAAACGAGGACGCGCCCGTCGCTCGAGAACTCCATCTTGCCCTTGTCGCCGATTATCGTGCGGATGCTCCCGATTGTCGTTTCGGGCGTGCCTGCGCCGCTCAACATTACCGAGCCGTCGCCGTTCACCGTGAGCTTGGAGGCGCGGAGTTCTTGACGCGAGGCAAGCCCGCCCATCAGTTCGTAGCCGGGTGCGGTGGTTTCGACGCCGAACGCCTCGCCTTCGTCAGGGTAGAGTGTGAGGAAGCGAATTGTTCCCGAGGAGAATGAGGCGATTCCCTTGTCGGTGTCCACGCTTGAAATGGTGCCGATATAGGCACTCAAATCCAGTCCCTCGTCGCGGTTCGCCACCATTGCGAGCGCCTTGGCGAGGCACGCGCCGTCGCAGTCACCCGAGAGCGTCGCGGAGCCGTCGCCGTCCACTGAAACGAACTCGCCCTCGCACATATAGGTGTGTTCCACGATTTTGTTCGGGAGGATGACGCGCCCGTTCTCCTGGGAACGCATGCGGGACAAGGCGCGCACGCTATTCCAGTAATCATTCAAAGCGAGGCGCACGCTGCCGTCCTCGTTGTACACCGTGACTCCGTCCGAGCCGAGGTTGAAGTTGAGCGCGCCGTTGTCATAGTTCTCGTTGAATTCGCAGCCGTTGCCCGCGAGTTTGTCGAACAACCCGCCTTGCACGCTCCACGCGCTCTCCTCGATTTGGAAGTAGTAAATCTCTTCTGGCTCCACGGCGCCGACTTGGTTCTCGAGCACGGCGCGGAAACTCAGAACGTCTTGCATGCGGTCCAACTGTTCGGTGGTGTTCACGGGTGCGAACGAGTTTTGTGCCGCTTGCCCAATGTTGAGTTGGTCCGCCAAGTCCTGTATCTGTTGTAACGGGTTCGAGCCGGCTTCCTGCGACGCCTCTATTGAGAGCGGGGCGTAAGCGAGTATCTTGTACTGCGGGTCCTTGCACGTTGAGACGTACTGCATCGCGCGGTTGCCCCAGTACACTTGGAAGGCGGTAATCGGGTTGAGGGAGTTGACTATATCCGGGAGGGTTTTAGACAAGAACGTGGCTTTGGATAATGCTAGAGATTTCGCCGCTTGCGACGACACTTGTTGTTGAGAGGCACGGAAAATATTAACATATTTTGTAGGTTCGCCGGCGGCATTGAACGTCACAGGAACCATACGCCATTTTTCTGTTAGGGACAGGGTTATCCTGCTAGCCCCGCCGAACGCAGTAAGGTAAACGTCCGCGGCGGTGGCTGCAGCGCTCGTCACGGCGTAAACGCTCTTTAGATTGCTTAATACGCTCGCCTCGCAAACAACATCCTTGCCATAATCTTTGTCAATGCTCATTCCCGCGGAAAAGCCCGTCATCATTACGGAGATTCCGAGGATGTTGCCGGCAGCCGAGGGAAGGTTGCGGGAGAGAATGAAGGGCAGGGCGAGTGCAGTGATATACTTGTATGCATCACCGTTCACTTTCTGGTTTATCACCGCCTCGGGTAACAGTTCGTTGACTATGAAACCCATGCTCGTGTATTTCTCGTCTTTCTTGAGTTTCCTCAAGTCCTCGAAATTCACGGATGACGAAGAGCCGTCCCAATTCGTCGCAATGCGCCAGCCCGCGCCATAAGGCGTAACTGCGGTGAGCGAGGTTACGGTGGCGATTTCGTTAGCCGGTTCAACCTTGTTTATCACGAAAACCTTGCCTAATTCGAATGCCTTGGCGGGCGCGGCAACACCCGTCCAGTCCGCAAGAAGCTCTTGGACTTTGCCGGTTCCCCACGGGTTCGAGGCGCTCCTGAATTTTTCAAGAGGCTTGCGATTGACCACCACCTTAAGGTATTGGTCGGAAACGCCGCCCGCCGTGTTCAACAGGATGCCGTCGTTCGCCTCGAACATCAGGCGCGCCGGGCCGAGCCAGGAAAAACCTAGCATTACGCTTGCAGTCAATGTCGAAGAAGCCAAGCGGTTTACTTTATTATAAGTACTGAGCATGGTTTTAGCTTCCTTGTATTCAGTATTAAGATTATCAAAGGTGCCGCGCGCACCGGCAAACGCCTTGTTCATGTCAGCAAAATCCGCATCTTTCAAACCCGGAGCGCGAATCGCTTCGGAAAGGGCATTAACGGACTGTGACTGTTGACCCATTAAATCCTTCTTAAGTTCCGCTGTTTGCTCCAGGTTTCGCGCGTGGGAAATCGTGCTCAAACTCGAAATCAACGCGGCATAAAATTGAACCCCGTTTATCTTGCTGAAGTGGGTTATCCAATTCTCGTAGAACGAGGGGATGAGGATGTTCGCGCCGCTCCCCAAATCAAGGTAGCCTGTCACCGAAGCGCCCGTGAAGTGCTGGTTCGCGCGGTCCTCGGGCATTAACTCGTCTTCCACGTCGTCCGTGGCTGGCGAAATGTATTCGCCGCTATAGCACTGTGAACCCTGCTCACCGCAGTACGCAACATCCTTGTTGAGTAAGCCCGCGTAAGTGACGCGCCCCTGGATGGTGTCGCCCAGCATGCACGACGCGTTGTCCAACGGGTTCAACTTGTACAAATCCGATAACGCGATTTGGCTTCCACTGCCGGGTAGGGAAATCTTCAAGTCCGCGTAGGGAAGTGGGCTCGCCGCGGGCAAACCCGTTGCCCCGCTGTCAACAAGCCCCCACTCCGAGAGCGCCTCCATGAACTCGGATTTCTTGCCGCGATTATTGGCGTAGAGACTCGCGCGCGACACGAGCACGGTGGCGTCGTTCGGGATGATGTCGTCGCGGCCGATGTTAACGCCGAGTTGGGTGGCGAGTTCGCGCATTTCCTCCTCGCCCGTGATTCCCATTACGGCAGCGAACGAGCGGAAGTCCACTTTATCTTGTTGGGAACCGGCGGGTGCGACCGCGAGCTGCATGGGGTTCGTGAATTCTTCGTCGGTATCGTAAGCGTTCTGTTCGGGCGTCAAGTCGTTTATCTCTTCGGCTTTGAAGCCCACGGTGGCGTCCCAGAGGCGTTGTCGGTCCTCGTCCGAAAGCGAGTGTATTATAGTATTCGCGCAACCCTCCACGCTGGTTTCCGTGGGCGTTTCAGTAACCGCTTCGGTTTCCTCAGCCGCAGGGGTTTCCGCGTAGGCGAAGGGCGCGAACGAGGACACTAACAATAACAGCATGAGTGCCAGATGCGGCGCGCGTTCCATGATTCTAGTGAGGCGTCACGGCTTTTTAACTTATTCAGGGAGGCGTATGCAGAGCGTCATGCGGTACAGGCGTTTGCCGTCGCGGCGCTGGGTGACTAGTTTGTTCGTCTTCTCGTGCTCGTACCTGAGGGACTGCACCGCCTCGATGGCGGGACGCTTGCGCAATACTTGGATGTCGAAGCCGTGCTTGTCCTCCTTGAAAGCGACCACGTGCGTCGAACGCCCGATTATGGAGGCGAGCTTGTTCGCCACCGTGCGCGCGCGGTCGTGGGGTCCCCGCACCTGTATTACCGCCTCGTGGTAGCCCCCCGACTTGAGGCTGCACTCGGGACAGATTTTCTTCACCGTCTCGCCGTACACTTCACCGCCGAACCATTCGCGTCCCACGCGGTGGCACTTGCAGCGCACGCAAACCTCCACGGGCTTGACTTCGCGCCGCTTGGGCGGGTTGAAGTAGTCCGCGCACCCCGGACAGAACGAGCCTTGGAACGAGTCGTCTTCGTCGATTTTCCCGCAAGTCGGGCACTGTTTGTGCATAACAAACCATTTTTTATTAACGGACTTAAACAAGGTTTCGGTGGGTTTAACATAAAGAGAATCGACAAGCGCGCGGAAGCCATAAAGGCGAGCCGCGTGCTGGTGACGCCGCCTGGCGCGGGCAAGATAGGGCTGGCGTTGTTCGCAATCTGCTTCACTAGCGGCGCCCTCCTCCGTTTGCTTTCGGGCGAGGGCTTCGTGGACTCGTTCGTGTTCGGGGGCTCGGAAGGCGTCTGGCTGCTGTTCTTCCCCGCGTTGTTCGCAACCGCGCTAGCCGCGGGCGTGCTCGAACGCAAGGAATTCCGCAAGCGTTTCGGGGAACTCCTCCTCGTCTCGCTGGCGGGCGCGCTGCTTGCCTCGCTAGCCATGCTCGCCGGGGTTTTCCTGTCGCACGGCTTGAACGCCGAGGTGGCGAACTTCGCGCTCCTCGGGAACGCGCTCGCCGTGCTCGTGTGGTTCGTCGCGCTATTGATAGTGTTCAACGCGCGCTTCCTGAAGGCGCTCCCGCTGGCGTTCGTGCAGGCGTTCCTGAACATCGCGTTCGTCTACGTGTGGGCGCGCGCCGGGTTGTACGCGCCGTCCGCAATGGCGATGGGCGCCTCGCCCGTGCTCGCCGGGGTGAAGCTCATGGGCGCGGCCGGGGTGATGCTGTTCGCGTTCTGGGCGCTTTCCTACGTGTTGAACGCGCCCGCCAAAAAGAATTACGGCGTCTCGATGGTCGCCGCCACCGCGCTCTTTTTCGCGCAATGGCTGCGCGGCAACAAGGGACTCGAGGAGGTTGCGGCGGATTTGGGGGAAGAGGCGCGCGTGTTCATCGGCACCGTGATTTTCCGTTCCAGGAAGTCGCACAAACTAAAGGCGTTCTTTGTCACCCCGTTGATTCACTTCGGGCCGTTCGGCAACCTGGGGGGCAGCGAGTTCCCCGCTCTCTTGACGCGCGGGCTCGAGAAGCGTTTCGGGGGCACGGCGTTCGTGTTCCACGGCACGGTGAACCACGACTTCAACCCGGCTTACTCGTCGAGCGTGCAGGTGGTAGAGCGCGCGGTTGCTAACGCGGTAAACTCGGCTACCGAATACTCGCACGAGGCAACGCTGCTCTCGGGGCGCAAGGGGCTCTCGTCGCTCCACGGGTACTCGTTCGGGGGGAAGGCGTTCCTCCTCGCGAGCAGGGCGCCAGCGAGCACCGAGGACTTCGACGCGGCTACGGGCACCGCGTTGCGTTACAAGATACTGGCGCGCGGATTCGGCGAAGTCGTGCTCGGGGACGCGCACAACTCGCTCACGGACGGCGCGATGTTCGACATCGCTTCCCGCGAGTATTTCGAGTACGAGGGAGCCGTGGACGCGCTCCGCGAGCGCGGCGGCGGAAAGCTGCGCGTGGGCGTTGCGTGCGACGGCTTGAAGGGATTCTCGAAGGCGCAGGGCGTGGGCGACGCGGGGTTGCGCGCCGCAGTGATAGAGGCGGGTGGGAAACGCTCGTGCCTTGTTGTCTTCGACGGGAACAACATGGCACCCGGCTTCCGCGAGCGCCTGTTATCCGAGATGCGCGGCTACGGTTTCGATTACTGCGACGTTGCCACGACGGACACGCACTCGGTTAACACCGTGAACGGCGCCCACAACCCGTTGGGCGCGCGCGGCAACCAGGACGCGCTCGCGAAGGCGGTGTACGCGTGCGTGGAACGCGCGCTCGCGAACGTGGAGGACTGCGAGGCTGCGGTGGAGGGCACGTACGCCGAACTCACGGTTTTCGGGGCCAAGCGCCAGAGCGAGCTCCTCACCATGATAAATTCCGTGGTGTCCGTGGCGGGAATAATCGCACCTGTGGTGCTCGCGGCAGCCGCGCTCGCGGCATTCGCATTGCTGGCAATGGCTTGAAAAGCTCGTTCAAGCGGTTTCCGGCCGCTGGGCGTCCGGACCGTTCGCCTGGCTCACGAGTTGAAGAGTCAGGGCATCCGTGGGCGCCGCCTCCTCGATTTTTATGTTGAGCCGCTTGAACAGCGTCTTGCACGCCTTGTCCTGGATTTCGCGCGCCTTGTCCGTCTTCGCTTCGGGCAAGGCGACTTCAAGGAGTGCGCCGAACCCGTCCACGTCGTAAACCGCGACGCGTAGCACGCCGAGCAGGAAGCGCCATTCGGTTACCCCGCGGACGAGCGCCTGCTGGTAACCGAGTTCCTCTAGGTCGCGCGTGATGTAGCTGCTCGCGGTTATTTCGGAGCCGAGGCGGTCGCCTTCCTGGAGCATGTAGCCGTCGAACAAGATGAATTCCTTCTGCGTCTTCTTCTCGGTGCGCACGATGAAGTAGGCGAACGCGGAACCGTACGCTTTCGCGTGCACCACGTCAGCAAACTCTCCCCCCGAGACGAACACTGCCTTTTCCTTCTTGATTTTCGCCACGAGCGCCTCGGCGTCCTCGACGGGCGCGGTGTAACGCAGCTCGGGGAGCGGCCACTTCAGCGTGTGCGTTTTCCCCCGGGGTTTCGGGAGGAGCGCATCAAACAAACCCATATCAATTCAACGAACGCGGGGCGGGTTTAAAACCGTTCACAACTCGCGGGACCCGGCTGGTTTCCCGCGCATGAAAACCCAGGCGAGCGCGAGCAAGGCGATTGTCCCGAACGCCCCGAGCACGATGCGCCAGTATTCGTTCCCGCCGTCCTGCGCGGGGAGCGCGAGGAGCTGGCGGCGGAGCGCGTTCGCGGAAGCATACGCGGAGTAATAGGCGCCGCCCTCGAATTCCGCTTGCGCGGCGTAAAGCGCGCCCGCGGTGCCCGAGTCACCGAATTGTTTCTGCTGCGCCCCGGCGAGCGCAAGCTCCGCTTGGGCGTCCGAAAGCAGGGAAGCCAACGCGTCCGAAAGCCCTGCGGACGCGGAACGGCAATCCTGGAGCAACGCTTCCACGGAGGCGGCGTTCGCCTTGGAGGAATCCGCCACGAGCTTGTCGAGCGCCTTCATTGATTTCTCGAGTGCAGCCGCCTGCTTGGATGCGGCAGAGTACTGCGCCGAACGCCTTGCGGTCGCCTGATTTTCGGGCGCGGTCTTGAACGCGGTTGCGAAAGAGGAAAGGAACGCAGACGCGTCCGGACGCAGGGAGGAATAATCCGCGAGGAGCGCTTCGATTTCGCCGCGTTCTACCGCTTCGCTTGCTGCTTCCGCCGCGAGCAGGACTTCCTGTTTCAGGCAGGACTCCAACGCGTCGAGGGGCTTGCCCACCGCCAGGAATCCCTTGGCTTCCCCGGCGCACGTCTTGCACGCTGCATAGAGTGCGGCAACGCGCGCCGAGGCGAGCGAATCCAAAGCCGAGGAAACCGAGTCGTAGTCCCCGAGTTCCGCGGCGGCTTCCAAAGCATTCCTCAACTCATCGTCCGAAACGGTCGCGGCGAACGCTGCGATTTCGGACTTGAAGCCGTCCAATCCGTCGGCGGTCGCCTGCGATTCGGGTGCGGCGAGGAGGGCGCGTTCGAGTTCGAACGACGCTGAGAGCGCGGAATCAAAGCGTCCGTCCTCGAGGTGCCCGCGCAAGGCGAGGAGCTCCTGTTCCACCGAGGCGTTGAGCGAAGCGGCGAGTTCCTCCAAGTATTCCACGCGCGCCTCGGCTGCCGAGGCAATGGAATCGCACTCGAAACGGATGGACGCCCACTCGGTTGCGCCTTTTTCGAACGAAGCCACCGAAAGCACGACGGTAGAGTGGCGCGCTTTCGCCGCCGCCACAACCAAGCCCTCGCTCGACGCCCGGATGACCGAACGGGGTTCGCAACCCACGTCAACATAATCGGCGTACTCAAAGTCTTCGAGGGAGCCGTAATCGTTGCGGAGCGAGTAATTCAATTCCACGAACGAACCGGACGCGGAAAGCGACGCAGCCACGTGCACGGGGTTCGCCACGGAGAACTCGAGGGCGAACCAGTGGCGTCCCGGCTCGAAGAACGCGAACGCCTTCCCATCCGTGCTCCACTCGACCGCACCCTGGTCGGACTCCGCGGCAACCACGCGTCCGTTCGTCACCTCGTCCAGTTCGTAAAACCCAGGGTAATCCGCGTCGAAGAGCACGGTCTTCAGGACGCGCGCCTCGTCCGCCCGCGCGAACAGCGTCTCGACTGAGGAACCGGCGCGCGTCGCGGCAACCGCGGTTTTCAACGCAACGAACTCGAACACCTCGCCTTCGGCTACGCCGTCGAGCAGGAGGGCGTTGTTCGCGTAACGGAATCCCGCGGGTAAGCCCGCGCCCTCTAGGCAACGCGAGAGCTCCGCGGTTTCCACGGCAAGGAGTCCGTCGTACGAAAGCAACAAGTCGTTCTCCAGGCGCACGGTGAACGAGAGCTGCGAGGGCGTGCCTATTGCATAGGGTTCGCCGTCGCCGTACGAGATGGAAAGCGTTTCCACGAGGCGGGCTCGAATCAGGTTCGGGGCTTGCACGCGCGAATATTCCACGAGTTCCGCCAGCGTTTCACGCAGCCCGGCGAGCGAACCGAGTGCAGCCCGTTCGTCCAGCCAGCCCGACGCGAAGAATGCGGACGCCTCGAGCAAGTCCGCCTGCTTTTCAACGGGAAACAGGGATTCGAGCGGGGCGACGAGCGCGTAATCCGCTTCCAACGCGTCCGCGTATTCCAGGCGCGCCGCAGCGTACGCGCTTTCCTCTATTGCGACAAGGTCCGAGGCTAGGAAGGCGAGCGCCGCAGCGTCCCGCGGCGTGGAACCGAGCGGTTTCAATGCGGCGCTGATTGAGGACAAACGGCTTTCCTCTTGCTCCAGGTTCAAGCCGTCCGACTTCGCCGCAGCTAAGACGCCAGCCACGCGTTCGACTTCACCTTCAAGGAACGCCTTGGAGTGGAACGCGTCCCCGCTCCATTCGCCCAGCTGGGATTCTATTTCAAGCGCGCGGTTCACCAGGCGGAGGTAGAGGTTCACGCGCCCGCCGAGCGAGGGCACCTTCGCGTCCGCGTTGTCGAGCGAGGATTGGATTTGGGCGAGCGCGGCGGAGTAAGCGTAAGCGTCGGGTTGGGCTTGCGTTGCCTCCAGCGCGGCAGCGAGCTCGGCGTTCGCGCGCTCCCGCAAAGCGGCTTCGAGTTCGTAGCCGCGTGCAGCGTAGTCAACGAGCATCGCCGAACAGGAATCGAGGCGCGCCGCCGAGTCGCGTAACGCGTTTATCGCGCGGCTCGCGTAACCCGCGTCGCTCGAACGCCAAACGCGTTCCGCCTCGTCCAATCCCCACGAACCCAGCGAACACGAGGCGCTCGCCTCGGCCAAATCGCGTTCGAACGACTGCACGGCGTACTGGGTGGCTGCCTTGCTTCCCGCGCCCACCGCGAGGAACGCGTCCTCGCTCACTGCATCCAAGCCGAGCGCTTCCCCGTCGCGGAGCGCCTGCTTGGCTTCGGCTTCCCGCGCGCGCGTCGAGTCCAGCGAGAGCGCGTACTCTTCCTCGAGCGAGGCGATTGCCGCGTTGGCTTCTTCAAACAGGATGGTTTCCCGCGAGAGCAACGCGAAAGAGGAGTCCGCCGCAGCGGTCAACGCGGCGGCGTTGGGTGCATAGTCAATCGACGCCTGGGCTTCCTCGAGGGAAGAACGGGCGCGCTCGAAGAATGCTCCGAACGATTCGCCTTCGCCGTCCCGCGCGACGATCAGCGCCTCGGCTTCGGCAAGGTCCTCGAGGAAACCCGCCGCGGGGCCCGTGAAAGAGGAGTCCAGCATCTTGTCCAGCTTCGCGAGCCGGGCGTCCACCGAGGAGAGCCCGCTCTTCGCGGATAGCACCGCGTGGTTCAATCCGAGGGCGCCGTGCGTGTGGCAGGCGACCGAAGCGTAACGGTAGACGCCGTCGCCCGCGGGCGTAGCCGGGTTGAACGCGAGTTGGATGAAAGCGTACCAGGCGGCGTAACCGAACTCCTGTTCCGCGAGGCGTGCCTCCTCAACCGCGGGGGAGAACGCGGAGTCCGCCTTGAGGTTCGCGGGAAGCTTCGGCACGTAAAGGAAACCAGCGCACGATTGCGGGTTCAGGTAGAGCGCGGAATAGTCTATGCGTGTTTCACTCAACAGGTAGGCGTAGCCTTGGAAGCCCAGCGCCGAAGCGAGGCAGGGCAGGAGGAGCAGCGCAGCGAGCGTTAAACGCACGAAAAAGGCAGGCAGCCGCGCTTAAAAAAACCGCCGAACTAAACGATTCATGCTCAAAAAAGCGGACGGCACGAAACTGTTGGGAATCGCCCGGAGCGCGGTAGAGGCGCGCTTCCGCGGGAAATCATTGACTGTCACGAATTACCAGGAGAAACGCGGGGTGTTCGTTACGATTACCAGGGCGGGCGCATTGCGCGGGTGCATCGGTTACCCGCTCCCCGAAAAGGCGTTGGGGGAGAGCGTTGCCGAGATGGCGTGTGCTGCGGCATTCGAAGACCCGCGTTTCCCTTCCCTTGCAAAGGAAGAGTTGCCGGAAATAAGTTTCGAAATAAGCGTGCTCTCGTTGCCCGAACCGGTGCGAGACGCGTTGAAGGAAATAAAATTGGGAAGGGACGGCTTGATTATCGAGGCGCACGGGCGCGCCGGACTACTGCTGCCCCAGGTGCCCGTCGAGCAGGGCTGGAACCTCGAGGAGTTCCTCGAGGCGTTGTGCGAGAAGGCCGGGCTCGCGCGCGGCGCCTGGAGGACGGCGCGCCTCGAGCGTTTCGAGGCGCAAGTGTTCCGCGAGCGTTTCTAGAAATCCACTTTCGGCGCGCGGCGTTCGCCTTCGCCCACGGCGAAGAACTCGAGTTTCTTGAAACCGAACGAGTTACCGATTATCGAGTCGGGCACCACTTGGAGCTTGGTGTTGTACATCTGCACGACGTCGTTGTAGAATCCGCGCGAGTAAGCGATTTTCTCTTCGAGGTCCGCGAGCTCTTCCTGCAGCTTGAGGAAGTTCTGGTTCGCCTGGAGCTGGGGGTAATTCTCCGCTACGGCGAACAGCGTCTTGAGCGTGTCGGTGAGCGCGTTGGCTGCCTTCGCCTTCGCGGGCATTGTCTTCGCCTGGGCGAGCGAGGCGCGCGCCTTGGTGACGTTCTCGAATACGCTCTTCTCGTGCTTGGCGTAACCCTTCACGGTCGCGACGAGGTTGGGGACGAGGTCGCTCCGCTTCTTGAGCTGGACGTCGATTTGCGAGAGCGCGTTCTCCCCGCGCACCTTGAGCGTGACGAACCCATTGTAGGCGAGGAGCGCCCACAATGCTATCAAGGCGATTAAACCCAGCAAGCCCCACAATAGAAAATCCATTTTTCAGTTCACCGTTTTGTTGAATCCAGTTAGTTTTTTCCCGTATTAAAACGAGCGGGTTCATCCCGCGCCGCCGCCTCCACCGCCTCCACCGCCGCCCCCGCCTCCGCTGAAGCCGCCGCCGAACCCGGACGAACCCGAGCGCGCAGACGAGGCGAGCGTGGAGGAAAGCGCGGAGTTGAACAATGAAGCCGAGTGGAACGAGCCCACGTAATAGAACGAGGAGCGCTTGCGTTGGGCGTCCGTGAACGAGGAGTCCATCACCGAGGCGACCTTGTCCGCCACGCCGAGCACGGTCGCGTACACGAGGTAGCGTTCCCAGAGCACGAGGTCCGCGGGCTTGCGTTCCTTGAGGAGCGAGTAGTCGTCGAGGAAGTGCTTGAACGCGAGGAGCTTTTCCCGCTCGAGCGCGCCTTTGGGGGTGCGGCGGGGGAGCACGGTCTTGAACGCGAAACCCAGTGCGATGAACGCGAAGAAAGAGAACACCAGCGGGAACAACGCGAGCGGGTCCGCAACCGCGAGGAAAAGCGAGAGGGCAAGCGTGATGCCGCCGTAGAGGAGGAACTTGTCGCGTCCCGCGTAATCAACGTAACCGTTGAGGGTGAGTTCGGGGAGCACGCGCTTCTTCCATTCCGAACCGAAGTCGCGCCCGGACAGGTAATCCTTCCACTGCGAGAGCGAAAGCTTTCCGCCCGAGGAAGCGGCGCGCATCTCGTGGAGCAGGTATTCCTCGTGGGGCGCGAGCGCCCCGCGGCTGGGCGTGAACTCGAACTCGTAATCCTCGTCCTCCCCAAACAAGCCGAGTATTTTCTTTTTCTTGATTGAACGCATCTTGAGGCGCTTGCGCTGCACCAAGTCGAGCAGGGTCGCGCTCACGCCCGAAGGCGAGGCGTCCATCGAGAGAATCGCGCCCGCGAGCGCCGGGGAAATCGTGGGCGGCTCGCGCTCGTAAACGCCTTGGTAGCCCGTCGCCGGGTCGCGTCCGTAACGCAGGTAGACGAAAGTAAAGAGCGCGAAGAGCACGAACGGCGAGAGCAGGGCGAGAAGGAACCAAATCGGATTGTACTTGTTCTCAGTCCACGACTCCTCTTCGGCGAGTATGCCCGCGAGCCCCGCGCCCTCCTGCGGGGAAGCACCGCGCGTGGAGGATAATAGCGTGCGGGGGAACACAACGCGCGCCTCCACCCACTGTTCCACGGGCACGGCTGCCGCGAGCGTCACCGAAGAGTTGTCCTGCGAACGCGAAAGCGTGCCGTCAAGCGCGGGGTGCGCCCAGGCGCGCAGCTCTCCCGCGGGCGCGGGCAGTTCCACCGTAGCGGAGAAAGATTCGACGGGCACGCCCCAACCCGAACCCCACACGCGCCAATAGAACTCTGCGACATCGTCGAACGCCTTCACCGCGCCCTCGAGCCGGTAGGACAGCTTGAAAACGCGCCGCTCGTCTTGCGCGGAAAAATGCCAGGTGACTCGGTCGCCGTCCCAGCAGTAGGTTCCGGGTTGCCCGTTGCAGGACTCCGCGTACGCAACGCCGTTCTCGCTCAACGCGAATTCGGAGAGCGAGCCGCCGCGCGAGTAATCGAACTCGCGGTAGGCGAACGAGTAGGCGCCGTTGAAGTCGAAAGTGATTTCCTCGGTTACGAGAACCGAGCCGTCCGCGAGTATGGCGTTGTGCGACGCCGCCGCAGGGAGGGAATAGCTCTTCGCGTGCACCGAGAGGGAGAGCACGAGCAACAACAGGAAAGCGCAACGTTTCACGGCGAGTAAAGGCAGCGGGTTAATTAATTTAAACCGAGTTGTTTTGTTTGTATGCGTTTCTTCAAGCACGGGGAAGTGCTCGCAATAGCGTTACCCGAGTCCCTGCGCGCCAGGCACGGGGTGCGCGAGGGCGATGACTACGAGTTCGTGGAAGTCGCGCAAGGCGTTTTCGCGCTCGCACGCAAGACGCCCGGGGAGCCGGCGCGTCCCGCGCTTGCCGAATCCAAGCCAGCAGCAGGCGCGCCCGCGAGAATTGTGAAACCCGCGGAGAAAATAAAGGCGTCGCCCGAGGCAATGGCGTTCGCGCGCGCGGGTTACGCGGTGCTCAACAGCGAGGGCGAGGCAAAGCAGTTGAGCGACGAACTCGAGCAATTCATAAAGAACGGGCAGGTCGTGGGGGTGCGCGGGTTCGACAAGCGCTTCTATGTCGTATCCCGCGAGTTCCTCGAACGCCATTCCTCCGCTGTTTTGGGCGCTTTGAAGGAGCCGAACACCGCGCGCGTTGCCGCTGCCCAGGCGAAAATGGCTTTCGACGCGTTCAACGCCGCGCTCGTGGTCCTAAAGGAGCAGGGCGAGATAATCGAGAAGAAGAAAGGCGTATTCCAGACTGTCTGATTCTTCAGAGCATTTGGGCTAAGAGGACCACGATGATTACCGCGAGGGTGGCGCCCACGATTACGCGCGGGTCCACCTGTATCTTGCTCGCGTTGACATCGTAGAAGCGCATCAAGCCCGTGGAGGACTGTGGCGCGGTGATTTTCTCTTGAGCCATGACAAATGATTGGCTCACCAAATATTTAAATGCCTCGCGGGGCGTGTTTAATCCAGTATGGCTTACGAACGCAACCCGCTCCTGGGCGAACTGCCCCACATCCTAGCCTTCATCCTGCTCCTGGTGGTGCTCCTCGTGGTGCTCACCCGCTTCGGCTGGGTGCACTGCTCGCAGGTGCCCGGGAACTGGTGCGAGATTTACTGCGACCAAATCCTGCGTTCGCACTCGCGCGTGATACTCCTGTCGGGAGACGAGGGCTTGGGCGACCCCCGGGCGCTCGAGAACGAGATACGCAGGGTGCGTCCTTACACTTACCTCGAACCGTTCGACGCGGAATACCTGACCGCAGGCATGCTCGAGAACGCGGACCTGGTGATACTCGAGCGCATGCGCACGGTCTCGTTCACCCAGGCGCTCGCGATACGCGACTACGTGCAAAAGGGCGGCGCAATGATTTGGATCGGCGACGCGGCAACCGACTACTATGTTGACGACTACGAGCTAGCCAAGGCGCGCGCCATGGACGACGAGGCGGTTTACGCGGCTGAGGCGGGCGGCTATAATATTTCGGACGCGAACTACTACGAGCACGCGCTCTTGAACGCGTCCGGACAGCGCGGGTTCTACTTCCTCTCGGGCGTGCTCGCCTCCGACTTCACGGCGGTGAACTCTACGGACGGGGGGGCGGGCTTGAAGATAGTTAACCGCAACCACTTGATTGCCAAAGGGCTGTCGCCCGAATTCGGCATCCTCGCCTCGGAGTACGCGGTAGTCGCGCCCACCGCGCAGTCCGCCAACATAATCGCCATGGTGACCGCGGACGGCAAGGACTATCCCGGGATAATCGAAACGCGTTACGGCGGCAAAGTAATATTCGTGGCTTTCCCGCTCGAACAGGCGAACTCGACCACGCTCTTGATGAACATACTCGACTACCTCGTGGCCTGTTGAAAAGGGTTAGGATTACTTATTGAATGGTAGCCTGGCGGTTACCTTCCGCGCTATTCCTTCAAATTCTGGCAATTCAATCATTACTTTTTCCAAGTCGCGTTTCCAACGCGGTTCCAAGATAGCCATACGTTTTTCAAATGAAGTCGCAGTCAACTCCGCGGGAATTAATGCAAGCTTTTCTTCAATTAATTTTTTGTTGGGAACTACCATTTGTTCAAGCAAAAAATTGGCATCGTATAAATCTCGCGGTTTTGGTCGGTTGTATATTGCATGAATCTTTTCTGCAAAAATTTCTTCAAGCTGCATACAGGGCAATTGCGTTTTGGGTAAGGCATACTCGTTTGGATTCTGCACCAACCTACTCACAGGCGGCCGCAACACTTGATTTTTACATGCAATTTCTAAATTTATCGAATCTATTTGCGGATATTCGCTTATTTGACTAGTATACTGCAATTTCAACGCAATATTTTCTGTTGTCCGTTCAAGACGGTTCACTTTTACGAAGAATACTCCGTCAATGACCTTGTTTTCAAATGCTTTTTTGATTTCTTGGTCATACTCGCTTTCAGTGACTAGAGAAAAATCCAAGTCTGAAGAAAATCGAAATTTGGGAAAATAACTTTTTTTAATGCAAGTTCCGCCCTTAAAAACGAGCTTTTCTGCCAGTTTTGTTTCGGCTATTTTTGAAAGGGCCACCGATAACACGTAATCTTTTTCAGCGTTGCCCAAGCTCATTCTTGTTTTTCGCGCAATTCGTCTAAACAACTCAATATCGAATTTATTCATTTACTTCATTTCCTCGTCTAGGACGACGTTTAGTCTGAGCCCATATTTCGAATCAAATCTTCCTTTTGCCGGAGCGGAGGGATCGAGAAGACGGTAACCTTTGAATTTTTTCTTTTCAAAGTGTTTTAGTGCGTTTTTCAAATGCAAAAACTTTAAACAAAATGTTAATCTTCGTTCCGTCGCGCTATTTCCCGCCCTATCTGAGAAATATCTGACCGAAGCCCATTTTATTGAACGCGACTCCCGTCTAAGTGCATTACAAATTTCACCCAGTCCCGCACAATACTTGGGATGAGAAAAGCAGTCAATTACCAGCTTTTCTTTGGTTGCAATCTTAATATTTCCAACGGTTTGGTACCCGCAAAACTTTTTTTCGGAAATTCTTACGGGCACATAGGTAATTTCTTGAAATTTTTTCTTCGTTCTACTTTTAGTGGTTACCACTTGAATCGTAACAGGTAATTGAGTGGTCCAGCCATAATATTTTAGGGCAGCCAGAAACGAAATATATCCCTCTGGAAAATATTCGGCGGCCAACGACAATTCGTTCAATGCATAATCCTCTTCCTTCAAAGGAACTAGGAGATACCGTCCGCGTTTGATTCTCTGAACCCGACCTTTTACAACAAGTTTAGAAAGTGTTTTGCGAACCAAATTTTTTGTGGAATTAGGGAAAAACGAGTATACCTCGTTTATGTTAAACAATCTATTCTTATTTCTCTCCAAGGTGGAAAGAATTTCAAACTGAAATGCACCGATTCCATTTTTTTTGTGGTTAATTACCATATTGGTAATTAACGAATCTGAAAGTATATAAAGTTACCTCTAACGAGATTATTGCGTGTGGTTAAACCACTCCTGAAAGGAGTGGTTTAAGTAGCGCTTAAATCGGCACCGTCAAAACCACTTCTTGAGCGTGCCCTGGTTCTGGTCGCGCGGCTGGTTGAACGCCCGGGCGAGCGCCGCGTTAACGCGCTCTTCCGCGAAGTCGCGTTCGGAACACATGAACGAAAGCAGGGCGTCGCGGTCGGGCTCCCCCAACGCGGGTATCTCGGCAGGCGCGGCGTTCGGGTTAAGGAAAAGCGATTCGACTTCCTTGAACGAAGAGTAGTCCTGTCCGGTCTTCGCGCACAATTCCTCCAAATCGCGGCACTCGAGCGCGAGCTTGTAGCCCTTCTTGGGCCCGATGCCGTGCACGCCCTTGTTGAAATCCGTGCCGCACAACAACGCCACCCACACCAGTCGCTCGCGCGTCACGCCAAGGCGCGCGAGGTTGGGTTCGAGGAAATACTTTTCGGGGTGCACCTCGACCACCGCGTTCGAACGCGGGAGGCGGCGCCTGCCGGCGAGCGTGAGGTTGCGCACGAGTATGGGTGCGCCGAACAGCAAGGCATCGAAGTCCTGGCTCGCTGCCGCGTCCACGGCACCGCGCGCGGCTAAGAAGGCGCATTCGGCTTCGCCTTCGCTGGGCGCCTGAACGAACGGAATCCCCATCAGGCGCAGCAACTCCTTTGACTCGTCCACCATCTCTCGCGTGAAACGGCTCGTGCGCTGGGCGAAGCGCGCCGCATCCTCGATTCGCCCTTCCTCGAGCGCCTTGCGCATCAACTCCTCGGCCTCGGCTTTTTTCTCGGCGCGCTCGGCAATCGTGCGCGCCTTCAACTCGGAGGGCTTGCCGTCGAACACGTAAACCGGTTGCACGCCCTTCTCGAGGAGCGAACACGAACGGTAAAAGAACCCGCTCAAGTGGCTCGTAACGCGCCCCTTGGCGTCCGCCAGGGGGGCGCCGTCCGGCCCGCGTATCGTGCTCAGGAACTGGTAGGCGGTGTTGAACGCGTCCACCGCAAGACGGCCGCGGAGCTCCTCGAGGCGGACGGGCTCGCCTTCCAGCAAATCCTTGAGGTCTTTAGCGCCCAATTTTTTCACCGTTCAAACGCGTCTCTATGCGCGTCAAATAATACAACAGTTTCCTGCGCTTGGCGGCATCCGCCACGGCGAGCGCGGCTTCCCTCATTTTCGTGGTATTCAAGCCGGACAACTCGAGGAATACCACGCGGTTGTTCACGAAACCCACGTTCTCGGGCTGGTCGTTCACACCCACGCCCACGCGGTCCGCTTTCCGAACTGCATCCGCTACTTCCTGGGAGCGGCTGCGGGCGTAATGTGCGCCGCATTCTCCGCATTCGCAACCTTTTGTTTCAAACAAGTGCTTCACATATTTTTTGTGCCCTTCATCGAGCTCGAGGAAACGCGAGTACAATTGCGGCTTGCGCGGGAGGCGGCGCGAAGGCAGGGGTAGGCGGGGCGGCAGGCGGGCGCCAAGCGTTTCCAAGCCCGTTCCCGGGTGAAAAGCGTTCAAGAACTTGTTCGCGTAATAAACCACTATTGGGTTCTGCGTGCGGTCGCGGGGGCGAAACTTGTTCTCGCGGCAGACGAACCCGGTTTCGGGTGAGCGATAGACGCGCGCTTCCGCTCCTTCGGCTATGAACACCTTGTTGCGGTTGCAGCGCGGAATCGGCATATAACAAATTTTAAAGAGGCACGCTTTAAAGAATGCGGGTGGGCGGAACATGGACGAGTGCAGTGTTTGCGGTCGAAACGAGAGCGTGGGCACCGCGTTAATCGAGGGCGCGCGCGTGACGGTTTGCGCCCGGTGCGTTGGCTACGGCAAGAACGTGGATTTGTACGCGCCCGCACAAAGCGGGCGTCCGGCGTTCGTGCGCGCGAAACCCGTTGAACTGGTTCCCGCCGAGGACTGCGGGCAACGGATAACAAGGGCGCGCGAAGCCAAGGGTTGGACGCGCCGCGAGTTGGCCGAACGCGTGCCCGTGCACGAGAGTGAAATCAAGTCGTTCGAGGACGGGCGCGTGAAGCCCCTGCCCGAAAAGGCGAAGAAACTCGAGTACATCCTGGGGGCGAAGCTCTTGGTTCCGGCTGAAGACAACTCGCCGGCGAAGCCGATTTTACCCAAGCCGGCTTCGGGTGAAGCGACGCTTGAGGATTACCTGAAGCGCAAGCGTTAGTCGACTTTAATCTCGGAGCCCTTGGGTTTCGAGGGCTTGACTTTCGGCAGGACAACTTCAAGGATGCCGTTCTTGAGGGTTGCCTTGCAGGAGTCCGCCTTGACTTTCGCAGGGAGCTTGACCGTGGTAGCGAAACGGTGGACTGGGTCGTCCACGCTTATCGCGAGCGATTCCCCCTCCACTTTTATGCGGAGGTGCCTGCGCTCGACGCCGGGTAACTCCATTATCGCCTTGACTTCGCCCTCGCAGTCGATGATTTCGGTTAGCGGGGCGCGTTCCTCACGGACACCCTCGCGGTCAAGGTTGCCGAACTCGCTCTTGTGAACTTTGCCGTCCGGACCGCGGGTGACGCGCAATCCGTAAACCAGGGGTTTGCCGGGTTCCGCGCCCTTCAACTGCGCGAACATGTCCTTGAACGCGTCGTCGCCGAAGAAACCCTTGAACAAGTCGTCGAAATCGTTGAAGTCGTCGTTGAACGAAATTCTTCTCTTAACCAAAGCGAACCACCCTTGAGCGTTAATAATAGGACAAGCGGAACTGATTTAACTGTTTTTCGCGCTTAACACTTGGTTAGCCCCGTCGTCCAGTGGTCAAGGATGCTGGCCTTTGAAGCCGGAGACGGCAGTTCGAATCTGCCCGGGGCTATCTAATTCTAAATCCCTTTCTTTTGATGAATCCTTTTCTTTCGGGAAAGAAAAGGTTCTTTCTGAAACTTGCCAGGAGCTATTTCGATGGAACTAATTTTTGCGCCGTTCTAGGGCATACCCTTCGAATATTACTTTGAAAAGCTTCTGATGGCTAGCCGAAATTTCGTGGTGTTTGGGCGCCGATAACGAGAGGGTAACCGAGGAAGTCGGCTTGTTGTTCACCTGCAAACCCGGCGTGCGGAGCAACTTGATTTCAAAGTCGTTGTTAGAGAACAGGTTTAGGAAACGGGAGAAACCGCGGCGGGTGGGGCGCGTGAAAAGCAACGCGTTTTCATTTTTAGTGTTCAACTTGAAACCGTGCTCTCTTGACACGAGTGTTAAGGATAGGAACGCGCGTAGAGACTCGAATTTTTCGGGATTAACGACAACGTGCAAGCGGTCACCCTGCAGGTTCGCCTGGTAGCGTTCCCCGTATTGCTTGTAAAAAGTGCCTACGACGTCGCGGACGCATTCACCCGCAGGGCGCTCGATTGATTTTTGCATAATCTGTTTTGGCATATACTTGAAACTCGTTTTTCGAAGGATTTAAATGCTCTCTTAACCCAAATTCGTGCGTCAAACTTCAATTGGTTAGGTGGTTTAATGGGCAGTCAAAAAGGAAAACACGTTAACACGGCGGCAAAGGCGCTCATCGAGGAGTACCCCGACAAGTTCTCCGTGTTGTTCGACGAGAACAAGAAGCGCCTCACCGAACTCGAGGCAGTGGATTACTCCAAGGAAGAACGCAACAAACTCGCCGCCGCGATTACCAACCGCATCAAGGCGCGCAAGCCCCGCGAAACGGTTTAATAGCCCTTCGCAAAGTACGCCGTATGCTCTCCCTTTTTCCCGCAATAGGCGCACTTCCCGCCGGGCTTCGAGTCCCGCGGTAGGAGGCGCAGCGTGGCGCCCGTCTCTTCCTTTACCGCCTCTTCACAGCGCGCGTCCCCGCACCACTGCGCCTTCGCGAAACCCTTCTTGAACTCGACCGCCTCGCGTAATTCCGTCAAATCGTTCACTTCAAAAGTGTGTTCGGAGAGGAACGCGCGTGCGCGCGCGAGCAGGTTAGCTTGTATTTCAGTCATGAGTTTCGCAGCGAACGCGTTGACTTGGGCGTCGGGCACGAACTCCTTCTCGAGGGTGTCGCGGCGCGCCATCGTGACGCCCGCCAAGGCGAGGTCCTTCACCCCGATTTCCACGCGCAACGGCACGCCTTTGAGTTCCCACTCGTTGAACTTCCAGCCGGGGGTGCGTTCGGAGTCGTCCACGAACACGCGGAACCCCGCTTCCTTGAGGGCGTGCTCGTGGCGCCTCGCGGCGAGCGTGGCGAGCGCCTTGTCTTCCTCGTTCTTGTAAATCGGGACTATGACTAGCTGGATTGGCGCGAGCTTCGGCGGGAGCACGAGCCCGCGGTCGTCTCCATGCATCATGACTAGCGCGCCGATTAAACGGGTGGAGATGCCCCACGAGGTCTGCCAGGCGTATTCCTCGCCGCCAGTCGAGGTCTTGTACTTGATGTCGAACATTTTCGCGAAATTCTGCCCGAGCAAATGGCTCGTGCCGCACTGCAACGCCTTGCCGTCCGGCATGAGCGCCTCGATTGTGCAAGTGTAGTCCGCGCCCGGAAACTTCTCAGCGTCGCTCTTTCGTCCCTTGAGCACCGGGAGGCAGAGGAGTTCTTCGCAGAGCGAGGCGTACCAGTCCAGCGCGTCCGCGACTTGTTTTTCCGCCTCCTCGCGCGTGGCGTGCGCAGTGTGCCCCTCCTGCCAGAGGAACTCGCGCGTGCGCAGGAACGGTTTGAGGGTCTTGGTGTCCCAGCGGATGATGTTGCACCACTGGTTCACCTTCAACGGCAGGTCGCGGTGCGAGGAAATCCATTTCGCGAACAGCGTGTACATTATGGTTTCGCTAGTGGGACGCAACGCAAGCGGTTCCGCCAAGTCCTCGTTTCCGCCGCGCGTCACCCACGCCACCTCGGGCGAAAATCCCGCGAAGTGCTCGGCTTCCTTTTCGAGGAGCGAGGCTGGAATGAACATCGGGAAGTAGGCGTTCTCCACGGCGTCCGCGCTGAAGCGCTGGTTGAGGTAATCCTGTATGCGTTCCCAGGCGTAATACGCGCGGGGGCGGATGCACATGCAACCCTGGACCGGGGTGTAATCCATCAAGCCCGCCTTCTGGACGAGTTCAATGAACCACTCCGAGAAATCGGATTCCTTCTTGTGCTCGAGTGCCATGACTAGATTGGAGGGCGAATCTTCTTTAAACCGTTTCCCCAGTGAACGCCAACCGAAGGCAGTAGGCTTTAAACCGCAGCGAAACTAATGCGTTCATGAACAAAGCGCTCCTCTTGGTTTTCGCCTCGCTCGCCTTCGCGGGTTGCCTTGACGACGGAGCGGGCCCGTCGGGCGCGCCGCTCGGCGTATTCGAACTCCATTGTTACACGAACGCACCCTTGAACCCTGGCTTCGCGCGCGTCACCCAGGCGAACGGCATAGGCGTTACGCAGTGCGTTGTCAAGAACGGCGTTGATGCTGGAAACTACATTTTCTCGGTGGAGATACCTGAGTGGAGCGAGAAAGCCGAGCAGACGGTTTACCTAGCGGAGAACGAGGTGCGTTCGCTGGACTTCACGCTCACGTTCAAGAACAAGTTCTATGACAACCGTGAGTTCCAACCCGTAACCGTGCGTTACGCCGCGGAAAAGGACGGCACGACGATATACACTGAGACGCAGGCGGCGAACGTGACTTCGGGCACCCAGATGATTTTCGGAGGCGTAGTCGAGAACGAGACGTTCTTCTTCCCGTTCGTCGCCGTCCAGTGGGTTACCCCGAACGACCCCTGCATCGAGGGCGTGATAAGCGCGGCGAAAGAACTCATGCCGGGGCGCGCGTTCTCGGATTACCAGGGTTACGCGGGAAAGAGCGACGAGGAGAAGGCCGCACTCACCATGGAGCAGGCTAAGGCGGTTTACGACACCCTCCAGGCGCACGGCATGTCGTACGTCAACAGCGTGGGCACCTTCGGGGACCCGACGCTCTTCTCGCAGAACGTGCGCCTCCCGCACGAGTCGCTCGCCACCAAGAACGCGAACTGCATTGACGGCACCGTGCTCTACGCCGCGGTATTCGAGAAGATAGGCCTCGAACCCATAATCATAATCGTGCCCGGGCACGCCTTCGTCGCGGTGCGCAACGACCGGAACAGCTCGAGCGTGACATTCATCGAGACCACGGCGACCGGCACGAAGAGCTTCGAGGAGGCGGCGTACTCCGCGGAACAGACTTACTTCGAGCAAATCGAGGGCATGCAGGCGGGAGACAACGCGAGCATGGCGGTTACAATAGACGTGGCGGTTGCGCGCTCGCTGGGAGTCGCGCCCTTCCCCGCCACGAACTCGCAGTGCGAAGTGAACATCACCGTGCCCTCGTACTCGCCGGGTTACACGCCGGACTATTCGCCCGCGATGCCCACGATGACGTGCAGCGACGGCACGGGGAACTACCAGTGCTCAACCACGCAGCCGCTCGCGTGCATCGGTGGAATACTGTTCCCGGACTGCTTTGACTGCGGATGCCCTGCCGGCTCGTTCTGTTATTACGACGGGAGCTGCTACAACTAGTTTTTAGAATAAGTAGGTCGTCCACCCGACAAGGCCGCGGTCGCTTGCGGGCTATTTTAGTTTGCAACCGAAATCCCGCGCTAAAAATTCGATGAACTTCTTGGTTGCGAGGTATTCTTCACCCAAACACAACTCCTTGGAGTCCGGCAGGTAAGTGTCTTCGCCGACCTGGTAGATGCTGATTAGTTTTTCTATGTCAAGTTTTCCTTTTCCGATTGCTATTTCGGCAAGCCTCAGCACGCCCTTCGCTGAAATGACGCAGAGTTTGTCCGCATCGAAAAGCAGTTTCTCTTCAATCGTTTTCGCAGCACACTTTCCTTGCCACGGCTTCATGTGGTTCTCAATTAGTTCAACTGCGCGGTCCGTCTTAGCATAACCAAATTCGTTTAACAATTTTTTAGCTTGAACTGCGGAATTCTCGGCGTGTTTTGAGCGGTCGGATTGGTCGCAGTCGTGCAACAACGCGACTATTTCTACAAACTCCCGGTCTCCGCCGTAGGTTTCCTGTAACTTGAGCGCGTACCTGCGCACTTCGTCCGCGTGCGCCCATCCGTGACTCCAATCATCGGAATAAATCCGAACCGCCACTTTTTCGATTTTTTCAACTAAAGAAGTCATTATTACGCCTTCGAGTACTTGGCGAGCACCGCGTCGCCCAACTCGGGGATTTCCACGCGGACTTCGTGTTCACCCTTCGGCGCCTTCACGCACTCCGCTTCAAGCGCGCCCACGGATTCCGCGAGCCCGGCTAACTCGGGGCCGGAGTACTCCACGCGGATGCGGTCCGCGACGTTAAAGCCGTTCTCCTTGCGGGACGCCTGCACCGCGCGGCTCACCTCGCGGAGCAAGGCGATTTGCTTCGAGCGCGCGTCCATCTTCGAGTCGATTGCAACCGCGCCGCCGTCGAAATCCTTGCCCGCCGCAGCCGCATCGTATTCCACTGCGAGCGCGTTGTTCGCGTTCGCGAGCACGCCCCCGAGCACGGAAACGAGGCGTTCCGCCTTCTCGCCGGAAACCGAGAGCTTCCTGAGGGGCCAGCGGAGCTTGTGGTTCGCATCCTTGCGCAACGCGTGCGACGCCTCGGTGGCGCGCTGGGCGAGAACCATCAACTCCTCCAATTCGGAATCCACGAGCGCGGCATCCGCCGTCGGGTAACTCGCGTAGTGCACGCTCTCCTTGCCTCCGAGTTCCAAGTGGATTTTCTCGGTGACGAACGGACAAATCGGCGCGAGGAGGCGGTTCACGCGGTCGAGCACGTAACGCATCGTGCGCGCCGCCTCGGCGTCGCCGACGCTCGCGCGGTCGCGGGCGAGTTTGACGTACCACCGCGAGTAATCATTGAGTATGAAATCCACGAGCTTGCGCCCCGCGTGATGGAACTCGAACGCCTCCAAATGCGCGGCGACTTCGCGGGCGAGCGTGTTCACGCGCGAACAAATCCACTTGTCCTCGACCGCAGCGGGCTTGAACCCCGCGTCCGGCGCAGCCAAGCCCGCGGGCGCGTACGCCTTGTAGAATTGGAAGGTGTTCCAGTAGACGTTTAGGGCGCGCCCGATTTCGCGTCCGGTTGCGAGCGAGAACTTCTGGACGTCCCACGGCGCGATTTCCCAACAGTAATACAGGCGGATGGCGTCCGCGCCCAACGCGTCGATGCCGTCCGCGGCCCAGATGACGTTGCCCTGGCTCTTGCTCATCTTCTCGCCTTTCTCGTCCACCACCCAACCCATCATGGCGACGCGCTTGAAAGCGGGCTTCTCCAAGGCGGCCTGGGCGGCGAACGCGAGGGTGTAGAACCACCCGCGCACCTGGTCCTGGGACTCGTTGATCAAGTCCACCGGGAACATGGATTCGAAGAGCTCGCGGTTCTTGTAAGGGTAGCCGAGGGAAGCCCACGGCGCTATGCCGGAGTCGAACCACACGTCGAACACGTCCGGCACCCGCGTCATCTTGCCCTTGCAGGCGTGGCACTTCAAGGTAACCGAGTCCACGCTGTGGCGGTGGAGGTCGGTTAGTTCGCCGGGGTCCCTGCACGCGCGGGCGCGCAATTCGTCCAAGCTGCCGATGACCTCGAAGCGGTTGCAGTTCTTGCACGTCCAGATTGGCATGGGAATCGCCCAATAGCGCTGGCGCGAGATACACCAATCCGAACTGTTCTCGAGCCAGTTGCGGAACGCCTCCTTCCCAAACGCAGGCATCCAATCCGTTTTCTCGTTGTTCTCGAGGAGCGCCTCCTTGATGTAATCCACCGAAAGATACCACTGCTTGCTCAAACGGAAGATTAGCGGCGTCTTGCAGCGCCAGCACAGCGGATAAGAGTGAACGGCGCGCTCGGCGTGGAGGAGCTTGCCCTCGCGTTCGAGCAAGTCGATTATCGGCTGGTCCGCGTCCTTCACAAACATGCCTTCGAAGCCGTTCACCACGCGCGCGAACTTACCCTGTTCGTCCACCGGGGAAGCCGCGGGCAAACCGTAGTGCACGCCGACATAGTAGTCGCTCGAGCCGTGTCCGGGCGCGCAGTGCACGATGCCCGTGCCGTCCGCCATGGTGACGAACTCCTCGAACTCCTCGTTCTCGGTGTTCGTGAGCTTGTGCTTCTTGTACTTCTTGTTCTTGAGTATCGGGACGCTCGCGTACACGCGATGCGCCTTGTGCCCGAGCATCTTCTGCTGGTCCACCGCGAGCAGGGGCTCGTACTCGCGCCCCTCGAGCTTGGAGCCCTTGAACTCCTCGACTATCTCGTAATCCAAATTCAGTTTTTCCTTGAACACGCGTTCGACGAGCGCCTTAGCGAGGATGTAAGTTACGCCGTTCACGCGCGCCCGCACGTAAACCTGTTCGGGGTGCACGAAGAGCGCGACGTTCGCGGGAAGGGTCCATGGCGTGGTCGTCCACACCAAGAAGAACTCATCGGCGTCTTTCGCCTTGAACTTCAGGTAAACCGAGGGGTCGCTCACGTCCTTGTAGGAGTCGCTTACCTCGTAGCCGCTCAACACTGTTTCACACTTGGGGCACCAGTGCGTTGGGGACTCGCCCTCGCGGAGCAAACCCTTCTCGTGCATGTGCTTGAGGGTCCACCACGCGCTCTCGATGTAATAATTCTTGTAAGTGAAATACGGCTCGAAGTAGGCGCGCCAGGCGCCGAGGCGGCGGTAGTAATCCATCCACGCTTTCTCGTTGTCGAGTATCTTGGATAGGCAGGCGGCGTCGAACTTCGCGATGCCTATGCGCTCGATGTCCTGCTTGGTGGTTACGCCGAGTTCTTTCTGCACGACTACTTCGACGGGCAACCCGTGGCAATCGAAACCCGCCTGCAAGTGGCAGTCAAAGCCCGTCATGTACTTGAAGCGCGTCCACACGTCCTTGCACGCCGTGGTTTTCACGTGCCCCACGTGGGCGGCGGCGTTGACATAAGGCGGGCCGTCGAGGAGGAAGAACTTCTTCGCGCCCTCGCGGTGCTTGGACAAGTTCTGGGGGACTTGCGCCTCGTCCCAATAAGTCCTGACTTCCGCTTCTATTTTCTTGGAGTCGAACGGTTCCAAAATCCACCAACTACTCGGTTTCAAACAAAAGGCTGCGGCGCAACCACTGAGAAAGCGTTAACGGCCGAAAGCCCCTTTGTAAACAAGAGGGCGGACCTCATTAAAAAGCATTCGTGACAACCAATAAAAAACAGGTCCGCCCGTAACTAGTCCATGCCACTGCTGCGGGTTTCGCCAATCGGGGAACGCGAACGCAGGTTGCGCGAGGAAATCACCGCGTCCGGCGTGAAACCGCGCTTGACCTTCTTGTTCCCGTTGAGCCGCGACAGGCAGTCGGCGCTCGACTTGCTCACCGCCGAAACCCCCAATCTCGAAACCGCCCAACGCTTAATCAACGAGTCGAGCGATCCGCACGTGCTCGCCGCCGCGTTGCTTATTCACCCCAAAGAGGAGGCTTCCCTTAAAAAAATCAAACAACTACTTGAGCACCCGGACTGGCGGGTGCAACAAGCCGCCGGACAAGCAATCGCAAACCACTCCAAAACAACAAAAAAAGAACTAAACGAACTACTCGAAAATCCGATTGAGGACGTACAAGTAGCCGCCGCACAAGCAATCGCAAACCACCCCGAAACAACAAGACAAGAACTAAAAAAACTACTCAAACACCCGTACTGGCAGGTACAACGAGCCGCCGGACAAGCAATCGCAAACAACCCCGAAACAACAAGACAAGAACTAGAAAAACTACTCGAACACCCGAACGGGTGGGTGCAACGAGCCGCCGCACAAACACTCGGAAACTACCCCGAAACAACCAAACAAGAACTAGAAAAAGTACTCAAACACCCGTACTGGTGGATGCAACAAGTCGCCGCACAAGCAATCGCAAACCACCCCGAAACAACAAGACAAGAACTAGAAAAACTACTCGAACACCCGATCGGGGGCGTACAAGTAGCCGCCGCAGAAGCAATCGCAAACCACCCCGAAACAACAAGACAAGAACTAGAAAAACTACTCGAACACTCGCACGGGTGGGTGCGACGAGCCGCCGCACAAACACTCGGAAACTACCCCGAAACAACAAGACAAGAACTAGAAAAACTACTCGAACACTCAGACTGGTGGGTGCGACGAGCCGCCAGACTAACAATAATGAAACGATTCGGCGACTCCCGCCCGCTTTACTCCAGGAAAACATTATTCGCAACGGGTTACCCTAAAGAATTGTTAACGCGCCTCAAGAAACTCGATGGAATCGTCCGCCAACTCAAGGTAAAATACGGGGATGACTTCACCGGGGTAACTGTATTCGGGAGCACGAGCAAGGGTTATGTCACTCCGGAAAGCGATTTGGATTACGCGGTAATCGCCCGAAACCCGAAGGCACTGGAAAAATTCAAAAAACGGGCAGAAAATCTCAAACTGAAATTATGCCACGAATATTACGTGCACCCCGAGGAAACGGGAGAACCCGCGAATGCATTATTCCGCGGTTTGTTCATCGGCGACCACAAGCAGCTCAGGCAAGCGCAACGAAAAATAATACAGAGAATAAGCCAACCCGAATGGAACCGGATAGTGAACAGAATACGTGAAACCGAAAAAAACCTCGGAAAAGCCGACCAACGATTCGGCTTAACCAGAGAAGAATCATTGAAACTCCAACTCGCCGCGGAACTCGCCCGCGTCCCACCTGAAGACATCGAGGAAATGCGCCGCCTGATGAAAGCCAGGAAAGCGGCTTAAGCGTATTCGACGCGGTCGATTATCCCCCCGCCAACGAGCAAGTCGCCTTCGTAAAAGCCGGCAACCTGCCCTGCAGCCGGAGCCCACAACGGCGCCAACGGCGTGACGCGCGTGCCCTCGACGCGCGCACGCACGGTTTCCTGCTTGTGGCGCACGATTAAATCCACTTCCTCCGGACAGGGGCCGTGGAGGTTCAAGTCGCGGACAGTGAGCGAGGAACAGAACAGTTCCTTCCGCTCCGCCAAAAAAACCTCGTTCCTCTCAACGTCGATTGCCTTCACGAACAAGCGCTTGGAACCGAAGCCGTGGCGTTCGCCCACGCAATAGAACCACGCGCCCTCGTGTTTTCCAACGATTTTGCCGTCGTACACGAATGCACCTTCCTTCACGGGCAGGCGTTGCCGCAGGAACGAGAGGCGCGAGGAAGCGAAACACAAGTCCTGGCTCTCGCCGCCGCGCCAATCCAGTGCTTGCTTGACTTCGTTTTTCTTCTTGTCGCCCATCGGAAAGAGCAGGAAGGGCAGCGCCTCTTTCTTCACCAACGAAAACGCGTACGACTGGTCCTTGCGCGCGTCAAGCGCCTTGTGCACGCGCCCGTTTTCAAGGCGCGCGTAATGCCCGGTCGCGAGGCGCTCGCACCCGCGCCTGCGCGCCTCCTCGAGCAGCCAGCCGAACTTGATGTCGCGGTTGCAGGACAGGCAGGGGTTCGGGGTGCGACCCTCGGAATACTCGCGAACGAATTCTTCGGTTACGCGCGCGAAGCGCTCGCGACAGTCCACCGCAACCCATTCCAAGCCGAGCGAACGGGCGCGCTCGCCCGCCTCGGCAACGGGCACGCGTTCGTGCAGGTCGAGGGTGACGCACAACACGCGGTGTCCTTCCTTCTGCAGGGCGAGCGCGGCGGCAGTGCTGTCCACCCCCCCACTGTAGCCCACTGCTATTTTCATCAGGTTGTCTTGGACGGACGCGAATAAAATCCCGGCGGGGGAAAAGGTTAATTAAATGCGCGCGGGACAGTTGTTTCCTTATGCCTAAATTCCTGTTTGTTACGGGTGGAGTTTTGTCCTCGCTAGGCAAGGGCATCTTCGCTTCGTCGCTCGCCCGCCTCCTCAAGTCGCGTGGCGTGAACGTCGCCCAGATGAAGATAGACCCTTACCTGAACTGCGACGCGGGCACCTTGAACCCGTTCGAGCACGGCGAGGTGTTCGTGACGCGGGACGGCTTCGAGTGCGACCTTGACTTGGGCAACTATGAAAGATTCCTGGACGTGTTCGCGTTGCGCGAGCAGAACCTCATGATGGGTTCGGCGTACAAGTCCGTGATAGAGAAGGAGCGCCGCGGCGAGTTCCTCGGGAAAACCATGCAGGTCATCCCCCACGTGACGAACGAGATAAAGCGCCGCGTCACCCGGGCGGCCGAGGTCACGAAGTGCGACTTGCTGATAGTGGAAATCGGGGGGACGGTGGGCGACATCGAGAGCGAAGTCGTGCTCGAGGCCATCCGCCAGATGAAGTTCGAGCGCGAACGCGGCGAGGTGTTGTTCGTGCACGTGGCGCTCTTGCCCACGGTCACCACGGGTGAGGAGAAGACGAAGCCGCTGCAGCACTCCGTGAAGGAGCTGCTCTCGAAGGGGATTTCGCCCGACTTCATAGTCGCCCGCTCGAGGAACCCCATCGCGCGCGAGACGCGCGACAAGATTTCGCTTTTCTGCAACGTGCCCGCGGAATCCGTTTTCTGTTCGCCCGACTTGGCTAATGTTTACGGGTTACCCGTGCTCCTCGAAGGGCAGGGCGTAGCCGAAGCGGTCGCTGGACGCATGGGCTTGATGCTCGGCGCGCCAGCGCTCGGCGAATGGAAGAAACTCGTGGAACGCATGGATGCGGCTGAAAAGCCGTTGCGCGTCGCAGTGATAGGAAAATACGCGACGATGCGGGACACTTACGCGAGCGTGTTCGAGGCGCTCAAGCACGCCGCCGCTGCGAACGGGGCGCGCCTCGAGGCGGAACTCGTGGACTCCGAGAAAATCGAGGCGGGAACGGCAACGCTCGCGGGGTTCGACGCGGTAATCGTGCCGGGCGGCTTCGGGGAACGCGGGGTCGAGGGAATAATCAAGGCGATAAGGTTCGCGCGCGAGGAACGCGTGCCGTTCCTCGGCTTGTGTTACGGGATGCAGCTCGCAGTCATAGAGTACGCGCGCAACGTGCTGGGCTGGAGCGACGCGAACACCACCGAGATAAACCCCAAGACAACGCATCCGGTGATTTGCATCCTGCCCGAGAAAGAGGGCTTGAAGGAGCTCGGCGGCACGCTGCGCCTTGGGGCGTACGACGTAACCGTGGAAAAGGACACGAAGGCGTTCGAGGCGTACGGCTCCGAGAAAATCTCGAAGAGGTTCAGGCACCGTTACGAGGTGAACCCCGAGCACGTGGCTGCGCTCGAAAAGGCGGGCGTGCGTTTTTCGGGGCGGGACCCGAACCGCGAGATAATGAAGCTCATGGAGTTGCGGGAGCACCCGTTCTTCCTGGCGACCCAGTTCCACCCCGAATTCGATTCGCGCCTGGGAGCGCCAGAGCCGTTGTTCAACGCGCTCGCAAAAGCCGCGCTAACGAACAAGAAATAAAAAACTGAAAAAAAGGTTCGGGCGCGCATGCGCCCGTTCAACTGGTTCTCAAACGTTTTCCGCTGCGAACGCGCCGACCACGGCGAGTATGCCGTCGACTATCGCGCCCATTATCGGAGCGACGATTATCGCGGTGACCGCTGCGCCTGCTGCGAACGCGCCGTAACCGGCGCCGTAACCCGCAGCCATCAACTCAGCGGACATCCCGAAGCCCGAGAGAATCCAAATCGCCGAGATTATCCCGCCCACGAACCCGGTGACAACGCCCGCGATTCCGCCCGCGATGGCGGCGTGCTTGAGCGAGTACTTGTTGTTCTTCACCGCAATCCACCCGATGTATAACGGGATGAGGTAACCGATGAAACCCAACACCGCCAGCATGGGCGCGAGTATCACGAGGACGCTCAACGCGATTCCCACGAACACCGGTATCTGGACGAGTTTCCAGTATTCGCCGATTTTCTTTCCGCCCACGTCTTTCTTCATTAGTTCGCTTGCCAACAAACCCACCTCTTTCTTGAAGCGGGTTTGTTCGCGGCAGTTTAAAACCGTTCCGCGCGCCGCCCAAGCGTGCGGGGAAACCCTTTTTTTAATGCACGGGTTAAGCGTATTCATGCGCGGACAGGCTGCCATTGAATACTTGGTGATAGTGGCGCTGAGCCTCGCGGTCCTCTTGCCGCTGTGGTTCTACGTGGACACCAACCGCACGCAAGTAGAGGGACAGCTGCGTTTGGGTTACGCCCAGCAGGCGGTGAACCGTTTGCGCGACGCGGCCGACTTAGTGTACGCCCAGGGTCCACCCGCCCAGATTTACGTCGAGGTGAACGTGCCGCCCGGAATCGCGAGCGCGAGCGTCTCCGGAAGGGCCATATCCCTGTTCGTGAACTCGCAGTGGGGTCCGAACGAGGTTTATGCGGTTACAGTTGCGAACGTGACGGGTTCGTTGGAGTCGCTTCCGCGGTTCCCGGGGCCACGCACCATACTCGTGAAAGCCGAACGGGGTTTCGGTTCGTACTACGTGAACGTCACCGACGGGGTTTAGGCGATGCGGGGACAGACGTCAATGGAGTTCCTAGCTTTCTTCGGCATACTCCTCGGCATCCTCGTGGTGTTCTCGATTTTCTCGTTTTACAGGAACGCCGAGATGCAGGCGCGCGCCGCGGATGCCGCGGGTTGGAACGTGTGCAAGCTCGTCGCGGGCGAGTTGAACATTGCAGCCGCGGTGGGCGACGGCTACACGCACTCGTTCTACCTTCCCGCGCGCCTAGAGAACTCGCGCGAGTACCTCGTGTGGCTGAACTCCGACGAAAAAACAGTGGAGGCCGCTTGGACTGGAGGCGACTGCCTCCTGCCCGTGACCGCGGCTTTCGCGCAAGGCGAATTCCATACCGGGCAGAATAGCGTCTCGAACCGCGGCGGGGTGGTGTACGTTGAGTAAGCGCGGGCAGACGTTCACCGTGGACTTCATCGCGAGCCTCCTGGTTTTCATTGCGATACTCTTGACCGTGAACGCGCTGTGGGCGCACATCCTGAGCGACTCGGAGTACGCGCGCCAGCGGGGCGAGAGCGCCGCGCTCACGGCTGCGATAGCGGACGGGTTGGTGCGTTCGCCGGGCTCGCCCGAGGATTGGACCGCATCCGACGTGGAATCCGCGGGTTTCGTGGGAAGCGAGGCGCTCGTGCTCGACGCCCGCAAGCTCTCGGAGTTCCTTAACGCGGATTACGAAACACAGCGCGCCGCGTTATCAACCGGGGGTTACGGGTTCCGCCTCGAATTCTGGAACGCGGACGGTCCCGAGTACTCGGGCGTGCTGCGCGAGCCGATAGCGTATTATTCGTACGCCGAAGAGGACTTGCTCCCGCTCCTGGATTCGTCCACGCTGGAATGGGATTATTATTGGGGCGGCGAAGGGGTGTTTGTCGAACCGGCGCACTCGAGCGAGGGCTTTTTCTACGCGGGCGGGCAGATTGCCGCGCTCAACGTCCTGCTGGCGAACCAGTCGAATTACACCACAATAATCATAGAAGCCGCGGCGCTCTCGGATGAAGGGCGCGCCGCGCTGGACTTGGAATCACTCCGCGATTTCGTGGAAACCGGCGGCACCCTGGTATATGTGGGCGACGGGGATGCCGCGGCGCCAGTGATAGAAGAGGGCTTCGCAGCGGAATTCGAGTTCAACGGGGAAGGACGCGCGGGCGAGGCAACGCGCTCGCTCCTGCTCTCGAACGCCACCGAGGGCGAAGCCGTCTCAATGCCCGACTTCGGTTGGGCTGCGGCTGCGGAGGGAATCGACGCCGCGGTATTCGATTCCGAAAACCCAGGGTACGCGCTCGCCGGCTCGTGGGAGTACGGTGTGGGACGCATTTACTATGTTGCTGATTACGACGCGGACTTCGCTGCCAACGGCACGTTCAACATCGTGGGCGCTCCGTTGGAGTACGGCTTCGAGCCGTCGGGTGCGGGCGATGTTTTCGTGGTTAACCGGCAGTGCGCGATAGAGGCGGACGGGGTGCGGCGCTGGGCTGCGCTCACGCTCGTCTTGTGGGAGGCGCGGAGATGAAGGGGCTCGTCTTCACTCTCGAGGCGCTCTCGGCGTTGCTGTTGCTGCTTACATTATCGTACGCGCTCTCGCTTTCGACTTCGACGAGCGCCGAACAGGGCTACTCGCACGAGGGTTTGCATACGCTCGCCCAGGATTCCATCGGCGCGCTCTCCAAGCTGCGCCTCCGCGACGTGCGCCGCGACCCTGCGGTGGCGCGCCTGTTCGAGGACGGCTCGTTCTCAGAGGCAAACAACAACGACAGCGTCATGGCCGCGCTCGGCTCGCTTTGGGCTACGAACAATACTGGAAACGCGACGCTTGCGCGCGAACTCGCGCAGACGCTGATGACGCGGGTGATGCCCTCGCATGTGAACTGGGCGGTCGCATTCGAGGGGGACATAATCTACAACACGAGCGCGCCCGCTCCCGAGCGCTCGCTCGCCGCTAGCCGGCGCATCGTCTCGGGCGTGAACTCGTCGCAGCCGTCCACGGGATGCGTGGCGCGCGCCTTCCTCCAGAGGATTCGCGGGAAGAACGAGCGCGCCTACGCGTTCTTCGGCGGCTTCGTGGGACAGGGGAACATCACCGCCGTGCTCCGCGGGATTTCCGCGGATGCGGCATTCAACAGCCTCGTCGTGGAGTTGAATGCGGGGAACGACTTCAACCTCGTGGTGAATGGCTTCGATTGCGGGGAACTCCACCGCGCGGACCCCGCGGACAATTACAGCGTGGACTCCTGGACCGTGACCGACGAAGAATGCCTCTCGCAACTTGATGCCACGGCGTCCGAGAACAACGTCTCCCTGAATTTCACGCAAGGCGGCTTGGCCTATGCCTACGTGGGCGGCGGCTTCGTCGAGGCGGTTTACGAGACCTCGGAGATAACTCCCACGTGGTCTACGATGCAACGCACTTATCTCCCGGGAATCCAGGGGCTCGCGAATTATTACGGCTCGTTCTACGTGCCCGGACAGCTCACGGGGATAAACGCAACGCTGCACTTCTACAACAATTACACCTCTTACTTCCGCGTGGGCAACAAGACCGTCATGCACAACCGCGGCTCGGCGAACGAACAGGTGATATTCATTCCGTACGCGAACTTCTCCGCGAACTTCACTGACGCAGAACTGAGTTCGCGCACCGTACCCGTGCGCTTCGAGGTGTTCGCGAACGCAACCGGGCAGACGGGTTACGCGGACGTGGTGCTAATCACGGACGTGTCCGGGAGCATGAACTGGAAGATGAGCACGGACTACCAGAACGGCGTAATCCGCGCGTGCGACAACCCCGCATTATACGATTCCGACACCCAGCGCTTGAGCGTGGCGAAGTGCGTGGACAAGAGCTTCGTGCAGGCGATACTCGAGGGCGTGGGCAACCAAATTGCCCTCGTATCGTTCAGCTCGAGCGTCTCCAGTTACACCAACTTCTCCACCGACTACGATTACCTCGAATCCGAAATAGACGGCTATACCCAGGGCGGCGGCACCTGCATCGCGTGCGCAATAAACAAGGCGCGCGAACTCCTCGCGAACAGCGCCGCGAACCGCACGCGTTACATAATCGTGATGAGCGACGGCGTGCCCAACTACCGGAGCACCGAGTTCTGCGGGGAGGACTGGCGCGCGGTTTCAGCGAACGGCTCCAGCACCGTGCTCGCCGCGGACTACAACGCGATAATCGGGCGGCGCAACGCCACGGGTTGGGCGCTCTCGGATATTTCCAGCGCGTCACTGTACGGCGTCTCGCTTGCGGCATCGGACAACGCATTCGCAGTCGGCTCGAGCGGAAAAATATACAAGTGGAACGGCGCGGCGTGGGCGCAGAGCACGGACACCGGCTTGAACACACACTATGCAGTTGATTATTACAACCCGAACGTTGCTTTCGCCGCCGGCTCCACGGGAAAAGTGTTCAGGTGGAACGGGGCGGCTTGGGCCGAAAGCACGGATACCGGAGACAACGTGCACTACGCCGTGGACGTGCTGAACTCGAGCTGGGTTTTCACCGTTGGCTCCTCGGGAAAAATATTCAGGTGGAACGGAGCGGCGTGGGCGGAATCAACCGATACGGGCTCGAACACATTCTACGGGGTGGCAGTACACAACGGAACCCTGGGGTTCGCAGTGGGCGACTCGGGAAAGATTTACAGGTGGAACGGCGCGGCGTGGGCGCAGAACATAGACACCGGAAGCAACACACACTACGCGGTGGCAGCGTACAACGGCACGCTCGCGTTCGCCGTGGGCTCCTCTGGAATCATATACAAATGGAACGGCGCGGCGTGGGCGCAGGACGTGAGCCCGACTGGCGCGGCGCTGCGCGGAATCGCGTTCCAGAACGGCTCCGCAGCCAAGGCGGTGGGCAGCAACGTAATCCTGTCGTGGAACGGCTCCGGTTGGAGCGTGGAGCGCTCGTATGCGTGCGACCAGGGCAACTCCTCCACGGGCGTTAGCTGCAGCGACAACGACGACTGCTCGCTTTCGACGTCGTGTCCCTCGCGGAACGCGAACTATTCCTCGTGCTGGGCACACCAGGAATACGGCGCCGTGGTGTACGCGGTGGGCTTCGGCCCCGTGGCATCGTGCGCATTCGCCAACGCGACGCTGAACGCCATAGCCCAGTGCGGGAACGGCACTTACTTCGCGAGCAGCGACGCGGCCGAACTAGCGGACTTCTACCGGAGCCTGGCGCGCACCATAGTCACGGAATCGAACGCCTCCCAGGTGCTAAGCATTTCCGGCTCCATCAATTCCACGCTATTCCCCGACTCGTTCATAGAGTACTCGTTCATTCCCGATGAGCCGGACTATGATTACGGGGACTTGAGCGTGACCGTGGAGAACCCGCCGCTTCCGTCGTGCTCGGGTTCGGTTTACTTCCCGACGCAAATCAAGCTCGACTCCGTACGCGTCACCTCGTACTCGGGGGACAAGTGGACTGACTTGGTGCGCGTGCGTCCCGAAGGCGGGGCGTGGGTCGAGGCGTTCAACCTCTCGAAATACGCGATGGATTACGAGGGCTTGGGCGACCCGTTCGCCGTGCAGTTCAACACCTCGCTCATCACGACCGGCGGTTACAGCGAGTTCAGCGTGCGCACCGGGAGCGCGTACGGCAACGCGAGCGCGGAGTGCCCGTCCGACGACCGCGTGATTTACACCGGGCGCCTGCGCGCCCAAGTGAATTATTCCGGCGTCTACCCGGTGTGCGCCTCGCGCAACGCCACGGTGTACTACGACCTGGATTACGACAACGTGGCGGACGGTTCCATCGGGTTGACCATCGGGAGTGCGGGCCTCCCGTCCGCGGGCGAAGAGTATGTTGACGTTGCAGAACTCGAGCCGGGAACGAACGCGGTCGACGACGCGCTGGTGCGCCTCTTGGACGCGCTCAACTTCCTGGGCGACGGGGACGAACCGTCGGGCTCGGCCGCGAACCCGATTGACTTGAAGATAGGCGAATCAATCAACCTCACGGTGATAGTCGGCCAGGGAGTCCCGTTCATGTGGGGTCCCTCGGAAGTGTCGGTGATGGTGTGGAACTGAAAGGCGTGCTGTATTCTATAATCACGCTTGCACTCATTGCGCCCGTGGTCATGCTCGCGCTTTTCTACGCGCAATACTCCGCGGTAGAGAGCCGCTTCCTGGTGGCGGGCGTGGTGGGCGAAGAGCTCGCGAACTACGCTGAATCGATTGACGCGGACTTCCCCCGCGCGCTTTACGTGAGCAGTTACGCTGCGGTAGTGGCGTGCGTGAACCACGCGGTGTCCGGCTCCGAGGTGGACGACGCGGCGGCACGTATAGGCGAGCTGGCGGTGAACGGCTCGTTTGACGGGGTTCCGTCCGAAATAATGGGGGGAAGCCAGACGAACAACACGCTCTCGGCGTGGGTCGAGCGCCTCGAAGAGAAGGGCGGGGCGTACGGGCTCGCGGTGGACGCGAACCTGGATTACTACAACGCCACGCCGTTGAACCACCGTTACCTCCTGGTGAACGCGAACATTTCGGTGAACGCGTCCTCGCCCGGCTACGGAATCGGTTTTGTGCGCGTTTATTCCGCGCAAGCCGTGGTGGATTTGGAGGGTTTGGAGGACCCGCTCCTCCCGTTGAGGACAATGGGCGCAGCCCAGCGCGCGATGCACTTCAATACCACGAATGTTTGGGGCGTCGCGGCGTTCGACGACGCGGCACAAAACGGGTGGTACTGGCCGTCCGCGGAGGGCGCGAGCTTCCTGGACCGCCTCGAGGGGCGCGACTACACGAGCGAACGCTACGCAGCCCAATCCGACCAGGTAATCGGAATCCAATCCATAGTTGACGTGGGCTACCTCGTGGGACAAGAGCTGCCCGCGGACTTGAATAAGAGCGTCGTGGATAACCTGTACTTCAACAACACCGCGCCTTCGGCCTGGTCCGTGGCGGGTTCGGGGCTGTGGTGGGCGTGGCTCGACACTGAAACCGCACAGGCGTTGGGTGTGGAACTCGAAAACTAGGTTTTAAAACTCGCGTCGCTAATGGGTGTGGATAAAACATATGGTCAAAGAGGACTTGGAAACCGTAATCGACCGCCTCTTGGATTACGTGCGCACCAACAAACTGTGCACCTTGAACCAGGCCGCGAAGGCGCTCGCGCTCGGCCCCTACCAAGTCGAGAAACTCGCCCTCTTACTCGAGGAAAGCGAGCTCATGGAAGTCCAGTACACCCTGCTCGGCGTCAAGCTCGCGCCCCGCTTCCCCGAAAAGGAGGAAGAGAAGAAGAAGGCGGAGGTAAAGGCGAAGGCGAGCCTCATACTCCAGCAGACCCAGGCGCTCGAAAAGGAAGTCTCGACCTCCGAGCACCTCCTCGAGTTCATGGAACACGACATCACCCGCCGGCTGGACGTCGCGCGCTCGCTCTTGCAGCAGCTCGACCGCAAGAAGGATTACTCGCAGGCGGAACTGGCGTTCGTCAAGAAGGAAACCGAGGGCTTGTCCAAGCAGATGACCGCGTTCAGCGCGCGCCTCGCCGAACTGAAGGTGCGCGAGGAGTCGTTCGGCAAGGACGTTGATAAATTCGAGGCGCGCCTCAGCCGCGTCAAGACGAACGAAAAACGCGTGCTCACCGCGTTGGAGTCGCTGCTGTCCAAGCTCCCGAAACTCTCGCTTCCAAAATCAGGCAAACCCGCGCAGGCAAAGCCGGCGCACAACGCGGGCACGACCAAGCATGCTGCGCACCACAAGGCGGGCAAAATGAAGTTGCCCAAGCTCGACGGCGGCAAGGCGATCAAAAAGTTCTTCGCCGGCTTCGGCAAAAAGGGAGGCAAGCGCAAGTGAAGGTCCTCGAGAAATACACTGTGTCGAACGAGGGCGTGATCGCGGACGTCACGGTCGCCGAGCGCGAGGACGAATTCGTCAATTCTTACGAGTTGAGCCACACCAAGGTCAAAGAGGCGACGCGCATCGCGCTCAACTACCTCAAGGAGAAGATAATCGAGAGCATCCAGATCAAGGTCTCCGAGATGCTCGACCCGCGCGAGGCGGACAAGATACGCAAGCGCCTCGTCGAGCGCGCCCACGAGCTCATCCACAGCGAGCTCAGCGGTTTGAGCGAGGAAGAGGAAGGCGTGCTCGTGGGGCGCCTCATACAGGAGATGCTCGGGCTCGGCGAACTCGAGCTCGTGCTCGCGGACGAGAACCTCGAGGAAATCGTGGTAAACTCGGCGGACGAGCCGGTGTGGGTGTACCACAAGAAGCACGGCTGGCTCAAGACGAACGTGCGTATCCCCTCCGAAGAGCAGATTCACAATTACGCCTCGATAATCGGCAGGCGGGTCGGCAAGCAAATCACGAACCTGGACCCCCTCATGGATGCCCATCTCTTGTCGGGTAACCGCGTGAACGCCACGCTCTTCCCCATCTCGACGAAGGGGAACAGCATCACGATACGCAAGTTCTCGAAGGACCCGTGGACCATCGTGAACATGATAGACAACAAGACGCTCAATTCCGAGGCGGCCGCGTTGTTCTGGCTGTGCGTACAGTACGAGATGAACGTGCTCGTGGCAGGCGGCACGGCATCCGGCAAAACATCGTTCTTGAACGCACTCCTCGCCTTCACCCCCCCGAACCAGCGCGTGATATCCATTGAGGACACGCGCGAGCTCGTGCTCCCGGATTTCCTGCACTGGACGCCGATGACCACGCGCCAGCCGAACCCCGAGGGCAAGGGCGAGATAACCATGCTCGACTTGATGGTGAACTCGCTGCGTATGCGCCCCGACCGCATCGTGCTCGGCGAAATCCGCCGTCAGCGCGAGGCCGAGGTGTTATTCGAGGCGATGCACACCGGGCACTCGGTTTACGCGACGCTGCACGCGGACAACGCGCAGCGCGTGAAGAGCCGCCTGATAAGCCCGCCAATCGAGCTCCCCGAGAGCATGCTCGGCGCATTGCACTTGATAGTCGTCCAGTACCGCCAGCGCCGCACGGGAATCCGTCGCACCTTCGAAATCGCGGAAATGATGCCCACGAACGACGGCGTCTGCCTGAATCCGATTTACCGTTGGGACGCCCGCAAGGACAAGCTCGAGCAGACCGGCAAGTTCAAGCGCATCACCGAGGAGCTCGAGCTGCACGCGGGGTTCACCCACAAGGAGTTCCTCGCCGACTTACACGAGAAGGAGGCCGCGTTGAACTACCTGCGCGCGAGCAAGGTGGGGAACGTGAACGAGCTCGGCAGCGTCATAGGCACCTACTACCGCTCGCCCGAGAAAGTCATGGACGCGGTGAAGAAGAAGACGCCGTTGGCGAAACTGCTGGGTAGGACATGATAATACCGTTCAGCTTCGCGCCCCCAAAGCTCGTGACAACCGCGGCGCGCAACTTCAAGAACGTGGGCGCTTTCCTCGCCTCCCTCAACCCGAACCTCAAGCAGGACTTGATACAGGCGGAGTACGGCGTGCACGCGCGCGACTACTGCGCCATCGCGTTCGTCGCCTCGGTCACGAACATGCTGGTAATCAGCCTGATGATACTCGTGATAGGGCTGGCGGCGCGCATTCCCCTCGTGGCCCCCGCGGTGTTCGGCGGGCTCATCGTCGCGTTCGCCTCGTTCTTCACGATAACCTACTATCCACGCATCATCTCCACCCGTCGGGGGCGCGAACTCGATGAACAACTCATCCCCGCCCTCCGCCAGCTCCTCATCGAACTCAAGTCGGGCGTCCCACTGTTCAACGCCATGGCGAGCGTCTCGAACGACTACGGCGAGGTGTCCGAGGAGTTCAAGAAGATAGTCAAGAGGATAAACGGCGGAACGCGCGACCTCGACGCCCTCGCCGAGGCAACGACCGCGAATCCGTCCCTCCAGTTCCGAAAGGTGCTCTGGCAGATTTCAAATGCCCTGAAGGTGGGGTCGGACGTGGGGCGCGTGCTCGAATCCCTCGTGCGCGACTTGACGCTCGAACGCATGGAACAGATAAAGCGCTACGGACAGGAGCTCTCGCCGTGGACCATGATTTACATGATGACCGCGGTAATCCTCCCGAGCCTGGGCATCACCATGCTCATGGTGATAATGTCGTTCCTGAACGTAGCGGTGCCGTCCATCGTCCTCCCGCTCGTCATAGTGTTCCTGGTTGGTTTCCAGTTGTTCTTCATGAACTTCGTGTCGACGAGGAGGCCGAAAGTCTGAAATGTTCGAACGCGCCTACCAACAGATTTCGTCGCTATTCCCGCGGGGCTTCGTGAACCACGTGGACAAGCTAATGTCCCAAGGCGGCTTCGAGGAAGTCCAACCCCGCCTGTTCATCGGCTTCTCCGTGTTCTTCTCGGCGTGCATCGCGGTAATCGCGTTCTTCTTCACGCCCTTCCTCACCGACAACCCGATATTCCATTACGCCGCCGCACCCGCGGCTTTCGCCTTGACGCTCAGCCTACTCTACATGTACCTGCTCTCGACCGCGGACACGCGCGCCCGCCGCATCGAGGAAGTCCTTCCAGACATGCTCCAGATAATCTCGGCGAACATGCGCGCGGGGATGACAATGGAGAACGCCATCTGGAGCGCGGCGCGCCCCGAGTTCGGGCCACTACGCGACGAGATAAAGCGCGTGAGCGCGGACACCTTCGGAGGCACGCCCATACAGGACACCCTCCTCGAGATGACTACCCGGGTGCGCTCGATCATACTCGAGCGCGCGGTCCGCCTCATAGTCGAGGGCATAAAACTCGGCGGCGAGATGAGCCAGCTCCTCGAGGAAGTCGCCGAGGACATAAAGAGCAACTACCAGTTGCAGAACCAGATCGCCACATCCACGCTGATGTACGTGATATTCATCGTGTTCGCCTCCGCGCTCGCGGCGCCGCTGCTGTTCGCGGTGAGCGTGTTCTACTCCGAGATGAACGAACAGATACTCGCAAAGCAAACCGAAAGCGGCGGCAACGGGATGGATATGGAGAGCATGGCGATGCAGTCGGGAATGGGCGGCTTGCCGGGAATGGGTTCGGGCACCGCGAAGTCGTCCATCAGTTCGCAGGACTTCTGGTGGTTCGCCATAGCCGCGCTCACGGTGACCAACTTCCTGGGCGCACTCATTTTGTCCACCGTACGCAACGGGCACGCCTTCCGCGGATTGCGTTACGCCCCGTTGATGGCGCTCGGGGCAATAGCCGTTTTCGTGCTTGCCAACGCAGCCATACGCACGGCTTTCGGCTCCATGCTATTCTAAACCTTTAAAAATAGGTGACGGGTAATGGAGAACGGGCGTTGGTTTTCGTAATAACCCGCAAAGGTGATGGAATAAATATGAAGAAAGGTCAAAGCGCGTTAGAGTACCTGGTCACTTACGGCTGGGCGATATTGGCTATCGTAATCATAGCCGCGGTATTATGGTACTTCGGCGTGTTCAACCCGTCCAAGTGGACGGAGAGCAAGCAGTGCGGCGGGCTCGCCTCGTTCTCGTGCGTGGACTACGTGGTCAACGCGACGAACGGCGTGACGCTCTCGCTCGGCAACAAGGTCGGGCGCTCCGTGATCGTTTACTGCACTGGAAACACACCAGTAAACACCACGCTCGGCTTGACAACACCCGTTTCGTGCACGGTGCAGGGCACCGCGTCTGGCTCGAACCAGCTGAACTTCGACGTCGTCTACTACGACGCCGCATCCGGCCTCGAGCACACGGACACGGGTTTCGTGAGCGCGGGTTAGATTCGCAAAGCGGGGGCGCAAGCCCCCAACCCTTATTTTTTCTTTCCTTCTTTTCTCAAAGTTTATTAAACCCGCGAGCGTAGCAACCCTTCATGACTGACAAGGTCTTGATTGTCTACGCCTCGAAGCGCGGGAACACCCGCCGCATCGCCCAGGCTATAGCCGAGGGCGTGGAACGCACGGGCTTGAAGCCCGCGCTCGTCGAGGCGACCGGGGAGCTGAACGCGGATGCCTTCGACCTAGTTTTCATCGGCTCCGGCGTCTACGGCGGCAAATTCGACGAACACGTCCAGCGCTTCCTGGACGAGAACAAGTGGGCGGACAAGCGCGTCGCGGTCTTCGCGTGCTACTCCTCGAGCAAAGCCGCCTTGGATTCGGTAGTCACCGAACTTTCGCACCGGAAGGCTCGCGTGTTGAACTCCCTGAACATCCGTTGCGCGAGCCTCTGGAACCTCGTCGGACTCGGGCGGAAGCTGTCGGAAGAGGATTTGATACGGGCGCGCGGCTTCGGCGAGCGCACCGCGAACAACGCGTTCGGCTACCGCATCGGGAAGAGCAAGGACAAGGCGCACATCAAGGGCTACTTCAAGTCTTAGGCGCCTGCGGCAGCTTCACGTAATAGACATCCTTGTCGGATTTTATGACGAGCGGCTCGCGCTTCATGAGCGACGCCAGGTTCAACTCGTACGAGCCGGGCTCGAGTATGCGGAGATTCTCAACCGCGTCCACGTCGATGATGACGGGCTTCTCACGGCTTAATTCGGCGAGCTCCTTTTCGAGCCAGTCCAGCTTCTTCTCCTCGGTGCCGGGCGCGGGCGCCTGCTTTAGGTAGACGAAAACGCGGGAGCCGCACTCGCACCCCTTGAGCAACGCAGGAGAGCCGCGCTCGTAGAATTTGCTGCAACGCACGCACTTGTGGGGCATAACACACGAGGGATGCGCGCGCAAGTATTTTAATCTGCGTGGCGCAAGCGGGCGCGCTTACTTGCTGGCGACGAACCCGATGCGTTCGGGGTCGCGCTTGATTTCGCGCACGAGCTTCTCGGGTCCGATTATGGTTAACCCGTGGGATTTGCCGCCGAGGAAACGGATTATTCCCGCGCGGAACGCGTCCACGTCGCCGCCGAGGCTGGCTATCTCGATGCCCGTGAACCCGCCCTTCCCGATTTCCTTCATCACGCGCGTGAACAACTCGCGTTCCTCCTCGCGTGTCAAGCCCTCCTCGAGGACGATTATCTTGTTCTTGCGCACGCTCTTGAGTATCAAGGCGAGTTTCTCCTCGGGCTGGAGGCGTTGGACGGCTTTCGACGACAAAAACTCCAATTCAACCTTCATTCAAGTCACCGGGAGGCGTGCGCGGCTATCGCCTCGTAGAGCGCGTTCATGTTGTCTCCCTTCAACGCGGAAATCGAGATTACCTCGTGCTGGGGGAACGCCTCCTTGATGCGTTCGGGGCGCGCCTCCTTGCGGTCTATCTTGTTAGCGACGAGCACCACGGGAATCTTGCGGGCCTCGAGGTTCCCGAGAATCGTGATGTTCACCTGCGTGTAAGGGTCGTCACAGGCATCCATCACCACGAGCGCGGCATCCACGTGCTCGAGCCACTTGATGGCCTCGATGATTCCCTTCGTCGCCTCCTTGGCGCGTTGTTGTGCCTTCTTGGCGCCGATACCGTACTTCATGAACTCGCGGTAGTCCACCCTCGTCGTGATGCCCGGCATGTCGAGTAAATTGATTGTAACTTTCCGTCCGCCCACGTGGATGACCACGCGTTCCTTCTTCTTGACTTCGCGCGTCTCGTGCGGCACCTCGCTCACCTCGCTGAGGGGCTCGCCCGTCCAGTCCACGCAGATGCGATTCGCGAGCGTGCTCTTCCCGGTGTTCACGTTCCCGTAAATCCCGAGGCTCATCGTCTTCCGGTTGCCGAAGAAGCCCTTCAGCCAACTAAAGAACCGTGTAAAAGGCATGGAGTGGTTTCGCACGATGCATTAATTAACTTTTCACCAAACACCCGGCACGCGTGCGCCGCAATCCGGGCACGCCCCGTCCTCGAGGCGGTTTTCTTTTACGGAGAAGCCGGAGCGCGCCACGAGCAACGCGCCGCATCGCGGACACATCGTATCGCTTCCCCCCGGGGCGTTCCCGAAGTAAACGAAACGCAAGCCCGCCTCGCGCGCGATTTCCCTCGCCTCCTCAAGCTTCTCGAGTGGCGTTGCTGCTCCGCGCGCCTCGTGCATCGGGTAGAAACGCGAGAAATGCAGTGGAATGTCCGGGTCGAGCGCAGCCACCCACCCGCACAGCGCGCGGAGCTCTTCACGCGAGTCGTTCCCGCCCGGCACGAGGAGCGTAATCAGTTCGAGGTGCGTCTTGCTTGCGTGCACGCGCTTGATTGACTCGAGCACGGGTTCGAGGCGCGCCCCGCAATACGCCCCGTAGAATGCATCCGAGAACGACTTCAAGTCGATGCGTATCGCGTCCAAAAGTTTCTCTCGTTGAATCAGGTGCCACGCCTCTTCCGAAAAATATCCATTCGAAACGAAAACATGGTATTTTTCGGGGTGAATTTTCTTGGTTTCGAGTATGGTGTCTCGGCAGTACTCGAAGAACACTGTAGGCTCGGTGTAAGTGTAGGCGATGCCGTCCGCCCGCTCGGAGGCGCGCGCGATTTCTCCAGGCGACACCAAGGGAAAATCGAACGCCTCGCGCGACTCGCGGGGCGACTGGCTGATTTCCCAGTTCAAGCATCCCTTGCAACGGAAATTGCAGCCGGGTGCCCCGAATGAGAGCGCGGTTGAACCGGGTTTGAAGTGGTAGAACGGCTTTTTTTCTATCGGGTCCAACGCGAGCCCCGTGCACTTCCCGTAGTTCAGCGAGTAAAGCGTCCCTCCGTCGTTCAAGCGGCAGCAGCAGAAGCCCGTCTTGGATTTTGGAATAACACAACGGTGGCTGCACAGTTTGCAGGCGACCGCCCCGCCCTCGAGCTTTTCGTACAGCAATGCCTCGCGCATAAACCGTTTTGGGCATAAGCGTTTTAAAGAGCGCGCGCGTGAAGCGTTCATGGACATCGCGTGCCCGCAATGCGGAAACCCGAACCTACAGGTGGACGAGGCGAACAGCGTGGTCTACTGCCAGAAGTGCGGCTTCGCGGTCAAAGTGGACCCGCAGTCCGGGCAGGTCACGCCCCTCTCGCAGGGCGCACCGGCCGGCGGAAAAATGTCGCCGCCCCCGGCTTACCGCGCGAAAACCGTTTTGGGTATGGACGGGCTCACGTTCTTCATGCTGGGCACCGCGCTCACGCTCCTGTTCACGTTCACCGCCGGGCTCGAGATGACTTACCTCGCGCTCATCGAAACCGCGCTCTTCCTCGTGTACTGGCTCAACCGTTGACTCCGCGTGAAATCCTATTCCAGTTCTTCCGCAGCCACGCCTCGGCTTCCCCCGCGCCCGCGAAAAGCGCATCCTCTTGCTTGAAGGCGCGCGTGTGCACGCTCCGGCGCAGGCTCTTCCCGCGCGAGTAGAGCACCGCGTGCTTGGCGTGGAGGAGCTCGTGGTACAGCACGTATTCAGCCACGAGGCGCGGCGCGCCGTCGAGCGCGCGGTTCAACACGATTTTCGCGAACGCCGAGTCGAACCACCCGAGGCGCCGCCTGCCGGGCGAACGCGACCATTCCACGCGCGGGCGCGCCACCCCGGAAAAAAGCGTTGGATATGAAGAATACAATCCGTCGAGCAGCGCGTCCAAGTCGTGGTTCTCGCCGCGCGCCACGCCTCTACGCGCGCGCCCCCGCGCCCCGCGCAACGCGTCGGAGAGCTCGGCGGCGCCCTTGCTCTTAACGAACTCTTCGTAGGGGCGCACTAGGCGCGCCTCGACGCGCACGCGGAAGATTTTCGAGAGCAGCGAGAGCGCCAAACCGAGCGCCACCTCGCGGGGCACGCGTTCGAACTCGCGACTCGCCCTCGCGACGACCGTGCCGCGCACGAGGCGCGCGCTCGCCTTGAGTCCCGCGTAGGCGCGGTAACGCGCGTCTACGAAGTAGTTTTTCCCGAGTAGCGCGCACGCGGAATAGAAAACCTCGTTCAAATCGTTGCCCATCATAAAACGAAACCCTTTTTAATTAAAAACGATTCATGCATGTGGAAATTTTTCGAACAGAAAAATTTTGGGTGTGAAAAACTATGGCAAAGAAGAAGACGAAGGCTAAGAAGACCAGCAAGAAGAAGAAGTAATAAAGCTTCTTCGTTTCTTTTTGGGGTTTTCCTTGATTGAATTCCCTTTTCCTTATTCTTTTTTTAAAACGCCGCGTGCGAACGCCATGAGTGTGCATCAAACGAACGCGAGCGAAGCGTAGTCAACCACCGACGAGTAGTCGCCCGTCGCTTCCCCTGAATTAGAGAACGCGAGCAGCTCGCCGCGTTTGGCGCCGTTCAACTCCGCCCAGCGCGCCGCACAGGCAACTGGTGCGTAGCCGCACGCGCTCGAACGCAACGCCGCCCGGTGGAATCCCTCGGCATCCAAATCCGCTAGGAACGAGAAAAGTTTTTCGTCCACGCTACGCGCTTTGGCTGCTTCCTCGTAGTGCGTGAAGTCGCTCGACGCCACGATCGAGACGGGCGCGTCCGCGAGCGCCTCGGCGACCGCGAAAGCGGCGCGCAGCGACTGGTCCAAGAACACCACGGGAGCGAAGCGCGCCGTGCCGTGGAGGAACTGGATGAACGGCAACTGCACCTCGACTGAGTGCTCGCGTGAGTGCGCGGCCTCGTCCACGCGCACAGCGGGCGCGAGTGCCTGCACGAGTGCGGAATCGATTTTGCATTCGCCGAGCGGGGTGAGCCAGTCGCGTGCGCTCGTCGAAACCGGGGAGCCGAGTCCGGTGTGGTTCGGGGCGAGCACCACGACTGTTTTTGCGGGGGCGAGCGCGAGGAACGAGCGCATCGCCATTGCACCAGAGTAAACCCAGCCCGCGTGCGGCGCCACGACGGCGCGCGAACGCGTTTTTTGCTTGCCCGCGTCCCGCCTGAATTTTTCAAGGGCGGCTTCGCACTCGCGGCGCGAGGCGGGATAGAACGAGCCGTTGAACGCGGGTTTCCGGGATTCCATTAATCACACGGTAACGCGCCGAAATAAAAACGCCTCAGCCCTCGAATTCTTCGGTCTTGTGGGTGAACTCCTCGTTCGACGAGATTTTCCCGGATGCCTTGAGCGTCTCGCGGGCGAGCAGCCAGAACAGGAGTCCGAGCGCCTTGCGCCCCTTGTTATTGCCGGGCACCGCGAGGTCCACGAAGCGCGTGGAATTGTTCGTGTCGCACAACGCGATGACGGGTATGTTCAACTGGAACGCCTCGATTACCGCCTGGCGGTCCACGCCCGGGTCCACCACGAGGAGGAGCTTGGGTTCGCGGAAGCGCTCGTGGAGCGGGTTCGTGAAAGTGCCGGGTGTGAAGCGTCCGGCGAGCGACTGGCAGCCCGTGAGTTCGCAGAACTTGTTTATGGGCTGTTCGGCATTCGACTTGCTGCCCACCGCGTAAACTTCCGCGGCGGGAAAACGCGCGAGCAACTTTGCCGCGGCGAGGACGCGTTCGTCGAGCTTCTTCAAGTCGAGCACGTGGAGCCCGTCGTCGCGCGTGCGGTAGATGTACTTCCGCATGCTGCCGCTCTTCATGCGCGTCCCAATGTGGACGCCCGAACGCAAGTATTCGTCCTGTTCAATCAACATTTTCTAAAATCGCCCCTCGCTGGTAGGCTTCGGTTAGTGCACGCAGCCTGGAGTGCGGCGCGCCCGTAACTCCTACACCCTGGCAGGTATTTAAGCGTAACGAATAAATGCGCCCGCGGACTCATTCAACGCGTATGCCAATCGACATGAGCCTCGAGGAAGGCTCGGAAGCAGAGGAGGCGTCCGCGGAATCCGTTGGAGCAGGCGTCGAGCTCGAACGCAAGGTTGACTTGCCGCTCGCCAAAATCGCGGAAGCCGCGCTCTTCCTGGCGAACCGCGAGCTGGACGTGCGCGAGCTCGCGAAGACCACGGGCAGGAGCGCCGCCGAGCTGCGGCTCGCGTTGGAGAAGGTGCGCATAGAGTACGAGGCGCGCGACTCCCCGGTCGAGCTGTTGGAAAAGGACGGCGTCTACTCCCTGCGCGTCAAGCCCAGCTACCTCGCCGCCGTGGGCGGTTTCAGCAAGAAGAGCGACTTGTCGCGCAAGGCAACGCGCATCCTCGCGCTCGTCGTGAAGAAGAACGGATTGCTCCAGAGCGAGTTACGCAGTTATTTCCGCGGCGAGATTTACGCTTACGTCACCGAACTCCGCGAAGCGGGTTACCTGGAGTCCAGCCGGCACGGGAACACCCGGCTCCTCAAGCCCACGCGCAAGTTCTACGAGGAATTCCAGCTAGCGCAAAATTAAGGCGCGTACGGGGAGGAGAGCACGCGGCGTATTTCCTCCGCGCGCTTCCCGCCCACGCCGTCCACTTCCATCAGCTCTTCCGCGCTTGCGGACATCAACCGTTCAATGCTTCCGAAGTGCTCGAGGAGCGCGCGGGCGACCTTCGGACCTATAAGGGGGAGCGATTCCACGATGAAGCGTTGGCGTTCCGCCTGCGAATCGCCCTTGCGCCCGAAACGCACGCGCGCCTCGCGCGGCTCGAGGAGCTGCTCGCGTTCCCCAAGCGCGTAAATGAACTCGGCGAGCTCGGCGTCCGAATCGAAAAAGAGCAACGGGATTTTGTAGTCCACCGCAAGCGAGATGAACGCGCCGCGCAACGCCGCGGGCTGGAGGCGCTCGAATTTCTTTCCGGTTACGGCAATAATGGGCGACGCGAACGCTTCGCGCAGCTCTTGCGCCTGGGCGAACAGGCGGCCGTCGAGCACGCTGGATTCGAAGTCCTGTGCTGTCTTGCGTTCCACGCAGGCGCGCGCGCTGAGCACGTAATCGCCGACCGAGAGGCGCACGGGCTTGAGGAGTGCACCCTTCTCGAACAGTGTTTTCGCCGCCGCGCTCTTGAGCTCGCGGTCGTCAATGAAAACCTGCACTTCGGAACGCTCTTCGAAAACGAGTTCGTTCAAAATTCAGTCACTTCCCTCTGCCTCGAGCCGCCCGTGCGCAACTCGCGCTCGGCTTCGCGGAGTGCTCCCGGCATGCGTTTCTCCTTGCCGCGCGAAATCCAGAGGAACCCCTCGTCCTTGGTGTCCCGCGTAACGAGCAGGAGCACGCGTCCGGCTTTCACGCGCCCCGCCCTGCCGCGGCGCTGGATGAGGCGGATTTCCGAGGGCACCGCCTCGTAGAAAACAACAAGGTCGACCGCGGGCACGTCCAAACCTTCTTCACCCACGCTCGTGGCAACAAGGACGTTGAACTCGCGGTTGCGGAACGCGTCGAGTGCGGCAGCCTGCTGTTTCTGTGTCATGCCGTCGTTCCCGCGCCCGACCAACTGGCGCGCGTCCACGCCGGGGAGCGCATTCAACGCGGCTTCGATGGAGTCCACGCTCGCACGGTAGTGGGCGAACACGATTACTGATTCTCCACGCTTCGTCGCGGCGGCAACGAGCTCGGAGAGGCGCGGCATCTTGGGGTGCAGCAAACCGGTGTCCACGAGCTCGCGCGTCTCGCGGCGCACGATTGCGAATAGCGGGTCCGCGAGCAGACGCTGGACCGCCTTGCTCTTCTTGTCGCGGGAATCCATTCCAGAAAAGAACTCGTTGAGCGCGGCCGCGCCCTGGGATTCCAGCAAGTCTATTGCGTGCGACAGGTTGAGTGCGCGCGCCTGGGCGGACATCGCCTTGTAAGCCGCGGGTTCGGGGGTGCGCGCGAGTATCGCGCTGCGCAAGGCGAGGAGCACGCGCTTGTTCGCCTTTGACACTGCAGCGTTTTCCAGAAATCCGTAACTCTTGAGCTCGTCGAGGGCTTCGCCGAGGAGATGGCGGAGGCGTTCGCGTAGGCGCGAGAGCTCGGGCGGCAAGTTGACGAATTCCCAATCCAGCGTGAGTTCGGGCACGTAGCCGCGTGCGTCCTCGGCGTTCTTGACTTCCACGTGCTCCACGCCCAGGTTCCGGCACACCTGGATTATCTTCTGCTTTTGGGAGGAAGGCGACGCGGTCAAGCCGAGCACGAAGCAGCTGGCCTTTTTCGCCTGCTTCCCGATGAACACGTAAGCATAGTCGCCGATTGCGCGGTGCGCCTCGTCGAAAACCACGAGGCGGAAGTCCTTGAGTTCGATGCGGCGCGCGAGCAAGTCGTTCTCAATGCACTGGGGCGTTGCCACGACGAGTTCGGCTCCCGCGTACGCTGCGGCACGCTCGGCAGGAGGCACTTCCCCGGTGACGAGGAGCGCCTTTTTCCCGACGAGTTCCTCGAGGCGGCGCGCCTGCTGGACTGCGAGCGGCTTTGTCGGGGCAAGGAAAAGCTGTTTTCCGTGGAGTTCGCGCATCACGAGTGCGGCGACGAACGTCTTGCCCATTGCGGTGGGCATCACGAGGAGCGAGTTGCCTGCGGCTAGAATCGCCTTGGCGGCTGCCTCCTGGTATTCCCGGGTTTCCACGAGTTGGTAAACGCCTGCCTTTCTTTTTAATCCAGCGAGGCGTGGCTTCCAGTGTAAAGAAAACCAATTAAAACCTGAAAGAAGGGATAATTTAATGGAAGAAATTGCCGCGAGAAAAAAGGAACTGGCTGAGAAACTCAAAAATAAAACTACTTTAAGAAAAGGCGAAGCCGCAGCGGAATTAATGCAACTGCCACACACCATCGAAGAACTGACTGCGTATTTGAAAAACCCCGAACAAGAGGTTAGAATCGCGGCTGCAGCCGCATTAGTGAAACATCCCGATGCAACACAAAAAAACGCAGTCTCCTTAACTCGATACAAAGATTACGCAATCAAATTGGTGGCCTCGCGCTTCCTCAAGGACAATGCCCCTCCGAAAGAACGGACGAAATGGAACGAAAGATACCAGCGGTTGTTGTATGCTGGACGCTCGGAAGAAAGCATACGGCTGGCAATCAACCCCGAACTCATGAGCCCGGAAATGAAGGCGCGATACGCGCGGGCTTTTGAAGCCGAGAAAAAAAAGAAAACAAACAAGCACTAGCAAGCGCGCTTGATTCAAACAACCGGTTTTTTAACGCAGTTGTTTCGGCAGCTTGAAGTAAGCAACCACCTTGCTCATTTCAGTGGGTATCAATCCGGGAACATGAGAGGAGTGTTCAACGCTAAACTTTTGGGCTATGGCTGCGAGCGTTTTCGTCAACTCGGAAAGCGGGGGGTTGTAACGCGGCTCCCGAAAAATCCTCCGTTTGAACTCGAATTTTTCACCCACCCGCGAAACATTGAAGTGGTAGCCTATGGCCCGGTCATCGCTCAACGGCACGCCGAGTATGGCTTTGTGAATGTAGTCCAACGCCTTTTCGCGGGTTAAATCGGTCCGCTGGCGCGTATGGCGCTTCTTCGTGGCAATCCTCGAGGCAATCAAATCACCGATGCACTCATTTAACCGGTTTCACTTAATATAGCCGCACGGGCTTACGGGGGCAATACCGGAAGTGCCGCCCGCACCCGCGGTTCCCTAAAAAATTATTTAAAAGCCCGCCGTGTAGCGTTTAACGCTTCAAAGCGCGCAGGTGGGTTAGTGGCGCGCGCGGCGGGGCGAGTGGTGGGTATTGGATATGGCGGTTTTACCTTTGGCGCCCGTAGAGCGTCTCATCCGGAAGGCGGGAGCCGAGCGCGTGTCCCAGGATGCCGCAGAGGCGCTGGCGGACGTGCTCGAGGACATAGGACTCGAAATCTCGGGGAAGGCGGTTCAGCTCGCGAAGCACGCGGGACGCAAGACCGTGGTCTCCGAGGACGTGAAACTCGCGAGCAGGGCATAAGTGTTTTAAACGCGTCCGCCCATTTTCTTGTTTGTAAACTCAAGATGTAGGGTTCCGTCCCGCAGGGGGGCGACCTGAATTGGGGTGTAATCTGACTAATGGGTGCAAGCAAATACATTCGCAAATCGTTCGCAGAAACCTTTAACGGCGAACTCGGCAAGCAACGCGTGCGCAACTGGAAGCGCGGCGGAACCGTGCAGCGCGCGGAGAAGCCGTTGAACCCCGGGCGCGCCCGCGAACTCGGCTTCAAGGCGAAGCTCGGCTATTTCGCTGTAATCGTCAAAACCAAACGCGGCAGGCGCTCGCGCGACCGCCCCCGCATCGGACGCAAGCCCGGAAAGAACCGCAAACGCGAGAACCCCGGCAAGCCGTGGGCGTGGTTCGCGGAACAGAAGGCGCGCCGCAGGTACACGAACGCAACCGTGCTCGGCTCCCACCTCGTTGGACGCGACGGTTCGGTCCAGTTCTTCGAAGTGCTGATGAAGACGAAATGAAGGGCACGGACAACCGTTTGGGTAAAGGGCTTTCCGCGAAAGCCAAGCGGTTGGGCTTCCAAAACGCAGTCGAGCGCGAGCCATCCGAACGGAATTCGAAGTACGTGAAGGGAACGGACAAACGGACGCTCTGCTCTGCGCTCGAAAAAAACAAGGACGCCTTCGCGAATGTTTTCCAGTTGAGGGAGTACTGGCGGGACGACGAACTCCACGCCGCGTTGAAGGGCAACTGCGTGGAATTGTGTTTCGCGGACTACGCGAACGCGAGGGACCCGGCTAAGGCGTTGAACAAGGGACGCTCGTTCGCACGCAAACTCGTGAAAAAACGCATTGACTACCGCCTCACTTCGGGCGCAACTGACGAGTACGCGTTGCGTTCGCCCCGCGACCTCGTGGCGTTCGGCATCCTCTTGGGGTTGACGCGCGAGCAGTCCATCAGGGCGTTGCGCCCGCTTGGTGACGCGGAATGATGCGCGACAAGAGCCGCTGGCTCCTCATCGACGCCCTCGACTTGGAAGCCGCCGCTTTTCCGGAGTGCGTTGACGAAGCAGTGCGCAGGTTCCTCGGCGTCTCAGGCGCCTCGAAGGCGAGGGCGCGCGGCGAGGCGACGCGCGGCGTGCTCGTGGTGAAGTGCGCTTCCGGCCAGGAAGACGAAGTCATCGCGGCGTTGGCGTTCAAATCCGAGTTCAAAGGCAAGCGTGTCGCGTTGCGCACCCTCCGGGTCTCGGGAACGCTGGACGCGTTACTCGAGAAATAACGTTAAGCATAAAAGCAGCCTTACAAACTATTCACTGCGTATGTTACCCGCGGGCGTCAAGGGAATTGTTTACGATTTGGACGGAACCATCATTTCCACCACGAAGCTTCACGAAGAAGCCTGGCTTCACGCGGGAAAGCGGTTCGGCGTGAAAATTACCGGGTGTTTTTTGCTAAAACAGCGTGGAATGCCTAACGACGAGGCAGCTGAAAAACTGCTGCGTTTGAAGGACGGAAAGTTGAAGAAGTTCGTGAGAGCAAAGGAAAATCATGCCGCAAACAACCTTAAAGGCGCGCGATTGTGCGCCGGTTTTGCTTCAACTCTCGAAAAACTCGTCTTCGGTGGCACGCGCGTGTGGGTTTGCTCTTCAGCGCCCGGCAGTTTGGTTGGGAAAATATTGGGACGTTTTCCGGCGCTGAGGAAACTGCGCGGGAAAACGGTTTCCCGCGAAATGTACTATAAAGGCAAGCCGAACGCCGAACCGCTGTTGTTAACGTTCGCCAAAATGGGCTTGAAACCGCGCGAATGCGTTTACGTCGGAGACGCGTTAAGCGATTACCGCGCGGCTAAAAACGCGGGCTGCAAATTCGTTTACTTTTGTGAAAAACAAAAGAACCGCGACAAGAAAATCCCGAAAACAATCCCGCACATTGCAAGACACGCCGAAATACTGAAGTTACTCGCGCGAAGCGTTTGAAGGCAATGCCGCACCCTGCTTCAAAAAAGGATTTAAGGGCAACGCCCCGCCTCGAATGAAAAGAATAAAAAGGCGGTTTCGCCCAACTCATTCCTGTAACTGACAACCGAACTGTGATATTGAACGCCCCCTTTTCGGGGCCTGATTCGTGTTTGTAAATTAGAGGTGGTTTTGAAGGTGTATCCTCCTTCGCAGGCAGCATACGACCGCGCGATAACAGTGTTCTCGCCGGACGGCAGGCTATTCCAAGTCGAGTACGCAAGGGAAGCGGTGCGCACGGGCGCAACCAGCATCGGGATGGTGTGCAAGGACGGCATCATACTCGCCGCCCACAAGCGCATTTCGACTCCGCTCGCGGTGAGCTCGAGCCACGAGAAGATATTCCAAATCGACTCGCACATGGCAGCCGCCTCGAGCGGGCTCGTCGCGGACGCGCGCCGCCTCGTGGACTTGGCGCGCCTCGAGTCCCAGAAGCACCGCCTCGCCTACGACGAGGAAATTCCGGTGGACTTGCTGGCGAAGAACCTCGGCGACCACATCCAATACTACACCCAGTTCGCGGGCGTGCGCCCGTACGGCGTCTCCCTCCTGTTGGCGGGCGCGGACGGCGGGCTCCACTTGTTCGAAACCGACCCGAGCGGCGCGCTCTTCGAGTACAAGGCGTGCGCAATCGGCTCGGGCAAGAAAGCCGTCGAGGAGCTGCTCAAGAAGGAGTACCGCGACGACATCACGCTGGACGAGGGACTCAAGCTCGTTGTTAAGGCGTTGCGGAAAGTCGTTGAGGAGAAGCTCACTTCGGACACCGCGGACATCGCAATCATCCGCCTCAAGGACAAGAAGGTGCACGTGTTAACCCAGGACGAGATGTCCAAGGCGCTGGTAGAAAAATGAGCGGAATATCGAACACCATAACCGTGCGCTACGAGCACGCCGGCGAGCAGTTCGAGGTCCTCGTGGACCCCAAACTCGCCTACGACTACAAGACGGGCGTCCGCAAATCGTGGGAGAACGTCCTCGTCGCGGAAGAGGTGTTCAAGGACGCGAACCGGGGCGAACGCCAGACCGCAGCCGCGCTCAAGAAGGCGTTCGGTCCCGTGAGCCAAGCCGAAGCGTGCAAACTCATTTTCGAAAAAGGCGAACTCCAGCTAACCACCGACCAGCGGCGCAAGGCGCTCGCCGAGAAGAAGATACGCGTGGTCGCCTTGATTGCGCGCGTGGCGGTCGACCCGAGGACAAAGGCGCCGCACCCGGTCCAGCGCATCGAGAACGCCATCGAGGAGGCGGGCGTCCACATAGACGCATTCAAGCCCGCGGAAGAGCAGGTAGCACGCATAATCGAGGAGTTACGCGAGATAATCCCGATCAGCACTGAGGAATCGAAAGTCGAGGTGATAGTGCCCGCGGAGTGCGCGGGACGCTGTTACGGCATGCTCAAGGAGTACGGGATTTCGGGCGAGGAGTGGCGTGGCGACGGTTCGCTGCGCTGCGTCTGCGCCTTCCCCGCGGGGCTCCAGGGGGAATTCTACAACAAGCTCAACAAGATGACCTCGGGGAACGCCCAGACGAAATTATTGTGAAAATTGTGAAGTGATTTGAATATGAAGAAAATAGTAGTTCCCGGGGAACAGGTGTCCGACCGCCCCGTGCAATGCGACGGCTGCTTCGTGGATGCCGGAAAAACTTTCGCAACCACCATGAGCCTCGCGACCGACGAGCGCGTGATACCCCTGAAGGGGCGCTACGTGCCCGTGCTCGGCGACTTCGTGGTGGGCATCGTCAAGGAATCCATAGTAATCGGCTACCTACTCGACTTGAACTCGCCGTATTTGGCTAAACTCGGGGACCGCGACTGCCGCGAGGAATACCGCCACGGCGATGTTGTCTCGGTGAAGCTCGCCTCGGTGAACGAGGTGCACGACGCCATGGCTATGGAACCCCGCAAGCTCGAAGGGGGCACGCTCGTCGCGATAGAGCCAGTGAAGGTGCCGCGCGTGATTGGACGCAACGGCAGCATGCTCGCGCTCGTGCAGGACCACACCGGCGCCCAGGTGTCCGTGGGGAAGAACGGGCGCGTGTACGTGAAGGGCGGGAACGTTGCTCTCGCAGTGCAGGCGATAAACAAGATTTGCGCTGAAGCCCACACGAGCGGCTTGACCGAACGCATGACCGACTTCCTGAAGAGGGAAGCCGCGCGGAGTGAACAGGTGAATTGAACTTATGGCAAAGAAAAGCGACATACAATTAGTCAAATCGGACGGCACCCGCCTCGACGGCAGGAGCCCCACCGACCTGCGCCCCCTCAAGATAACCGCGGGCGTGCTCAAGCAGGCGAACGGCTCCGCGCTCGTGGAATGGGGGCGGAACAAGGTGCTCGCCGCGGTGTACGGCCCCCGCGAGTGCTTCCCCAAGATGCTCACGAACCCCTACCGCGCCGCGATAAACGCGCGCTACCTCATGGCGCCGTTCTCGGGCAACGAGGAACACAGCCGGAGCGGCCCCAACCGCAGGAGCCAGGAAATCAGCAAGGTAATCCAGCACGTGTTCGAGAACCTCGTGCTCACTGAACAGTTCCCAAAGACCATGATTGACATCTGCATCGAGGTGCTCCAAAGCGACGGAGGCACCCGCATCGCGGCGGTCACCGCCGCATCGGTGGCGCTCGCGGACGCGGGCATACCCATGCGCGACCTGGCGTGCGGCGTGGGCGTCGGCAAGGCGAGCGGGCAACTTCTGGCGGATTTGGACAAGGGCGAGGACAACTTCGGGGAAAGCGACATCCCCACGGTAATCTCCCCGCGCACGGGCGAACTCCTCCTCTACCAGATGGACGGCATGCTCACCCGTGAAGAGATAAGCCGCGGCTTCGACCTCGCGACCGAAGCGTGCATGAAGGTGCACGCCAAGCAGGTGGAAGCCCTCAAGAAGAAATATGATACCGTGCTCGAGGAAGCCGGCTCCAACGGTGAATGAAAAAATGATAACCGACGAAATCAAGGAAACAATGATACGCGACCTCGCCAAGCAAGGCAAACGCGAGGACGGACGCGGGCTGACCGACTACCGTGAGATACGCGTGCACAAGAATTACCTCCCGAACGCCGAGGGCAGCGCCATGGTCGAGATAGGCAACACCAAGGTCGCCGCGGGAGTGAAGTTCGACGTGGTGAAACCGTACTCGGACCGCCCGGACGAAGGCACGCTCACGGTGAACGCCGAGCTGTGCTGCCTGGCGCACCAGGAATTCAAGCCGGGTCCGCCCAGCGTGGACTCGATCGAACTCGCACGCGTAGTCGACAGGGGCATACGCAGCGCGGAGTGCGTGAACGTCAAGGAATTCCTCCTGGAACCCGAGAAAGCCCTCGGGCTCTACATTGACTTGTACGTGCTCGACCACTGCGGCAACCTCATCGACGCCGCCGCGCTCGCCGCGCTCGCCGCACTCAAGGGGGCGCGCGTGCCGCGCTACGAGGACGGCAAGCTCATCCGCGACGAGGGCACGCAGTTGAAGCTCGCCCACGAGGTTACCACTTGTTCGTTCGAGAAAATCGCGGGCAACCTGGTGCTCGACGCAGTGAACGCCGAGGAAGTCGCGAGCATGGGGCGCCTCACTTGGGCGGTTTGCGAGGGCGACTTCGCGTGCGCGGCCCAGAAGAGCGGGCGCGCCTCGTTCTCCAAGGACGAGCTCCTCAACATGCTTGACGTGGCGTTCGAGAAGGGCGCGTTCCTGCGCTCCAAGGTTTGAAGGTGTTATGAAAAATGGGTTCAAGATACGGAGTAAAGATACGCAAGCTCGAGAACGCGGTACTCAAGATAAAGCGCGCGAAACACATCTGTCCGAAGTGCGGGAAACAGAAGGTCAAGCGCCTCGCCAAGGGCGTGTGGCACTGCGGTTCTTGTGAAGCCACGTTCGCCGGCGGCGCCTATTCACCGACGACCCAGCAGGCAAGCGGTTGAAGACCGTGGTAGGAAGCGCGCTCTGCGAAGCCGAGACCCCGGGTTACGTCTATCGTTTCGAAGCATTCGACGAAAACCAGCTGGGGGAGGGACTGCTCGCGTTGCGCGCCGTCGCAACGCACCAGGGCTTCGAACGCGCGCCAATCGACCGCAAGGCAATCGAGGCGCTCGCGCGCACGGCGTCAGGGAAAATAAAAACACTGGACGACTTGAAGGCTTGCCTCGCGGGAATCAAGCCGAACGCGTTGAAGCAGGAACTTGCTGGGTGCGTGACGCGCGTGGACGACCCGCTCGGGCGCAAGAAGGGCGACGAGGTTGACTTCGCTTTTTCGTATTACCTCCACCTGCTCAAGCAGGGCGTTTACCCGCTCCGCCTCCCGCCCGGAAGCCAGGGAAAAAAAGGGTTGGTGCGTTTGGCGTCGAACCTTGATAAGTGGGTTGTAATAAAGAAAATCAACTTGGGTGCGGGCGACGACGAGGCGGTTGCGGGCGCGGCGTCGATGCGTGATGCAATCAGCCGGAAGCTGTTCAAATTGCGCGGCATCGCGGCAGACGCGTGGCTCGCCCAGTTCAACCGCAAGTCGTTCGCGGGTTTATCCAAGGTTATCGACTCGCTTCCCGAACGCGACGGCGTGAATGGGGAATTATTGTTGGATGCGGGGTTCGAGGCGAACGGTTTTCCAACGTTCATTTCCATCGAGCAGTCGAACGGGGTTTATCCTTACTTGAAGGTTCCCAAGCCGCGCGGCAGACAACGCAAGGCGTGACCCGTCTTTTTATTCCCGCCTCGCGGTTAAAAGCGCGCCCGACCAAAAAACAAGTGGTGCAAAATGCCCGTTAGGAAACCAGCGTTCTCCCTTACTTCTAAACCGTTAGCAGTGCCCGAGCACCCAATATCCGTTTTCGCGAAAGCCGTGGATTCGGCGATGAGAAGAATGGAAGTAACCGGCGTGCAACCCGGCATCCTTGAAGAACTGGAGGCGAAGCGCAGGGTTGCGGAACGCAGCGCCAGTCCCTTGATGGAGCGGAAAACAACGCTCTCACCCGTTGAAAGCGCCCTGCTCCGCGCCTATTCCGCTAACGCAAAATTGTTGAACCGGCTGAAGGGGCGGTTCTAAGTTGGAGTCGCGAATCGAGTTCTTCGGACGCGAAGGCTGTCCCCACTGCCCGCCCGCGAAGCGCGCCGTGGAGAAGGTCGCGCGCGAGCGCGGGGCGCACCTGGACGAGTATTCCACGGACGAGCCGGCGGGGCGCGCGAAAGCAAGCGAATACGGATTGAATTTCGTTCCCGCAATCGTGGTGAAGGGACCGCGCGCGCAACTCCTTCTGGACGGGATAAACGAGGCTACGATTAACGCGGCATTGGACAAGGCGGAGGGTGTGGCAACCGAAAAAAAGAAAACCGGGTTCTGGACTAAGATTTTGGGAGGGCGAAGTAAAAATGGCTAAGAAAGTATTGGTTTACAGCACGGCGGCTTGTTCGTACTGCGTGCTCGCTAAGAACTATCTTGACTCCAAGAAAATCGTTTACGAGGCGTTCGACGTTGGCGCGGACCGCGCGAAAGCCGAAGAGATGATAAAGAAGAGCGGACAGATGGGTGTGCCCGTGCTTGACATAGGCGGGAAGATAATCGTGGGCTTCGACAAGGCGGCAATCGACGCGGCGCTCAAGTAAGCAGTTTCTTGAATTTCTCCACGACGGGCACGGCTTCCGGGTCGACCTTGTAGGCGAGCGCCAAGTGGAAGGAAACCCAGTCGAAGTAATACAACGTCGAGAATATTTTCTCGAGGTCGGTGCCTTCGAGCGGGAAGTCAACGAAGCCGAGCTTGCCGTCCAATATTTTTTTCGTGGCTTCCATCCGCTTGACGATTTTCTCTTCCCCGGCATCCTCGAATAGGAACGCGGTGAAACGCGCGGGCGAGTTCTCGAAGCCGTTCATCTCGTTGTGGTTGAATTCGGGAAAAGGCGCGTAAAACGAGGGCGTTTTCGCATTCTCGTTGAACTTGATTTTGCACGCGCGCGCCACCGAAAGCCAGCGCTCGGACGAATAGAAAAGGGGTATTTTGCCTTTGAGGGTGAGCGCGCGCTTTTTCGCCGCCGTCTCGTCCGCCTCGATGCGGAGTGCGGACAGCTCGTCGAGTGCAGCCTCGGGAACGAAACCCGCCTCGGAGAGAACGCGCGCTATGCCCGCGAAGAAGTAGCCGATTGCGCAACGCGGCTGGAGCCCCGAGGGCACGAGCACGAGCGGCAGCCCTTCCTCTTCCGCGCGCTCCGCAAGTTTCCCCCCGGAAGCGAACACAACCAGCTGCGCGCCTGCGGCAAACGCCTCCTCGAACGCCGAAAGCGTTTCCTCGGTGTTCCCCGAGTAAGAGCACGCGAAGGTTAGCGTTTCGGAATTCAAGCCGGGTGCGGAATAGTCGCGCACCACGCGCATTCCCAGCTCGGGCAGCCAGGAGTTGAGCAGGTCGCCGGTGATCGCGCTTCCACCCATGCCCAGCAAGGCGCACGACGACGCCTCGCCCGCTGGCACGCCTTCCGCAAGCTCGAGCCCTTTTGCAAACTGCTTGGGAAAGCCGTTGAGCGCCGCGCGCATCGAGTCGCCGAGTGCCATATATGATTTAGTGGAAGCGCGCCACGCGTTTTAAAACCCGCGCCTCAAAAGTCGAACGCCACGTGGCAGAACGCGGCAACCGAGAACACTACGACTGCGGAACCGGCGTCGAAGAAAGCCATAGCCATGGCTGCAGCCATTACGAGTATGGTGGGCTCCATAGCCGATTATTACATTGCGAAAAACGCTTAAACCCTTCGCAAGCGGGCTTTTAAATCTTTGAAGGCGGTAACCGCATTGGAAACATGCAACGCGACTTGAAGGTGATTGCAAAGCGCGTGCGCGCGGACATCGTGCGCATGACTACCGCCGCGGGCTCCGGGCATCCCGGCGGCTCTCTCTCCGCTGCCGACGTGGTAGTCGCGTTGTACGAGCGCGTGCTCCACCATCGCCCCAAACAGCCGGACTGGCTCAACCGGGATAGGTTCGTGTTGAGCAAGGGGCACGCCGCGCCTCTCCTTTATGCGGTGCTTGCGGAACGCGGTTACTTCCCGCACGCGCGCCTGGCTTCGCTGCGGAAAATCAATTCTCATTTACAGGGGCATCCTTCGCGTTTGGACACGCCGGGCGTCGAGGTATCAACCGGTTCGCTGGGGCAGGGGCTCGCGATGGCGAACGGCATGGCGCTCGCGGCGAAGACGGACAATGCAAAGTGGCGCGTGTACTGCCTGCTCGGGGACGGCGAGTGCGACGAGGGCGAGGTGTGGGAGGCTGCGATGCTCTCGCACCAGTACAAGCTCGACAACCTCGTGGCAATCGTGGACAAGAACGGTTTGCAAATCGACGGACGCACCCGCGACGTGATGGACACGAATCCGCTCGCGGGCAAGTTCCGTGCGTTCGGGTGGCACGCGATTGAGATAAACGGGCACGATTACAAGGAGATACTCGGGGCGTTCCGCGAGGCGGCGGCTACCAAGGGGAAACCCACCGCGATAATCGCCCGCACCGTGAAGGGCAAGGGCGTGTCGTTCATGGAAGGGAAAATAGAGTACCACGGGAAGTGCGCGAACCCTGCGGAGTGCGCCCGCGCGCTGGGTGAACTCGCGTGAAATCAATGCGCGAGGCGTACGGCGAGGCGCTCGCCGAGCTCGGAACAACGAACAAGAACGTCGTCGTCTTGGATGCCGACTTATCCTCTTCCACCAAAACTAGCTTGTTCGCGAAACGCTTCCCGAACCGTTTCTTCGAGGTGGGCATCGCGGAACAGAACCTGCTCGGCACCGCCGCCGGGCTCGCTGCCGCGGGCAAGATTCCGTTCGCTAGCACTTTCGCGGTATTCGCGTCGGGCAGGGCGTGGGAGCAGGCGCGGAACGCCATCGCCTACGCTGACTTGAACGTGAAAATCGTGGCAACGCACGCGGGTTTGAGCGTTGGTCCGGACGGTGCCACGCACCAGGCGCTCGAGGACGTGGCGCTCATGCGCGCGATTCCCCGCTTCAGGGTGTGCGTGCCCTGCGACGCCGCGGAGACGCGCGAGATGGTTTACGCGTTCGCGGCAGTGCGCGGGCCGTGTTACGCGCGCCTTCCCCGCATCGAGTCCCCCGAAATAACGGACGGCGGAAAATTCGTTTTCGGCAGGTGGCCCGTGCTTCACGAGGGCGGGGACGCCTGCATAATCGCGAACGGACTGATGGTAGCCGAGGCGCTCGAGGCAGCACGCCTGCTCGCGAAGAGCGGGACGCGCGTGCGCGTGTTGAACGCGAGCACGGTGAAGCCGCTGGACGAGCGCGCCCTTCTCCGTGCGGCTACAACCGGCGCGGTTGTCACCGCGGAAGAGCATTCGATTATCGGCGGTTTGGGCGGGGCGGTGTGCGAGTTCGTTTCCGAACGTAAGCCGTGCATTGTGAAGCGCGTGGGCACCCGCGACGTGTTCGGCGAGTCCGGCGAGTCGCGCGAGTTGTTCGAGAAATACGGCTTGACCGCCGCGGCAATAGCAAAAGCCGTGCACGCCGCGATGAAGCGCGCGTGAACGAGCGCAGTATTAAAAAGTTCGCTGGCGACTTGAATACGCACATGGGTATCGCTTCATCCATCAAAGGTTTCCTCGCGGACGACTTCAACAAACTCCTTTTGGTAGCGCTCGCGTTGCTGGGCTTGCTTGCGTTCGCCTTGACGCCCGCGCCCGCCGCGGAAGAAACCGGAGCGTCGTTCATCCACTTCTTTTACCTGCCTACGTGTCCGCACTGCCACGAGCAGATGACGCAGTTGAACCCGGTGCTCGAGGCGCGCTACAACATCGAGATAATCGCGCACGATGTCTCCACCCCGGAAGGGAACGCGCTTTTCTCGGAGGTGTGCCAGAACAACGGGTTGCAGGGCTTGATTCCCACCACACTCGTAGGCAACGAGGTTTTCGTGGGCTACTCCGCCGAGATAGGCGTTGAAATCGAGGACGCAGTGAAGGCGTGCCTTGACGGGGAATGCGCGGACCCGTTGACCGGCGCAACGTGTGCTGCATCCAAACAGCAGGATTACTTCCTCGAACTGCCGTTCCTCGGGAAAACCGACTTGCGTTCGCTCTCGCTTCCCGCGCTCGCCGTGGTGCTGGGGCTCGTGGACGGGTTCAACCCGTGTGCTATGTGGGTGCTAATCTACCTCATCGCCTTGCTCGCGGGGGTGAACGACAAGCGCAAGATTTGGCTCGTGGTGGGCACATTCGTCGCCGCCTCGGGAATACTTTACTTTTTATTCATGGCGGCTTGGCTGAACGCGTTCCTGTTCATCGGCTACCTGCGCGGCGTAACCCTCCTAATCGGGTTGGTTGCGCTGGGCGCGGGCACGCTCAACGTGAAGGAGTACTTCGAGACGCGCGGCAAGCCGCTCACCTGCAAGGTGGGCGACGGCGAGTCGAAAGCCAAGACGATGAAGCAGATTGATTCGCTCGTGAACTCACCCTTGACTTGGGGCACCCTCGCGGGGCTCGTGGTGCTCGCATTCGTGGTGAACTCAATCGAGTTCGTCTGTTCGGCGGCGTTGCCCGCGATATTCGCGCAGGTCCTCTCGCTCGCTAACCTCTCGGCGCTCGAGCACTACGCTTACATCGCGCTCTACACTCTCGCGTTCATGCTCGACGACCTCGTGATATTCGGGCTTGCGGTGTTCTCGATTAACGCCGCGTCAACGAATGAGAAGTACGTGCGCTTCTCGCACATCATCGGCGGCGTGCTGCTGCTCGCGCTGGGATTGATGCTGTTGTTCGCCCCCGAACTCCTCCACTGACGCGCACTTACTTCTTGGCTTTCTTCTTGCGTTTCTTGGCGCGCTTCTTCTTGACGGGTTCCTCGTAATCAGCGAGCTTCTTCTCAGCTAGCGGGTCTGGCGATTCCTCGGCGTAATCCTCGAGCGTCTTACCCGGCGCTGGTTCAGTGAGATCCGCGCCGCTCTCGCCGTCCTCCTGGGTGACGGGTTTCTCGCGCTTGATTATGAACGCGTACGCAACGAACGCAAGGCACACGCCCACGAGCGCAAACAGGAGCCAGGGCGTAGCCGGCGCTTCAACGGGCGACACCGAGAGCGGGACCGTACGCGAGTACGCACCTTCATTGGATACGAGCTGGACCGCGAGCTCTTGGGGCGCCTCGACGTTGCCGTAACTAAGCGTGAGCGTGCGCGTTTCGCCGGGCGCCAAGTCAAGCGCACCCGGCTGGAATGCAACCGCGAAACCAGTGAGCGCCGCAGGTTTTACTCCGGTGACAGGCGCAAGCCCCTGGTTGGTAACGGTCACGATTACCGTGACTTCCTTCGAAGAGGAATCGTATTCCACACCCGAAACCGTCAAATCCAGCAGCTCGGCGCCGACGGGCGTCACTGAGAGCGAGGCGTTCTTCGCAACCGCTTCGCCGTCCGCCTCGCTGTAAGCACGGAAGGTCACGGGCAGGAACGCGGGGGAATCCGCCGGGAGATAGAATGAGACAAGGTAATCACGCGAGCCGCTTCCCGGCACGTCTTGGGGCGCGCTCTCGACTTGGTAGAGCGACTCATCCAAGCCGAGGAGTTCGAGCGCCACCGAACGGACTACGGTTGAATCTGTATTCGAGACGCGCACCGCGACTTGCGAGACGCCTCCGGCGACCGCGTTCAGTTCGGGGAGCGTCAGGTAGAGGAACGACTCGCCTTGGGCTTCGCTCGAGACGAGGAGGAACGGCAGTTCGTATGCCTTGGCGAGGCGGCGCGAGCGCACCGTGAAGTCGAGTTCTTGCATTCCAAGTTCGGGCGCTTCGCTGAGCGTGGTGCTGAACACGAAGTCGACTTGCTTGGATTGCCCGGGCGAGAGCGTGAACGCGGACGGCACGGGTTGGATGAGCATGCCCTCGATGGGTTCGACTTCGATTTCGTAGTCGTCGAAGAGCGTGCCGTTGTTCTTGAGCGTGACCGGAATCGTTTCAACGCGGCAGCGGCGCACCACGGCTTGTTCGTCGTAGTCGAGTTGGAAGTCCTCGACGCCGGAAACCGAGAAGCACAACGGACGCTCGTACACCGTGTAGCCGAGGTAGTCAAGCTTGAGCGAGTAATAATAGGTGTCGAGCACCGCTCCGAGTGGCGGCGCGATTTTAACCGTAAGGGGGACGCGGTCGCCTGAAGCGACTTCAAAGTACGGGTTCGAAAGCGAGAGCATCTCGAGCCCTTCCCCGTGCAAATAGGCGCGGAAGGGACCGGTTATCTCGCCGTCGTTCCTCACCTCGAGTTCGAGGAGCGTCTCTTCGTTGTGCACCGCATCCGAGCACGAGAGCGGTTCACCCATCACCTCGATGTCAAGCGAGTCCGCGAACACGCACGTCTGCAGGGGCAGGGCGTAATTCTGCTCGCAACACGAGCCGCCTGCGGTTGCGCCGACGACAACCGAATTGTCGTACACCCCGCCCGGCGTTCCCGGGGGAATGCGGAGGCGGAGCGAAACCGATTTCGTGACATGCGGGGCAATCGAGAGTTTAGTGGAAGAGAATGATGCTGTGGCGGCGAACGCGCCTTCGAGCGCGAGTTCGGCGTAACCCGTGTTGTCCTCGTTGTTCGTTATCCTGACTTCAAATTCCAGGAGGTCGCCCGCCCAGCCGCTCGCGTTCGAGCCAGCCGGCACGAGTTCCACGGTGAACGAGTCCGGTTCGGTTGGCTCTGCAGGCGCGCTCAACACTTCGAGGGAGAGCGCGGCAGTGTAGCACGGGGTCGGGGCGCCGCCCGAGGAAACGCTCAGCGAGAGGGAATGCGCGCCCAGCTCGGCGTCCGCAGTATCAGCGACTAAGTTGAATGTTGCGCTCTCGGATGCCGAGAGTGTGGCGTATGAGGGTGTTGGTGAGAAGTAGCAATCCAAATCCGCGGGGCAGTAACCCGCGAGGAGCACGGAAACGTCCTCGAGTCCGGTGTTCGTGAGCGTGACGGGATAGTACGCCTGCACGCCTTTCGCGACTGCGGCGGAGTCGAGCAGGCTCACACCCAAGTAGGCGCAATCCGCCCACACCAGGGGCGTGAACACGAGCAAGGCGAGGAACAGGTTCTTCATGAGTAAATTACTGGGCGGAAACCTTATTTAAAACGCGGTGACAGCCCGAAGGGAAGCGTAAAAAACCCTTGCGGGCAAGATAATAGCTGGGGTGGCGGGTGCACGGCTGTCGTTGCCTTTAGCCGTCAAAAGCAGGGGCGATGTGGAAGTTCCACCCACCCGAATATTCTTGGGACGCGAGTCCCCCCGTTTAAGGCGGGGCCCGGGGAACAGAAACGATACCCCGCGCGGGCGCCAAGGATGAGCGTAGAGCGACTTGCCCGCGCAAGTGGGTTGAAACGCGCTCCGGGAAGGAACGGGTGCAAGGCCGTTCGGCCGCTCAGTCGAATGCCGTGGACAACAAAAGGTGGACTACGGCCCGCCGCCCCAAAAACAAGATATTAAACTCCGTGCGGGGTAAACGGTTAACAATGACCACGAAGGAAGCGTTGCGCGCCGAGTTCTCCAAGAACCACAAGGAGCACTACGACGTCCCGATGTTTGAGGAGCGCGGCTTCCAGCGCTTCAAGTGCCGCGAGTGCGGGAAGGCGTATTGGGCGCTCGACGAGAAGGCGAACTGCGGCGACTCGAGCCACGAGGATTACTCTTTCTTCCGCGACAAGCCCCGCGACGAGTCGTACGCCGCCATGTGGAGGAAGTTCGCCTCGTTCTTCGAGAAGAACGGACACGAAGTCATCCCCCGCTATCCCGTTCTCTCGCGTTGGCGGGACGACTTGAATTTCACCATCGCGAGCATCGTGGACTTCCAGCGCCTCGAGGACGGACGCATCGCGTTCGAATACCCCGCGAACCCACTCGTAGTCCCCCAGCTCTGCCTCCGTTTCCCGGACATCGCGAACATCGGCGTCACGGGACGGCACTTGAGCGGGTTCATGATGGCGGGCCAACACTCCTTCGGCAAGGAAGGATACTGGCGCGAACGCTGTCTTGAGTTGAACTACGGCTTCCTCACGGGCGTGCTCGGCGTGGACAAGAACGACTTGACTTATGTCGAGGACGTGTGGAACATGCCGGATTACTCCGCGTTCGGGCCGTGCGTGGAGTCGTTCGCAAAGGGAAGCGAACTCGTGAACAGCGTGTTCATGCAGT
>Ga0265296_1000302_pt1 | contig 84010 bp, 69 predicted proteins | sample MunlanPumphouse1_FD_189073 | JGI IMG/M metagenome (GOLD analysis project Ga0265296, IMG submission 189073) | Groundwater microbial communities from a municipal landfill in Southern Ontario, Canada - Pumphouse #1 | ecosystem: Environmental > Aquatic > Deep subsurface > Groundwater | place...
TGGCAACGATGTCCCATTCGTAGGTGTTGCCGTTGAGCTTGGGGTCGCCGGTCCAGTCGTACTGGCCGTGCATGACGTTGTGGCCCAGCTCCATGTTCTCGAGGATCTTGGCCAGCGCCAGCAGCAGGGTGCCGGCGATGCAGGCCGGCCACAGCAGCGGCGCCCAGAACAACGGCGAGAACGCGCCCAGGAACAGCAGGCTGCGGCCAAGCACGCCCGACCAGCGCACAGCCGCTGCGACGCGGCGGATGTAGCGGGTGTCGGACGCGCCGAGGCTGCCGATCACACGGTCGCGGATCGCATCGAGTTCCTCACCAAACGTCTGCATCTCGGCAGGGCTCAGGGCACGGTCGGTAGCGCGGGTCATGGCAGCGGGGTCCTCAGAGATCCAGGGTCAGGTCGGTGGTCGGCGCGCTCACGCAGATCCGCACCGGCACGGCCGTTTCGGACTGGGTGTCGCCGGTGCGCAGATGGCGGGTGGTGCCACTGACGCGTTCACAGGTGCAGCTGTTGCAGATGCCCATGCGGCAGCCGTGCTTGGGCGCGATGCCCTGCGCCTCCAGGCTTTCCAGCAGCGAGCGGCCACGCGGCACGATCAGCCGCCGGCCACTGCGGGCCAGGGTCAATGCGACCTCGCCCAGACTGTCGGCATCACTGAGTGCGGCCGGTGGGGTAAAGGCTTCCGCCTGGAAACCGGCCACCTGCTGGGCCAGCCGCGTGCGCGCGGCGGCAACGAAACCGTCCGGGCCACAGGCCAGTACATGGCGCTGCGCCAGCGGAGTGTCGTCACCGGGTACGGCCAGCGTGTGGCTGTCGATACGCGCAGCCGGTATGTCGCCTTCGCGGGTGGCCAGCAGGTGCACGCGCAGGTTCGGATGCGCCGCAGCCAAGGCCAGCAGTTCATCGCGGAACTGGAACGCCGCGGTGCTGCGCTCCCAGTAGAACAGATCGACCGGCGCAGCCAGCGGGCGCTGGCAGGCGTCGCGCAGCAGGCTGCGCATGGGCGTGATGCCGCTACCGGCTGCCAGCAACAATACCGGCGCTGCGGCAGGCATGTGGAAATCACCGAAGGCCGCGTCCAGCCGGAACAGATCGCCCGGCTTGGCATGTGCGACCAGATACTGGCTGACCTTGCCGCCTTCCACCGCCTTGACGGTAATGGCCAGCTCACGGCGGCCCAGGCGGGTCGGGCTGTAGCTGCGGCGCAATACACGCCCCTCAAGCTCAACGCCGAGGGTGACGTGCTGGCCGGCGCGCATCCCGGCCCAGTGCCGGTTGCAGCGCAGGACCAGGGTCGCGGCGCCCTCGCCGGCCGGCTCGCGCCGTACCAGGCGGGCCATCGGCTCTCGCAGGGTCCACAACGGATTCAGCTGGCCCGCCCAGAAGTCGAACAGCGACGGCGACAGCCAGCGGTACGGAGAAAGCAGGGAAGGTCGGACGACAGCGCTCATGGGCGCACTATACGGCCGCACACACAGCTGTGTATACATGTGTATATTGCACCGGATTGGGTATGATTCAGCCTTGCCCCTCCGGAAGTGCCATGGCCGCCGCCACCGTTCTGTCTCCGCCTGAAGATGCCAACAGCCCGGCCCGCCGTACGGTGAGCCGCGAGGATCTGTTGGCCGCCGCGTTGAAACTGATCGGCCCGCATCGCAGCCTGTCCACCCTCAGCCTGCGCGAAGTCGCGCGCGAGGCCGGCATCGCACCCAACAGTTTCTATCGACAGTTCCGCGACATGGACGAACTGGCCGTCGCCCTGATCGACGTGGCCGGGCGCTCACTGCGCACCATCATCGGCGAAGCCCGCCAGCGCGCAACGTCCAGCGCCACCAGCGTGGTGCGCGTGTCGGTGGAAACCTTCATGGAACAGCTGCGCGCCGACGACAAGCTGCTGCACGTGCTGTTGCGCGAAGGCGCGGTCGGCTCGGATGATTTCAAGCACGCGGTCGAACGCGAACTGCACTACTTCGAAGAAGAGCTGCAGCACGACCTGGTGCGCCTGGCCGCACTGGATGGCGCGGTGCTGTACAAGCCGGAACTGGTGTCGATGGCGATCACCCGGCTGGTGTTTGCGATGGGCGCTTCGGCCATGGACCAGCCTCCGGAGAACGACCCGGAACTGATCGAACAGATCTCCACGATGATCCGCATGATCATCGTCGGCGCGCGCACTCCCGCCGCCTTCCGCCGCGGCTGACCCCTTCCGGTGCATGACCACCGGCACGCTTCCGTGCGCATTTTGTAATGTTATAACACTCGAATTCGAGTAAAGACCCCGCTTCCGCTGCAAGCTGAAACCGCAATATAGCAATTGCTATGTTGATGAGCTTCTGCTTTCATGTGCGCCAGCCAGGTCGCCCTCGCCGCCCTCCCTCCCCAAGGACGACGCCCTCATGCGCATTGCTGCCTCCCTTCTCCGCCGGCTGCCTCTGGCTGCCGGTATCGCCGCTGCCCTGCCACTGGCCGCAGTCGCTGCACCGCCCTCACCCACCGAGCTGGACCGGGTGCAGGTGAAAGTCAGCACCGCCACGCGCAGCGAACGCCTGCTGTCGGACGTGCCGATCCGCACCGAAGTACTGCGCAAGGAAGACATCGCCCTGCGCGCGGCCACTGATTTCTCCCGCGCGGTGGAGCTGATCAATGGCCTGCGGGTGGAAAGCAACTGCCAGAACTGCAACACCAGCGAGGTGCAGCTGCTGGGCCTTCCCGGTGCCTACAACCAGCTGCTGTTCGATGGCATTCCACTGCTGTCCACGCTGGGCAGCGTGTACGGGCTGGAACAGATTCCCGCCGGCTTCGTCGACCGCATCGAAGTGGTCAAGGGCGGTGGTTCGTCGCTGTACGGGCCGGGCGCGGTGGCCGGTGTCATCAATCTGATTCCGCCGCTGCCTGCACGCAGCGGCGGCCATGTGCAGGCCGGCGTGGATGTGCTGAAGGGCACGCCGCAGAAAAACGCCGACGTCCGTCTGGATCTGGTCGCCAGCGAAGCCGATGCCGGACTGTCGGTGATCGCCCAGCGCAACTGGAACAGCGGCATCGACTACAACGGCGACGGCTATACCGAGATCACCCGCAAGAACCTCAAGGTCGGTGGCCTGCAGGCCTGGTATGCGCCGAATCCGGGCACGCGCCTGCGGCTGGACCTGCAGGTGACCGATGAGAGCCGTCGCGGTGGCAACCGCCTCCACCAGCCCGAACACCTGGCCAACATCGCCGAATCGCTGGATACGAACTACCGTCGCGGCAGCCTGTCCTGGGACCAGGAAGTGAACAGCGACGTCGACTTCCGTCTGGCCTACGCCTTCGCCGACATCGACCGCGACAGCTTCTACGGCGGTCTTGGCGATGTGGTCACCGATCCATCGGCGCCCGGCTACGATCCTTCGCAGTTGGACCCGAGCGTGCCCGGCAGTGCCGCATCACGCTCGTGGCGCCAGTACGGGCGCACCCACAACCCGCTGCACTACATCGACAGCCAGTTGAACTGGCGGCTGGGTGCACACACGCTCGCGTTCGGCGTGCAGTACAAGCATGAGGGCCTGCGTGACGACAACCGCGATGGCGCCGGCCAGCGCCTGGCCGTGCTTGAGGATGCAACCTTCCACAACCTCGGCGCGTTCGTGCAGGACGAATGGAGCGTACGCGATGACGTGGACCTGGTGCTGGGTGCGCGCGTGGACAAGAGTTCGGAACTGGACAGCGCCGTGTTCTCACCGCGTATCGCCCTCGCCTGGCAGGCGACTCCCCGGCTGAAATGGCGTGCGGGCATCGCCACCGGCTTCCGCGCGCCGGAAATCTTCGTCGAGGATGTCCACGTCGATACCCTCGGTGGCGAACAGGTGCGCGTGCGCAACACCCGTGGCCTGAAGGAGGAGCGCGCGCTGACCACGCTGTTCGGGTTCGACTGGCGCTCGGACCCGGCCGACCCGGTATGGAGCTGGGATGCCACCGCGTCCTACGCACGCATCCGTGACACCTTCGCGCTGGGCGAGATCCAGCGCGGCGACGATGGCCAGCTGACACAGCTGCGCTACAACGCGTCGGGTTCGAACGTACTGGGCATGGAAACCAACGTCGGCTGGCAGCCCTCTCCGCAATGGCGGCTGACGGCCGGCGCGTCGTGGTACCGCTCGCAGTTCCGCGAGCCGCAACGCATCTTCGATGACACCGCCGACGGCGGCGATACGGTGATTGACAGCCGCGACTACCTGAAGACGCCGCGCTGGACCGGCGTGGCCCAGTTCAGCTGGATGCCGGCCGAACCCTGGGAGATGTTCCTGGCGCTGCGCCACACCGGATCGATGCCGGTGCTCAACAACCGGCTGGGCGAGCTGCACCGCACCCGCGCCTTCCTGGTCACCGATCTCGGCGCGCGCTGGCATCGCCATCTGGGCGCGCAGGCACAGCAGGAAGTGTCGGTGGCGGCCGGGGTCAAGAACGTGTTCGACCAACGGCAGAAAGATCTGGAAAGCGGCGCGCTGCGCGACAGCGACTACGTGTACGGTCCTCGCTTCGCCCGCTCGTGGTACGTGAACCTGCGTTATGCGTTCTAGCTGGCTGCCCGCACTGCTGCTGGCACTGGCATCGCCGGCGGCGGCGGCCGACCTGCACGCGCAGGTCTCCGCGTCGCTGATGCGGCCCGAGCCACGTTCCCTGCGGCCGGTGCAGTGGTCGCCACCGCCGAAGCTGATCGCGCTGTACTTCGGTGCCGACTGGTGCGCGCCCTGCCACGCCTTCGTGCCGACCCTGCGCGGCGTGCGCGACGCGCTGCGCGAGGCCGGCGCCGATACCGAAGTGGTGTATGTCAGCCTGGATGAAAGCGAGGCGGCGTTGCGGCGCTACATGCAGCTGCAGGACATGCCGTGGCCGGTGCTGGACCCGCGTCGCGCGAAGCGCATGCCGGCGCTGCAGGCATTGGCCGGCCCGGCCCCGCCCAACCTGGTGCTGATCGATGCGCAGGGCACGGTGCTGGCCAATGGCTGGCAGGGGCGCCACTACAGCGGGCTGCAACCGGTATTGCAGGAATGGCGGAAGCAGGCGTGTGCTCAGGAACAGGCGCGTTGCCCGCCTGAATTGTAGAGTCGAGCCATGCTCGACTCATTTCATCACCGCGCGAACAGCAGCCGAGCATGGCTCGGCTCTACAGAAAGCAGATTCCGCGAGTAGATCCACGCCATGCGTGAATGCACTCATTCCATACCGCGCGAACAGCAGTACAGAAACCGCGACTCAGCCGCCCTCGGCCTTGCGTACGAATGCGTCGAACAAGGCCAGGGTCTGCTCACTGACATGGTGCTCGATGCCTTCGGCATCACGTCGCGCGGTATCCGGGTCCACGCCCAGCGCCAGCAGGAAGCGTTCCACGGTCTGGTGGCGCTGACGGCTGGCATGGGCCAACGCCTCGCCCTCGGGGGTCAGGAACACGCCGCGGTATGGGCGCTGCACCACCCAGCCGTCACGGGCCAGCCGTCGCAGCATCTTCGCCACGGTCGGCTGGGCCACGCCCAGGCGGGTGGCGATGTCGACCTGGCGGGCCTCGCCGCCGTCGGCCAACAGGTCGGAGATCAGCTCGACATAGTCCTCCACCAGTTCCATCCGGTGTGCCTCGCGCACTTGCCGGAAGCTCTCGACCTGGCGCTCGGCCTCGATCAAGGGGGTGCTTTTCAGCGATGTCGAATCGTCCGTCTTGCCCACGCGTGTGCCTGTCCTGCAGTTGTCATCGGGTGCGAACCTGAATTCTGGACCAGTGACGCAGTAAAGACGATTGTTTCACATTGCTATGCGATATAGCAGTGGCTATATTGGCAGCCATGAACACCGTCGCACCCACCGATTCTGCGGCCCCCACTCCGGCCAGCCTGGGTGCGCTCAACGCTTCGATAGCCGTACCCGACAAAGGTCATTGGTGGTTCCGGCTGCTGGCCTTCCTTGGCCCGGGCTACATGGTGTCGGTCGGTTACATGGACCCGGGCAACTGGGCCACCGATCTGGCCGGCGGCTCGCGCTTCGGCTACCTGCTGCTGTCGGTCATCCTGATCTCCAACCTGATGGCGGTGATCCTGCAGGCGTTGTCGGCACGGCTGGGCATCGCCACCGGCATGGACCTGGCGCAGGCCTGTCGTGCGCGTTACCCCAAGCCAGTGAACCTGGCGCTGTGGGCGCTGTGCGAAGCGGCGATCATCGCCTGCGACCTCGCCGAAGTGATCGGCACGGCCATTGCCTTGAAACTGTTGTTCGACCTGCCATTGCTTTGGGGCGCGGTGATCACCGCGCTGGACACGCTGCTGGTGCTGCTGCTGATGAACCGTGGCTTCCGCGCGCTGGAAGCCTTCGTGATCGCGCTGCTGCTGGTGATCTTCGGTTGCTTCATGGTGCAGATCGCGCTGGCCGCGCCGCCGGTGATGCAGGTGCTGGGCGGTTTCATTCCGCGCGCGCAGGTGGTCACTGATCCGCACGCGCTGTACATCGCCATCGGCATCATCGGCGCCACGGTGATGCCGCACAACCTGTACCTGCATTCGTCCATCGTGCAGACCCGTGCCTATCCACGCACCGATGAAGGCCGTCGCAGCGCGCTGCGCTGGGCCGTCACCGACAGCACCGTTGCCTTGACCCTGGCGCTGTTCATCAACGCCAGCATCCTGATCCTGGCGGCGTCGGTGTTCCATGCCAATGGCCGCTTCGATGTGGAAGACATCGAGCAGGCGCACCAGTTGCTGGCGCCGATGCTCGGCGTGGGTCTGGCGTCGACATTGTTCGCCGTGGCGCTGCTCGCTTCCGGCCTGAACTCCACTGTGACGGCGACACTGGCCGGGCAGATCGTGATGGAAGGGTTCCTGCGCCTGCGACTGCCGCCGTGGCTGCGGCGCTTGATCACCCGCGCGCTGGCCATCATCCCGGTGGTGGTGGTGATCATGCTGTTCGGCGACCAGGGCGCAGTGAAGCTGCTGGTGCTGAGCCAGGTGGTGCTGTCGATGCAGCTGCCGTTCGCGATCATCCCGCTGGTGCGGATCGTGACCGACAAGGTGACGATGGGCGCGCTGGTGGCGCCGCGCTGGCTGGGCAGCATCGCCTGGGTGATCGCGCTGGTGATCGTGGTGCTGAACGTGAAGCTGCTGGTGGATACCTTCGCCGGCGGTTGATGCCAAATGCCGGGGTCGGATTCCTTGCCGCAGGCAAGGGCTCTGACCCCAGTAGATCCACGCCATGCGTGGATCTGGCATGACCGGCGCTACAGGAACTCCGCGATCGCCGCTTCGATCTGCTGCGGCGACTGGAAGCCCGGCATGCGCATGCATTCGTCGCCATCACGGAACAGCGACAGCGTGGGGGTCTGCCGCAGCCCCAGCTCGCGGAAGAACGCCTCGCCCACCACCTCCAGCTGCACCCGCAGCAGGGTCGTGCCCTGCCCTGCAGTGCCGCTGGCCACCCGCTGCAGCGACATGTCCAGCATCCGGCAACCCGGGCACTGGTCCTTGTGGAAGTCCACCAGCACGCGCGGATGGTCGGCCAGCAACTGCTGGAACTGCTCAGGCGTGGTGGCGTCGATGATCTGCATCGGTGGTACTCCAGTAATGATCCAGGACCGCGTCGGTCCAGCTATTGATGGCCGTGGCATGCCGACGGCCATGTGGCATCTGTTCGATCTCCAGCGGCGGATAGCCGCTGTGGAAATAGCGGATCAGCCGGTGCACCGCACCGCAGTAGTACTCCTGCCCCCACTGCGTTTCGCCGGTACCGAACACCGCCACCTGGCGCGGCCGCTGGCCGCGTTCGGCGATGCCTGCCACCCAGGCCTTCATCTCCGACGGCGTGCGCCCGGCGTTGTCGGTCCAGCAACCCAGCAGCACCAGGTCGGCCTCGTCCACCGGCAGCGGCGGGCACTGGCGCGGGTCGTCGGCGTCCTGCCAGTGCACGGCGTGGCCTGTGGCCCGGCATCGCTCGGCGATGTGGCGGCCGAGCTCGCGGGTGTTGCCACTGAGCGACGCCACCACGATCAGGATGCGCAGCGCCGGGCCGCGCTCAGAGGTCGTCGAAGCCGTTGTCGACATTGGTCTTCTTGTAACTTGCATTGCGCATCTCGAAGAAGTCGGTCTTGGTCTCGGTGAAGTTGTCGGCGTAGGCCTTGATCCAGGGCATCACGTTGTCGGTGGTGTCGCTGTACAGGCGCTCGATGCCGAGCATGCCGGCCATCTTGTTGGCGCGGTACTTCACGTAGCGCACCATCTCATCCACGTCGATACCGTCGATGCCGTCCAGCACCTCCGCCGACCATTGGGTTTCCAGTTCGATGGCATGTTCGAACGACTGGTGCACGTAGGCGGTCAGCTCGTTGGTCTGCAGCTCCGGGTTCTCGCCGATGATGGCGCGGATCAGCTCGCTGATGAACTTGGTGTGGGCCAGTTCGTCACGGTTGATGAAGCTGATGATCTTGCCGGTGCCGTTCATGCGGTTCTGCCGCACCATGTTGTAGAAGTACGCGAAACCGGAATAGAAGTTGATGCCTTCCAGGATCGAGGACTGGATCAGCGACTTCAGCAGGGTTTCGGCGGTCTTCTCGCGCATGAAATCGTCATACGCCCCCATGATCGGCGCGTTGCGCTTGATGATGGTCGGGTGGGTGCGGGCGATCTCGAAGATGCGGTTCTGGTTGGGAAGATCGGTGATCGAGGCCAGCACGTAGCTGTAGCTCTCGTTGTGGATCACTTCCTGCTGACCGATGATCGCCGCGTTGGCGTGCGCGGCTGGGTCGGTGATGTATTCGGCGACGTTGTAGATGAAGCGCGTCTGCGGCGAATCCAGCGTGGCCAGCAGGCCGATGATGGAATCGTAGGCGTTCTTCTCGTGAGCGTTGAGCTCGCCGTACTGGCGTGCATCCACCTTCATGTCCACCTCGTCGGGGATCCAGAAGTTGGTCGACAGCTCCTTGTAGGCGCGATAGAACGACGGGTAGGGAATGTCGTTCCAGTTCAGGATGCCACTGGTGCGCCCGTTGATGATGCCGGTGCTGCGGTTGGGGTGGCGCGGTTCGAGGATCTTGATACGGTCGAGGGGGGTTGCCATGGTCTTCTGCCTTCGTATTGCGTGCGTTGCGGATGTAGAGCCGAGCCCATGCTCGGCTGCTCTTCGCGCCTGAGCCGAGCGTGGGCTCGGCTCTACAGGGGGCGCAGCGGTCAGCTCGAGCACCACTCGCATTCGCTGATGTCGATGTCGTTGGAGCGCACGTAGTAGGTGGTCTTCAGTCCTTCCCGCCAGGCACTCAGGTGCAGCTCCAGCAACGTGCTGGCGCGGATCGTGCTCGGCACGTAGAGGTTGAAGCTGATCGACTGGTCCACATGGCGCTGGCGGCGCGCGTTCTGCCGCACACTGGCGAACTGGTCGACCTTGTAGGCGCCCTTCTCGTAGTACGGCCAGGTTTCCAGCGACAGCCCGGGTGCAGCCACCGGCCGCCGGAAGTCCTTCTTTTCCTCGTAGTAGAACGCGCTGTAGATCGGATCGATCGACGCGGTGGAACCGGCGATCTGTGCGGTGCTCATGTTCGGCGCCACTGCCAGCAGCCAGCCGTTGCGCAGGCCGTTGCTCGCCACCTCGCGTGCAAGACTGTCCCAGGCCGCGCCGCTGTAATCGCGGTCACGGAAATAGTTGCCGTTGTGCCAGTCGCTGCCGGCGAACATCGGGTAGCTGCCCTTTTCCCTGGCCAGCTGCGCGCTGGCCTGGATGGTCAGGAAGTTGATGCGCTCGAACAGGCGATCAGACAGTTCCTCGGCCTCGGGCGATTCCCAGTGGATCGACTGCTGGGCCAGCAGATGGTGCCAGCCGAACGTGCCCAGGCCGATGGCGCGGTACTTGTGGTTGGTGATGGTGGCCTGCGGCACCGGCAGCGCATTGAGGTCGATCACGTTGTCGAGCATGCGCACCTGGATCGGAATCAACCGCTCCAGCACATCGGTGGCCAGCAGATCCTCAGGAGCGGTGATGGCACGGCCGAGGTTGATCGATGACAGGTTGCAGACCACGAAGTCACCGGCACGACGGGTGGTGACGATCTGGTCGCCGCTGACGATCTCCTGGATCATCCGCGTCGGGCTCATGTTCTGCAGGATCTCGGTGCACAGGTTGCTGGAATAGACCATGCCCGCGTGCTTGTTCGGGTTCTTCCGGTTCACTTCGTCGCGGTAGAACAGGAACGGGTTACCGGTTTCCAGCTGGCTGAGCATGATCCGCTTGAACAGGTCGATCGCCTTCACCGTGCGGCGGCTGATGCGTTCGTCTGCCACCAGTTCGGCGTAGCGGTCGCGGAAGCTGCCCTGCCCGCGCTTCTCGTCGTAGAAGTCCTGCAGGTACCAGCCCTTGGCCTGCTTCACCTCGTGCGGATCGAACAGGTACCAGTCGGCACGGCGCTCGACGGCCTCCATGAACAGATCGGGCACGCAGATCGCGGTGAACACATCGTGCGCGCGCAGGCGCTGGTCGCCGTTGTTCAGGCGCAGGTCCATGAAGGCTTCGATGTCGCGATGCCAGATGTCCAGGTACACCGCCACCGCGCCCTTGCGCTGGCCGAGCTGGTCGACCGACACCGCGGTGTTGTTGAGCTGCTTGATCCACGGCACGACGCCGCCGGACGAGTTGGGCACGCCGCGGATCGGCGCGCCACTGCTGCGCACGTACCCCAGGTACGCACCCACACCGCCGCCGTGCTTGGACACGCGGGCGATATCGGTGTTGGAGTCATAGATGCCCTGCAGGCTGTCATCGACGGTATCGATGAAGCAGCTCGACAGCTGGCCGCCGACCTTGCCGGCGTTGGCCAGGGTCGGCGTGGCCACCGTCATGTACAGGTTGGACAGTGCCCAGTACGCCTCGCCCACCAGCTGCATGCGCCGCACGCGGCCGCTCTCACCCGGCCCGCCCTCGTTCTGCATCAGGTACAGGGCGATGGTCAGCCAGCGTTCCTGCGGCAGTTCATACACCTCGCGGCTGCGATCGGTGGCCAGATAGCGCGTAGCCAGCAGGTACAGGCCGTTGTAAGCGAACAGCCGATCGCGCTCGGGGTCGATCATCTCGCCGGCCTGCTGCAGCTCTTCCTTCGAATAGCAACGCAGGATATCGTTGCTGTAGATGCCGCGGTCGGCCAGGCTTTCCTGCAGGCCCACGTAGGAGCCGTATTTCAGGCTGACATCGTAGAAGCGATTGCGGCTGGCACGCTTGTACAGCCGGCGCAGGTACAGGCGTGCGGCAAACTGTTCCCATTCGGGTGCGACAAGATCAACCCGCGACTCCGCTTCGCGGATCAGCAGGTCCACCAGATCATCGGCACTGATGCTGGGCTTGCGCTCGACCATCGCCAGCACCACGCGGCGGTAGTCGGCCACATCCAGCTGTGGCAGCTCGGCATGGATCGTGTCGATGCTGCGCAGCAGGCGTGCCGCATCGTATGGCAGGCGACGATTGCCGGCTTCCTTGGTGATCCAGGTCGGCACGCGCTCGCCGCTGGCGCGCATGGCGTCGCCGGCGCCGGCCAGATCGGCCACGCGGAAGGTACTGTCGGTCATGGTGGTGGAACTCCAGGCTCGTACGCGCGTCGGCGCCCGATGCCATGGCGGCCCTGCACGCGATACCGGCGCGCGGAGCGAACGGGTGAATTGCCAAGGTGCAGGAACGTAGGTCGTCGGCATCTGCCTGCGCCTGCGGCCGGTATCCGGGCCGTGGGGGCGACCTGCGTCCGCACGATGGCGGCCGCGTCGACACGGCAAGCCTTCAGGGGCGGGCCGCGGGACGTTTGCTGCATGTCCGGCGGCGGCGGCTGACCGGGAGTGACAGCCACAACATAGTGGGGATGTTCGGAGTCGTCAACGCAAGATGCAGTAATCACGTCATGTCGCGACCATCGGTCGCAGGATGCCGTGTTGCACCTCCATCACCTTGTTGACGCCGCACACGTCCCCAGTTCGGTATCACATCAACTTTTCCGGAACACCGCTCATGCGCGCTGCCCAGTACTCCTCCTTCGGCGACCCGGCCGACGTCCTTGCCGTTGCCGACGCCGCACTGCCCGAACCCGGCCCCGGCGAGGTGCGCATCCGCACCGAGCTGGCCTCGATCCACAACCACGACCTGCTGACCGTGCGTGGCCTGTACGGCTACAAGCCGACGTTGCCGGCGATCGGTGGCAGCGAAGCACTGGGCGTGGTCGATGCGCTCGGCGAGGGCGTCGATGGCCTGCAGATCGGCCAGCGTGTCGCCGCCGCCTCGGTGCACGGCACCTGGGCCGAAGCGTTCATCGCGCCGGCGCGGATGGTGATCCCGATGCCGGAGTCTATCCCCGACGAGATGGCCGCACAGCTGATCGCGATGCCGCTGAGCGCGCTGATGCTGCTGGAGTTCCTGCGCGTCGAGCCGGGCCAGTGGGTCGTACAGAACACCGCCAACGGTGCCGTCGGCAAATCGCTGGCGATGCTGGCAAGGGCCCGCGGTGTGCACGTGGCCAACCTTGTGCGCAATGGGGAAGCTGTGGCGCAGCTGCAGGCGCTCGACATCGATCACGTGTTCGATACGTCGGTGGACGGCTGGAAGGACCGCGTGCGCGAAGCCACCGGCGAAGCACAGGCGGCGGCTGCAGTCGATTCCATCGGTGGCGATGCCAGCGGCGACCTGGTCGACCTGCTCGGTCACCACGGCACCCTGGTCTCGTTCGGCGTGATGAGCGGCGAGCCAATGCGCATTCCCGCCGGTGGCCTGATCTACAAGGAAGCCACGGTGAAGGGCTTCTGGGGCAGCAAGGTCAGCCAGGCGATGGCGGTGGAAGACAAGCGCAGGCTGGTTGGCGAGCTGCTGAAGCGCGCGGCCGGTGGTGAACTGACCTTGCCGGTGGAGCGGATCTTCGCCCTGGACGACATCGCCCAGGCCGCAAAGGCCGGTGCTGGCTCGGGTCGCAATGGCAAGGTGCTGCTGCGCCCTTGATGGCTTGGCACACCTTTCTGTAGAGCCGAGCCATGCTCGGCTGCTTTCCCTCCGGCGTGCGGACCAACGGTCCGCACCCACCGGAGCACAGGCCACTCCGCCAAGGGCGGTGACTTTCGTTAAGAACCTGTGATGTATAACTGAATGCGCTTTCGTCATTGGAAGGCGCACAGACCCGCGTGCGGTACTGACGGCTCCTCCCCCGTTTGGCGTAGTCGCTTCCATGTATCGCACCACCCTGCTTTCCAGCGCGGTCGCGCTGGCCCTCGTCGCCGGCACTGCCGGCGCCGCTGAAACCGCCGATACCGGCAAGGACAGCACCACCCTCGGCACCGTGCTGGTGACCGGCTCGAACATCAAGCGCAGCGACACCGCCGGCCCCAACCCGGTGCAGATCGTCACCCGCGAGCAGATCCTGCAGACCGGCCGCTCCACCCTCACCGACGTGCTGCGCAACCTGTCGGCCAACGCCGGCAACAGCTTCGACGAGCAGTACACCGGCAGCTTCGCTGCAGGCTCGGCGTCGATCGGCCTGCGCGGCCTGTCACCGAAGAACACGCTGGTGCTGGTCAATGGCTACCGCGTGGCCAACTTCGGCTTCGCGCTCAACACCCAGGACACCTTCGTCGACCTCAATGCGCTGCCGATCAGCGCGGTCGAGCGCATCGAAGTGCTGAAGGATGGCGCCTCGGCTGTATACGGCTCGGATGCCATCGCCGGTGTCATCAATATCATCCTGCGCCGTGATTTCCAGGGCGTGGAGGTCGGCGGCGGTTTCGGCACCGCCACCCAGGGCGGTTTGAACGAGCGCAAGGCCAACCTGCTGGCCGGCTTCGGTGACCTCGAACAGCAGGGCTGGAACGTGCTGTTCGGGCTGGATCTGCTCAAGCGCGACCGCCTCGACGCCGACCAGCGCGCGTACACCCGCGACGGCGATTTCCGCGACAAGCCCGGTGGCCGTCTGGCCGGCTGGTCCACCGCTGGCGGCAACACGCTGGCCAACCCGCGCGCGCCGCAGCCGTTCTCGTCCTGCCCCGATGGCAGCGAGCTGCGTCCCTACAGTGACTTCGGCAGCACCCTGCCCGGCCAGGCCTGCGCCTTCAACGCACAGCCGTTCAAGACCCTGCAGCCCGGCGCCGAGCGCCTGCAGGCGTCGTTGAGCGCGACCTACCGCTTCAACGACAGCGTCGAAGCCTTCGCTGATGTGCTGTACAGCCACAACAAGGCCGACCAGATCTTCAGTGCGCCGCTGACGGTCGGCCCGGGCCTGCGTGCCTACAATCCCGCCACCGGTACGTTGACCGATATCGCCGCGGTGCTGCCGGTCGGCCATCCGAACAATCCGGGCAGCGCGCCGCTGCCGTTCGAATACACCTTCTTCGATCTCGGCCCGCGTCTGAAGGACAACACCCAGGTGTTCTACCGCGCCCTGGCCGGCGTGCGTGGCACCGGCGAACGCTGGGACTGGGAAGTGGCCGCACTGACCTCGCAGAGCGCGCAGCGCGAGTACGTGGACAACTTCGTGGACCGCTACGCCTTCCAGCAGATCCTGCGTGATGGCAGCTACAACTTCCTCAACCCGTCCAGCACGCCGGGCGCACTGGTTGACCTGCGCCTGCAGACCAAGCGTCCGGGCTGGTACAAGCTGCATTCGCTCAACGTCAAGGCATCGACCTCGTTGTGGGAACTGCCGGCCGGTGCGATCGGCTTTGCCTGGGGCGCGGAATTCCGCAAGGAATCGCTGGACGCGCGCACCAGTGCGCAGGTGCTGTCCGGTACCGAGCTGCGCCCGGCGATCAACATCGTCGACGGCGAACGCCAGGTCAGTGCCGCCTATGCCGAGTTCAGCGTGCCGCTGCACCGCACGCTGGAGCTGCAGGTGGCCGGCCGCGGTGACCACTACGATGACTTCGGCAAGGCGTTCTCGCCGAAGTTCGCGCTGCGCTGGCAGCCGCTGGACAGCCTGCTGCTGCGCGGTTCGTTCTCGCGTGGCTTCCGCGCACCGTCGCTGCCGGAGATCGCACCGGGGCAGACCATCAGCTACGGCTCGGTGGTCGATCCGTTCGATCCGCTGCAGCCCGGTGGCAGCCGTGGCGTGACCAACCTGCGCACCGGCAATCCGGACCTGAAGGCCGAACGCTCGCGCAATCTCAATGTCGGTGCGGTGTGGTCGCCCGATGCCGATTCCAGCATCGGCCTGGACTGGTATCGCATCGAGCAGGACAACCTGGTCAAGCCGGACAGCGCGCAGTTCATCGTCAACAACCCGGACCTGTTCCCCGGCCGCGTGCAGCGCGATGCACAGGGCCGCATCCAGATCATCACCAACCAGTACGCCAACCAGGGCGAGCTGACCACCTCGGGCATCGACCTGGAAGCCAACCGCACCTTCCGCACCGATGGCTGGGGCAACTTCACCGTGGCTGGCAGCTGGACCCACCTGCTCAGCTTCAAGCAGCCGCTGGTGGCTGGACAGGCGCCCTATGACGGTGCCGGCAACAACCGCCATGGCGCCCTGCCACGCACGCGAGGCACCACGTCGTTGAACTGGGCGGCAGGTGACTGGAGCAGCACGCTGAGCCTGCAGTACGTGAGCGGCTATGACCAGCGCGTGGCCACCGCCACCAGCAATCCGGGCCTGCGCGACAAGGTCAAGCCCTACCATCAGCTGGACCTGTACGTAGCCTACGAGGGCATTCCGAAGACCACGCTGTCACTGTCGGTGCTGAACCTGACCGACAAGGATCCGCCGTTCGATCCGGCCGGCGGCTCCAGCGGCTTCGACATCAGCCAGTACAACCTGCGCGGTCAGTTCGTTTCGCTGGGCGCACGCTACCGGTTCTGATTGCCGCTGTAGAGCCGAGCGTGGGCTCGGCTCTACAGGCGTGTGCGGACCAACGGTCCGCACCCATCGAAGGCCGGGCCATGCCCGGCGTGGCTGCATCAACGGCTCAGGTGCAGGAACTGCAGGTGCCGTTCGTACTGGCTGATGATGTCGTTGATGATCTGCTTGCGGTTGTAGCCGACCAGGTCGTAGTCCTGGCTGCCTTCGTACAGATGTACTTCGGCGCGGTAGTAGCGCTGGTTGCGCAGCTGCTGCGCGGCGAAGGACGGGGTCAGGTAGCCACTGAGGATCACCCGGTACAGGAAGTCCTGCTGCTCACCGTGGTTGACTGACAGCTCCATGTCGCCCGCTTCGAAGCGCGTCTGCACGTCCCAGCCCTGCTCACCCAGCTGCTCGGCCACCGCCTCCATCGCCGGCTTCACCGTGTCATCCATGAAGCGGTACACCTGGTCGCGTACCGGGAAGTTCATGGCCTGGGTCAGGCGCTGGCGCCAGCCCTGGTGGTGGCGATCATCGCCGATCAACGGCGATGGCCTGAACTGCTGCGCGCGCTTGCGGTGCGACTCGTCACTGAAGGCACGGGTCAGGCCCCACATCATCAACAGCAGCACCGCCGAGAACGGCAACGATGCCAGCACCACCGCGGATTTCAGCGCATCGATGCTGCCGGCCAGCAACAGGCCGGCGGTCAGCACCGCAATCACCGTGCCCCAGAACACGCGCAGCCAGCGCGGGCCATCGTCCTCCGGCGCACCACCATGCGAGGACAGCGTGGACAGCACCACCGCGCCGGAATCGGCCGACGTCACGAAGAAGATGAAGCTGACCAGCACGGTCACCCCGATCACCGCCTTGCTCCACGGGTAGCCATCCAGCAACGCATACAGCACCGTCGGTGGATCATCCACCGCCAGCTGCGCCAACTGCTGCTGGCCATGGTGCAGCACCTGGTCCAGCGCGCTGTTGCCGAAGATCGACAGCCACGCCAGGGTGAAACCCAGCGGAATCAGCAGCACGCCGAACACGAATTCGCGGATGGTGCGACCGCGCGAGATGCGCGCGATGAACAGGCCGACGAACGGCGCCCAGCCGATCCACCAGGCCCAGTAGAACACCGTCCAGCCGCCCAGCCATTCCGGCCGGCCACCATAGGCGTACACGTCGAAACTCTTGCCCACCACGCTGCCCAGGTAATCACCCAGGTTCTGCATCAGCGTGCTGAGCAGGTACTGGGTGGGGCCGGCGCAGAGCATGAACAGCACCAGCGCGATCGCCAGCAGCATGTTGATGTTGGCCATCCAGCGCACGCCCTTCTCAACCCCGGACACGGCCACCGCGACGGCCGCGCCCATCATCGCCACCACCAGCAGGATCTGCACCAGGTTGGAGTGCGGCACATTGAACAGGTGCGACAGGCCGGCGTTGAGATGCAGTACGCCGAAGCCCATGTCCGCACCGATACCGAACACCGTGGCGACGATGCCCAAGGCGTCGACGGTGTAACCGATCGGGCCATTGATGCGCTTGCCTATCAGGGGATACAGCGCCGAGCGCAAGGCCAATGGCAGGTTGTGCCGGTAGGCGAAATAGGCCATCGCCATCGCCGCCAGCGCGAATACGCCCCAGCCATGCAGGCCCCAATGCAGGAACAGCAGCTGCATGGCCTGGCGCGCACCGGCCTCGCCCGCTGCGCCATCACCCTGTGGCGGCTGCAGGTAGTGGGTCAGCGGTTCGGAAACGCAGAAGAAGAACAGGGTGATGCTGATGCCTGCAGCGAACAGCATGCCGGCCCAGGAGAGGTAGCTGAACTCCGGTTCGTCATGGTCGGCACCGAGCTTGATGCCGCCGTACTTGGACAACGCCACACCGACCACGAACACCAGGTACAGGGTCATCGCCAGCAGGTAGTACCAGCCGACGTTGAGGGCGGCCCAGTCCTGCGCCTTGACCAGCAGGCGACCGGCGCCGAGCGGGAACAGGCTGACGAACAGTGCGAAGGCAACGACAACGATCGCCGCGAAGGCGAAGACGGGCCGCAGGGTTCGCACCGGCTGATGTTGAGGCTCCAGTGCTTCCATGGGCAGCCATCTCCGGATCGATCAGAAAGTAAGCCGGCGGATTCTGGATGAACAGCAGTGGACACAGGATGAAGTCGTGGCACTGCGCAGGCATGATCCTGCCCCCATCCGTGTTACTCGCGCGCCTGCACGGCGCGCGCGCCGCTCCGGCCTTACTGCATCACATGCACGGCGCACAGCTTGTTGCCGTCCGGATCACGCAGGTAGGCCAGGTACAACTGGCGCCCGGCCTTCTGCCGCACGCCGGCCGGGTCTTCCACCGCAGTACCGCCGTGGGCCACGCCTGCTTCCTGCCAGGCATGCACCGCCTGCGGGTCGGCCAGCGCAAAGCCGATGGTGCCGCCGTTGGCGTGGCACGCCGCCTGGCCATCGATGGGCGGAATGACCATGAACATCCGTCCATCCTTGATGTAGACCAGCTTGCCCTCGTCATCGAACACGCCTGCGCGGCCGCCAACGGCGGTGAACAATGCATCGTAGAAGCGGCGGGAGATCTCCATGTCGTTGGTTCCGACGGTGACGTGACTGAACATGCGGGCACTCCGTTGCGGGAAAGCCCAAGTGTCGACCACCGTATCGACGACGGCAACGGCGCCGGCCGCAGCAGGTTTGTCGCGGGCGCATTCACGCGACTATAATGGGAATCATTCTCATTGCCGATTGAATCCGATGGCCGTGCCCGCCACCTCCAGCTCCGTGCTGGCGGGGTTCTACCGCGAACACCACGGTTGGCTGCTGGGCTGGCTGCGGCGGCGCACCCACAACGCCGAGTGTGCCGCCGACCTGACCCAGGACACCTTCGTACGCCTGCTCAGCCGCCGGGTGGACCCTGCCGAGCTGCGCCTGCCACGCGCCTACCTGACCACCATCGCCCACGCGCTGCTGGTCAACCACTGGCAGCGTGCCGATCTGGAGCGGGCCTATCTGGCGGCGCTGGCAGCACAACCGGAGCCGGTGCACCCCTCCGCCGAAGAACGCACCCAGGCGCTGCAACTGCTGCATGCCATCGCCGACATGCTGCAGGGCCTGCCAGAGCGGCCGCGGCGCGCCTTCCTCATGGCGCGACTCTCCGGCATGGGCTATGCGCAGATCGGCCAGCAGCTGGGCGTCTCCGAACGGATGGTCAAGAAGTACATGGCGCAGGCCATGCTGCATTGCCTGCAGCTCAGCGGCGACCTCCCGGCATGAGCCAAGGTATCGCCTCTCCGGCGCTTGAACAGGCCGCCGAGTGGTTCGCGTTGCGCCAGCAGGGCGCCTGGAGTGGCGACGATCAACGCCGCTGGGAAGCGTGGCTGCGCGAGCATGCCGAACACGCCCGTGCGTGGCAGCGGGTCGAATCCATCTGGACCTCGTTTGCTCCGCTGGCGCCGCATGCTGCCGCGCAGGCGCTGGATGCAGCGGGCCGTCGTCGTCGTCGCGCCCTGCGCGGCATCGGTGGCGCGTTGGGGCTGGGAGCGCTCTCACTGCTCGGTCTGCAGGGCCTGCAATCGCAGCGGCAACGACTGCCGCTGCGCACCGCGGCAGGACATACCGGCGCGTGGACCCTGCGCGACGGCAGCCAGCTGTGGCTCAACGCCGACAGCGAAGTCGTCGTCGATGTCGCCGAAGGCCGTCGTGCCCTGTACCTGCTGCGGGGCGAACTGCTGCTGCAGACAGGGCATGCGCCGGCCTACGCCCATCTGCCATTGACCGTACACACCGCCGGCGCCCGCCTGCAGCCGATGGGGACGCGCTTTGCGGTCGGCCGCTGCGGACCGGACAGTCGGCTGGATGTGTTCGGAGGTGCGGTCCGTTGTCTGCCCCTGCTGGGCACGGCGCTGGACGTGGTTGCCGGTAGCGGGGCGCGCATTGGTGCATTGGGTGCACTGCAGCCGGTGACTGCCGATCCGTTGCGCGGTGACTGGACCGACGGCCGCCTGCAGGTCACCGACACGCCATTGCTGCGGGTGGTCGATGAACTGGCACGCCATCACCGCGGTTACCTGGGCTGCGATCCGCGCGTGGCAGCGCTGAAGGTGACAGCGGTGCTGCCGCGGCTGAACAGCCTGCAGGCACTGCCGCTGCTGGCGCGCGCCCTGCCGATCCGCATCGAGCAACGCTGGCCCTGGTGGACCGTGCTGCGCCCGGCCTGATCGCGCGGTTCCCTTTTCTGCCGCTCACCGGGCAGTACAGGAGAACCCATTGCGGAACACCGCCCCATGACGTCCCCCCGCCCCTTTCCCTCCCCTCGCCCACTGACGCTGGCACTGTGCCTGGCCATCACCGTGCCTGCCGTCCTGCCAGTCAGTGCGCATGCACAGAACGCCGCCGCAACAGTCAGCCAGTGGCGCATCGCTGCCGGTCCGCTCGACCAGGCCCTCACCGCCTTCGGCCAGCAATCTGGACTCAACGTTGCCGTCGATGCGCGCCTGACCCGTGGCCTGCGCAGCCCCGGCGTGCAGCGCGCGGAGTCGGTGGATGCGGCACTGTCGCAGCTGCTGGCCGGCACCGGGCTCACCTTCCAGCGCGATGCCGATGGTGTCGTGCTGCGCCACGCGCCGGCGCGCGACAATGATGGTGCTCGCCAGATAGGCACCCTGCGTGTTGGCGGTGAGGCCAGCGAAGGCGCTTCACCGTGGGGCCTGGCCGATGCCGATGCGGTCTACCGTGACAGCGGCTCGCGGGTGCATCTGGATCGCCAGCAGCTGGAGCGGTTCCGCGGTCAGTCGATCGGCGATGTACTGGCTGGTGCGGTCGGTGTGCATACCGGCGATGTGCGCAACGGCGGCGCACTGGACGTCAACATCCGCGGCCTGCAGGGCCAGAACCGGGTGCCGGTGATCATTGATGGCGGCCAACAGGCCATCGATGTCTACCGTGGCTATGCCGGCGTGCAGCAGCGCAGCTACCTGGACCCGGATCTAGTGAGTGCGGTCAGCATCGAGAAGGGTCCGAGCCTGGCGGCGAACGCGGCCAGTGCCATCGGTGGCGTGGTGTACATGGAAACGCTCACTGCCGACGACATCCTGGACGAAGACCAGCCCTGGGGCCTGCGCGTGCGCGCCGGCGTGGCCGACAACAGCATCGACCGCACCCACGTGTTCAAGCAGGTGGCACGCGGCAACGACAACCGCAACAGCCTGCGCGATCCGCGCGACTGGAACGGCAGCGTGGCCTTCGCCCAGCGTGGCGAGGACTGGCAGTTCGTGGCGGCCTATGCACGGCGGCGCCAGGGCAATTACTTCGCCGGCCGCAACAGTGCAGACCGCTACGACGACCAGCACCTGTCCAGCGGCGGCACCGGCATGACCAGCCAGCCGGTGTCATCGATCTACCACCCCGGCGATGAAGTGCTGAACACCCACACCGACAACGAATCGGTACTGCTCAAGTTCGTCTGGACGCCCAACCCCGACCAGCGGCTGGAACTGAGCCACCGTTTCTTCGATTCCCGCTTCGGCGAAATCATGCCCTCGGCCATCGGCCGCGTCGGCGAGTCCAACGAGTGGGTGACCTACGTGGACAAGGCCAACACCATGTTCCAGTTCGAACCCGGGCGCATGCGCGTCAACGCCACTTCGCTGCGCCACCGCTACCGGCCCGAGGCGCATCCGTGGCTGGACCTGAGCAGCACGTTGTGGTTCACCACCGCCACCAGCCGCATGTTCAACAGCAACGTGGCCAACACGCCACTGTTCAAGGACTACCCCGGCGACAGCATGCCCGACACGCTGGGCGAGACCTATGGCCCCGGCCTGCAGTCGGACGTGAAGAGCCAGCGCTGGGGCGTGGACAGCAGCAACACCACCCGCTTCAGCAACGGCCTGGGCGAATGGACGCTGCGCTACGGCGCCGCCTTCCAGCATGAGGACACCGCACCGAATTCGCCGGTGCTGCCGGTGGACTTCAACAACAACCGCTACCTGCGCTCGGGCACGCGGCGCGAGGCCAGCGCCGTCGCCTCGCTGCAGTGGCAGCCGTGGGACTGGCTGTCGTTGACCGCCGGCGGGCGCTTCACCGATTACCGCACGCAGGACCGCAACCGCGTGGCCTACGTCAGCCAGTCACGCGACCTGCGCTACACGTTCGCGCGGCTGAGCAAGGACGGGCAGCTGCTGCCGGGCTGGTACAAGGAGTGGTATCCGGATGCACAGGGCGCCTATACCCTCGAGTCGCTGCGTGCCACGCCGTACGGCGACAGCACGCTGGGGCAGACCTATGACTTCGACGGCTTCCAGCGCGATCCGCGCGGTGCCAACGGCTTCTACACCAAGAAGATTCCCACCGCCTGGGGTTACCAGCCGGCGATCCGTCGTTCCGGCCATGGCTTTGCGCCCTACGCCGAAGCCCGCTTCAACTTGGATGCGGATGCCTTCTTCTACGTGAAATACGCACAGGGCTGGAAGATGCCCAGCCTGTTCGAATCGACGCTGGGCAACAGCACCTCGGCGCCGATCAACGGCCTGAAGCCGGAGAAGAACCGTTCCTGGGACATTGGTTTCAGCCTGCTCAAGCGTGACCTGTGGCGTGACGGTGACCGCCTGGCCTTCAAGGTGGCATGGTTCAAGAACGATATCGACAACGCGATCACCCGCCGCTTCGATTCCAGCAACTGGGCCTTCTACGTCGACAACGTCGACAACTACACCATCTCCGGCTACGAGCTGCAGTCCGGCTATGACGCCGGCATTGCCTACCTGGACCTGTCGGCCAGCTACTACCAGCGCGCACGCACCTGTGATGCGGCCACGGCCAAGCGCCTGCGCGACGACCCGTATGCGAAGTGGAGCAAGCTGGACACCACGCCGGACTGCGTGGACGGCGGCTTCGGTACGTCCTTCGTCAATGCGCAGAACCCGCCGAAGTACTCGATCCACAGCACGCTCGGATTCCGCTTGTTCGACCGGCGACTGGATACCGGCATCCGCCGCATCTACAACAGCGGCCCCACCCATGAACTGGACAAGCCGTGGAACACCACCGGCTCGACCGGCCTGCAGAACATCTACCTGCCAACCGCGATCTACGACTTCTATGCGCGCTGGCAGTTCACCCCACGCACGGAAGTGGAACTGGCGGTCAACAACCTGCGCAACACCTACTACATGGACACGCTGGCGATGAGCCTGATGCCCGGCCCCGGCCGGACCACCCGGCTGGGTTTCACTGCACGCTTCTGAGTACAGCAGAAACAGCAACGCCCCGGGGAATCCATCCCCGGGGCGCCTGCATGCGGCGGCTCACGCTCTGGTAGGTGCCAACCTTGGTTGGCACAGCGACGCGCTACTTCGCGGTACTGAGCAGCAACACCGCCACAGTGACCAGGCCAATGCCAACCCAACCAATCGGGCGCAGGCGATTGCCGAACAGCAGGCGACCACAGGTGGCCGTACCGATCACGCCGATCGCGCCCCACATCGCATAGGCGGTGGCCAGGTCCATGTAGCGCACGGCCTGGCCCAGCAGGGCGAAGGCGATCCAGACCAGCACGATGGCGCCGACACCCCAGCGCCAGCGACGGAAGCCATCGGACTTTGCCACCATCATGTTGGCGGCCACATCGATCAGCGCCGAGCAGATCACGAAAAACAGGGCCATCATGTTCATCAGTGCGCCTCCCCGAGGGTGACACAGACGATGCCGACCACCGCCAGCACCAGACCGGCCAGCTGCTGCAGCGACAGGCTCTCACCGAACACGCTGATGCCGACCACGGTCAGCAGGGTCAGGCCGAGGCCCTCCCACACCGCATAGGCCACGCCGACGGCGATGCGGCGTACCGACAACGCCAGGAAGTAATAGGACAGCGCCAGCGCGGCGGCCATCACCAGATAACCGGTCCAGCCGCCATCGCGGGCGGCATGGGCCATGAAGGACGTGCCGACCACTTCGGCGACGATCGCCACGGTCAGGCAGGCCCAGGCGACGACGGCGCCACGGGCGGGAACAGTACGGGACATGTGAAGCTCCTTGCGGGACGGGGACCGCGCCCCATCCTCAGTAGATCCACGCCGTGCGTGGATGATCCGGAACGCCGCCGCAGACAGGGGCGACGGCGGCCAGTATCATCGCCTTTTACGGTGGTATCAAAATGGATTCCATCGACAGGAGCGATGGATCAATGCCCTATTCCCCTGAATCCCTGCAGGCCTTCGTCGAGGCCGCCGCGCTGGGCTCGTTCTCGGCGGCCGCGCGCCGGCTGCGCAAGACCCAGTCCACGGTCAGTACCGCCATCGCCCATCTGGAGGCGGACCTGGGCATGGTCCTGTTCGATCGTAGCGGCCGCTACCCGCAGCTGACCGACGCCGGCCGGCAGGTGCTGGGCCACGCGCAGGAAATCCTTGCCGCCGACGCGCGCCTGCAACAGCTGAGCGTGCGTCTGGCCGCACCCGTGGAGCCACGCCTGACCGTGGTGTTCTCCGATGTCTACCAGCTCGATCCGGCGCAACGTGTGCTGCAGCGGTTTGCCGAGGCATTTCCGGAGATCGAACTGGAATGGCTGGATGCCGAAGGACGGGACGTGCTGGAACTGGTGGATGCTGGGCGCGCCGGGCTGGGACTGCTGCCGCGCCAGGCGCAGTACCCCGATGCGCTGGTGGCCCAGCCCCTGGCCCACCACAGCGAACTGGCGGTGTATGTGGCCAGCGACCATCCACTGGCGCAGGCCGGCGTGCGCGCGGCGGCGCAGCTGGCCCGGCACCGGCAGGTGCGGCTGAGCGCGCAGGTCGACCACGCGCCGCCGATCAGCGGGCCGGCATGGACTGCGTCGGACTATCTGATGGTGATGGAGATGGCCGAGGACGGCATCGGCTGGGCCGAGCTGCCGCGTGCGCTGGTGCAGCGCTACGACCGTGGCCGCCTGCTGGAGCTGCGCGTGCCTGGCTGGCCGCGCCGCATCCACAGCGACCTGGTGTGGCGGCGCGATACGCCGCCGGGGCCGGCGGCATTGTGGTGGGCCGAAGCGTTGGGGTGATGTAGTGCCGGTCGCTGGCCGGCATCCCCTTGTCCCGTGGTTGCCGGCCAGCGGCCGGCACTACCGATCAACGATGGGCGAGCGCGTAATCCAGCGCCGAGCACACCGCTGCCACCTGCGCGTCGTTGCACTGCTGCGGCGTCGCCCGCGGGCTGTCCGGGTAGACCTCGGTGGTGGTGGTGTACTTCGCCCCGGTGATGCCGGCGCACAGGCCCAGCGGCACCAGCGCGTACTCGATCACGCCGTGCGCGACCACCGGCGAACCGATGATCTCGCCCTTGTCGTCGGCCGGTGCGATATGGGTGACCTTCTCCACTTCGGCGACCACGGCCTGCTGGAACGCCGGCTGCGGATTCTCGCTGTCGTCCACCAGGTAGAAGCCATCGGGAATCAGGCCTGGCTCGAACGGCTTGCCATCGCGCGCGGCGAGTGCGGGACGGAACTCGCTCTCGTCGCTGTCGGTGGTTTCGTGCAGGTCGATGTGCAGCACGAACTGGCCCTTCAACGGTGCGATCAGTTCGATCAGCGCCGTCGATTCGCGGGCCGGGCCGTCAGCGCGGAAGTTGCGGTTCGGGTCGATCGCATCGAAGTTCCAACGGTTGATGCGCTCGAAGCCCCACGGATTCACGCACGGCGCGACCAGCAGATTGGCCTTGCCGGCATAGCTGACGGCATGCTTTTCGAGGAATTCCAGCGCGCCCAGCACGCCACTGGTCTCGTAGCCGTGCACACCGCCGGTCACCAGCGCGGCCGGCAGTGCCGGATTCCAGTCGCGGCTGCGCAGAGCGAACAGGGTATAGGTCTCGCCTGCATAGTCGAGCTGGCCGTAAGCCACCTTGTCGAAGCGCTCGGCCAGTGCATCGATGCGCGGCAGCACTTCCTCGTCGTAACGGCGCAGGCGCTGCTGGCGCGCACGCCACTGCTCCCGTTCCGCCACGCCCCACGGCTGGCCAGGGGTTCCGACGGGGTAGAAAGCAGCAGTGGACATGGCAGATCTCAGCGGGTCAGGAGGCAATTGATCACTTTACCACCGGGTCAAAGCGCTGAACCGTGTGCCGATTCCAATGGCGAATGGAATCAGCAATAATTCTCATTTACGCCCTTCCACTGCCCGCAACGATGCCCATCCCTGCCCTGCAACCGGCCCGCCTGCCCCTGGCCGCCGCCCTCGCCCTGTGCCTGATCCCGGCTGCCAGCGCCTTCGCGCAGGACAGCGCCACCACGCTCGACAGCATCCAGGTATCGGGTAGCTGGCTGGGCAGCGGCCTGCACGACAGCGTCAAGAGCTTCGCCGGCGCACGTACCGTGGTTGATCGCCAGCGCATCGAGGCCAGCGGCGCCGCCAGCCTGGGCGATGCCATGCGCCGCATTCCCGGCGTGCAGGTCACCGACAACTCCGGCACCGCCGGCAGCTCGGTGTCGCTCAACATCGGCGTGCGTGGCCTGACCGGCCGCTACTCGCCGCGCTCGACCGTACTGCTGGACGGCGTGCCGCTGGCGGTTGCGCCGTACGGGCAGCCGCAGCTGTCGTTCGCCCCGGCCAGCCTGGCCAACATCGAGTCGATCGACGTGGTGCGTGGCGGCGGTGCGGTGCGCTACGGGCCGCAGAATGTCGGCGGCATCATCAACTTCAGCACCCGTGCGATTCCGACCGTGGCCGGCCTGCACGGCGAGGCCGGCGTGCGCTACAGCGCCTACGACCACGGCGGCGGCGACAGCACCCAGTACAACGCGTTCCTCGGCGGCACCGCCGACAACGGCCTGGGTGCCGCCCTGCTGTATTCCGGGCAGGACGGCCGCGGCTGGCGCCAGGGCAGCGATGACCGTTTCGACGACCTGGCACTGAAGTTCGCCTATGCCATCGATGCACAGCAGGAACTGCGCGCCAAACTCTCGTACTACAACGTGCGTTCGCTGACCCCGGGCGGTCTTACCCGCGCCCAGTACGAGACCGATCCGTTCCAGAACACCCGGCCGACCGACTTCTGGAAGGGCCATCGCACCGGCATCGACCTGGGCTACACCAACACGCTGTCGCAGAACAGCGAGTTCGAGGTGCTTGCGTATTACAACGAAAGCAACCGCGCCAGCTCGCTGATCAACGCCGCCAACACCCAGATCACCGTGCAGCCGCGCGACTACCGCGTGCTCGGCATCGAACCGCGCTACACCCAGCGCCTGCACTGGGGCAGCAGCGTGCACGACATCACCGCCGGCTACCGCTTCCTGCGCGAGCGCGGCAATGACCGCAGCTACACCGTGACCCGCCGTACCGGTGCGGCCAGCGCGACCACCCGCTTCGACAACGCCACCGATGCGCACTCGTTCTACGTCGATGACCGCATCGCCATCGGCCAGTGGCGAATCACCCCCGGCGTGCGCATGGAGTGGATCGACATGGACCGCCAGCAGGCCGGTGGCGGCGCGACCTTCAGCAGCCGCAACGACAAGGCCCTGCCCTCGCTCAACGTGGCCTACCTGCTGACCCCGCAGCTGACCGTGTTCGGCAACTACACCACCTCGTTCGGGCCGGTGCAGAACATCCAGCTCAACTCGCAGAGCGCGACCAATCCGCTGAACCCGGAAATCGCCAGGACCACCGAGCTGGGTGCGCGCTGGCAGGATGGCGCGCTGCGTGCGGAAGTGACCGTATTCAAGATGCGCTTCGACAACCAGATCCTGCAGATTCCGGGCATCACCCCGCCCACCTTCCAGAACATCGGCGCCACCGACCACAAGGGTGTGGAAAGCGCGATCGAATACCGCTTCGCCGAGAGCAGCGCGCTGGCCGGGCTGGAGCTGTACGCGAACTACACCTGGACCAAGGCCATCCAGCAGTCCGGCGACAATCGTGGCCTGGATGTGCCGTTCTATTCGCGGGATACCGACAGCATCGGCGCCCGTTATGCGCTGGCCGGCTGGACCTTCAACGTGTCCAGCACCCACCAGAGCGGCCAGTTCTCCGATGCCGCCAACACCTGGAACGAAACCGCCGATGCGCGCGTAGGCCGCGTGCCGGGCGTACGCCTATGGAACGCGCAGGCCGCCTGGCAGCTGCCTTGGCTGGCCGACAGCGAGATTGCGGTGGGCGTGAACAACCTGGCCGACAAGCGCTGGTACACCCGCAACGTGGATGGCAACGCCGGGCGCATGGTGGCCGCACCGCGCACCTTCTACGTGCAGGGCCGCTACCGCTTCTGAGTGCGGTAACCGCCTGATGCGGTGACGGTGGCGCTCACGGTGGCGGCGTATCATGCCGCCACCATGTCGTCCGCCGCTTCGCCATCGCGCCTGCATCTGGCCTTCCAGGGCCTGCGCCTGCGCCTGCGCGGAAGCGACCTGTGGTTCATCGCCCTGGCCCTGCTGGTCGGGCTGATCGCCGGTGGCCTGACCCTGTTGCAGGCTGGGCTGGCACGCACCCTGCAGACGGCGCTGTATGGGCTGGACGAGGGCATGCGTCTGAGCTCGCTGCCCGCACTGAGCTGGACCGCGCTGCTGGTACTGCCGCTGGGCGGCCTGGTGGTGGGCCTGGTCAGCCTTGCTGCAACGCGCCTCAAGCGCCCCTTGCTGGACGCCGTGGAAGCCAATGCGCTGCACGGCGGCCGCATGTCGATGCGTGACAACCTGATCGTGTTGACCCAGACCCTGGTCTCCAACGGCTGCGGCGCGTCGGTCGGACTGGAAGCGTCGTACACGCAGATGGGTGCCGGCAGCGGCTCGCAGCTGGGACGGGTGATGCGCCTGCGCCGCAACGACGTGCGCATCCTGGTCGGGGCCGGTGCGGCCGGTGCCATCGCCGCGGCCTTCGGCGCTCCGCTGGCCGGGGCGTTCTACGCCTTCGAGATCGTCATCGGCGCGTATACGCCGGCGGCACTGGCGCCGGTAGCGGTGGCGGCGCTGGCCGGCGCCTTCGTTGCCGACCAGGCCGGCGTGGAGGCCTATCTGCTGCCGGCGGCATCCACCATCGACGTGCGCGCTGCCGACTATGCGATCTACGGCCTGCTCGGCTGCTGCTGTGCCATGGTCGGCATCGTGGTGATGCGCCTGATCGCCTCCATCGAGGGCACGGTCAAGCGCAGTCCATTGCCGCTATGGGGACGGCCGGTAGTGGGCGGCCTGCTGCTGATTCCGCTGGCGCTGGCCAGCCCGCAGGTGCTGTCGTCCGGCCATGGCGCACTGCACCTGGACCTGACCACCCATCTGCCGCTGATCTGGATCGGCGGACTGCTGACCCTCAAATGCCTGGCCTCGGGCATCTCGCTGGGTTTTGGCTTCCGCGGCGGCCTGTTCTTCGCCTCGCTGTTCATGGGCACCCTGGTCGGCACGCTGTTTGCCGGGCTGCTGGCGATGGCCACCGGCGTGCCGGTGGTCGACGCCACGTCGGCGGCGCTGGCGGGCATGGCCGCGCTGGCCGCGGCGGTGGTTGGCGCGCCGATGACCATGGCCATGCTGGTGTTGGAAGGCACCCACGATTTCCTGCTGACCAGCGTGGTGATGAGCGCCGTGCTGGTGTCCAGCACCCTGGTGCGGCAATGGTTCGGCTATTCCTTCTCGACCTGGCGCATGCATCTGCGCGGGGAAACCATCAAGAGCGCGCGTGACATCGGCTGGGTACACAACCTCAATGCCGGGCGGATGATGCGCAAAGGCGTAGCCACTGCCCCGGCCGACCTCGATGCCGCCGCCTTCCGCCAGCGCTTCCCGCTGGGCTCGGGCAGCCGGGTGATCCTGATCGACAGTGAAGGCCACTACGCCGGCATCGTGCAGATCCCGCGCCTGTTCGGCGACGGCGTAAAACCCGAGGACGTGGTGGGTACGTTCGCCGAGAACCGCGACGTAGCGCTCGCCGCCAGCGCGGATGTGGTGAGCGTGATGCAGAGGTTCGACCAGACCCAGGCCGACGAGCTGGCGGTGGTGGCCGACGATGGCCAGGTACTGGGCGTGGTATCTGAAGCATTCGTGCGCAAACGCTATGCGGAGGAGCTGGACAAGCGCCAGCGCGAAATGATGGGCGAGCGCGTCGACGAGTAGATCCACGCCATGCGTGGATGACCTTCCCGGCGCCCCCGTCCCGCCCACGCACGGCAAGGGCATGGAGCACGGAAATGCCCCCACTGCGCGTCGACTGGTAGATCCACGCCATGCGTGGATGATGTCCCGGCACCCCCACCCATCCACGCATGGCGTGGATCTACTGTCACCTGCGGGAGGTAGACTGCGGCCATGCGCTTCATTGAAACCTTCCAGTCCGGCCCCTTCGCCGACACCGTGGTCAGCCTGCTGGCGGCGTTCGTGCTCGGCACCCTGATCGGCGCCGAGCGCCAATACCGACAGCGTACCGCCGGCCTGCGTACCAACGTGCTGGTGGCCGTCGGCGCCGCCGCCTTCGTGGATCTGGGCATGCGTATCGCCGGCAGCGCCGAGGCCGTGCGGGTGATCTCGTACGTGGTCTCGGGCGTCGGCTTCCTCGGCGCCGGCGTGATCATGAAGGAAGGCATGAACGTGCGCGGCCTGAACACCGCCGCGACGCTGTGGTGCTCGGCTGCCGTGGGCAGCTGTACCGGTGCGGACATGCTGGCCGAAGGCGTGCTGCTGACCGTCCTGATCATCGCCGGCAACACCCTGCTGCGGCCACTGGTGAACGCAATCAACCGCATCCCGATCAACGAAGCCGCCAGCGAGGCGACCTACGAAGTGCGCCTGAGCGTGGATGCCGACGCGGTGCCGCGCGTGCGCGAGCGCCTGGTCGATGCACTGGAAGCAGCGCAGTACCCCGTTGGCGACGTACAGCTGGTCGAGCACACCGATGCGCCTACCGACGTGATCGCAGTCCTGGTCAGCACGGCGGTCAGCGCCGACGAGCTGGACGTGGTGCTGGCGCGGATGGAGCAGGTGCCGGGCGTGCTGCACGCCACCTGGGAAGTCAGCACCCGCGATTGAGCGGGGATCGGCTGTTCATTCACGCATGACATGGATCTACTGCTCATCCATGCGCCACGCGCTGCTGCGCACGCAGCAGCCTGCGGAACGAGGCGCAGCGCCGTGCATCGTCAGCGTGCGGACAGGCTGCAGCGCGCCGCAGCCGATCCTGCACCCGCTGCAACCCGCGTATCTGCCGCTGCAGCGCATCGGCCTGGGCCAGCAATGCCGTGCGGTCCAATGCGAGCCCTGTCCCCTGCGGCATCGCCGCGCCGATCTGCTGCAGCGACAGACCTGCTGATTGCCCCAGGCCGATCAGCGCCAGCCGTTCCAGCACCTGTTCGTGGTACTGCCGGCGCAGGCCGCGCCGCCCCAGCACCTGCAACAGGCCCAGCTGTTCGTAGTAGCGCAGGGTCGAGGCCGGTACACCGCTGCGGCGCACCACCTCACCGATATCCAGTTCCCGCATCGTGCTTGACCTCAAGTGGGCTTCAAGCGCCACCATGGTCGTACTCCCCGCGCAAGGCAAGCCCATGGCAGATTCGCTCCCGCTCGATCAGAACACGCTCTGGAACGGCCCCGCTGGCGAGAACTGGGTCGCGCAGCAGACCCTGCTGGACGGCCTGTTCCAACCGATGGCCGATGCGCTGCGCGACGAACTGCCGGCTGCCGTCACGGAACTGCTGGACATCGGCTGTGGCACCGGCGCCAGCACGCTGACTGCCGCCACGATGCGTCCCGATGCGCATTGCACCGGCGTCGACATCTCCGCACCGATGCTCGCCCTCGCCCGCCAGCGTGCCGCCGCGATCGGGCGCGACATCGACTTCATCGTTGCCGACGCGCAGCGCCATGCCTTCGCGACAGCGCGCTACGATTGGATCCAGTCGCGGTTCGGGGTGATGTTCTTCGAGGACACGCAGGCCGCCTTCGCCAACCTGCACCGTGCCGCCCGAGCCGGCGCAGGCCTGCGCTTCATCGCCTGGCGCAGCGCGCAGGACAATCCGTTCATGACCACCGCCGAGCGCGCCCTTGCAGACCAGCTGGTGCTGCCGGTGCGGGTACCAGGTGCACCGGGGCAGTTCGCCTTCGCCGATGGCGAGCGGGTGCGTCGGCTGCTGCAGCGTGCCGGATGGCAGGACGTGGACGTGTCGCCGCTGGACCTGACCTGTTTCCTCACCCGTGACGCGCTGGCCAGCTACGTCGGCCAGCTCGGTCCGGTGGGCCTGGCCCTGCGTGCGCTGCCGGCCGAACGCGCCGATGCGCTGCTGCAACACGCGCTGGCTGCGTTCGCATCGTTCATCGACGGTGATCGCGTGCGGGTGGAAGCCGCCTGCTGGATGATCCGCGCCCGCGCCTAGCAACAGAAAAGGGGACGGAGGGGATCAAGTCGTTCATGCCCCGGCTGTGCGGGAAACGACTTGATCCCCTCCGTCCCCTCTTCTCTACAGCGCCTCGCCTGCATCGGCCAGCCGCGATTCGATGAGCGCGTACCACTGCTCGAGCATGTCGACCAGCATGTCCAGCTCGGCGTCGGCGCGCTGCGCGCGGCCGCTGCGCAAGCACGCCTGCGCCTCCTGCAGTTGGGTGAGGAACCCGGCAACGGTGTCGGCCTGCAGGATCAGGCCCGGCAGCCGGCGCCCGGGAATGCGCACCACCGCATGGTTGCCGAGCTGGCCGTACACGCTGAGAGTGGCTTCCGTCTTCATGGACAAGGGCAGGAATTGGGCATTCATCAGGTGCACCAGGGAAGAAACCTGCCCACCGGCAGGCGTGGAAAACGGGGGAGACGTTTCCACGTCCTGCCGGCAGAACAGGGGGGACTCGGGATGCCGGGGCGCGCCCCGGCACGGGGATTCAGTGCGGCCGGGCCACGCCGGCGATCTGCACCCGGCGGTTGGGCGCCAGGCAGGCAATCAGTTCGCGCCGGTTGCGCTGGTCACACTGCACCAGTGGTTCCGCCGCGCCGCGACCTTCAGCGCTGATGCTCGCCGCTGATACGCCGCCCTGTACCAGGGCCATGCGCACCGCCTCGGCGCGCCGCTGCGACAGCGTCTGGTTGTAGGCAGCGCTGCCGATGCGGTCGGTGTAGCCGACCACCTGGATCGACTGCACCTGGCTGGCCTCGCGCACCTGCGCCAGCACGCCCTGCACGGCCTGCTGGCCGGTGGCACTGAGCACCGCACTGTCGAAACCGAACAGCGCATCGGCAGCCAGTCGCAGCGGCTGCTCCGGCAAGGGCGCCGGCGGTGGCGGTGCAGGCGGACGCGGCGGATCCAGTACGGCAGCGCACGATTCAGGCTTCCAGTAGCCGCCCTGGGCGATGCCCTTGTTGTCGAAGCGCACCTGGAACTGGCAGGTGAAGTATTCGGCGCCCTGTGCGGTGCGGAAGTTGAAGAGGTAGTTCCACTCGCGCACACCCCACATGCCTTCATTGAAATGCGGTGTGCCCAGCAGCGTGTACAGCTGGCGCTTGCTCATGCCCGGCGCGAACCGGCGCAGGTCGGCGATATCGGGATAGATGCCTTCCTTCAGCGATGCCTTGCTGGCCTCCGGGAAGGTGACGGCAGTGCTGCCGGCGGGACCATCGGCGGCCGGTGCGTGGCTGCGGCAGGCAACCAGCAACCCTGCGGCGAGGATCAGGCCCAGCGTGGCGATGACGTGGCCACTGCGAGCGATGCGATGCGATTTCATGTCATTCCCCCTGTAGACGTTGCCCGCTGCGCCGGGCCGCAAGTGCGACCCGGCGCGGGCGATCACCACTGGATACCGGCACCGACGGCCACACCGGCCTCGCCGCGGCTGTTGGTGGAACCACTGAACTTGTAGATCCAGCGCCCGCCCTCGGAAACACCGGAGATGCCAAGGGCAACACCGGATTCTCCGTTGTAGCTGCCGGCAGCGATCGAGGCCATGTTGCGGCCGGCTTCGCTGGGCTGCGGCAGCGACGCGGTTGCCATCGCCGAGGCGATACCGGCCGACGCGCGGTTGTCGGTCTTGCGCAGGTCGCGTTCAAAGCCGCCCATGCGCTCATCGGTGTAGGCCTTGGACCAGTCCAGCGTCTGCGCCATGCCCGACTTCAGCTGGTCGACGTTGACTGCGTCGGTACCGGCGGTGCCGGCGGCGACGTTGCGCACCGTGGTCGGGCCACTGCTGGTGCTGCCCAGGGTGACGCTGTTGTAGTTGGTGGTGCCGTTGGTGGTGGTGTCATAGCGGATCGTGCCCTGCTGCGAAGCCTGCAGCTGACGCACGTTGACCGCATCCGTTGCCTGCGAACCGTCGGCCACGTTGACCACCTGGCGTTCGGCACCGGCTGCCCCCACCGACACCGTATTGGCGCGGTTGGCGACCGAGCCTGCACCCAGCGCCACCGAGTTGTCGGCCTGTGCCTGCGAACCGTTGCCCAGTGCGGTCGAGTTCGCCCCGGCAGCGGTGGAGCCGGCACCGCCTGCGGCGGAGTTGGCACCGCTGGCGGACGGATCGGCCAGGTTGTTGCTGTTGTTGGCACGGAAGCTGCCGGCGACGTTGGTGATGTTCTGGATCTTCTGGTCGGTGTAGGACTTGGACTGGTCGATGGCGTAGTTGACGCCGTTCTTCAGCTGGCCGACGTTGGTCGCGTCGTGGTCGTCGGAGCCATCGGCCACGTGGGTGACCTTGCGCTCGCTGCCGCTGCTGCCCACCGCCACTTCACCGGACGAGTTGCTGGCACCAGTCTGGCCGTAGGCACCGGTATAGCCGGTCTGCGCGCCGACACTGGCCACCGAGCCAGCACCCAGCGCAACACTGTTGCCTGCGCTGGCATTGGCGCCGTTGCCGACCGCCACACTGCCCGCGCCCGCTGCACTGGCCTGCGGGCCGACCGCCAGCGCTTCGGCACCGGTGGCCGTCGCCGCTGCGGCAGTGGAGTTGACCGCCAGGTATGGGCTGCCGCCACCGTTGCTGATGCGCTGGTTGAGCACCCGCAGCGAGCCATCCACGGCGGAGAACGCCGCGGTGACGTTGCTGTAATCGTTGCCGGTGATGGTGCCATCGGTAGCGATAGTGGAGATGTTGAAGGTCGGCGCGGTCCACAGCCCGGTGCTGCCGTTGTACACGGTGCTGCCACCGAAGTAGCTGGCCACCGTCTGGTGCGTGCTGAACAGCTGGTCGCCGGTGATGGCATCGCTGCTGCCCGCCAGGATGCTGCCGGCAGCCACGTTGGTGACTTTTACCGGTGCAACGCCGGTACCACTGAGGGTCACGGTATCGACCACGTTGCCACTCCCATCCACGTCGTACTTCACGGCGCGCTTGTCCAGGTCATCGGTCTGGTCTGCAACGTTGGCCAGCGAATTGCTGACCGCATCGAAGGCCGTGCCGACGTCGTTGTAGCTGCCCTGGCTGACGGTGCCATTGGCGGCGACGTTGTTGAGCGTGTAGGTCGGTGCGGTCACCACGCCATTGGCATCCACCGCAGCGCCGCCGCCGAGGTGGGTGGCCACGGTCTGGTTGGCCGCGAACAGCTGCGCACCGTTGATCGCTTCGCTGCTGGCCGCGCTGATCTGGCCCGGGCCAAGGTTGCGCAGCGTGGTGGCCGTGCCGGACTGGCCCAGCGTAGCGCTGCCGTAGTTGACGCTGCCGTCGCCGTTGAGGTCGTAGCGCAGCGCGCCCTCTTCCGAGGCCTGCAACTGGCCCAGGTTGACCGCATCGGTGCTGGCGGTACCGGCGGCGACATTGGTGACCTGGCGTTCGGCGCCTGCGGCACCGATCGACACGCTGTTGGCACGGTCGGCCAGGCTGCCGGCACCGACCGCGATGCTGTTGGCGGCGGTTGCGCTGGCACCGGCACCGACGGCGATCGCTTCGGTACCGCTGGCCACGGCGTCAGCACCGGTCGAATTCACCCGCAGGTACCGGGTGCCGGTGTTGCGGATGTCGTTGATCTGCGTGTTGAGGTTGACCAGCGAGCCATCCACCGCATCGAAGGCGTCGGTGACGTTGTCATACAGCCCCGAGGCGACGGCGCCACCGGTGGAGATGGTGCTGATCTCGAACAGCGGTGCGGTGAACGTGCTGGTGAGCGGATCGAATGCTGCGCGTCCGCCAAAGAACTTCGCCATGGTGTCGTTGCTGGCGAACAGCTGCGCACCGTTGACCGCCTCGCTGCTGGTGGCATTGACCGCGCCGGCGGCCAGGTTGCCGATGGTGGTGGTGCCGGTGCCATTGCCGAGGGTGACACGGCGGTAGTCGGGGTCGCCTGCACCATCCAGGTCATAGGTGACCGCCGCTGCGCCGACCGCATCGATCTGGCTGATGGCGCCCTTCAGCTGGGCCACGTTGACCGCATCGGTGTTGGCGCTGCCGGCCGCGAGGTTGGTGATCTGCCGCTCGCCGCCACCGGCGGTGCCTACCGACACTTCACCGGCCGACACCTGCGCGGTGGTCAGGCCGTAGGCGCTGTAGCTGGCCTGGGCGCCGCGCAGTGCAGCCGAGCGGTAACCCAATGCCACCGAATTGGCCTGGTTGGAGGTGCTCTCCGCGCCGAGCAGGGTCTGCCCGTTGGCGGTGCCGCTGGCGCTGTCACCGACCACCACCGAGTGGCCCATGCGCGCCGCGTAGTCGGCGGTGGGAACGCCGGTCGGATCGGTCGGATCATTGGCGCCCGCGCCGGGGAAGGCCACGTTGGCATCAACCTTCGGCAGCTCATGGCGGGCATTGGCACCGATCACCACTTCCTTGGAGCCGTTGGCATAGGCGCCATCGCCCATCAGCACCTGGTAGTCCTGCGCGGCGTTGACCGCCCAGCAGGAGATATCGGCCAGTGCAATGTCCAGGCACTTGGCCGCCCAGGCCGGCGAATCCTTGGGCAGCAGCAGGCCCAGCAGGCCACCGGGATTGCCATTGTTGATGTTGTAGATGTAGCTGTCGGAGGTGACGCCACCGATCAAGGTCAGGTGCGAGCTGCCGCCGGTGACCGCGCCACCCAGGCCATTGAGCGTGGTACCGACCGGCGTGGCATTGACCACCGGCAGGCCGAGCACGTTGACCGTGGAATAGGTCTGCATGACGTTGGCGGTGCTGAGCTTGAGGTTGCCGTTGGACAGGTAGCCGGTGCCGCCGAACAGGCTGGCAGTGGTCGGGCCAAGCAGTTCGGTGACACCGCCCACCAGGCCACCGGTGCCGATCACCAGGCCCGCATTCGGGTCGGCGGCTGCGGGCGCCTTCGGGCTGGTCGGCGGGATGGCCGACGGCGAGGTCAGGCCGAGGCTGCCCAAGGTGTTGCCGACCAGACCGCCGACGGCGCCGGTCAGGTTGCCGACAGTGCCGTTGAGATCGCCGTTGAGCAGGCTGCCGACAGCGCTGCCAGCGCCGTTCAGCGCAGTGCCGACGCCGTTGAGCAGGCCGCCCAGGCCCAGCGCGCTGTTCTGAGCGGCGACGGTTGTGGTGCCGGCCAGCTTGAGGTTGCGATCAGCGACGAGTTCTTCGCCGTCCTTGCCCTGCACGCGCACCTTGCCCGCTACGCCGGCATCGAACGCGGCGGTGATCGCGCGGTCATCGGTGTCGCCCGGCAACTCTTCCTTGGCCGGCAGTGTGACCGCGGCGGTGGCACCGGCCTGGCCTTGTCCTTCGATATGGTTGCCGGCCACGCCCAGCTGCGAATCGACCTTGCCGTCGACGGCCGCCTTCAGCCCGGACGGCGTTGCAGTCACGGCGGTGGCAACCTGGGTGCCGGCATCGACGCTGGCAATCGGCGTACCGGCGATGCCGACATTGGCTTTTGCGGCGGCGTTGGCAGACAGACCCAGCGGCGCCTGAGCGGCCGGTGCGACGTTCGCGGCGACCGCGGTATCGACACGGGCGGCAGCGACGTTGCCGATGCCGATGTTGGCGTGCACGTCGGCGCCGAGCGCCGGTGCGGTCACCTGGCGCGGCGTGGCGCCGGCGGCCAGCTTGACCTGCACGGTGGCCGGCAGGACGTCGCGCACCACCGGCAGCGAGGTCGTGCTCAGCTGCAGGCCGACGCGTGCGTTCGCACTGATCGCCGGGTTCGCCTGGGCCTGTCCTGCGGCCGCTGCCAGCGCCACTTCGGCATCGACCTTCACCGGCATCGGCTGGGTGTACTTGGCTGCCAATGCCTGCAGATCGCGCAGGGATTGGCTGGACTCTGTTGCCGCCGCAGGCCCGCTGGCCAGCACGCACAGCAGTGCCAGGGCCAGGGTGCTGGGCACCAGAAGGCTGGCACGGCGGTCGCGCGGTGCGGTACCACCGCTATCGCCGGTGGCCAGTTCCGAGGCCACAACCAGAGCATTGAGCTGGCGGTTCCATACACGCCGGTAGATGCGGTTCATGAGCATTTCCCCCGTAGGCGGACAACTTGAATGTCAGTGGACTTGCCGTTAGGCAGGTGACTGACATTTCGCGCCTTTCAGCGAGGGCTGAGCACTTCATTCCGGCAGGGCAATCGCGCATTCCGGCAAATCCACGGCCGGATTCGGCAGCCGCATATGCAAAACCGGCAGGGAGGGCTGGCCGGGCTGCGCCCGGCACCCGCAGAGGCCACGTCAAAGGCAACAGCAACGGCAAAAGCAACGGCAGAAGCTGGGTTCCTGGGGGATGGCGGAGTGGGTCCGGTTGCGGGGGACGCCGTAAATACGTCCCTGTAGGCTTGGCCGCGGCATCCATGCCGCGGACACCCCCGCAACCGGACCCACCCCGCCTTCGACAGTTTCCCGCGCGCTTTCCTGTAGAGCCGGGCCATGCCCGGCTGAGGGAAAGTCGGATCATCATTTTTCATTTAGATCGAAATAATCAATGAAAATCGAGGTTGCACTCACGCCCGCAGTGAATGCATGACAGTCAATCCAACCGCCCTCGGGAAACTGTCAGGGGTGGGGCGGTGTGGGCTTGCAGGACCGTTGGCGCCATGGATGGCGCCATCGAGCCCCCATGGATGGGTTTACGGCGTGTCCTGCAAGCCCACACCGCCCCGCCAACCCACAGAAAACCCAGAGCCGGCTGTTGCTGTTGCTGTTGCTGTGGCTGTTGAGGTTGCCGGCCAGCGGCCGGCACTACCGCGGGTGCCGGGCGGCAGCCCGGCCGATACCCTCAGGCGGGTTGGCCGAGCTGTGCGGGCGCGCGCATCAGGGTGTCGCGCGGCAGTTCGCCAAAGACTTTCCGATAGTTGTCGGCAAAGCGCGACAGATCCCACAGCCCGCAACTGAGCGCGATGGCCTTGACCGAGCGCCGGTTGGAATCGGCCATCGACAGGCTGCGGCAGGCCGCGCACAGCCGCAGCATCGACAGGTAGCGATTGGGCGAGGTGCCGAACAGATCCTCGAACGCATAGCGCAGGCCGCGTTCGCTGACGCCGGCGGCGTCGCAGATTTCATTCATGTAGATATTGCGCCGCAGGTTGAGGCGCATGAAGTTCTCCGCCCGCTGCGCGATCAGGTAATGCGTGCGGCGGGCGCGACTGCAGCTGGGCCGGTCGGCTGGGCCTCCACCGAGCAGCGCCTGGATATGCTCATGCAGCAGGCGCTCGGTTTCTTCCGGCTGCAGCGCACCGCCCTGCCCCAGCTGTGCATGCAGCTGCTGGTAATGGCGTACCAGAGGCATTGCATCATCGCCGAGGTTGAACAACGAAAGTGCCTGCCCCGCCGGTGGCGTGCTGCGCAGGCTCAATTCGGTCAGCTTGCGCTGCACGCGCGCGACCGGCACCAGCATCAGCGTCATCTGCGTGCCGGGGCTGAGCGTGAACTCACTGATGCCTTCGGGCATCACGGCCAAAGCCATTCCCGGCGTCAGCGGCACGCCATGGCACCAGCTCAGTGCATCGTCGGTGGTGTGCAGGTAACCGAGCATCGCCCAGTCGGGGGGAAGCATGAATCGGCCGCGACAATGGAAGCCGCAGGTGATACTGCAGAACAGGGCTTCCTCGTGAACGCGCGAAGCGAATGCCGCGCGCGGACCATTGCCATCAAGCAGCAACAGCTCCACATCGCACACGCGGAGCACGCCGCTCAGCGTGGCCAGGTCGATCGACCTGAGATCGCCGTCGTCGTTGTCTTCCACCCCACCATCGACCATGACAGTGTCGTCCCCCGTTTGGTCTGCTGCACGACCCCGCCCCCACTGCCTGACAGGGCGCTCGCCGTTTCCAAGAGCATCGTCCGTTGCCGTGATGGTCGCTGCGTAGAACGCGCGTCCATCCATGAAAATGCAAAACCTTGAATGCGAGTATGCCCGATAATCCGCGGCCGTAAACAGGATGTTTCAAGGCAGACGGATTATCGGCTGCGTGAAGAAATTGTGTGTACGAGTGGCATGGTTTTCGCATGGGCGCAGATCGACCTCACATTATCTGCACGAGCATGAATCGTTTTGCGCAGGAACGGATTTACGTCACAGATCGTGATCGGAATATTCAGCAATTCCCCGAATCTGCCGAATTTGCATATAGGTTCCGGTTGCAGGGAACCGCCATTCAGGCAAAGTCGAATACACGGTGATCGGGCACGCAGATAGCGGCCACACCCAGGGGGACAGCATGACCATGCACCTGCGAAATACCGTTTCGACCACCGGCCCGGTGCCGTGCGGTCGCGGTTGCGCGGCCGCTGCCCTGCCCGGGAATGATCACCCTGCTTGAGCACAGCGGGATTGCCCGCCGTGCCTCCTCCGCCAGGATGGCAGAGGCCTACGGACGGTCCCGGCGGAGCCGGGCCACCGCCCATGCAGGTTTCCTGCAGCAACTGACAGGTAGAGGGAGACAACCGTCATGAACGCATCGATCCGCAAGTTCCTGAAAGAAGAAGATGGCGTGACCGCGCTCGAATACGGGCTGCTGGCCGCCGTGATCGCCGGCATCCTGATCGTGGTGGGCAGAACCCAGATCACCGCATTCTTCACCACGTTGTTCACCCGCCTGCAGGCCATCGCCACCGACGCCACCACCACCTAGCCATCGCGCGGGGTGCAGCACCTGCGGTCGCTTCGATGGCGACCGCGGTGGCCGATGAAGGGGTCTGCAACTGTCCAATGACGGACGAAGAGGGTGTGCGATGACACTGCTGGGATTGCTGGCCATGGGAGTGTGCCTGCGGATCGCGATCAGCGATCTGTACGCCCGCCGCGTGCCCAACACCTGGCTGCTGGCCGCGTGCGCGATCGCGGTGCCACTGATCATCGCCAACCAGTTCAATGCAACGCGCACGACCTGGGCGCCACACCTGCTGGGCGCGGCACTTGGCCTGCTGGCTCTGCTGCCGTTCTACGCGGTGCGCTGGATGGGCGCTGGCGATGTGAAGTTCTTCGCCGTGCTCGGCCTGCTGCTGGGCTGGAAGGCATTGCTGCCGGTATGGGTGCTTGCCAGCCTGGCCGCAGGCGCCCACGCCATGCTGGTGATCGTCGGACGGCAGTTGGCCGGTCACCTGCCGCTGCGCCTGCAGATGCAGGTAAATCGCGCCAGCACGCACTGGAATGAGCACCCTGCACTGCGCGAACTCCACGCTGCGCGCGCGGGGCGCCAGGGCATTCCTTACGCGGCCTACCTGGCCTTCGCTGCGATTGGCTGGGTATTGGCAACCACTTATGGAGGCGTGGCATGAAAGCGTTCGCACGTCGCCGCCAACGCGGCGTGGCCAGCATCGAATTCGCACTGATGCTGCTTCTCGGCCTGGTGCCGCTGTTGCTGTTCACCTTTTCCGGCGTGCTGATCATGGCCGCGCAGCAGACCTTGGCGACGGCCTCGGCCGAGGGCGCGCGCGCTTCGCTGCGCTATGGCAGCGCCGGCGAGCGGCGCACCGCAGCCTGCCTGGCGGCCCGCCGCTCCATGCAATGGCTGTTGCAGTTTTCCAGGCAGAACCCGGACTGCAGCGCTGGCGGCGCCGGTGCCATCGTGGTTTCGCCGCAGGCGCCCTGCGCCGGCCTGGCGACGGTGCAATGCATGACCGTGACCGTGAGCTACGACTACAACGCCCACCCCTTCCTGCCCGGCACCGCCACGCTCTACGGCTGGGTGATGGGCGCCCCCATTCGCAGCGTCGCGGTCGCCCAGCTGGACCTTGGCAGCAACTGACGATCGGTACAGGAGACGTTCTTCATGCTCAAGTTGACCCGCATCGCCGCTATCGCCCTGATTGCACTCGCGGTGCTGCTCGCCGTGGTCGCCTTCGTGATCGGCCGCAAGCCGGCGGCCTCGGCGGACAATCCGAGCACGATCGTAACGGCCGATGCGCAGACCTTCAGTGTCGTCGAAGCCACCGCGCGGCTACCTGCCGGCGAGCCGATCAGCGCCAATGGCGTACGGCTGACACAACGCACCGCAGAAGTGCCGGGGGCGGCGGCCGACCTGGCAGCGGTGGTCGGCAAGGTGCCGGTACAGGACATCAGCGAAGGCAGCGCGATTGGCGCCAGCCTGCTCGCGCAGGGCTTCTCGCTGCAGCTGCGGCCGGGTGAACGGGCACTGGCAGTGCCGGTCGATGAGCTGGTCGCGGCAGGCAACCGCATCCTGCCCGGCGATTTCGTCGACGTGTTCCTCAACCTGCGCAGCGCCGCTACCAGCTACAACGGCCAACAGGACATCGCACAGACGCGGTTGCTGCTGTCACGCCTGCGCGTGCTCAGCTACGGCCAGCAGGACATCGCGGTGGCCCCCGGCCCTGCCCAGGGTGCGGCACCGGCCACGGCCAGCAACGACTCACGCGCGGCCGATATCACCAATGGTTCCAGTGGTTCCAGCAGCACCCACAGCAATGGAAACGGCAGCGATGCCACGCAACCGGCACGCACCGCAGTGCTGGCGGTACCGGTGGCCGACGCCAACCGCCTGCTGCTCGGCGCGCAGCAGGGCAAGCTGTTCCTGGCCCTGCGCAATCCCGCCGATACCGGCCTGCCGGACCTGGCGCTGTTCCCGCAGGCGCGCGGCGTGCTTGACCCGGTGCGCGGCCTGGACAACGAACAGCAGCAGGCTCTGCAGCGACCGGAGAACAACGCCTACGCAGGCCTGGATGGCGACGCACTGGCTGGCCGCGGCAGCAGCGTGCAGCGCAACGCTCACGAAACGCCGGCGCGTGCACCGGTGCAGCGCCGCTCGACACCGCGACCGGCGGGCATCGAGATCATCCGTGGCGACACCGCCGCCCCCCGTGGCTCCCTTTGACCCTTGCCGAGAGCGCACATGACTGAACGTCGCTACTGCCTACGCCCCTCTGTCCGCCAGCGCTGGCTGGCCCTGCTGCTGGTGCTGCTGGCACCGGGTGCGAGCGTGGCTGCCGACGACCTGCTGCTGCAGACCCGCGAACAGCGGCCATGGACGCTGCCAGCCGACCTGGAACGGGTCGCCATCGCCGACCCCGGCGTGGCTGACATCGTGATGCTGCGTGGCGCACGCCAGGCGTTGCTGGTCGGAAAGGCGCCGGGCACCACGACCCTGCTGCTGTGGCACCGCAAGCAGAGTGAACCGCAGCGCGTGCAGGTGCGCGTGCAGAGTGCCGTACAGGGCGCCGCCGATACCGGCTCCAACGGGCTGGTGTTCACCCAACAGGACCATCAAGGGCTCCTGCAGGGAAGCAGCGACAGCGTGCTGGCGCACATGCAGGAACAGAAGACCGCCGTGATGGCGCTGGGCAAGGACGGCAGCCTGGCCGACGCCTCCACCATCAGCAGCGGCGGCGTGGTGCAGGTCGAGGTCAAGGTGGTCGAATTCAACAAGACCGCGCTGAAGCAGATCGGCATCAACTTCCAGAACCGCAACGGTGGTTTCGCCTATGGATTCGCCCGACCCGGTGGGCAGCTGCCAGGCAACACCGGGATTCTCCCCGGCATGAAGGAAGGCGAGTCCAGCAACGAAAGCGAATCGCCGATCTCCTCGGCGTTCCGGCTGGTGTTTGGTTCGACCAAGGGCTTGTGGAACGCCGACGTCGACCTGCTGCAGGCCAACGGCATGGCGCGCGTGCTGGCCGAGCCGACCCTCGTTGCGCTGTCCGGGCAGAGCGCCAGCTTCCTGGCCGGTGGCGAACTGCCGATCCTGGAGCCGCAGGGGCTCGGCACGACCACGGTCACCTACAAGCCCTTCGGCATCGGCCTGACCGTCACCCCCACCGTGCTCTCACCGAACCGCATTGCGTTGAAGGTGGCGCCGGAAGCCAGCGACCTGGACTACACCAACGCGATCGCACTGAACGGCGTGCAGATCCCGTCGATCACCACCCGCCGCGCAGATACCACTGTCGAGCTTGGCGATGGCGAGAGCTTCGTCATCGGTGGTCTGGTCAGTTCCACCGTGGCCTCGACGGTAAACAAGATTCCCCTGCTGGGTGACCTGCCGATCATCGGTACGTTCTTCCGCAACTTCGACTACAAGCGCCAGGACAAGGAACTGGTGATCATCGTCACGCCGCGGTTGGTACAGCCGATTGCCCGCAATACCGAACTGCCGCTGCCCGGCGATCGCGAAGCCAAGCCGAACATGCCCGAATGGGGCGCGTGGCTGCTTGGCCCGATCAGCCGCGATCCGGTTCCCGGTTTCTCGCGCTGACCCACATGACGTCTCCGGTACCACGCCCATGCCCTACGCCACTGCCCTGCCGCTGCACCCGCAAGGACCACCGATGAACCTGGTCCTGTACGGGATCGACCGCGAACTGCTGCCACGCCTGGCTGCCAAGCTGCCGCCGGCCACGGCATTGCACTGGCAGGACAGCGGCGAGCCGACCTCGGCACAGGACCTGCAGCGTGGCCCGCAGAACCTGGTACTGCTCGACTTCCGCCCGGAGCATGCATCGGCATCGACGGTGCTGGCGCAGCAGCTGCAGCAGACCCAGCCCGATTTGACCCTGGTGGCCGTGGGCGCCACCAGCGCCGGCCAGGTTGAAGGTGTGGTGATGGCGCTGCGCGCTGGACTGCGTGATGTGCTGGACCTGGACAGTGACAACACCGGTATCGAGGCCGCCTTGCGCCGCGCCCTGTCGCCGCGCCCCGCCGCAAGCGCGCAGCAGGCGCACAAGGCCCGGCTGATCGTGCTGCTGGGCGTGCGCGCCGGCGTCGGCACCAGCACCCTGGCTGCACATCTGTCGGTGCTCGCACAACAGACTCATACCCTGGCGCAAGGCGATGCGGCCGTGCAGGACGGGCTGCTGATGGAGCTGGCGCAGCCGGCCGGCGACCTTGCCCTGTACCTCAACCTTGACAGCCGCTTCCACTACGAAGACGCGCTGCGCAATGCCAGCCGCATCGATGCCACCCTGGCGCGCACCGCGATGGCGCGGCATTCCAGCGGCCTGGTCCTGCTCGATCGTGCCAGCGGCAGCGATGCACTGCCGCCGTCCGACCCTGGCGCGCTGCTGCAGCGCCTGCGCAGCGTGTTTGCCAGCGTGCTGTGTGATGCTGGCGGCTGCCCGCTGCGGCAGTTGCCACCGCTGCTGCTGGACCAGGCAGATGAAATCTGGCTGGTGGCCGATGCATCGATCGCCACGCTGGTGTCGCTGGACCACGCCCTGAAGCACCTTTCCGGCCAGCGCGATCGCGAGAAGCGGCTGCAGCTGCTGATCAACCGCCACGACGACAACAGTGGCATGAGCCCCGAACAGATCGCGCGCCGCTTCGAGCTGCCGCTGCTGGCCACCCTGCCCGAGCGGCCACGGGTACGCACGGCCGCCAGCCATGGTCATCTGCTGCTGCAGGATGCGCCGCGCGACCCGTACCTGCGTGCCCTCGCCCCGCTGGTGCAACGCCTGGATCCGGCTGCCTGCCCGGTCCAGGCGCATGGCCTGCGGGAAAGACTTGCCCTTGCCCTGGGTGGATCGCAATGGAAGACAAAGTGACCCCGTTCCCGCACGTTGTCGCCCGCAACTCGGTGCCGGAACATGCACCGGGCAGCCTGCCGTTCGCACAGACCGAGCAGTACCAGAAGGTGCTGTCGGCCGCGCACGAGCACCTGCTCAACAGCATCGAAGACGAACGCATCGACATCGATTCCTGGGCCCCTGACACCATCGCCCGCTGGGTGGAGGTGCAGACGGTCAGTTTCATCCAGGAATGGCGCATCCCCATCAACGAAGAAGAAATGCAGGTGGTGGCCGAAGGCTTGGTCAAGGAGCTGACCGGGTTCGGGCCGCTCGACGACCTGCTGCATGACCCCACCATCGAAGACATCCTGATCAATGGCTTCAAGGATGTGCATGTCTCCCAGGGCGGGCAGCTCAAACGCGCGCCACAGCGCTTCACCGACGACACCCACCTGCTGCGCATCCTGCGCCGCATCATCGCCCCGCTCGGCCGCCGCCTGGATGATTCCAATCCGATGGTCGATGCGCGCCTGCCCAATGGCGGCCGCCTCAACGCGATCATCTCGCCGTTGGCGGTGGATGGGCCGATGGTGTCCATCCGCAAGTTCCGCAAGGACCCCTTCACCCCCGACGAGCTGCTGGCCAAGGGCACCTTCGATGCACCGATGCAGGCGCTGCTGAAGGCGATGGTGCTGGGCCGCTGCAACATCCTGGTTTCCGGCGGCACCAGCTCGGGCAAGACCTCGCTGCTCAATGCGCTGGCCAGCTATGTGCCGGCCAACGAACGCGTCATCACCGTGGAAGACACCGCCGAGCTCTCGCTCAACCACCCGCACGTGGTGCGCCTGGAGAGCCGCATCGGTGGTGCCGAGGGCCAGGGTGCAGTCAGCATCCGCGACCTGGTACGCAACAGCCTGCGCATGCGTCCCGACCGCATCGTGGTCGGCGAGGTGCGTGGCGCCGAAGTACTGGAAATGCTGCAGGCGATGAACACCGGCCATGACGGATCGATGGCCACCATCCACGCCAACTCGCCGCGTGACTGCCTGTACCGCATCGAGATGCTGGCCGGTTTTGCCGGCTTCCAGGGCAGCGAAGACAGCCTGCGTCGGCAGATCGCCAGTGCCATCGACTTCATCGTGCAGATCTCGCGGCTGGGCAGCGGCCGCCGCGTGCTGGTGTCGATCACCGAAATCACCGGCGTCAGCGACAACCTGATCACCACCCAGGAGATGTTCCGCCACGAAGTGCAGATCGATGGCAGTGGCAAGGAAATCGATCGCTGGATCGGCCTCGGCTTCCAGCCGCATTCGCACAAGCTGGAGCCGTTCCGGCAGTTGCTGCGCGAATCCCTGTACGGAGACTTCTGAGCATGAGTACCGGCCTGCTGCTGGGTGTGCTGAGCATCGTGTCGGTGCTGCTGGCGCTGGCCGTGTGGTTGTGGGGGACGGCCAACAGCCGCGAACAGCGCCAGGCCTCCCTGCAGCATGCCGAGCAGCAGCTGGCGCGCGGCACCGGCCCTGGTGCCAGTACCACCGCCGACGCGGCGCGGCAGGCCCCGTTGCCAGCACCGGGTCGGCGCACCCTGCCCTGGGACGGACAGCTGCAACGTGCCGGCCTGACGCCGGGCTGGAAGCTGCCACTGCTGATGCTGCTGCCGGGCATCGCCCTGTCCGCATTCGCGGTGCTGCGGCTGGGCACCGCCTGGATGTTCCCCCTGACCCTGCTGCTGTACCTGCTGGGCTGCTGGCTGTGGCTGATGCGCCGCACCGGCAAGCTGCAGGCGCAGCTGCTGCACCAGCTTCCGGATTTCCTCGACAACCTGGTACGTCTGACCGCCCTCGGCAACAGCCTGCAGGCCGCCTTCCAGGTCGCCTCGATGCAGACCAACGCACCGCTGCGTGGCCTGCTCGACACCACCGTGCGCTATGCCCGTGGCGGCATGGACCTGGACCGCGCGCTCAACCTCGCTGCACAGCCCTACCGCATGGACGTGCTGAAGGTACTGGCGGTGGTGATGGGGGTGAGCGTGCGCATCGGTGGCCGTGCCGACCAGATCCTGCAGCGCATGGGCGACTTCATGCGTGACCTGGAACAGGCCCAGCAGGAACTGGCCGCGACCACGTCTGAAACCCGCATGTCGGCCTGGGTACTGGGCCTGCTGCCACCGGCCAGCGCGGTGTTGATGGCGATCTCCAGCCCCGAATTCTTCCAGCCGGTGCTGCACGATCCGCTGGGCCACAAGATCCTGTTGATCGCCCTGTGCATGGAACTGACCGGCGCCTTCCTGCTGTACCGTCTGGCCAAATCGCTATGAGTACTCCCGTCCACGCAGGAGGCATCCAATGAGCGCCAGCATCTGGTTCGTGGCCGCCCTGCTGGTGCTCGCTGCCGGCGTGGCCCTGCTGGGCCTCGGCAGCTGGGTCCGCAGCCATCGCGAGGACCGCAGCGCGGCTACATTGAAGACGGCGCTGCGTCCGCGCGAAAACGAAGACGGCGCTGCCGATGCACGCAAGGATTCGCTGGGATGGCTGGAGCAGTTCGGCCGTGGACTGAGCGGTGGCCGCCTGGAAGCCGCACTGCTGGCCGGTGAAGATCGCCTGCTGTTGGACCTGGCCGGCTGGAACACCCGCCGCGGCACCGCCATCTATCTGGGCCTGCGCCTGCTGCTGGCGGTGCTGGTGCTGGGTATTGCGTTGGCGATCAGCGATGCCACGGGGTTGTCCAGGATCATGGTGGTGATCGGCGCGCTCGCTGCCGGCCTGCTGCTGCCGAAGTTCGCGCTCAGTGCGTGGGTCAAGCGACGGCGGCGTGCCGTGAACAATGAACTACCGCTGTTGATCGACCTGCTGCGCCTGCTGCAGGGCGTGGGCTTCAGCATGGACCAGAGCCTGCAGACACTGGGCGACAAGCTGCGCGATGCGCTGCCGGTGCTGGGCGGTGAAATCCAGGAAGCGAATGTGTCCTACACCCACGGACGCACGCGCGCGCAGTCGCTGCGGCGGCTGAGCGATGTATACGGCGACGACGACCTGTCCAGCCTCGTGCAGTTGATCCTGCAGGTGCACGCGCATGGCGGTGCCGTGCAGGAACCGCTGCGCCAGTTCAGCATCCGCCTGCGCGAGCAGCGCCGCAACGCGTTGAAGGAAAAGGTCGGCAAGCTCTCGGTGAAGATGACCGTGGTGATGATGCTGACCCTGCTGCCGGCACTGATGCTGGTGCTGGCCGGACCGGCGCTGGTCGCGCTGGCCACTACCTTGTCGAAAATGGGATGACCTTCATGCCTGTCCTGCGCCCCGCCTGCCTGTTGATTGCCTTGGTTGCCGCCGCTGCCGGCTGCAGCTCCACCACGCCGAAGTACCTGCGTGCGCCGAGCCTGGCCGAGCCGACGCCGGCCCCGCAGGACAGCCGCAACGCTTATCTGGAGCTGATCCAGCGCATGCAGCTGCAGGGCGCCTGGTACGCCTCGCTGGCGCACGTGGATGCCTTCCGCCAGCGCTACGGCGATACCCCGGCACTGCGCCTGCTGCAGGCCGACGCACTACGCCAGACCGGCCAGATCGATGCGGCGCTGGCGTTGTACCGCGAACTCGGCAATGGCCCACAGGCCGCGGCCGCCGCGCATGGCATCGGCCTGATCGCCGCCCTCCGTGATGATGACGACGGCGGCGAGCAGGCACTCGCACGTGCCACCCAGCTGAATCCCCTGAACACCGATTACCTGGGCGACCTCGGCTATGCACGGCTGCGCGCCGGTCGCTTCGAACAGGCGCGCGAGCCGCTGGCCAAGGCGCTGGAACTGTCGCCGGGCAACGCCAAGGCCACCGCCAATCTCGCCCTGTGGGCGCTGCTGCGTGGCGACACGGCCACCGTCGAACGACTGGCCCAACAGGCCAGCTTCAGCGAGGAAACGCGCCGCAGCGTCGAGCAGCAGGCACAGCAGATCCGCGCGCGGCTGCAGCAACGGCAGGCAGCCGCCACCGCTGCAGCGGCGGCTGCGACGCGACCGGTCGCTTCGGTAACCGCCAGTACACCCGCCGCAGGCCCGCGCCTGGCCGCCGAACCCCGCCGCGATGGCCGGGACCAACGCGACCCGTCACGACTGCCGCCCTCGATGCTGGAACGCTTCGGCACCACCGACCATCCCAACGGGAACACGCCATGACCTCGACGCCGCTGATCCGCTGCCTGCTGCCGATGCTTGCCGGCTTATCTTTCGCTGCGGTTGTGCAGGCGCAGACGCCGCAGCAACCGTTGACCGGGCAGATGCTGGGCGGTGCTGCGCCCGCGCCGACCGCTGCGCCTCTGCACAGCGAGCCGTTGGCCACCGTGGACGTATCGCCGGAACAGGCTCCACCGCCTCCGCCAGCCCCTGCAGCTGCACCCGATTTCGGCGGCACGCAGTTGCGACCCAACACCTCGCAGATCGGCGACACCACCCGCAGCCTGTTCCGCCTGCAGGCCTCCGGTGAGGTGGCCGGCGCCCGCCTGCCGATCCTCGGCGACCAGGCCACATCCAGCTACGCGCGTTACCTGAAGAGCTTCCAGTACGACATCCCGCAATTCTTCGAAACCGACGTCGCCAAGTCCGCAGGATCCTCCCGATCCGGACGCTGAGGTCTGCCATGAACCGAGCACGCCATATCAGCTTCAGTCGCCCGCGCGGCGGCATGTCGGTCACCATGATGCTGGTGATGATCGCGTTGCTGGCAATGCTCGGCCTGATCGAGATCGGCTTCCTGTTCTGGGCCAAGCGTGATGCACAAAAGGTAGTCGATCTTGCCGCGCTGGCGGGCGCACAACGGCTCGACCTGTGCAACGCCAGCAATGCCGACAACAGTGCGGCCCGGCAGAGCGCACTCGCGCAGAACCGCTTCCGCGGCCAGGTGCAGATCCAGTGCGGCAACTGGAATGCCAGCCGCGCAACGGCTGACCACTTCAGCCCGAGCGTGGACGCCAGCAATCCACGCAACGCGGTGCGCGTCGTTGCCGAACGCGGCGTGCTGCCGTTCTTCGGCCAGAACCGCACGTTGCCCACCCTGCGCGTGCAGGCGGTGGCCAAGCGCTCGGAACCCACCGCGGTGTTCGCGGTGGGTTCGCAGCTGCTGCGCACCAATGGCAACTCCCCCTTGATGGCGACCCTTCGCCTGGTCGGCCTGGACGTCACCAACGCGACGGTCTTGTCCTACGACGGCTTGGCGCAGGCCACCATCACCCCGTCGGGGCTGCTGGCTGCACTGGGCATCCCGGTCACCGCTGACCTCAGCGTGGCCGACTTCAACCGGCTGCTGTCGATCAACCGCATTTCGCTGGCGCAGCTGGTCAATGCCACCGCCACGGTAGTCGGCCGCGAGACCGCCGTCGGCGTACAGCTGCAGGCGCTGTCCAACCTGGTCGGCACCCGCCTGGACGTCAACCAGCTCAATATTCTGCTGGGCAGCCAGAACGGCGGCGGCGGGCTGTTCGCGCAGGTGATCTCACCGGACGGCACCATCGGCAGCGCGCTGGAATCGCAGGTCAACGTGCTGGATCTTGTCACCGCCGCGATCTCCATCGCCAACGATGGCAATGGCGTGCAGGTGCAGGGCTTGAACCTGCTGGGCATCGACGTCAAGGCCGGCGTGGTGGAGCCACCGTCGATCGCCATCGGCGGTGTCGGCGCACGCGCGTACAACGCGCAGGTGCGGCTGATGGTGGACGTCGACAGCGACCGCCTGTTCGCGATCGGTCCGCTGTTGAACCTGCTGGGTACCCGCCTGCATCTGCCACTGCACGTGGATGTGGCCAATGCGATGGGAACATTGACCAGCATCCAGTGCGGGGCGACGCCACCGACGGCCACCGTCCAGGTCGATTCCTCGGTGCTGCGTGCCTGCGTCGGCAAGGTCAACGCAGCCGATCGTTTCTCCAAAAGCAACGTCTGTGACGCGACCCTGCAGAACGAGCAGCTGTTGAAGCTGCTGGGGCAGCCCTTGATCAACGACAAGATCACCCTGCCGGCACTGACCAGCACGCAGAGCTTGACCCTGGCCGCCGGCCAGACCGGCTCGACCCGGATCAACCCTTTGGCCGTCGGCACCGCCGTGTCGGATCTGGTCAACGAACTGCTGCGCGTGCTGTCAGGCATGCTCAGTTCGCCCAAGCAGGGCATGAACGCCAATGACACCGCCAAGGCATTGGCCGACCGTTACCTGCAGGCCGCCTTCCCCAGCGGCGGGCGCTACAACGTGGACCAGGTGATTCCGTTGCTGCGCGATGGCGATCCGTCGCGCAACCTCGCACCGCTGGGCAACTGGACAGTCACCAAAGGCGTACCCAAGCCCTGCCTGATTGGCCTGGGCACCTGCTGGGAAGATGGTTCAGTCTGGGCCGGTTACCGCGCCACTGTGACCGGTCAGGGCCTCGGCCTGCTCGACGGCCTGCTCGGCTCGCTGGTCGGTGGACTGCTGATCAACCGCTGCGACAGCCTGCTGGGCAACCTGATCGACTACAACGGCTGCGTGCGCACCAACCTGGCGTCCTACATCCAGACCGCGCCGGCCGGATTCCTAGATGGACAGAACGGTGGCGGGGTAACCACCCCGGGCAACAACGTGACCTGCAGCGGCCTGCTGTGCGCGCTGCTGAATCCGGTGCTGGCGGCACTCAAGCCGGTGCTCAACAGCGTCGGCACCCTGCTGACCAATACCCTGGCCAGCCTGCTCGGGCTGGAACTGGGCCGCACCGATGTCAGCATGCAGTCGATCCAGTGCAGCTCGGCGCAGCTGGTCTTCTGACCCGCGCGGGCGCGGGTTGGCGGCGCCCGTGCCCATGCTAGACTCGCGGCGGGGAACCACTTTCAACTCAACCCACACTACATCCGTGGATGGTCTAGACATGCGAGAAACTTCAGGGGGCACCGTCTTCGCCCGGTATCCGCGCGGCGCAGCTCTGCTGGCCGTGGCCATGATCGTGGTGGCGCCGTCGGCGCTGGCCGCACGTGGCGATCGCACTGCCACCACCGAGCCGGCCAAGGCCGCACCGGTGGTACGCAACACCGTCGACGAACTCAAGCAGTTGATGGATGCGCAGCAGCTCACCGAACTGCGTACCACCTACAACGGCAACTACGGCGCCAGCCTGCTGTTCAACGCCAATACCCTGACCTACTACGTGGCCCTGTTCCAGGAGAAGAACTTCTGGCGGGTGATCAAGACTGATGCCGTCGACAACGCCGAGCGTGTCTACCGCACCTTTGCGCAGCAGTCCGAACAGCTGGCGCAGGTCTACATCGACACCACCCGGCTGGAAGCCGGCAAGCGCTACACCGAGCGCCTGGTGGCCTACAACGAAGAACGCCTGCGCACCCTGCAGCAGGAAATGGAGCAGCAGCAGGCGCAGTCGGCGCAGGTCAGTGCAGCGCTGCAGCAGGCGCAGCAGCAGGCGGTCAGCCTGAGCACCGACGTGCAGAGCACCAACAGCCAGCTCGATGCGCTGCAGCGCCGGATCCAGATCCTGCAGGCCGAACAGGGCAACCCGGAACTGAGCCTGCCCAAGCCGGATGCAGCCGCGGCGCCGGCCGCCGCCAGCGACGGACGCTGAGGCTTACCTGGCCTGTAGACCAGAACGGCACCTTCGGGTGCCGTTTTTCGTTGTGATCAACGACAGGCCTCGCGCACCGCGTCATCCAGCTGCCTGCGCTGCAGGTAGTCGAGCCTGCGCGGCTTGGCCAGCGTTTTGACCTGCTGCTGGCGCGCCCGCTCGCAGGCTTGCGGGTCGGCCGTGATCGATATCAGCGCGCCCTGCGCGCGTCCGCGCCGTGGCGTCCGCCTGGTTGCGCTGCGGGCAGGCGGCACGGCCGAAGGTAGGGGCCCACGCGCCTTCGACTCGGCACTGGGCACTTCCCAGCGCCACTCCGCCCGCCCCTGGCAGGGCGTCTGCTGATAGACCGGATGCCCGCCATCGGTGCACTTGTAGACGTTGGTCTGCGCCGCTGCGACAGCTGCCAACAGCAGTCCAGGCAACACCCCCCATCTCGGCATCTTCATGACTGGCCCTCGCGCGTCCGATGGCCATGGTTGCCATCAGTACAGGCCTGCCGCCAGAGCGAGTCGCGTCAGCGCAACGAACCCGTCAATCCGCCACAGCCGTGCAATGCACACCGCGCATCGTGCGCTGTACTGCCGCAGGCGCCGGCGAACCCGCAGGCGTCTTACCTCCCTTCCGCCAAGGAACCTGCAATGAGCAATTTCGTGACCGTCAATGATGGCGCCCGCATCTTCTACAAGGACTGGGGCACCGGCCAGCCTGTCGTATTCGCCCATGGCTGGCCGCTTTCGTCCGACGCCTGGGACCCGCAGATGCTGTTCATGGGCCAGAACGGCTACCGCGTGATCGCCCACGATCGCCGCAGCCATGGCCGCTCCAGCCAGACCTGGGACGGCAACAACATGGACACCTACGCCGACGACCTCGCTGCCGTTCTGGATGCGCTGGACGTGAAGGACGCGATCCTGGTCGGCCATTCCACCGGCGGTGGCGAAGTGGCCCACTACATCGGCCGCCATGGCAGCACGCGCGTGGCCAAGGTGGTGCTGGTCGGCGCGGTGCCGCCGTTGATGCTGAAGACCGCCGGCAATCCGGCCGGCACGCCGCTGGACGTGTTCGACGGCATCCGCAAGGGCACCGGTGGCGACCGTTCGCAGTTCTTCAAGGACCTGGCCACGCCGTTCTTCGGCGCCAACCGTGATGGCAACAGCGTCACCGAAGGCATGCGTGATTCGTTCTGGCTGCAGGGCATGCTGGGCGGCGTGAAGGGCCAGTACGACTGCATCCACGAGTTCTCGGAAGTGGACTACACCGAAGACCTGAAGAAGATCGACGTGCCGGCCCTGGTGGTGCACGGCGATGACGACCAGATCGTGCCTTTCGACGCCTCGGCCAAGCTGTCTTCGCAGATCATCACGGACGCGGAACTGAAGGTGTACGCCGGCGCACCGCACGGCCTCACCCTCACCCATGCCGACCAGTTCAACGCCGACCTGCTGGCGTTCGCACGCAAGTGACGTAGCGCGGCGGCGCTCCGGCGCCGCCGCGCCTGCGGTAATGCCGGCCACTGGCCGGCAACCCCATCAACCTCGATCGAAACCGCGTTCAACCGGCCAGCGGCCAGCTCTACCACGGGGCCATCAGATGTCGCTGTGGTGATGAGGCGCCGCCGCCGGCAGCGGATCATGGCCGCCGACGAAATGACGCACCACCGGGGCACGCTCACCGCGGTGCAGCGCGCGCAGCGCCTCCTGGATCGCCTTGTCGTCGGCGGTGATGCGCTCGTGCTGGCGCAGGTGCTCCAACCACGACGCCGCCACGAAATATTCCAGATGGATGCCCGGGGTCGCCACATCCTCGACCACGCCCCAGACCACGGCGCCATCGCGCCGACGGATCGTCCCCAGCGTGCGCATCTGCGCCTGGAACGCGGCACGGTCGGCGGCATCGATGCGATATTCGATGGTCACCAGCACCGGCCCGCGATCATTGGACACCGGTACCGACAGCTCCGGCGCTGGCCAGTGGCCGGCCGGGCTCAGGTTCAGATCTTCGGCACCGGCTATGCGCACGCGCCATACCAGCAGGCCGCCGATGACCGCGCCTGCGGCGGCCACCAGCAATGCCAGTTCCGGCGATGTGCGCTGCGCCAGCGCGCCCCAGCTCAGGCCACCGGCCGCCATGCCGGCCGAGAACACCATGATGTACAGGGCAAGCGCCCGTGCTCTCACCCAGGCCGGCACCGCGGTCTGTGCTGCAATCTGCAACGAAGACAGTACGGTGATCCAGGCGAAGCCATTGACCAGCATCACCAGCGGCAACACGTACCAGCTGCGGGTCAGGGCCAGGCCGGCCAGGCTTGCAGCCAGCGACAAGGTGGCCAGCAGTACCAGCAGGTCGCGGTCGAGTTTGGCCCGCAGCTTCGGCAGCAGCAGTGCGCCGCCCACCGCACCGATGCCGATGCAGCCCAGCAGCACGCCATACTGCCCTGCCCCACCGTGCATCTGTCCGCGCACCACCACCGGCAGCATCGCGTTCATCGCTGCGGCAAAGAAGAAGAAACCAGCCGATTTGATCAGTACTGCCTGCAGCCGCCCGGCACGGCTGGCATAGCGCAGACCTGCCTTCAGGCCAGCACCGAACCCTTCGGGAGGCAGGCTGGACGCCTTCGGATCGCGCTTCCAGCCCCACACCACGAACAGCATTGCCGCAAAGGTGATGGCGTTGAACCCGAAGGCCCATACCGCACCCAGCTGGGCCACGATCATGCCGCCGATGGCTGGACCGATCGAACGGGCGATGTTGATGCCGATGGAATTGAGTGCCACTGCCGAGGCCAGCATCGGCTGCGGCACCAGCTCGGAGACGATCGCGGCCTGTGCCGGCATCGCCATCGCCGCGCCGCAGCCCATGCAGAAGGTCAGCAGCACCAGCAGTTGTGGCGTCAGCAGGTCCATCGCCGTAAGCATCGCCGTCACCGCCGCCACCAGCAGCATCCAGCCCTGGGTGAACAGCAGGTACTTGCGGCGATCGACAATGTCGGCCAGGGTGCCGGCCGCCAGCGCCAGCAGCACGATCGGCAAGGTGGTGGCCGACTGCACCAGTGCCACCATCAACGCCGAACCGGTGCGTTCGGCCATCACCCAGGCGGCGGCGACGTCGTTGACCCAGGTACCGATGTTGCTGGCCAGGATCGCCAGCCAGATCGAACGGAACATGTGGATCTTCAGCGGCGACCAGGCGCCATCGGCCTGTGGGGAGTGTTGTGACGCGGATGCGTTCACCATTGCCATGCTCCAACGATTGAGGCGAACAGCGTGTCCTGGCCACCGGCCTGCTTCAATGCAGGGCCCGCATCGACCCAGGCCAGCTGCAGCTGCCATTGCCAGCGGTCATTGACCTGCCAGCGGGTTTCGGATTTGTACTGGGTGCCGATGCGGCGTGCGCCACCGGTACTGCCGGGCAGCGCAGCCAACGGTGCCGGCGTGGTGTAGACCGCATCGGCGCGCCGCTGCTTCCAGGCCAGCTGTACACCCAGTTCGGTGGTCACCGCGTCATGCAGGCGCAGCGCCAGTGTCGGTTGAAGATCCATCAGGTTGGCCGGTGCCAACAGGCTGGCTTCGCTGAAATAGGCGGATTTGGGAAACAGTGCATTGAACGTACCGAGCCGGCCATCTCGCGGATCTGCATCGCCGCTGGCGATATCGGCCTTCAGGCCCAGGCGCGGTTGCAGCGGCAGCCGGGCCCAGCGCCAGCCGGTATCGGTGGCCAAGGTCCACGCGCGGACGTCGAGATCGCCGGTCACGGCCCGCAGCTCACCGCCCTGCACCACCAGCTCGGTGTTCCAGTCCAGCGCACCGGACTGGCCGAACCAGCGCGCGCCCAGGGTCTGCCGCCGCTCGGTACCGCTGCCTGCGGCGAAGCGCGCGCCCTCGCGACGATAGTCCAGCAGATAGAGATCCCACTGGCTGCCGCCTGTGCCCTTCGTCGTCGCATACACGCCGATCAGGTGTGCACCGCGCTCACCGCGGTCATCGAACGCACCCGCGCGGTTCTCCACTGGGCGCAGCGCCATCAGGTCCAGCGCGCCCCGCCGGCCCTGCCAACCTACCCGTGCACCATCAAACGCCAAGCGGATGTTCGGCCCATCGCGCACCGACAGCAGGCGCGAGCTGCCATAGCCCGCTTCCTGCCTGCCCAGCTGTACGTGCATGCCAGCGCCAGTCCAGCGCCAGTACGCCTGCTGTACGTCCAACGCACCGCGATCGGTACGCCCTGGACCGCCGGCCTTGCCGCGCTCGGCATGTGCACCCAGCTGCAGCTTCGCCTGCCAGTCATCGCGGGCGAAGGTCGCCGACGCCAGCGCACGCAGCAGGCCGTAGCCATCCTCGCCGCCACCAACGCCGAACCGGGTCGGGTCGTAGTACATGCCACGCAGGCGCAGCGATGCATCCCATTGCCACTGGCCATCGCCAACCACGGTACAGGCGCCACCGTCGCAGGCCAGTGCCAACGACGGCAATGCCAGTGATGCCAGGGTCAGAACGCGAAGCACGAACATCCCATCGCGCCCCAGAACGCGGTCAGGTCATCGGTTGGCGCGGCATGGCGGGCCGCATGGCCGTGCGCACCATGGGTGCTGCAGGCGGCGCCGTGATGGTGATGATGGGCCGCCGCCAAGCCGGTGGCGGCGCCGCCGACGTGGTAGCCACCGAACCGGTTCACCGGCGACCAGTCCGGCATCGCTGGAGGCAGCTGCGGCGCCAATCCGGCGTAGTCGCCGTCGCCATGCACGATGCGGCCACCCACCACAGTCAGCAGGCTGGTGATGTCGGCGATCTGCGGCTCATCGACACGGAAGAAGTCCGCCGACAACAGGATGAAGTCGGCCAGCTGGCCCGCCTTCAGCGTGCCCTTCACTGCTTCGTCGCCGGAGAACCAGGCACTGCCCTGCGTCCACAAGCGCAAAGCCTGCTCACGTTCCAGCAGGTTTTCATCACCGTACAGGGCCAGACCACCGACGGTGCGCCCGGTCACCAGCCACGACAGCGCCACCCACGGGTTGTAGCTGGCCACGCGGGTGGCGTCGGTACCGGCGCCGACCGGTACGCCCTCGGCCAGCATCCGCTTCACCGGTGGCGTGTGCCGCGCCGCCTGCACGCCATAGCGCTGCACGAACGCCTCGCCCTGGTAGGCCATGCGGTGCTGCACGGCGATGCCGCCGTTCAGGGCGCGGATACGCTCGATGTTGCGCGGGGTGATGGTCTCGGCGTGGTCGATGAACCAGTGCAGGCCATCGAACGGCACCTCGCGGTTGACCTGTTCGTAGACATCGAGGATGCGGCTGATGCTCTCGTCGTAGGTCGCGTGGATGCGGAACGGCCAACGCTTCTCCACCAGCAGCTTGACCACGTCGTGCAGTTCCGGCTCCAGCTCCGGCGGCAGTTCCGGGCGCGGCTCGTTGAACAGTTCGAAATCGGCTGCCGAGAACACCAGCATCTCGCCGGCACCGTTGTGGCGCAGCAGGTCATCGCCCTGTCGTGGCTGCAGCATTTCGCTCCAGCCGCGGAAATCGCTGACCTCACTGCCCTTGTTCTGGGTGAACAGGTTGTAGGCAATGCGCACGGTCAGCTGCTGGTCGCGGTGCAGCTGCTCGATGACCTGGTAGTCCTCGGGGTAGTTCTGGAAGCCACCGCCGGCGTCGATCACCGAGGTGATGCCCAGGCGGTTCAACTCGCGCATGAAATGGCGGGTGGAATTGGCCTGGTATTCGATGGGCAGCTTCGGCCCCTTGGCCAGGGTCGCATACAGGATCAGCGCGTTCGGCTTGGCCAGCAGCAGGCCGGTCGGGTTGCCCAACGAATCGCGCACGATCTGCCCACCGGGCGGATCTGGCGTTTCCTTGGTATAGCCGCAGGCACGCAGCGCGGCGCGGTTGAGCAGCGCGCGGTCATACAGGTGCAGCAGGAACACCGGCGTATCCGGGGCGATGTCGTTCAGTTCCTGCAGGGTCGGCAGGCGCTTCTCGGTGAACTGGGTGGCGGTGAATCCCCCTACCACGCGCACCCACTGCGGTGCTGGCGTGCGGTCAACCTGCGCCTTCAGCATGGCCATCGCATCGGCCAGCGAGCGCAGGCCGTCCCAGCGCAGCTCCAGGTTGTAGTTCAAGCCACCACGGATCAGGTGGGTGTGGCTGTCATTGAGGCCCGGCACCAGGCGCCGTCCCTGCGCATCGATGAGGGTGGCTTCGCTGCCCCAGTCACGCATGATCTGTTCATCGCTGCCGACGGCGACGATGCGCCCCTCCTGCACGGCCAATGCCTGCGCATGCGGTTGCTGCGGATCGAGGGTGGTGATGCGTGCGTTGCGGATGACCAGCGTGCTCATGCGGCGCTCCTTGGAAGGGGATTCGATGGCCGCGGCGGTGCCGCCAGCCAGTCCCAGCGCCAGAGCGGCACCGGTGGCCAATACCACGTTGCGGCGGCCAGGATCGAGAGGGTCGTTGCTCATGCGATGTCTCCAGAAAGAACCAGGCCATCCACCGCCCATGCACCGGGCCCGGCAAGGGCGATGGCCAGCAATGCCAGCGTCCACAACAACGGATACTCGGCACCGCCGCGCATCCAGAACCATCCTTTGGGCAGTGCCAGCAGTGCGGTGAAGGCGATGAACGCGGCAGCCACGAGCGCGGCGATCCGGGCCTGCCAGCCCAGCATCACTGCGGTGCCGGCCACCACCTGCAGCAGCGCAAGAAGCAATGGCAGAGGAGCCGCCGCAGGCAGACCGAAGCCACGCAGTTCGCCGGCAAAGCCCGCCAGGCCAGGCCCGTTGAACCAGCCGAACAGTTTCCCCAGCGCGTGCGGCAGCAGGAATCCTCCCGCCGCCACCCGCAGGATCAGCAAGGCCAGGTCGAGGCCATGGCCGTCGCGCACGCTCAGTGCCCGCCTTCCTGGGCGCCGAACATGGTCTTGGCGTACTGGATGCCGACGCCATAGCCGCCCGCATGGTCGCGGGCGATGCCGGTGGTCAGGTCGTAGGTTTCACCGCGCGCCCAGTCGCGCTGCAGTTCCAGCAGGTACTGCACGCTGGTGATCGGCACCGCACCGGCCTGCACCATGCGGGTGATCGCGCGTTCGTGCGCCTCTTCGCTCACATCGCCGCAGGCATCGGTGATCACATAGACCTCGAACCCCTGCTCCAGCGCCGACAGCGTCGGTCCGACGATGCAGACGCTGGTCCACAGCCCGGCCAGCACCAGCCGACGCTTGCCGATACGGTTCACCTCATCGATCACCGGCTGGTCTTCCCAGGTGTTCATCGAGGTGCGATCGAACACCGTCTGGCCCGGGAAGATCGCCGGCAGCTCCGGGAACATCGGGCCGGAGAACGACTTCTCGGCCACCGTGGTCAGCAGCACCGGCACGTTGAAGCCCTTTGCGCCCTTGCTGATCAACGACACGTTGTTGCGCAGTGCGGAGATGTCGATGGTGTGGGTGGCGAACGCCATCTGCGACTGGTAGTCGATCAGGATCAGGGCGTGGTCGGTGGGTGACAGCAGTGCCTTGGCGGGGGTGGCGGTGGCGAGGCTCATGGGTGGACTCCAGTGGAAGAAACAACAAGGGGACGTGCGAGCGCCGCATCGCCGGCCAGATACTGGCCGGGACTGCAGCCGGTCTCGGCGCGGAAGCTGCGGACGAAATGGCTCTGGTCGAAAAAGCCCAGATGCTGGGCCAGGCAGGTCATCGACTGCCCATGGGTCGGCAGCAGCTGCCGCGCGCGTTCAATGCGCCGTCGACGCACGTAACGCAGCGGGCTGGCACCGGTGCCACTGCGGAACAGGCGCACCAGATGGAAACGGCTCACGCAGGCGACCTCGGCCAGTTCGGTGACCCGCAGCGGCTGCGACAGGTGCTCATCGATGTAGCGCAGCGCACGCTGCAGGGCGGCCGACTGCTGGGGCGCCAGCATGGGCGTGGGCTGGGCGGGCGAAAGGACGGTAGCCATGCTCGGGCGCGCAGCGGGGGTGGCCCATGGTGCGGCGCCGCCCGTCGGCGCCCTACCCCCAACGGTCGAGGTCAACACTCACCCGATCGGGGGAGGCGGCCGTCGCAGGCGTCGCCGACCGAACAGCCGCGCGTCCAGCGAATAGGCGCCCGGTCCCAGCAGCAACAAGGCCAACGGCAGCAGCAGCCATGGCAACGCCGCGCCCTGCCAGTAGAGCCCCGGCACCGCCAGCGCAACCGCCAGCGGCGTCAGCAGGCCGGGCAACAGCAAGCCCGTTGCCGCCAGGCACAGCCACCACGACCCACCTGCAGCGGTACCTGGCAGCAACAGCGCGCTGGCCACGCACATTCTCAGCCACAACAATCCCAGGCCCGGACCGCGATCGGGAAACATCACATACAAGCGCTGCATCGCCGGGCTCCATCTTCCATGTCGGCGTGATAGCCGACCCGGCTGCATCACGCCTACCCCATTCGGGTCACCTGCGCCTGCCCCGCACCTGCCAGAATGAGCGCCATGCGTGGCCACATCATCCCTCTCCCGCGTCGCCTGCCGGCGCTGCTGTCGTGCCTGCTGTTGTGGATCTCCCTGCCCGTGCTCGCCGCGCAGCATCCGGTGATCAGCGACGGCATGCCCGGCTACCAGCACACCGCGTGGCGGGTGGGCCAAGGGGCGCCCGGCGATATCTGGGACATCGCCCAGGATCGTGAGGGCATGCTGTGGCTGGCAACCGGCTCGGGCCTGTACCGCTTCGACGGTCGCCGTTTCGAGCGCCAGGCGGCACCTGCGGGCGCCCGCTTCCCCTCCACCAACATGGTCACGCTCGGCCTGGACGGCGAGGGCGACGACCTGTGGATCGGCTATTTCCAGGCCGGCATCAGCCAGTTCTCGCCGCAGCGGCTGCGCAGTTTCGGGCGCGCACAGGGCGTGCCGGTGGGCGTGGTGCCGCGCTTCGCGCATGACCGCAATGGACGCCTGTGGGCGGCAGTCAACGGTGGCCTGCGCTGGTTCGACGGGCAACGCTGGCAGGCGCCGGCCGCCGATGAAGGCGTGCCACAACGTCGTGTGCAATGGCTGCTGCAGGACAGCCACGGCACCTTCTGGGTGCTGGCCGACCTGCACATCTGGAAGCGCCCGGCGGGAAAGACCGCATTTGAGAACACCGGCATCGCGGTCTCGCAGATGGCGTCCCTGGTGGAAAGCCCGCAGGGCGAGATCTGGCTGGCCGACCGCATCCGCGGCACCTCACCACTGGCCAACGCGCACGGGCTGCTGCCCCCCAGCGAGCGTGAAGCGCGGCGCATGCCGGACCTGGTCGCCTCGCGGCTGCAGTTCACTGCCGATGGCGCACTGTGGGCCACGATGAGCCCGCACGGTGGCGTCGCCCGCGTCACCTTCGAAGGTCAGCGTGCCGAGCGCATCGAGCGCTTCGACACGCCACAGGGCCTCACCGCGACCTCGGCGGTGCCGGTCATCGCTGACCGCGAAGGCAACCTGTGGGTCGGCACCAACCTCGGCCTCAACCGCTTCCGCGCCCGCAGCGTGCAGACGCTGGCCGTCGGCCCCAGCGATCCCTACCGCTCGCTGGTACGCGGCAGCGATGGCCGCGTGTACGGCTATGGCGAAGACCTCAAGCTGTTCGACCTGCAGCGCCCGCTGCTGGCCGGTAGCGCGGTGCAATTGCAGGCCGCCGCGCAGCGGGCGCCCACGCCGGTCTGGCAGTTCGACTGGATCAACCTCGCACGCACGGTGGGCGGCCACACCACGCGCATTCCACTGCCCGCACCGTTCACCGGCCAGCCCCTGCATGCCCTGCTGTTTGCCGACGATGACCAGGCCTGGGTCTGCGCCGGTGAGCAGGCGGTGCTGCAGTACGCGGATGACCGCTGGCGACGCGAGACGCGGCTGCCCGAACAGGCGTGCTCGTCGCTGGCGCGTGCCAGCAACGGCGCGCTGTTGCTTGGTTATTCCGACGGCACGCTGCGCCGCCTGGATACCGCATCGATCGCCACGTTCGGCGCGGCACAGGGGCTGTCAGTCGGCCCGATAACCGCGCTGCTGCAACATGACGATCTACTGCTGGTTGCCGGTGAGGCGGGCCTGGCCGCGCGCCTCGGCAACGGCCGGTTCCTGCCCGTGCGCACCAACACCACCGGTATCCTCGAAGGCATTACCGGCATGGTCGCCGATGCGCAGGGACGGCTCTGGCTCAACGGCAGCCGCGGCCTGGTGCGGCTAGAAGTCGCTACCCTGCGCAGCGCACTGCGCGACGGCCAGCCGGTTGCTCCGCGCCTGTTCGATGCCGTCGATGGCATGCCCGGCATTGCTCTGCAGAGCGGCCCCATCCCGACCGCCGTGCTGGCCGCCGACGGCCTGCTGTGGCTGGCCACCAACCAGGGCCTGGCGTGGTTGGACACGTTGCAGCCGCACATCAACACCATGGCGCCCGGGGTACGCATCGGCGACGTGCTGTATGGCACCACCCAGACGCCGTTGCAGGAGGGATTGCGCCTGCCGGCGGGCACCTCCCAGCTGCAGATCGACTATGTCGCGCTGTCGCTGGCGCGGCCCGAGCGCAACCGTTACCGCTACCGCCTGTCCGGCGTGGACGACGGCTGGCAGGACGCCGGTGGCAGCACGCGCGCGTACTACACCAATCTGGCACCGGGTCATTACCGCTTCGAGGTGGAAGCCGCCAACGAGGACGGCATCTGGAGCCGCGCGCCAGCGATCCGCAACTTCCGGATCGCACCCACGTTCCTGCAGAGCGTCTGGTTCAAGTTGTTGTGCGTGGTGCTGGTGCTGGCCGTGCTGATGTTGGCCATCCGCATCCGCAGCGGTCAGCTCGCGATGCTGTTCCGCGCCCGCCTGCAGGAGCGCAATGGCGAACGCGAACGCATCGCACGCGACCTGCACGACACCCTGCTGCAGGGCAGCCAAGGGCTCATCCTGCGGCTGCACGCCATCAGCCAGTCCGCGCAGACGCCTGAACCGGTGCGCACCCAGCTGGAGGCGGCGATGCAGTTGGCCGAGCAGAATCTTGCCGAAGGCCGGGAGCGGGTCAACGCACTGCGTGACGGACCGTTCGCCGGTCGCGACCTCGCCTCGGCGCTGGCCGATGTGCACGCCGAATACGCCGGCCAAGGCACCAACCCGCTGCGCCTGACCGTGGAAGGCAGCCCCCCGCCCCTGCAGACCGATGCCGCCGAAGAAGTGTTCCTGATCGGACGCGAGGCCATCCGCAACGCGTTGCGGCATGCGCAGGCCAGTGCCATCGAAGTGGAGCTGTCCTACGGCACGCGCTGCTTCCTGCTGCACGTACGCGATGATGGTGTCGGTATTGCCGACGAGGATGCCGGCCGCGGTCACTGGGGCATGCAGGGCATGCGCGAGCGCGCACAGCGGCTTGGCGCGGAACTGCAGCTGTGGACCCGTCCGGGACTGGGCACCGAAGTGGCGCTGTCCGTGCCGGCCCGTCGCCTGTATCACCGCCGTCCATCGCGCTGGCGCTGGCCCTGGAGCAGACCCACCCATGACTGAATCCCTTCCTCCCATCGGCGTGCTGGTGGTCGATGACCATCCCCTGCTGCGCGATGGACTGGCGGCGCTGCTGAGCACGCACGCAGACCTGCGCCTGCTCGGCGAAGCCGCCGATGGCGAAGAGGCGCTTGCCCGCTACCAGCAGCTGCAACCGGATGTGGTGCTGATGGACCTGCAGATGCCACGCATGGACGGCGTGGAAGCGATCGTGCGGATCCGCGCGCTTGATCCACGTGCACGCATCATCGTGCTGACGACCTACCGCGGTGATGTGCGTGCGGTGCGAGCCCTGCAGGCCGGCGCCAGCGCCTATCTGCTGAAGGACACGCTGCGCCACGAACTGGTGGACACCATCCGCACCGTGGCCAGCGGCCGCCGCGCACCGATACCGGCAGAGGTGGCGGCCAGCATCGCCGCGCATGTCGTGGAAGACCGGCTGTCGCCGCGCGAAACCGAAGTACTGCGCCACGTGGCGGGCGGCCTGTCGAACAAGCGCATCGGCGAACGCATGCAGATTTCCGAGCAGACGGTGAAGGCGCACATGAAGAGCCTGATGGACAAGCTGGGCGTCGGCGACCGCACCCACGCGGTCACCCAGGCGCTGCGCCGCGGAATCATCAGCCTGGATGACACCGGTCAGGATTGAGGGGGGTTCGGCCGGGCTGCGCCCGGCGCCCGCCGAAGCAACGTCAACGTCAACGTCAACGTCAAAGGCGGGCTACCCGTGGGATGGCGAGGTGGGTCCGGTTGCGGGGGACGCCGTAAATACGTCCCTGTAGGCTTGGCCGCGGCATCCATGCCGCGGACACCCCCGCAACCGGACCCACCCCGCCTTCGACAGATCTCCGCGATCTACCCGGATGACATGACCTGCTCTTGGTAGGTGTCGACCTTGGTCGACACGTAGATCCACGCCATGCGTGGATGCTCTTCGTTCAATTGTCGAAATATTAGATTTCGATGGAGATTCATCCAGCACGGGATGGGTCCATCAGACACCAGAAAACTGTCGAAGGTGGGGCGGTGTCGGATTGCGGGGTGTCCGCGCCATGGATGGCGCGGCCAAGCCTACAGGGACGTACTTGCGGCGTCCCCGCAATCCGACACCGCCACGCCCTCCCACGGAATGCACGCACGCTGTTGCTGTTGCTTGCGCAGTGGCCTCTGCAGGTGCAGGGCGCAGCCCTGCCGAACACCCCCTCAACGCAGGCGGATCAGCAGGCTGCCACCAGCACAGATCGTCGCCAGCCACGCCACGCCCTGCCATCCCCACTGCGCCAACGCCAGGCTGCCCAATGCGCCGCCGCCTGCCATGCCGACGAACATGCCGGTGAACAGCAGCGCGTTGAGGCGACTGCGTGCCGGCGGCACCAGACCGTAGACCAGAGTCTGGTGCGCGACCAGCGCCGACTGGAAACCGAAGTCGAACAGCAACGCGCTGACCACCAGCAACGGCAGCAGCGCAGCGGCCGGCAGCCATGACTCGGCCAGCAACAGGGCAAAGCCTGCCAGCGCGACGGCGATCGCCAACCGCGCTACCGCAGGGCTGCCCAAGCGATCGGCGAAGCGGCCCGCAACGGGCGCAGTCAATGCACCCGCAGCACCGGCAATACCGAACGCACCCGCAGCGGCACTGCCCAGACCCAGGCGTGCGTGCAGCATCAGCGCCAGCGTCGACCAGAACGCGCTGAAGCCCACCGCCAGCAGCGACTGGCTGGCGACGGCGCGACGCAACTGCGGCTGCTCGCGCCAGAGCGCCAGCAACGAGCCCAACAGCGCGGGGTAGCGCAGCGTGCTGGTCGCGGCGAAGTGCGGCAGTGCCCGTGCCATCACCGCGCCCATCGCCAGCACCGAGAGCGCCGCCAGGCCGAACTGCACGCGCCAGCCCCAGGCTTCGGCCACCACGCCGCTGACCACGCGCGACAGCAGGATGCCCAGCAGCAGGCCGGTCATTACCCTGCCCACCACCTGCCCACGCTGCGCATCCGGCGCCAGCACCGCAGCGGCCGGCACGATGTCCTGCGCCAGCGTGGCCATCAGCCCCACCAGCAGGCTGGCAACAAGCAGCCCCGGCAACTGGCCGGCCAAGGCCGCCGCCCCCAGCGCCAACGCCAGCAGCACCGACTTCAGCAGGATCAGGTTGCGCCGGTCGAAGCGGTCGCCCAGCGGAGCCAGCAGCAGGATGCCCAGCGCATAGCCCAGCTGGGTCAGGGTCGGCACCAGGCCCACGGCGCGCTCGCCGGCCCCCAGATCCTGGGCGATCAGGCCCAGCATCGGCTGGCTGTAGTAGAGCGAGGCCACCGAGAAGCCCGCGCCGGCGGCCATGGCCAGCACCAATGATGGGGCGGGCGCAGCGCTGGGCGCAGCGGTGATGGTTGAGAGCGAGGGAGTGGACATGGGGGCATCCGGGAGAGAAGTGGAGCGTAGCGTGCCTATATTCGCTGCACGTCTGTAGTAGGCTCACTTACATACTTGTCATACGTCACGCGCATGAACGACCTTGCCTTGGGTGGCGACCGCCTGGACCTGCTGCGCACTTTCCTGCGTATCGTGGACAGCGGCAGCCTTTCTGCTGCTGCCCTGCAACTGGGTACCACCCAGCCCACCGTCAGCCGTCGGCTGCAAGCCCTGGAGCGGCAACTGGGTCTGCGCCTGCTGCAACGGTCCACCCACGGCCTGCTGCTGACCGAGGACGGCCAGCGCTGCCAACGCCATGCGCAGCGGGTGGTGGACGAATGGGAAGCGCTGCAGGCCGAGCTGCACGGCCAGGCCCAGATGCTCAGCGGACGCCTGCGGGTGATGGTGCCGCATGCATTCGGCCAGGCACAGCTGCTGCCGACCATGCTCGATTTCCTGGCCCAGCATCCGCAGTTGAGCCTGGAGTGGATCCTTGAGGACCGCCGCCCGGACTTCATCGCCGAAGGCATCGACTGCGCGGTGCGGGTCGGCACGGTCGACGAACCACGCATGGTCGCCCTGCCGCTGGCCGAAGTGCCGCGCATCGTGGTGGCCGCACCCTCGCTGGCCGACGCGGGTTCGATCACCACGCCCGAGCAGGCGCAGGCATTGCCATGGATCTCGCTGGTCACCTACTACCGCGAACGTCTGTTGCTGCACGATGCGCAAGGCCGCGCGCACACGCTGTCGATCACGCCACGCCTGCTCAGCGACAACCTGTTCGTGGTGCAACAGGCCGCACGTGCTGGATTGGGCGCGGCGGTGGTTTCGGCCTGGCTGGTGGCCGACGACTTGGCCGAAGGGCGATTGGTACAGCTGCTGCCGGACTGGCAGGCACCGCCGCTGCCGGTGCACCTGGTGTTCCCTGCTGCGCGACAGCAACCCCTGCGCCTGCGCGCCTTCATCGACGCGATGAAAGCTGCGCTGCCGCAGCTGCATGGCATGCGGCCGGCACCACGCTAGGCGCTGCCGGCCACATCAACCCGGGCGTGGTTCTACTTCGCCGCGGCATTCCAACCAGCGACCTTGGCCTTGGTGTCGGCCAGCATCCTGTCCAACGCCGCGCGATCGTACACATCGCCGCGCAGGATCACGCTGTCGATCTTTTCGGTGGCGGCGATGTCCTGCAACGGATTGGCGGTCAGCAGCACCAGATCGGCCGCCTTGCCCGTGGCGACACCGCCATAGCGCTGCATCTGGCCAAACCAGGCCGGGCCGGAGCGGGTCGCGGCCGACAGCGCCTGCGGTGCACTCAGACCTTCCTTCACGAACAGTTGCAGCTCCTGGTGTAGGCCGATACCCGGGTAGTTGAACGAATTGAGGAAGCCCGCATCGGTGCCGGCGATGATCGTCACCCCCGCTTCCTGCAGCAGCGGCAGCACTGCGGCCACCTGGTGGTACTGCGCATGGCGCGCCTCGATCTGCGCCGGCGTCGCCTTGGCCGCGCGCTCCACGCGCCAGGCGTACGTCGCGCGCAGGCCCGGGCCGATGTAGGCCAGATACGGATCGTTGGCGTGGTCGTCCTGGTCGAGGAAGTCGAGGATGCGGCCACCGTTGAGCGTGGGCGTCACGAATACGCCGCGCTTGGCGAAATCACGATAGGCATGCAGCGCGGTTTCGCGATCGAAGCTGGCGTCGAGCCGGCGGTTGGCCTCGGCGCGGTCGATGCGCCCGGCGCCGAAATCGGCGGCGATCTGCGCTTCATCCTTGCTGCCCGCCTTGAAGGCATAGTCCAGATGTTCGATCGAGGCCAGGCCTGCATCCACTGCCTGTTCCACCGTCAACGCCATCGGAATATGGCCTGAGGCCTTGAAACCCGCCTTGCGCGCGGCGCTGGCCGAGTAAAGGAACAGTTCCGGGGTCAGCGTGCTGTCGGTGATCTTCACGAAGTCGACCTTGTCGTGCTGCAGGCGTTCGATCGCTTTGTCCGCGTCGGCCTTGCTGCCCACCTCGATCGTGCCCTTCCAGACCGGCTTGATGCCTTCGATCTTCGCACCGGACGTCAGCAGGCGCGGACCGAACAGCGTGCCGTTGGCGATTTCGCCGCGCCATTGCAGCACCTGCTGCGGCAGATCCCCAGAGCAGTCACGGATCGTGGTGATGCCATGGGCGATGTACAGCGGCAGCAGCGCCTTGTTCTCTTCCACCAGCGCCGGGCCGCCGCCGAAATGCACGTGCATGTCCCACAGGCCGGGAATCAGGTACTTGCCCTTGGCATCGATCTGACGGCTGCTGCTCCACTGGCTGCGTACCTGCGCATCGGGGCCGACCGCGACGATGTCCTCGCCACGGATGACCACGCTCTGCCCGGGCACGCTGCGCGCGTGCTCGACATCGACCACCGTGGCGTTGCGGATCAGCAGATCGGCGCGCTCGGCGGCAGACGCCGACAGCGGTGCAACCGCCAGAAGGACGGCAAGGGACAACGGATGGGAACGGAACATGGAGAGCATCCTGGTGGGCACGGCAGCGTGCGGGTGGAAGGGGCGGGTGTCAGCGTGTCGCGCCGTGCTGGCGCAGCAGGGTTTCGATGTTGGTGTAACCGCGTTGCCGGGCATGCGCCAGCGGCGTTACGCCGTCACCATCTGCGAGTTCGGGATCGGCACCAGCGTCCAGCAGCAGCTGCACGATCTGCACGTGGCGCGGACCACCATCGCCGAGCAGGATCGCCTCCAGCAGTGCAGTCCAGTGCAGGCGATTGACATGGTCCACGGCCACGCCGGCGCGCAGCAGCGTACGCACGGTAGCGACATGACCGCGTTCGGCAGCAGGAATCAGCGCGGTACCGCCATAGCGGTTGGTGCTGCGCAGGTCTGCACCGTGCGCGAGGGTCAGGGCCAGGATCTCGTCCAGGCCGCGTGCGCCAGCGTACAGGTACGCGCTGTCCTGCATCGCGTCCTTGGCATTGACGTCGGCGCCGGCCTCGATCAGCTCGCGCGCCGCGTCCACGTTGTTGCCGTGGGTGGCCAGCAGCAGGGCCGTGCAGCCCTGGCCGTCACGCGCCTCCAGATCGGCACCCGCATCCAGCGCCTCGCGCACGGCCTCGGCGTCGCCGCGGCTGGCGGCATCGCGCAGCTGCGCATCGGCGTCGCTTCGGGAAGTCGCCGTGCACGCCGGGATCACCATGACCAGCAGGCACAGCAACAGCATGCGACACAATGCCGAACGATGCTGCGGGGAGCGAGGGGGATGCATCGTGACTCTCCTCATGCGCGATGGCGCCGGCCATTGCCGGCCCCTGCCCTGCATGGTAGAAGTCGGCACGGGTATCCAGAAGTGAAATGTTCAAATGCAAGACAGTGCCAAATCGAATAGAACAGTGTTCGAACTGGACCTGCTGCGGGCCCTGGTGATGGTCGCCGACTGTGGCAGCTTCACCACCGCGGCCACCCGCCTGCATTCAACCCAGTCCACGGTCAGCCAGAAGGTGAGGCGGCTGGAGGAACTGGCCGGGCATCGCCTGCTCGAGCGCGGCCACCGCGACGTGCATCCCACCGATGCCGGTCACACCCTGCTGGGCTATGCCCGGCGCATGCTGGATCTGAACGAGGAGCTGGCCCAGGCATTGGCCGGCGCCACCGTGGAGACCGCGGTGCGCATCGGTGTGCCGGAGGACTTCGTCAACCCACAGACCACGCGCATGCTCGCCGCCTTCAGCCGCCGCCACCCGCAGGTCAAACTGGAAATCAGCAGCGGTCTCAGCCGTGATCTGGCCCACGGCTTCGACCATGGCGAGCTGGACCTGGTGCTGGTCAAGCAGCGTCGCAACACCCGCCAGGCCGTGCATTGTCGGCGTGAACCCATGCACTGGATCGACAGCCTGCGCAGCAGCAGCCTGCAGCAGGACCCGCTGCCACTGGTCACCTTCCCGCCGCGCGGGCTGTACCGCGACGAGATGATCCAGGCCGTCGAGGCACTGGGCCTGCGCTGGCGCATAGCGTTCACCAGTTCCTCGCTGAGCGGCATCCAGGGCGCGGTGGCCGACGGCATCGGTATCAGCCTGCTGCCACGTCGCGCGGTCAATCGCGAACACCGCATCATCGATGGCGAGCGCGACCTGCCGGTGGTAGACAACTACGAGATCGGCCTGCTGCATCGCGCCGATGCCGATGATGCAGTGCGTGCGCTGGCCGCTGAACTCTGGCGGCAGGTACAGCGCGAGCCGGACTGAAAGGTTGGCAGGGCTGCGCCCTGCACCCATTGGTAGTGCCGGCCGCTGGCCGGCAACCTCAACAGCCGAAGCAACAGCAACAGCAACAGCAGGCTTCCTGAGGATGGCGGGGTGGGTCCGGTGGCAGGGGCCGCTGCAAGTACGTCCATGTAAGCTCGGTCGCCGCATCCATGCGGCTCACGCCCCTGCCACCGGACCCACCCCGCCTTCGATAGATTCCCGCGATCTGTGGGAATGGCATGGCCTGCTCTTGGTAGGTGTCGACCTTGGTCGACACGTAGATCCACGCCATGCGTGCATGCTCTTCGATCAATTGTCGAAATATTCGATTTCGATGGAGATTCATCCACGCATGGCGTGGATGTGCCAGATAACGGGAAGCTGTCGAAGGTGGGGCGGTGTCGGATTGCGGGGTGTCAGCCGCATGGATGCGGCTGCCAAGCCCCCATGGATGGGTTTACGGCGTCCCCGCACTCCGACACCGCCCCGCCCTCCCACGGGATGCCGCTGTTGCTGTTGCTGTTGCTGAGGTTGCCGGCCAGCGGCCGGCACTACCGCGGGTGCCGGGCGCAGCCCGGCCGCTACAGCCAGCGACCGTCGACCACCACGCGACGCTCCACCGGCACCCCTGCCACCGCAGCCGGACCATGGTCGGCACGCACCGCCACGAAGGTGGCCGGAAGATCGTCTGCAATGCCGTACTGCGGCAGCCCGATCACCGCCGCCGCATGGGTGGTGACCATGTCCAGCGCCAGCATCAGGTCCGCATCGGTGTAGAAGCCGGAGCGGTAACCGAGCAGCATCGCGCGCTGCAGCAGGTCGCCATTGCCGTAGGGCCACCAGCAGTCGCGGATGTTGTCGTTACCGGCAAACACGCGTACACCCGCGTCGTGCAGTGCGCGCAACGGCGGGAACGGATGGTCGCCCGGTGCGTTGCTCATGATCGCTACGCCTGCGGCAGCCAACGCCTCACCCACCTGCAGCGCGCGTGCCAATGGCACCTCGCCCAGCGCATAGGCATGACTGACTGCCACCCTGCCCTGCAGGCCCGACGCGCGCGTGCGCGCCGCGATCCGCAGCAGCTGCGCCAGCCCGGTCTCGCCCGGCTCGTGCAGGTGGATGTCCAAGCGTACGCCATAGCGCTCGGCCAGCCCGAACAACAACGCCAGCTGGCCGTCGGCATCCCCGTCCAGCGTGCTCGGGTCGATGCCACCCAGTACTTCCACCCCTGCAGCAATCGCCTGTTCCAGAACCGCCGCCGTACCCGGGCACGACATCACCCCCGCCTGCGGGAACGCCACCAGCTGGATGCGCATGATGTCGGCACAGCGCAGCGCCGCCTCGCGCACCGCCTGCAGATGCTGCAGGCCGGTACTGCCATCGATGTCGACGTGGCAACGCATCGCCACCGTACCGAATCCGCTGCACTGGCGGATCAGCGCCTCGGCACGGTCCGCCATCGGCGCAGCAGCGGCAATCGCGGTCTTCTCCACCGCCAGGCGTTCGCGCAGGCTGTTCACTGGCTGATGCGGATGCCAGCGGTCGCCGACGAAGCTCTTGTCCAGATGGATATGGCCGTCGACCAGTCCAGGCAGAACAGTAAAGCCGGTCAGGTCGACGCTTTCGGCCTCCTCCGGTGCGGCATGGTCGCTGTTGATGCTGACGAAACGGCCATCACGGACATGGAAATGCAGGGGGGTACCGTCGCGATCGACGCCACCTTGGACGAACTGCAGAGTCATCTGGATCTCCCGGAAAGCCAATACTGGCGCCATCCTGCCCGTCACCGCTGCCATCGGCCAACGAAATATCCGCATGCCATGCATTCACCGGCACGATGAATCCCGCCCGCGACCCTGCGCCGCAGGGACGCCGGATGCACGCCTGAACGGGTAACATGGGCGCCTGTTTCCGCTGTGATGCCGCATGGGCCCGTCCGACCGCCACGATCGTCTTCGCCGCTGGCAGGCCGCGTCCCTGTTGGCCGCCGCCCCGATCGCCAGCCTGTCCGCCACCGATGCCAACGCCAGCGCGCCCCTGCAGGCGCCGCCGGGCCAGCAGCGAATCGCCTCGGCTGCGCTGGTCGAGGTGCTGCACCAGCGCGTGCTGACCGGCCAGAGCGCCACCGCCACCCTGGAAAGCTGGTGCGCCGAGCACGGCCTGGCCGAGCAGGCCCGGGTCCGCGCGGTGCGCGTGCATGGCCAGGACAAGCCCGCGCCGGCCGACGTGCTGCAGGCCCTGGGCGCCGATGCCTCCACGCCCCTGCGTTACCGCCGCGTGCAGCTGGCCTGCGGCAGCCGCGTGCTGTCCGAGGCCGACAACTGGTACCTGCCCGACCATCTCAGCCCGGCCATGAACCAGGTGCTCGACACCACCGACGAGCCGTTCGGCCGCGTGGTCGGTCCGCTTGGCTTCCAGCGCCAGACCGTGACCGACCAGACTTTCTGGCCACCGCGCGGCGAAGGCGACCGTGGCGTGATCCTGGAAGTGCGCGCCCTGCTCCGCGACCGCCAGCAGCAGCCTTTCAGCTACGTCATCGAGTCGTACCTGGCGCAGGCGCTGCCGTAGCGTTTCATCGGCCCAGCATGCCTTCGCCTACTGGGTGGTGATGCCGTTGGCAGCCGGATCGGTGGAGAACACAAAGCGCCCCGAATGCAGGTTCCGGCCCAGGGTGTACTCGGCCGTTGCGAATGCATAGACGGGGGGCGTATTGCCGTCACCGAAGGAGCGTGCCCAAGCGCTGAAGCCGTCGTCGGTCCGGCTGCGGATCTCGCCCAGGCACAGGCTGTAACCGCACGCGAACGAGACAAGGTCCGTATTTCCGTCCAGTGCGGCGGTCACCGCTGACCTGTACAGCGCGGTCAGATCCTGCGCTTCCGGGTTGCGCGCCACGTCCTGCTCGAACTGGCCGACCGCCTGTGCGAATGCTTTGTTCGAGCCGACCACCGCCTGGAATCTTTCGACGGACATCGCCCCCTCGCTCAACAGGCTCCTTTCGCCAGAGAGGAAAGCCGCACCCGATTGAGTGGCCGCCGGAGCAACGATTGCAAGCCCTGGCGAAGCGGCGGCAGTACCTGCGGGTGTTGCCGCGGCGTGTGCCGGTGTCGCTGCCTCACTCCGGTCGGCAGGCGCCATCGCAGCATCCATGGCAGCAACAGGTGGTACTTCTTGCTTGCTGCTGCAGCCCGCAACTGCCAACACCACAACCATCAGATGACGAACGTCCATGCGCTGCTCCCTCCCTGGTGAGCTTGTGAGCATGCCACTCCATGGCGCTGGAAGCGAAGTGCCAGACAAAGAAAAGCCCGGCAATGCCGGGCCTTTCGTTTTCCGCTTCGATCAACGGAACCGGTAATCCAGCTCCACCCAGAACTGACGGCCATACGGGTCGTAGTTGCCGACCGGATAGAACGGCCAACCACCCCCATTCTTGTCCGCCGGCGGCCGGCTGTCGCGCAGGTTGTTGACGATCACACCCAGTGTCAGGTTCTCGCCGAACTGGCGGAACACACTGGCGTTGTAGGTCATGTACGGCGCGATGCGTCCACTGCCATCACTCTTGGGCAACGAGCCATAGCGGTTGCCATAGATCGTCGCGGTCCAGTCGCCCTGGTTCCAGGTGATGCTGCCATTGGCCTTGCTGCGCCACTGCCAGTCATCCAGCGAATTGCGGATGTCGCGCACTTCGTCATCGTCAAACTGCTTGTACTCGTGCTCCAGCACCAGGGTGTAGGCCAGACGCGTGGTGAAGCGGCCATAGCGGCCCGCATCAAAGCGCCAGTTACCCTTCAGGTCGATGCCACGCACCGATTCGGACGCTGCATTGATCGGATTGATCAGTACGCGGGTTACCTGGTCCGGCTGCACGGTGGCATTGGAGGGGTTGCGGATCACCCGCGACAGCGCGTCCTGGCACAGCGGCGAACCGATGTCGCGTGCTTCGCCGCCGAGGGTGCGACCCAGCCGGCAGTCGGCCTCATCACGGAGGATGCGGCTGGTGTCCAGGCTGGTCACCTCGTTGTCGATGCGGATGTCGTAGTAGTCGGCGCTGAAATCCAGCCCGGACAGCGGCGACCAGACCACGCCGAAACCATACGACTTGGCCGACTCCGGCTGCAGCTGCGGATTGGCGCGGTTGCTGTAGTCGATCGACAGGCCGTTGTAGTCGCAGTTGTCATACGACTGGCCGGCGGTGCGGCAGCGCCAGTAGTCGGTCATGCCCGGGTTGTAGCCACGGGTCTCGGTGGCGAACACATAGTTCATGTCCGGCGCACGGAAGCTGGTGGCCGCGGTGCCGCGGATCAGCAGGCTTTCGATCGGACGGAATTCGACACCGAAGCTCCAGGTTGCCTTGCCGAGATGCTCGCCACCGGCGCGGTACTGGTCGTAGCGACCTGCCAGGGTGGTGGTCAGCGACTGCAGCAACGGCAGCTGCAGTTCAACACCGGCCGCATAGCGGTCACGTTCGCCACCGGCACCGATGCCGGCGCTGGTGTTCCAGAATTCGTCGGTGCCCAGGCGTGGGTCCGGGCGGTTGCGATAGCCCTGGCTGCCCGCTTCGACCACCGCGGCCAACGCGGCGTCGCCACCCGGCAAGGCGAACAGGCGACCATTGACCGTCGCACTGAAGGTCTGCAGCCACGCCGCGTTGCGGCTTTCCTGGTAGTCGGACAGGCGACCGTACTCATCGGGCGTCAGCGGCCGGAACAGGCGCGAGGGATCCGGCGCATAGACCTCAACGCCGTTTCGCACACCGAGCTGCGGACCGAGCAGGTACTCGTTGATACCGGCCAGCAGCACCGGCCGGCGCGTGCGGTTCTCGTAGCGCGAGCGGCTGTAGACCGCCTCGTAGTCCCAGCCGCTGTCACCGAACTGGCCACGCGCACCGACATTGAACGACCACGAGTTTTCCAGGAAGCGATTGGCGTTGCGTGGCAGGCCGCCGATTTCCTCTGGCGCAAAGCGGCGGTACCAGCTCTCCAGGTTGCCCGTGTTCTGGTTGTAGAAGTAGTTGCGTGACGAGGTCCAGGTGGGTGCACGCGTGTTGTTGTGGATCCGTGCGCTGCCCACGGCGACATCGGCGAACAGGTCGGTAGTGTCGTTGACGTGGAACGTCAGCAGGCCGTAGCCGTTGAGGTTGCGCTTCTCGGTCTGCACGGTCCAGTAGCTGGCAGCGGCTTCGTTGCTACCGCAGTACCATCCCTGGCGCGGATTGTTGGTGCGCAGCACGCTGCCACCGTAGATGGCCGAAGCGGCATCGCAGCCGGCCGCGCCGGGATCGATGTTGCGACCGGTAGCGGCGTTGCGACGATAGGCGACGGCCGTCGGCTGCGGCGCCTTGCCGGTAGGATCATCGTCCAGCGAATCCATGAAGTCGCGCTGCCGCGCGTGGATCGCCTTGCGCACGTCCAGTTCGAAGCCGAACAGGCCTTCCCAGCGATCGCCCGAGCTGCCGCCCACCACCTGCACGCGCTGGTTGTCACCACCCCCCTGCTGGGTGCCGCCGGCACGCACGTTGACGTCCACGCCGTCGAAACGGTCCTTGAGGATGATGTTGACCACGCCGGCGATCGCATCGGAGCCGTACACCGCTGATGCGCCTGCGGCCAGCACCTCGATGCGCTCGATCAACGCACTGGGGATGTTGGCCAGGTTGACCACGTTCACCGAGCCCTCGTAGGCCAGCGGATAGTCGGCCTGGCGGCGGCCATTGACCAGCACCAGCGTGCGGTTCGGGCCCAGGCCACGCAGGTTGATGGTATTCGCCGCCGGGGTGAAAGTATTGCCGAAGTCTTCGCCCTGCACGTTACCGGTGTTTTCAGTGAGCGCGCTCAACGCATCGAAGGCGTTGCGGTAGCCCTGCGCATCGATCTGCTCGCGGCTGATCACCGTGACCGGTGACGGCCCCTCGACGCTGGCACGCGGGATGCGCGAGCCGGTGACCTTCACTTCCTGCAATGAGGTGGGTGCGCTTTCCTGCGCGAAGGCCGGCAACGAGGCCAGCATCAGGGACGACAAGGCAAGCACCAGCGGACGCGGGCGCAGCGCCAGGGAAGAGGCGGACATGGGCTTCCTGGGGGAGTTGGGCGGGTGGTCCGGGACGCTGGCGACGATGCGCGCATAACGATCCCGTAACGAAAGTGTCCTGAACGGATGGTTGCAACGGAAATGACCAGGCCTGATGGCCTTATGCCTGAACCGAATCAGACCGCAGGCGTCGGCAACACCGCGTTTGCAACTTCTTTCATTGTTCCCGTTCGCCCAGGTGCGGCATCGTCCCACCCCATGAACCGGTATTTCCCTGCTTCCCTGCCACCGCTGCGACCGGTGCTGCGCCGCCATCTCCTGCGGCTCCAGCACGGGCCCGTCGTACTGCGCCCCCTGCAGCGTTCAGACCTTTCCGCCTGGCGTCACTACCATCAGCAGGTCGAACGCAGCAGCAACCTGCCTGGCCATTTCGATGCCGAAGCCCACTTCCTCTGCGGTGTGCAGCGTTCGCAGCTGCAACACGACAACGATCATCTGCTGCTGGGCAGCTTCGATGCAGTGGGTGAGCTGCTGGACCAGCTGAATCTGCGCCTGCATTGCGCGCATGCGCGCAGCGTCGAACTGCGCTGGCTGCATGCAGCAGGCTGTCCCCGGCAACGGCAGCTGCACGCTTCGTTGCAGGCGCTGTGCACGTTCCTGTTCGAACAGGTAGGAATCCGTCGCTTGTTCGTGCTGCTGCCGCCCGATGCAGGCAGCGAACTGGTCGCTACCCTGCAGGCGCTCGGCTTCGAGCGCGAAGGCCTGCTGCGCGACCACCACCTGGATGCCGAAGGCTGGCAGGACCGCCAGCTGTACGCCCTGACTGCCCCCGTCTGGCTGCAGCGGCAGCCAACGGAAAACTAGCGCACCCGCTCCAGCGAAGCATCCGCACCGGTCAACACGCTGCAGGCATGGTCCTGCAGCTCCTCGGCGCTGGCATCGTTGCCGCTGTCCGGGTCCAGCTGCGTGGCCAGCAGGATGAAACCGGGCGCGCCGTGCACGTCCTCGTGACCCGCCACCAGCAGACTCCATTGGCCAACCTTGTCCACGCCGCTCAGGCCATAGGCCAGCAGGTTGAGCGGATTGGCAGTCAGCGCTTCGCCGGGCAGCAGCCGCGCCTGGTACTGATGGCCGCGCAACAGCACCGGAAGTGGTGCCCACTGCGTGCCGAGGGTCGCGCGATTGTCTTCCAACGCCTGCAGAACGTCAGCGCGCAGGCAGTCGACGTGGATGTGCAGCTGGTGCTGCGAACGGCCATGTGGCGAATTCAATGCCAGGCTGGCGACGCTGCGCGGCAGCGGCTGGCCCAGCGCCTGTTCGGTGCGCGTGCGGGCCTGCCAGGCAGCGGCGAAGTAATTGGGTGCGCCACGCCGGTACAGCGCGGGGCTTTCGATGCCGCTGACCTTGTCCAGCGGCATCAGCAGGAACTGATAGTGGCCGTGCGCATCCTTGACCAGCACATCGCGGTGGTCTACAGCCGGGCGCACCTGCAGGCAATCGCCGCGTGGCGACTGTGCGCCCTGGCAATCACGCTCGATCAGGCGCCACAGCGCATCCGAATGTGCCGGCGGCGGCGCGGGGGGCACGCTGGCACAACCGGCCAGCAACATCAGGGGCAGCAGCATAAATCGCACGGCAACAACTCGCGGGATCAGGCGCGACAGGCAGCGCCGCGCGCCATTCTAGCCAGTGAGATGTGGCAATCAGTAGGTGCCGAACGGCACTTCAACCACGACCGGTGCACCCGTAGGCAGCAACTGCAGGGTATAGCGGTCCAGTGCGCCATCGTCATCGGCCAGCGGCTGGCGATGGAACTGCAGGCGATAATGGGCCTCGCCCAGGCGCACCTCGCTGCCGTCGGCGTCCAGCGCGGCAGCGTCGGGCAGCAGCAGCCCGCCCAGATCGCTGTAGGCCCCGGCAACATCGGCGAAACCATAGTCGGCCAGTTCATCCACCCGCTGCATCGCATAGACATGCGGCAGGTACGGGCGCGCCGGGCTGCGGCCGTTGCTAAGATCGGTCACCCCCGCCTGCGGCAGGTGGTACTGCTCGCGAAGCGCGGCAACGCCCAGCGACTCGCTGGCCACCTGCAGGCAGCACACCGCGCGCTTGCCTTCACGGTCGAGGATGGCGAAGCGATCACCCCGGGTGGCGGCCTGCGGCAGCATCGCGAACGCCAGGTCGCGCTGCGCCGGCTGGTAACCAGCTTCGGTCTGCAGGTTGCGCCAGCCACCAAACACCGGTGTTTCCGCAGCCGGCGCTGCGACCGGTTCGGCGGCCACGGCTGCCACTGCCATGCAAAGCAGCGACAGCACTGCCACCGCCTTCACTGCGTTCTGCCTGCCACGCAAACTGCCTGCCGTCATACCCGATCCAACACCTGCACCGGACTGGCCCGGTCTGCCCGCCGGCGCGCTGCCGGCAACGCCGGCCACTATGCAGTGCGGCGGCCGCGCGGGCAATGACCCGAACGCTGCCGGGTTTCGCGCGGTCAGTGCTATCGTGCCGCCAATCCCCTGCGCAGGAGCGCCCGCATGACCATCCGCCTGACTCTGTTGCTGCCCGCCTCGGCCTTGTTGCTGTCGGCCTGTGTCAGCACTCCCGGCCCGGAGGTCAAGGGCAGTGGCCGCTGCGATGCCAGCCAGCTGGGCTGGGCCATCGGCCAGCCGGCCAACGAGCCGAACATCCGCCGCCTGTCCAGCGAAAGCGGCGCCGGCATGGTCAATCCCATCGGCCCGGCCACCATCACCACCAAGGACATCCGCCAGGACCGCCTGCGCGTGTTCGTGGACAAGGACAACATCATCACCGCCACCCGTTGCGAGTAAGCACGCCAGCGCCGTCGCACAGAGCCGGGCCCCTGCCCGGCTCCATCGCTCAGGGCTCGGTGTAGCCCGAGCACTCCGGCAGTGGCTGGTCCGGCTGGTAAGCCCCTGAGGTGAAGCGGAAGACACGCGTGTAGCTGCACTCCGCATCCTGTTCGGTACGCAGGTCCTTCTTCTTCAATCGTCCTTTGGCCAGCGAGTCCCGCTGCGGTGATACCCCGGCCGGATAGTTGCTGGCCTCGGTCCGGTAGCGCAGCACGGGCATGTCCTGCCCTTCGGTTGCCAGCACAAGTTCCGCATCGAAACTGTACTCGTCGTGGCAGGCACCGGCGCGCTGATCGAAATCGCGCTCGCTGAAACAGGCCCGGATCATCTTGTTGGCCGACCACGCAACGGACAGCACGTCGGCGTCCACCTGGACGCCATCGTCGAGATGGCGGATGCGCGCCAGTTGCAGGGTCGATGCGCTGGCACCGCCGCCGGAATACATCGCCCGGGCCTCCAGCAGACCGCCGACGAGCACGTTCTGCAGTGCCGCCTGTTGCGGATCGGCCACGTTCTGGCCTGCACCCGCGCCGGGGGCCAGGCGCACGATGAAAGGCCAGACCCGCAGGTCGCCATCGTCAACCACGTTGATGGGGACGTGTCGCATCTTTGGTTCGGCGTCATCACCCGCACGCTCGGCGACTTCCAGCGCTGCCGGCTGGTCTTGGCCTGTTGCGGGCAACGCCCGCACGCACCACTGGCCATCGGCAGTGCAGTAGCGTTCGGGCTCATCCGATCCCTGCTCGCCCTGCAGCAACAGCGCTTCCAGCCGGTTGCCCGCGGCATCCTGTTGAACCGGTGCGACGTCCGCCGCTGCCGGCAGCGACGATGCCAGCAGCAGTGCAGACAGCACGGCATAAGCAATACGCGTGGAATTCATGATCATCCTGTGCGCGCCGGCACGTCCTTGCGAGGGGCCGATGGTAGCGCAGGCGCCGCGTTGCAGCTCAGTGCCCGTCGCAGTCGCAGCTACCCCACCCCTTCGCCTTCGACGTCTGGCCGATGCCGGGGTTGAAGGTATTGCTCGGGTCCAGCGTGCGGTAGAAACCGGCCAGCGCCGGCTTGGCCGGATACAGGTGGCCGACATTGTGCTCGGCCGGATACTCGGCACCGCGCTGGTCCAGCAATGCCCACATCGCGTGCTCGATGGCCATCGGGTCTTCGCCCTTGCGCGCGATGTAATCCTGGTGGAACACATGGCACAGGAAGTGGCCGTAGTACAGCTTGTGCAAGAGGCGGCCGTCGATGTCTGCCGGCAGCTGCTCGAACCAGTCGGCATCATCGCGGCGCAGCGCGATGTCCAGCGCGACGATGTCCTGCACCTGTTCGCGGTGCACTTCGCGGTAGCGCACCGCTGCACCAGCCACGGCGAAGCGGTGCAGGAACGCCTTGCGTCCTTCGTCGGCCGTGCAGTGGAAGTAACCGCCTTCATGGCCGTTGAAGAAGCTGCGCAGCCACGCTTCGGTGGCGGCCGCATCCTGTGCGGAAACCTTCAGCAGAAGATGATGTTCATAACGCTGGCGGAACTCGCCCATGCGCTTGGGCAGGTGCGAAGGCAGCAGACCGGTCAGCGCCTGCATCACCCGGTCGGTGACACCGCACAGGCCAAGCCGTTCGAACCAGCCATCGACCCGGCTCTTCAGCGCGAACGCGGCCGGCACGCGCGCGGTGCCGAGCTTGTCGATCAGCAGGAAACTGTCCTTCCCGTAACGCTCACCGATGTCATAGGCATCGCGGTGGATGTACTCGCCGGCGATCGGCAGGCGCTCGAAGCCGGTCAGCAGCTGGCGGCGGATCGCGGTCAGGCTGTCGGTGCGGTTGCTGCCGATGTAGAAGACCTCGGCGGCCTCCTTCTCGAACGTATCCAGGCGCACGGCGAACACGGCCAGCTTGCCCGCCGATCCGGCCGCCTCGAAATGGCGGCTGGGGTCGGCATTGAAGCGTGCCGGAGTATCGGCATCCACCTTGCGTACTTCCTCGGCGTAACGCGGATCGGAGGCGGCGCGGCCATCACCGTTGCTGACATCTGCAGTGCTGTAGTCGCCGTCCTGCAGACGCTGCAGGATCTGCTCGGGCGTATCGCCCAGCGCGATGCCCAGATGGTTGACCAGCTGCAGTTCGCCCCGCGCGTCAACCTGTGCATACAGCGCCAGCTCGGTATAGGCAGGGCCACGGCGCACCAGTGCGCCACCGGAGTTGTTGCAGATGCCGCCCAGCACCGAGGCGCCGATGCACGACGAGCCGATCACCGAGTGCGGCTCGCGGCCCAGCGGCGCCAGCGTCTGCTCCAGCCGGTCCAGCGTCGCGCCGGGCAGGCATAGCACCTGGCGGCCTTCGTTCAACAGCTGGATGCCGGTCAGGCGCAGGGTACTGACCAGCACGATCGGCCGGCCGTATTCATCGCCATCCGGGGTGGAACCGCCGGTCAGGCCAGTGTTGGCTGCCTGCAGGATGATCGCCGCGCCGCCCTGCACCGCCGCCTGCAGCACCTGCCACAGCTGCAGCAGCGTACCCGGGCGTACCACCGCCAATACCGGGCCGTCACCGAAACGATAGCCGCGACGGAAGCGGCGGGTGGCCTTGTCGCCGGTCAGTACGTGGCGGTCCCCCACCGCCGCGCGCAACTGCGCCAGCACCGTGTTGCGATCACTCATGGCAGGCGCACCAGCGAATCACGGCCGATGTCAGCAATGCGGTGCGCGCCGGTCAGGGTCATCGCCACGCGCATTTCCTTGGCGATCAGGTCCAGCAGGTTGGCCACGCCGGCCTCGCCCTGCGCGGCAAGCGCGTAGACGAAGGCGCGACCCAGCAGCACGGTATCGGCGCCCAGCGCCAGCATGCGTACCACGTCCAGCCCGGTGCGGATACCCGAATCGGCGAGGATCTTCAGGTCGCCCTGCACCGCATCGGCGATGGCAGGCAAGGCACGTGCGGTGGACAGCACACCATCCAGCTGGCGGCCGCCATGGTTGGAGACCACGATGCCATCGGCGCCGAAGGCGACCGCGTCACGCGCATCGTCCGGGTCGAGGATGCCCTTGATCACCATCGGGCCCTTCCAGAACTCGCGGATCCACTCCAGGTCCTTCCACGAAATGGACGGATCGAAGTTGCTGCCCAGCCAGCCGATGTAGTCCTCCAGGCCCGTTGGGTTGCCACGGTAGGTGGAAATGTTGCCGAGATCATGCGGGCGTCCGCGCAGGCCCACGTCCCACGCCCAGCGCGGATGGGTGATGGCCTGGCCGATGCGACGTATTGCAGCATTCGGACCACTCATGCCCGAGTGCGCGTCACGATAACGCGCGCCCGGCACCGGCATGTCGACCGTGAACACCAGGGTGGTCACACCCGCCGCCTGCGCGCGCTCCAGCGCATTGCGCATGAAACCGCGATCGCGCAGCACGTACAGCTGGAACCACATCGGGCGCTGGATCGCCGGCGCGACTTCTTCGATCGGGCACACCGACACCGTGGACAACGTGAACGGAATGCCGCGACTGTCGGCTGCGCGCGCCGCCTGCACTTCACCGCGACGTGCATACATGCCGGTCAGGCCGACCGGGGCCAGCGCCACCGGCATCGCCAGCTTCTCGCCGAACAGCTCGGTTTCCAGGCTCAGGTCGGACATATTGCGCAGGATGCGCTGGCGCAGCGCAATGTCGGACAGGTCGGACACGTTGCGCTTCAGCGTGTGCTCGGCATACGCACCGCCATCGATGTAGTGGAACAGGAACGGCGGCAACCGACGCTCGGCTGCTGCACGGTAATCGGTGGAGGCGGAAATGATCATGGGGTCAACCGTGTGGGGAAGGCAGGCGCGAGGCCCGCGCACGCCGGGCTTCGTTGTCATCGAGGGTGCGCAGCGTGGTGTGCACGAACTCGAGGTGGGCAT